>Ga0126381_100003389_pt1 | contig 17324 bp, 17 predicted proteins | sample PanSoiMetPlot_28_FD_96465 | JGI IMG/M metagenome (GOLD analysis project Ga0126381, IMG submission 96465) | Tropical forest soil microbial communities from Panama - MetaG Plot_28 | ecosystem: Environmental > Terrestrial > Soil > Tropical forest > Bulk soil | place: Panama | collected 2016-02-17 | reverse complement strand
TTACTGCTGGCGGCAACCATCATGGCGCTCAAGATACGGTACGGCTAGCAAATGCAGCATGGCGCCACCGAGAGCGCCGCAGCCAAGTCCCCGGCCCAGCCATAAACGGTCATCGACCGGTACGTTGGTCCAATAGACTGGCCGACAGGCAGCTGGCTCAATACACTGGGAGAGGTGCCGTCGAGTGTTGACTCGGTAGCGATCTAACGTTGACGTGGATGCGCAGAGTGTATCGCTTGAGGTGAAGCTCTCTGCGCCGGACGTCGTCCGGCGGATCCACTGCGCACAATTGCCGGGGACTCAGTGCCGTGAGAATGGGAGGTACCACAGTGCTGCGCAGAGTTCTGCCGGTGGTGTTGGCTCTGCTAGCCGCATGTCAGCCCGCAGTCCTCTCGCCGGTAGGCCCGGTAGGCGAGGGCAATCGCATCGTGCTGCTCGACTCGCTGGCGATCATGCTGGCCATTGTCGTGCCGACGATCGTGGCGATATTCGCCTTCGCGTTTTGGTTCAGGGCGTCCAACAAGCGCGCCCGGTACTTGCCCGAGTGGGGTTATTCCGGAAGGCTCGAGCTCATCGTCTGGTCCATTCCCGCGCTCGTCGTCTTCTTCCTCGGTGGCATCGCCTGGATCAGCTCCCATCTGCTTGATCCCGCCGTGCCGCTGAAGTCCAAGAATGAGCCCTTGCAGGTCGAGGTGGTGTCGCTCGACTGGAAGTGGCTGTTCATTTATCCCCGGCAGAACGTGGCCAGCATCAACCGCATGGTGGTTCCGGTGGGAGTGCCACTCGACCTGAAGATAACTTCGGCGAGTGTGTTCAACGTGTTTTTCGTGCCGCGCCTGGGAAGCATGATCTATGCGATGTATGGGATGACGACCCGGCTCAACCTGCAGGCCGACCTTCCCGGGGTTTACCCCGGTCTCTCGGCGCATTTCAGCGGCGACGGCTTTCCCGGTATGGCATTCGACGTGCACGCCGTATCGACTGAGCAATTCGCACAGTGGGCGGCTGATACGCGCGTCAACGGTCCGGTGTTGGATGAGGGCGCATATCGCAAGCTCCTCAGGCAGACCCAGAACGTGAGTCCCTACACCTACCGCAGCGTGCAACCCGGACTTTTCGACGACATCGTGGAGCAGAGGCTGCCACCGGGTGAGGGACCACCGGCCGTGCCGGTGCCGAGACGCACATCCAGCTCCGTCGCGGCGCTGGCAGAGAGGCATCCCTGACATGTTGGGTAAATTGACCTGGCAGGCAATTCCTTTTGATCAGCCTATTGCGCTCGCTGCCGGAGCGTTCGTGGTTGTGGTCATCGTCGGCGGCGTGATCTGGGCGGCCGCCAAGGGATATATCCCGTACTTGTGGCGCGAGTGGATCACGAGCGTCGACCACAAGCGCATCGGCATCATGTATTGCCTGCTGGCCGGTGTCATGCTGGTGCGTGGCTTCATTGACGCCCTGATGATGCGAACGCAGCAGGCGCTCGCCTTTCACGCCCCTGGATACCTGCCACCCGAGCACTACAATCAGATCTTCTCGGCGCACGGCACGATCATGATCTTCTTCATGGCGATGCCGTTCGTCATCGGGCTCATGAACTTCGCCATGCCGCTGCAGCTCGGAGTGCGTGACGTGGCGTTCCCCACGCTCAACTCCGTGAGTTTCTGGCTCACCGCAGCGGGGGCGCTGCTGGTGAATCTCTCGTTGGTCGTGGGGGAGTTCGCGCGCACCAGCTGGCTTCCCTATCCACCACTGTCCGAGCTCAGGTACTCGCCCGGTGTTGGCGTCGACTACTATCTCTGGGCGCTGCAGATATCCGGTATCGGCACGCTGATGACGGGTATCAACATGGTGACCACCATCCTCAAGATACGTGCGCCCGGCATGAACTACATGCGCATGCCGATTTTCTGCTGGACCGCGCTCGCTTCGAATCTGCTGATCGTCGCCGCCTTTCCGATCCTGACTGCGACACTGGCCATGCTGCTGCTCGATCGTTATGCCGGTTTCCACTTCTTCACCAACGAGGGCGGCGGCAACGCGATGATGTTCCAGAATCTGATCTGGGCGTGGGGACACCCGGAGGTCTACATCCTGGTGCTGCCGGCCTTCGGGGTTTTCTCCGAGGTGGTTTCGACCTTCTCCGGCAAGCCGCTCTTCGATCGCCGCTCCATGATCGTCGCCACGCTCGGAATCTGCATCCTGTCGCTGTGCGTCTGGCTGCATCACTTCTTCACCATGGGCGCAGGCGGTAATGTCAACGCGGTCTTCGGCATCGCCAGCATGATCATTGCGGTGCCCACGGGCGTGAAGATCTACAACTGGCTCTTCACCATGTATGGCGGCCGTGTCCGCTTCAGCTCCCCAATGCTCTGGGCAATCGGGTTCATGGTGACATTCGTCATTGGCGGCATGACCGGCGTGCTGGTGGCCTCTCCGGCGGCAGACTTCGTGCTTCACAACAGCCTGTTCCTGGTGGCGCACTTTCACAACGTGATCATCGGTGGTGTGGTGTTCGGTGCCTTCGCCGGTTACACCTATTGGTTCCCCAAGGCTTTTGGTTTCGTGCTCGACGAGCGGCTCGGCAAGGCCGCGTTCTGGTGCTGGGTGGTCGGCTTCTACGGCGCGTTCATGCCGCTCTACGTGGTGGGTCTCGAGGGCATGACACGGCGTATGCAGCACTATGACCGGCCCGAGTGGTACCCCTGGATGCTGGTCGCGGAGGTGGGCGTTCTCATCATCCTGTGCGGCATCGCACTGCAGGTCGCGCAGCTGTGGGTCTCCATTCGCGGCCGCGCGCAACGGCGTGACCTGACGGGCGATCCCTGGGACGGTCGTTCACTGGAATGGTCGACCACCTCACCGCCGCCAATGTACAACTTCGCAGTTCTACCCATTGTCACGAGTGATGAGCCGTATTGGTCAGTCAAGCAACAGGCCATAGCCAGGGGCGAGCTCGTGACGCCCGAGCCGGAATACACAGCCATCGAGATGCCGCGCAACAGTCCAACCGGCTTCGTCACGGCGTTCTTCGCCGTCATCAGCGGATTTTCCCTGATCTGGCACATCTGGTGGCTGGTGATACTCGGACTCGTTGGCGCGTACGTGACGTTTGTGCTCTTCGCCTGGCGCGATCACGCTGAGATCGAAATTCCTCCGCAGGAGGTGGCGCGTCTCGATCGTGCCAACCGCGCTGCGCGCGCTGCGGCGTTGGCGTTGCTCAAGGAGCCGGTTCGATGAGCACGGATGCGCTGCGCGTCGCGCAGGATCCTGCACTCGATCCCGCCAGGATCGCCCCCGGGCACGTCACCGGTCGCGGCGCTGGCGGCCCGGCACCCAAACGTATCATCGTGGGCTACGGTTTCTGGATCTTCCTCCTCTCCGACGTGATCATGTTCTCGGCCTTCTTCGCCGCTTATGCGGTGCTGTTCAAGAGCACCGCAGGGGGCCCGCGCGCGCACGAGTTGTTCGACCTGCGCAACACCGCCGCCCAGACCGCCTTCCTGCTCGCCTCGACCTTCACGTGCGGCATGGCGAGCCTTGCGGTGGGACACCGCAACATGAAGTGGACGCAGATCGCGCTCCTGGTCACGGGGCTCCTTGGATTTGGCTTCATTGTGGTGGAGGTCCGCGAATTCAGCGGCTTCGTCGCGCAAGGTGCAGGACCCAGCCGCAGCGCGTTTCTGTCCTCCTTCTTTGCGCTGGTCGGCTGCCATGGCATACACGTCAGTGTCGCGCTTCTGTGGCTCGGCACGATGATGGCGCAGTTCTACGCCAAGGGATTCCGGCAGGATATCCGCTACCGTTTCCTGTGCTTCAGCCTCTTCTGGCATGCCCTGGACATCGTCTGGGTCGCTATCTTCAACCTGGTCTACCTGGTGGGTTCGCTGCCACCGGAGCTGCTGCCATGACTCAACGGTCTGATTACGAGGCGGGGTCGTACGTGGGTGGCGATCGTGTGCCTGGCCAACCCGAGAAGCGCACTCTCTCACGGGAAGTAGGCGGGTACCTGCTTGGGCTGGGCCTCGCCACGCTGCTCACCATCGCCTCTTTCTGGGCCGATCACACCCGTGAGATCTATGCCTCCGGTATTGCCATGGCACTGCTGGTACTGACGGTGGCGCAGATCGGCATCCATCTGATCTTCTTCCTGCACATCACGACGGACCCCGACAACGAGAACAACATCCTGGCGCTTGCGTTCGGTGTTCTCATCGTCTGCCTGATCGTGTTTGGCTCGCTCTGGGTGATGATCCACCTGAACAACAACCTGATGCCCATGGATAAAGTCATGCAGATGCAGCGCTGACCCGGTCTTCGACTCGAGCAACCGAGGACCGCGGGATCTGGATTCATCGAGCGCGGCGGCTGTCCGCGCCAAAATTCCGTTGGCAGTCCTCTTGCGCTAAGCTCCGGGTCAAGGCAGGCAAACAGACCTGACCAGGAGTCGCATGGGGGTTCGCGCGCGTCAGCCGTGGGTGGCTTTCGCGGCGGCGGTGGCCAAGTTGCCCCGCCTGCTTTTGGTTTGTGCGCACGTTGCGCTGCTTGCTGCGCCAGCAGCACCAGCGCAGACGGTCGGGTACGGCACGCTGTCCGCCGACATTCCCGCGCAACCTCTTGCACAGGCGTTGGCAGCAGTTGCCAGCCAAACGGGGCTGCAGCTGGTCTATGTCTCCGATGTCGTAGGCAAGCACAGATCGCACGCCGTATCTGCGGGGATGACGATCGATGCGGCACTCGTACGACTGCTCGAGGGCAGCGGATTGCGCTTCGAGTACCTCAATCCGCACACGCTCCGCATCCTCGCCATCGCGCCGTCGCCGGTGTCGGCGACCAGCAATCCGACCACAGAGCAGCTCGAAGAAGTCGTGGTCGCCGGCTCGCACCTCAAGCGCTCGTCTGCGGAAAGCAGCATGATGCCTTTGCTGATCATCAGCAAGGGCGAGTTGTCAAAGGCAGGTGTGCAGACGGGACAGGAGCTCCTCGAGCTCATCAGCGCAAACCAGTCCTTCGGCAGCTGGAACGAAACCATGGGCCTCAACAACGGACTGCAGGGCTTTACGGCGGCGTCACTCAGAGGCCTCGGTTTGCAGCGCACGCTCGTGCTCATGAACGGGCAACGGTTTGCCCCGTACGCACTATCGGGCCAGGGCGCGGATCTTTCCGCCATCCCTTCAGCGGCACTCGAGCGGATCGAAGTGCTGCAAGATGGCGCGTCGGCGATTTATGGAACCGATGCGATTGGCGGCGTGATCAATTTCGTCTTACGGCACGACTATCAGGGCGCCGAGGTCAACGCGAATTACTTCGTCACCGAGCACGGTGGCGCCAACAATGGGCGCATCAACGCCACGGCAGGTATCGGCGATCTCGAGGAAGACCGATACAACGCTTTCATCTCGGCCGACTATTTGCAGCAGCAGCCGCTGCAAGCCTCCGAGCGCAGCAGCACCGTCACAGGGTATCTGCCCTCGCTGGGTATTGACCGAACGGCACCGAATTCCTTTCCCGCCAACATTACCCAACCCGCCGGGTTCGGCTCTGATGCACGAAACCCTACGATTCCCTACCCGAATGGCGCAACGCCTGGTTCTTGCACACCGCCGTTGTCGTTTCCCACTCCTAACGCGCCGTTCCAGTGTCGATTCGACAGTGCGCGAGTGATCCAGACGATCCCGGAAACCGACAAAGCCAGTGTGATCGCACGCGTCACGCGGCAGCTCGGCTCGCAGCAGCAGCTCTTCGCCGAAGGATCGTATTACACAGGTACGTTTATTCAGCGCATTTCGCCGACGCCGGTACCGAACGACTCCACCCTCACTCTTCCCCCGACATCGGCATTTTATCCGACCCCTTTCGTGGCGTCGCTCGCCGGCGGCAACGTCTCACTGCCGCTCGAGTTGAACTACCGCCCGATCGAGCTCGGCCCCCGGGTCGATCGGCTGACTGCGGAACAGTGGCGCGCGCTGGCGGGCTTGAAGGGTCAGCTCGCCGGCTGGGACTACGAGCTCACCGGTAACTACACGACCAGCCGGGAGGTAGACCGTTATGTCAGCGGCTACCTGTCGGAGCCGCTCTTCGGAGCCCTGCTTCGCTCAGGGGTCGTTGATCCTTTCGCCTTCAACTCCCCCGCGGTGGTCGCGCAAATGCGTGCCGCCGAATTTACCGGCTGGGTCAGTGACAGTCGCGCCGACAATTACGGTGGCACATACCTGATGACCAAGTCGGTATTGCGGGCGCCGGGCGGCCCCCTGGCGTTGGCAGTTGGCGCGGAGGTGCGCCGCGAGCGTCTCGAGCAACGCAGTTCCGATGCGTACGCGAGCGGCGAGATCTTCGGTAGTGCGGTGGCATCGCTGCCGCAGGTGCAGCGCTCGGTGTATGCGCTGTTCGGCGAGGTCAACGTTCCCATCGCCAGGGGGCTCGAGGCGGGTTTCGCACTTCGCTCCGACTATTACAGCGACTTCGGCTCGGCGATCAATCCGAAAGTGTCACTGCGCTGGGCACCGCTGCCGACCGTGAGCGCACGCGCGGCGTATGACACAGGCTTCCGCGTGCCGACACTCTACGATCTGTTTCAGCCGCCTGCGTTCGCTTTTACCAAGAGTAACTTCAGCGACCCGCTGCGCTGTGGCGTGACCCATTCTACGAGTGACTGCGATACGGAATTCCTCGCCCGCTCGGGGGGAAATTCAGCATTGACTCCGGAGAAATCGCGGCAATGGGGCGCGGGCCTGGTGTTCAGGCCAGTGCCGGGCCTGTCGTCAAGCCTCGACTATTTTCGGGTTGAGCTGCGGAATGTGATCGATACGCTGCAGGCGGAGGAGATCTTCACGAATTACTCTTTCTGGGGACGGACCAACGTGGTGCGTAAACCACCCGACCCCCAAAATCCCGATTTACCTGGGGGAATCGACTACTTGATCGAGAACCAGATCAACAGGGGCACCATCAGCACATCCGGCGTCGATGCCGATACAGTGTTTGCAGCGCCGCCGACGCTGATCGGTAGCTTCACCTTCCGGTTAACCGGAATGTACACGCTCGACTACCGCCGCGCTGGTATCAACACCACGCTCTTCCCGACCGGGGTGGGCACACGCGGCCCCGGAGGCGCCATCGTCCGCTGGTCTCACCTTGCGACGCTCGACTGGTCCTACGGTCGCTGGGGCGCAACGCTCACACAGTGGTTCCAGGACGGATACCACGAGGTGGACTTGCTGAGCTGCGATCAGAGCCTCAACTGCCCGGGCACACGACAGGTTCGTTCTTATTCACTGTGGAACCTGCAGGGCCGCTACGAGATCAGAAGTATCACGGCCTCGCTCGGCATTCGCAATCTCCTCGATACGGCACCACCGGTCTCGAATCAGGGCCAGACCTTGCAGGTTGGGATCGATCCCACGTACGCCGATCCGCGTGGCAGGATGTACTACCTTGGCTTGCGGTACATGCTGCACTAGGAACTCTGGAGGTGAACCATGTACGCTTCGCTGCGGCTGCCGATCAGCGCCGTGGTCGCGGTGGCCGTCTCATTCGCGTGCTTTGGGCTGCGAGCAGAAGAGCCTGCAACTGCGGAACATGAGGTTCGCGCAGTCGAAGAGCGTTGGTTGTCGAATGAGTCGCGCCCGGAAATCGTTGCATCCATCCTCGCGAATGACTTCGTCCATGTCCTCGCGGTCGGCTTTATCGACAGGAACGAGCATCTTCAGTATTTGAAACAACATCCGGGAGCGTTTCCGGGAGCCAAGCAGTTCGAGCAGCTGCGGATCAGGGTCTATGGAGACACGGCTGTCGCCACCGGGATCGTGAGCACCGATCTGGGCGCGGGCACTGCAAAGAGAACTGCGTTCACCGATGTCTTCGTGCGCCGCAACGGAAGGTGGCTGGCGGTCAATGCGCAGGAGCTCTCTCTCAATTAAGTGCGCCGTCGGGCTCGTGAGCCCGTGTCGCTGGCTCGCGCCTGTCGCTGGGCTAGCGATGCCACGGGATTAGCAGCCTTGCGCGTAGCCTTGGCCCGGCTGCACCGCGGAGCTGACGGGTTCGTTTGTCACTCCACGCCGCGCGGGCGTAAATTGCGCGTTTGCGGGCCCAGTCGCTTGGGCTCCGCAGTTCGCTCGGGGGAGCGAAGCCTCATCAAGGAGCAGATCATGGCAACGCAGACCCAGCAAGTCGTCGACTATTTGAAAGCGCACCCGGACATGGCGCAGAGAGCAATGGACTACGTGAAATCACACCCAGGTGACGTCAAGACGGCGCTGAAGGACCTTGCTTCTCAGCGCGGTTGGGATTTGTCACAGATTGACACGGCAGCAATCACGAAGGAGCTCGGTAACATCGTTCCGCACTAGTCGATTCACCCAATGAGTACTGACGGCTTCGATTCCCCCGAGCCGGCGCAGGATGAGATATCGCAGGCCGGTTCACTGGCAGTGCGACTAGGGAAGGGCTCTCGCCACACGAAAGCCCAGTGATGTGGCGCGAAAATCGGCCGGATTTCTCTCGCGCGTCGCAGGACGCAGGAGCCACGCCGGGTATTGCCACGAGCCGCCCCGGTCGACTCGCAGGCAATCGTTTCTGGTTACGTTTGCACTGCCGTCAGCCGCTGCGTGCGCGTAGCTTTCTGCATAGCAATCTCCGGTCCACTGCCAGACGTTGCCGACGATATCGTACAGACCAAAGGGGTTCGCCGGCTTCAGTGCGACCGGATGTGTCTGGCCGCCGGAGTTTGACTTGAACCATGCATGCGCCAACGCCGCGCTCTCCTCGTCTCCCCACCAGAAGTAGCTCGTGGAGCCAGCGCGCGCGGCATATTCCCACTCCGACTCACTCGGCAGCCGATAGGGGCCGGGAGCCGCGCGCTGTCCTGCCACTTTGCTGTTGAGCCAGCCGATGTAGGCCCGTGCATCGTTCCAGCTCACACACACTACCGGATCGCGATCCGCCTGATCGAATCCGGGATGCTGCCAATTGAGGGCAACTTCCTTGTTCCAGTTGGATGTGGTCCGCCCGCATCCGTCACCGACCGGGTAACCGGTCTCACGAACGAAAGCGGCGTAATCACCCCGGGTGACGGGATGGCGGCCGAGTCCAAACGACCGCAGCGTCACGATGTGTTGCGGTGACTCATCCGCCACGGATTCTGCAGTGGCGCCGTGTGCGGCAGCCCATTGCTGCTCCGTCGCCGATGATCCCATCGGGTAACTTCCCGCGGGAATGGCCACGATCTCGGGGCACGCGGGGCAGTCGCGGAACACACTTCTGCTCTGACCGGAAGCGACGCCGGCGATGCAGGCGCCAAGCAGCGCGCCAAGTGCCGTGATTTTCATGCGCGATTCTCCGCAGCGGCGCCGTCGTCCTGCCGTTTCCTACTTGCTTTGTGAGTAGACGTCACGAATGGCGTCGACCACGAAGCCCGGCTGATCGAAGGGGATGTATTCCGAGCTCTGGTCCGTGAATAATTGTCTGGCGTTCGAAGACAACTCGAGCCACTGCGCCTGTGTGTGCTCGACGTTCTGCTGGTATTTCTGACGTGCGGGGTCCGGCGGCCGTGTGGGGTCAAAGAAGTGGACGCCGTGATTCCCGGTTGACAGCACGCGCAGCGGGCGCGCGCCCAGGGAGCGCTGATGCTGCGCGAGGTAGGCCTCGTCCTGCGGCATCTGCTCCATCTCCGAAATGTAGGTGTCGTACATCGCGAGTTTCGTCTGCGCCAGCTCGAGGAGCTTCGCATTGAGCTGCGGGGACCACATCGCTTCAGGCAAGCCACGAAAGAACTGCTGGGCGCAGCTGCGGGGCGGACGTCCGGGACGGGCGGGCAACATAGGCAGGGGCTTGCCCGCGGCGATCGCGTCGCGGCAGTCGCGCAGCGCGGCGATGGTCCCGGCGTCGTTGCGGTGCTCATCCGGGCCGCCGACGTCGGCTTCGACCAGCACCAGACCGGCTACCTCGGACGTGTAGCGCTCGGCAAAGGTGCGCACGTTATCGCCGCCGAAGGCGTGCCCGACCAGGATGTAGGGTCCCTTGATGCCAGCATGGTGGAGCGCGCTGTGCAGCTCATCGGCGATGCGCACGCTGGTGCGGGGCAGGGGACCCGGATCGCTCAAGCCTGCGCCGGCACGGTCGTAGCTGCAGGCTCGCGTCCACTTGGAGACTTCCGGCTGCACGATCGTCCATACGGGCGCCCAGTCTTCCCAGCCTGAGTCGAACACGACTGCCGGTGCGCCGCTGCCGCTGCAATAGAGATTGAGGCGAGTGCCGTCGGCCTCCACGAGTTGTCCGGGCCTGGTATAGATCTCATCGCCCGGCGCTGCGTCTACCGGGCCGTGGATCCCGCACAGCAGGCACATCCAGGCGAACGGGAATAGTGCTTTCATCGTGCATGCCTCAGTGGGTGATGAGGTCGTCGCGAACGATCTGTCCACCCTTCATCACGAATCTGACCCGCTCGAGCTCGCTGATGTCGGCGAGAGGGTCGCCGGTCACGGCGATGAGATCGGCGAGCTTGCCGGTTTCCACAGTGCCAACGCGGTCCTGCCAGCCGAGCATTTCGGCGGCGTTGCTGGTGACGGCACGCAGGATGTCGAGCGGTGGCATGCCCGCCGCACGCAACGCTGCAAACATGGTTGCGGAGGCCTCGCCACGCGTCCGGCCCGGGTAGGACCAGCACATGTCCGAGCCGGCTGCGAACCTCACACCGGACTTCAGAACCCGATGCACCAGAGCCACTGCCTGCTGCCGGCCGCGTGCGTCCCGGGCGAGAAGCCCGGCGCGAAAGTCCGCGGACACGACCGTTGTTGCGTGAACCTTCATCCAGAAGCCGTCATAGAAGGTTGGCGTCAGATCAAGGAAGATTCCCTTGTCGCGCATCGTACGCAGCTGCTCATCGGTCACGTCGTTGCCGTGCTCGATCGAGTCCGCGCCCCCATCGATCGCCATCTGAATGCTTGGCTGACTGACGGCGTGGACCGCGACCTTGAGCCGCTGGCGGTGAGCTTCCTCGATCACGGCCGACATCTCGGCCGGGGTGAGGTCGTCGCCGAGTGCAACCTTGATGAGATCCACGTTGTAGAACAGATTCGAGCGTACTGCCCGTCGCGCCGATTCCGCACCGTCAATCAGCAGGAACTCCTCTTCTACGATCGAGTCCGCCACGGCGGGATTGAGGCTCTGGAAGTACTCCCCCGACGCGATCAGCTTGCGTCCCGAGGCCAGGACCCGCGGTCCCGGCACCCGACCTGCATTGATCGCATCGCGCAGCGCAACGTCGCCGTCAATGCCGGAGTGGCCGACGTTGCGCGTGGTGGTAAACCCGCTCTCCAGGACCTCTCGTGCCAGCTGCGCGCCGAGGAGCACGCGCGTACTCGGAGACATGCCGGCAACGGCCAGCAGCAGTCCCGGCTCGAACTCACCGTTGAATGTGCGCTTGACTTGCGCTTCTTGCGGCACGATCACGTCGAGCAGGAGGTGCGTATGGGCGTCGATGAGGCCGGGGAGGAGGGTGGCCACGCCCAGATCGATGACCTGGACCATCGCGGGAGCGTTCGCCTGCACTTGCGCGGGCGCACCCACCTGCTTGATCCTGCCGTCTTCCACCAGTACTGCGGCAGGCGCGAGCGCGTTTCCGGTGCGTGGGTCGATGAGCCGTGCCGCCTTGATGAGTGTCCCGGCCGCAGGCGCGCCAGCGTGGGCGGCGGCGAGCAACAGCAGCAGGGTTGCTATCAGCGAATTGCGCATGCGGTTGACCGTTGCAATTCCTACGGACACTGTAGTAGCATTTATTTGTGATGTAGTAAATATGAGCCGCATACATCTTTCCAAAGCCGAGGCCAGGATCCTCGAGCAGTACTGGAGGCTCGGTACCTGCTCAGTGCGGGAGATTCTCGACAGCCTGCCTGAGGAGGAACGCGTCGCTTACACGACGGTACAAACGCTGGTCTACAGGCTCGAGCAGAAGGGCGCTCTGCGCAGGGTCAGAAAGATCGGGAACGCGCAGCTGTTCGAGCCGGCGATCGACCAGCGCGAGTTTCGCAGCGGTCTGGTGCGCGACCTTCTGGAGCTCTTCGGCGGCTCGCCACAGCTCCTGGTCTCAAACCTCCTCGAGACGGGTACCATTACGCTCAAGGACCTGAAGGCCCTGCAGGAGGCACTGCCTCCGAAGGCTACACGGCGACATCGACGTAAGGGTCATCCGTGATGCATGAGCACGTAGCGCCGGCGGTGTATTACCTGGAGGTACATCTTGTCTATGCCTCGGTCGTGTGCCTCGCGGCCTGGGTTCTGACATCGATCTGGAACGGTGCCGCCACCGCAAAGTATTGGATCTGGGTGGTGACCTCGCTCAACTTCATGGTGCCGCTCGGTGGCTTCTTTAACGGATTCGGCGCATCGCGCATCTCGTGGGCGACCCAGCTCGGCGGCCTCGACGATGTCGGCATCGGGATTTCCCGGAACCTGACCGTGGGCGCCGTGCTGTTGGCGGTGTGGCTGTGTGGCGCCGGGTTCATGGCCGCGCGGTTGCTGGTGCGCCTGCACTGGGGCCGCCGGGAGCAGAGAGCCGCAGGCGCCCGCAACCCCGCCCCGCTCAAACAACGCTTCCTGGCACATGGTGTTCCGGTCACGTTGTCCGCGGCCGGGCAGGGGCCCTCGGTCGATGGTGTTCTGCGCCCGCGCATCTCACTACCGCTCGGTATCGATCGCCTGCTGAATGAGAGGGAGCTCGACGCAGTCATGATCCACGAAGTAACTCACGCACGGCGGCACGACAACCTGATCGCTCTCATCCACGAGATCGCCCTCTGTGGGCTGTGGTTTCATCCACTCCTGTGGCTCACGGGCTCTCGCCTCGCCGTGTTCAGGGAGCTGTCCTGCGACGACTTCGTCATCCAGAGCTCGCGCGGCACCGATCTCATCAGCGCACTGGCAAAGCTCGCCGATCCCGGTCAGTCACGGCTGCTGCGCGCCGGCGCGGCAACCCTCTTCAGGCATCGAGTGGCACGACTGAAGGCCTCTGAGCCACGCCGTGCACGAGGAGCGGCGGACCTGGTGCTGATCATCGTCTATGGTGCCGTACTTCTCGCGTGTGTGGTCGGGACGATCGCGCACACGCCGGGCTGCTTCAGGGTCGTGATGTAGGCGAGCGCTGCCGGTCTCGACCTGGTCAGCCTGGTGAGGAGCCCGGCGATGGCGTCACTGCTGGTACGCGCCAGCCGACGCGGCAGCTGCAGCAGGCTCTCGACCTGATAGCTGCGGTGCTCACCGTGCAGGCACCATTCGCAGAAGTGTTCGCAGTTGTTGCTGAAGATTCGATAGCGGTCTTCGCCGAGGCGGGAGCGCGCCCGGTGCGTCACCTCGATGCTGTCGAAGCGAGGCTCACGATGGCTGCGTACCCAGATCGCACGTCCGTGCGCGAAGCTCGCCAGGGGAACTTCTTCCACCGGGAATCGGCACAACTGGCGCACAACGGATTTGTAGTGAACGACGTTTCCGTGACCCACGTAGATCCCATGATGCGCGAAGCCCCATCGAGGCGTAACGAGATGTGAGCCCAGCGGGGGTTGTTCCCCTACGCCGAGGAGTCTGTCGTCGCGCTGGAATCCACGCGACCTGGTCGACGGCAGTCTCGTTCTGCGGGTAGGGAATGGCGTGCGCATTCGTACCCGAGAACACCAGAGCAGCGGAGATTATTCGGTCGCAGCGTGGCTCGTCTCAGCGGCCGGCGCGCACGCGCCGTAATGGCCGGCCACAGACCTAGGATTCGACGGCGATGCCGGGAGGACGTCACGGTTGCGGGGCGAGCGTACCGCCCGGATGAGCGAGCTCCGTCAGGAACCTCACAGCGTCAGCATGGACGTGCTCTGGTGCCATGCGGGCGAGCTGCGCCAGCGGCTTACCGTCGCCCTCGGACTTGGCGAACAGGTACCCAAGGTAGTAGCCGACGCGAAACGGCAGGCCGTGCACGGACTGATTGGCGAGGAACCAGCGATTACCGTCACTATCGTTCTTCTCGATGTCCTGCAGCATGAGTTGTGCGGCATGCGCGAGATCCTTGTCCATACGCGTGACCAGATCCTGCGGATACCACAGCACCTGTTGCGCATCGAGCCCGGGATTCATGCGCTGGCTGACGTAGGTCGCAAGCCCCTCGCGCCACATCGTCCACCAGGCAGGCGTCTCACCCTGCGGCGCCTGGGAGCCAATCACCTGAGAGTGATACAGGTGAAAGAGCTCATGGTCGAAGAATCCGGGCACGTCTGCGGGAGTGTGGATCAGGGCAATCGTGTCCACCCCAAAGAGCAGATGGCGTTTGCCCCCGAACTCGACGGGATGCCCGTCGAACTTCATGAGGGATACTCCGAATTCCACCGTCGTGTCGCAGGTGAAATCAGCGAACGTCTGCATGAACCTGCGCTGCTCCGCAGCGAACTGCGGGCCGACGAGGTGGGCGAGCGCGGCGAGGCGTTCGGGCGTAAGAGGCTGGACGCCCGGAAAGATGGCAGTGCTCGGTGACTGCGCGAAGAAGCGCAGCGCCCGCCCCTTCAACTTGGCCTCGTCACCATAGACCTCAGTCGAGTAATAATCGGGGAAACGGGCAGCGATCCGGGTCATGAATGCCGTGGCGCGTTCTGCGGGTGGAACATTCACCGTCGCGGTTGCGAATGCCTCGTACTCCGGCATCAGGTCCTGGTAGCTGCAGGGTTTAGGTTGGTTACCCCATGCCGGCGCAGCGATAGCGATGCCGAGCGCAGCGATAACGCCGATTGCGAACCTCATTTGCGTGGCTGCACGTGGTTGGCGGAAACTTGCACTAACTTGGGCATGCGCGCTGCACGGATACGATGAATGGGTCGGAGGTTATCATGCCAGCTGCCACAGCCGTCGCAGCCGGTCTCGAGTACGTCGCTACCGTTACCCTGATTGTTGCCGACATCGCCCGGTCGACGGCGTTCTATCGCGACGTAGAGCGGCGCGCGCTCAGCCGCTCACCGCTGGCGGTTGGTTTCGTGGTCAGGAGTTGATCGATGAAACGCTGCAATGCTGCCGTAGGCTGCTTATCGCGATGAACGACCCAGTTGCACTCGCGCGTGAGACCCCGCAGATTGGTGTGTACCTCTGCAAGCTCGCCCGCCTCGAGCAAGTCGCGCACCACCCAGCGAGACAGGCAGGCAACGCCGAGCCCCTCGATCACGGCGTGCTTGATCGCCTCCGAACTGCCGAGCCCGATGCTGCGCCGGTACGTCTTGAGGTGGGGCAGCAGCAGCGCATCGACGGCTTCCCGCGTGCCCGAGCCCGGCTCACGCAGTAGCCAGGTCAGTGAGCGCAGCGCTTTGGGCTGCACACGCGCATCGGGTTTGCCGCCGTCGGCGTGTACCAGAGGCTTATTCGCAGACTGGACGATGACCAGCTCATCGACGAGCCACGGCGTCACCGCGAGCGCCGGGATGTGGCAGGGTCCCTCGATGAGCCCGATATCCAGCTCGAAGCGCGCGAGTGACTCGCAGATGGCCGCAGTGTTGCCGACGACGACCGCGGAGCGCCAGGGGTCCGCGCCACGCTGCATCTGCCCACCCAGAAACTGACTCAACACCCTCGGCAACAGATAGGTGCCGATCGTGGTACTGGCGCCGATGCGCAGCTCCTGCATCTGCAGGCTCTCGCTGTACGCCAGCTGCTCGAGATCCATCGCTCCCTGAATGAGCGCCTCGGCCCGCGGCAGTAACGCGCGGCCGTTCTCGTTCAGCAACAGGCGTTTGCCGATCCGGTCGAACAGCGGCAGCGCCAGCACCCGCTCCAGTTCGTTGACCGCGGCGCTGGTTGCCGATTGCGACAACGCAATCGCGTCACCAGCGGCGATCGTGCTGCCCGCCCGGGCTACGGCACAAAAGATCTGCAGCTGGCGGAGAGTCAGTTTCAGAGGCGGGGCAATGGGCACTGCTTCCGGCTCTATAACGACGTAGTCGCTAGATATTACCAGAACAACTCATTGGACAGATATATACCGGCAACCGATACTGGCCGCATATCACTGCGGAGCCGCGCTTCAGGCGCAGGTGTATCGGCTGTGCCAGCGACATCGCCTCATGTACAAGTGGAAGCCCGATGGCCTGGACTGGCGCCGGGCATCGCCCTCAGTGCGGCTCTGGCCCTGGTGGCGATGTTGCTTGGCAGCAGCCCCTGGCTGCAACAGCATGGCCTGAGCGCACTCACCATCGCCATTGCGCTCGCTATGCTCGTGGGCAATACGGCCTACGTGCACCTGGCACCCACGGCCGCTCCGGGTGTCGCTTTCTCGAAGCGGGTTCTGCTGCGGGCAGGCATCGTCCTTTATGGGTTGCGTTTGACGCTGCATGACCTCGGTCATGTCGGCGTCGCCGGGGTTTTGACGGACACTCTGGTGCTCGGTTCGACCTTTACCCTTGCCTGGGTGCTGGGCACCCGCTGGCTGGGGTTGGACAGACGCACCGCTATTCTGATTGGTGCCGGGAGCTCAGTGTGTGGGGCGGCGGCGGTGATGGCGACGGAGCCGGTCGTCAGAGCCCGCCCGGAACAGTTGACGGTTGCCGTGGCGACGGTCGTGGTGTTCGGAACGATCGCGGTCTTTCTCTATCCCGCACTGTTCGCGCTCAATCTGCACTGTCACGTGATTGGCGACGGCGCTCGTGGTTTCGGCGTCTATGCGGGATCCACGATCCACGAGGTCGCCCAGGTAGTTGCGGCTGCGCGCTCGAGTGCACCGGAAGCGGCCGATACCGCAGTCATCACCAAGATGGTGCGCGTGATGATGCTGGCGCCACTGCTGGTAGGTTTGTCGGCATACCTGAGTCGCACGGATTGCGCCTCGGCCGGCCAGGCGGACCCGGCTTTCCGCCGCATCAGTGTTCCTTGGTTCGCCGTCGCTTTCCTCGGCGTGATCATCGTCAACTCATTCGTCGCACTGCCGCCCGCCGTGCTGACGCTGAACAATCAGCTGGACACCATGATTCTGGCGACCGCAATGGCGGCGCTTGGTCTGACAACGCACGTGGGCGCCATTCGCGCGGCTGGAATGCGTCCGTTGATTCTCGCGCTCACGCTGTTTGCCTGGCTGGTCGTGGGCGGCGCGGGAATCAATCACGCCGTGGCAGCAATGTTTCGTTAGCTTCGCTGGTGAGGGATGCCGATCCCGGCGCACGCGTCGCGTGAGCCGCAGCCAGGCAATTCTCAGGCAGCGGAGTCACGGCCGGCTGCAATCCCGACACGGGCATTCCCATCAACATGTTGAGAGAGCAAGTGCACCTGCGTCGCGGCGCCTCGGTGGAGACGAAGGTCGAGGCGAAGGTGCCGCGCGCGAGCGC
>Ga0126381_100003388_pt1 | contig 17327 bp, 16 predicted proteins | sample PanSoiMetPlot_28_FD_96465 | JGI IMG/M metagenome (GOLD analysis project Ga0126381, IMG submission 96465) | Tropical forest soil microbial communities from Panama - MetaG Plot_28 | ecosystem: Environmental > Terrestrial > Soil > Tropical forest > Bulk soil | place: Panama | collected 2016-02-17 | reverse complement strand
CGCAGGGGCTTTTTGACCTGGTAGCGGTCGCGCTCGTGGCAGCGGTCACGCCGATCGTGGTTAACCACGATCGGCGTGACCGCTGCCACGAGCGCGACCGCTACCAGGTCAAAAAGCCCCTGCGTAAGATTCACGGCGGCTGGTCAGCCTCGTACGAAGATCATCCGGTGCCCCCTAAGCGGTGATCCTTTTCGGATGTACCCGCAGGCGCCACCGCATCACTCGGGAGCGGCAGACTTGTGCGTATACATGCGGGCGGGTGCCGCGGTACGTTGCCACGGTGCGCGCGGTTTCTCCCGGTTCGGCCGCCAGCGGAGACTTATTCTTCGACGGCTGCGGCTGAGTCGTGAGCCGGGACCGCTGACTTTCCGGCGCGGACGGCGTCTTTACCTTCTGGAAAGGTGGGTGAGGGCGTCGTGCGCGACCGGCATGGGCGGCCGGCACTCGGCGGCCGGCTGAGGGCTCGCGGCTGGCGGGGTTTTCGCATGCCCTGGCGGCGCGGCGCGGGACGCTCGCCCGACCCCGCGGACGGCGACTCGTGGGCGTGGCTCGAGCCCTACCCCGGGCCGTTCACCGGGCCGCCGACGCCGTCGATGTCGCTCGCCTTCGTCGCCGCGCTGCAGCGGCTGCCGCCAGATGAGCGGGCCGCCCTGGTGCTTCGCGACGTGCTCGGCTTCGGCGCCGGCGAGGTGGCCGAGATCCTCGACTGCCCGGCCGGCGCCGTCGATCACCTGGTTACCCGCGCCCGGGAGGCCGTCAGCGGCGTGCTACCCGCCCCGGCCGCGCCGGGGCAGGACCAGCCGTCCGCGCCGCAGGAGGATGCGGTCGTCGCCCGCTTCGCCGGCGCGTTCGACCGCGGCGACGTGCCTGGCATCGCCGCGCTGCTGACCGACGACGTGTGGCTGCGGATGCGCCCGCTGCCGGTGGCGTACCAGGGCAGGGCGGCAGTCAGGCACTTCCTCGCCGCGGTCGCGTTCCCCGGCGGCACCACCAGGTACCGGCTGGTCGTCACCCGGGCGAACGGCCAGCCGGCGTTCGGCTGCTACCTGCGGGATCCCGCCGCCGGGATCGACCGCGCGTGCGGGCTCGTGGTGCTCACCGTGGACGGCGACCGCATCGCGGCGATCGACCGCTTCGTCGACAACAGCGCGCTGCCGGGCTTCGGCCTGCCCCGCACCCTCCCCGCGGATTAATTGCCGCGATATCGCCCGAGGATCTCCCGCGCGATCCCGGCCAGCCGCTCGCGCACGGTAGCAGGGGACAGCACCTCAAGCTGCCCGCCGAACCCGGCCAGCCGGTGCGCGGCGGCCGACTCGTGCTCGAACGACAAGATGACCTCCCGGTAACCGCGGGAGTCCGGTTGCGGCGCTGCGTCAACCGCCGCCTGCACGGCGTCGCCGAAGATCTCGCCGAACAGCGCGAGCGCCTCGGGCGACGCCCGCACCAGGACCTCTACCTTCGCCCGGTTGGTCACAAAGGAGGCCGACCAGCTGTCCCAGAACCCGGCCAGGTCGAACTCCGCCGGCCGGCGGCACGCCTCGGCCAGCACCCGCGCCGCCGTGATCCGCCCGGCACGGAAGACCGCCGCGCGGTCAGACGCGACCACGCCGCCCGGGGTGTCGCGCCCGGCGTCGGAGGCCACGAGGTACCAGACCCCTGCCTTGTTCACCAGGCCGAAGGGATCGACGACCCGTGTCGACTCCGTGCCGGTGCCGCCCCGCCGGTAGCCGAGCAGCACACGGCGATGCTGCCTGAGCGCCTCCGCCAGCGTCCCCAGATGCGGGACGTCCTCCTTCCCGTGGAACCAGCGCGGCATGTCCAGGTGCACAAGCACCGGTCCTGGAGTCGAGCCAGCGCCCCGCAGCCCGGCCGTAACGCTGATCTTGCGATGCGCGGCCGTCAGGGCGTCGGCCAGCCCGAGCTCGGCCAGCGCGGCCGGGACACCGAGCACGAGCAGCGCCTGCGCCTCGGCGGGGGACAGGCCGCGAAGCGGGAACCGGTACCCCTCGAGCAGGCGGCACCCGCCGCCCGGACCGGCCTCGGCGACGACCGGGACACCCGCCGCGCTCAGCGCGGCCAGGTCACGATAGACGGTACGCACCGACACCTCGAGCTCGCCTGCCAGCTCCCGCGCCGGCAGCTGGCCCCGTGCCTGGAGGAGCAGGACCAGGGAAACCAGACGATCGGCGCGCACAAAGAAAGCGTACGGAATTTCACTGACATCAGATGTCAGCGTTTCCTCCTTATCGTCTGCGCCATGATCACCTGGACAGAGTTCGAGCGGCGCCAGCCGGTGCTCGCCGCGGTTGGCCGCGACCAGTTCTACCAGCACAACATCGGCCTGGGCTTCATCGCCACAGTAAGACGCGACGGCGGTCCCCGGGTCCATCCGGTGTGCCCGGTCATCAGCAGCGCGGGGCTGCACGTGCTGATCCTCCCCGGGCCAAAGCGGGGCGACCTGCGCCGCGACGGCCGGTACTCGCTGCACACCGAGATGTTCCCCCCGCCGCGCGAGGACGACGGCTTCGCGGTGTCAGGCCGTGCCAGGGAGGAGACCGACCGGGCGACCTGGACCGTCGTCCGCGACCAGGTCATGAAGGACTTCGGCGAACTGTGGCCGAACTACGAGAACCTCACCTTGTTCGAGCTGGCCGTGGAAGGCTGCCTGCTCACCCTCACCCAGCCCACCGATCAGTTCCTCAAGGGCCCCACAATCTGGAAGGCCCCGGCTTAACCGGAAGACTTTTCGAAATGTTTGGCGTTTCCGTGGTTATAACAACGGAAACGCCAAACATTTGTCCAGCCCGCCGCCCGGTGCAGCCCCGCCCGTCACTCCCGTCTCAAGCGCCGCGCGGCATGCGCCGGATGAGCCGCCTAACGGGGCGGTCAGCCCACCCGCAGGCTTGCCGCTACGCCCCGGCGCCGGCCTGACCGGATCTCCACACCCAGCGCGACGACCGCGACCACGGCCAGCGCGGCGAGCGGCACCGCGAAGGACACCACGTCGGGCGTGAGCGCCGCACCGGTGGAAGCGGTGCCGGTGAACACCGACAGGTCGATCGCCGATCCGATCATCCGGGGCAAGATGAGCGCGCAGGCCCCCGCCGCGACCGCGGCGGCGATCACCGCGGGCAGCACCTCAAGGGCGACCAGTCGCACGCGCTGCCCCTCGCCAAGCCCCATCGTGGCCAGCCGGGCCAGGGTCGACTCCCGCTCCGCGGCGCCGAGCGTCAGTTCGAACAGCATCGCGGCGAGCCCGAGTGCCGCCGCCACGGCGACCGAGAGCTCGAAAAGAACGAAGGCTCCATGCTGCAGCGGCGCCCCGGTCAAGCCGTTCAGTATGTCCGAGCGGACGGTCGCGACTTCCCCCTGCAGCATGTTCCCGAGGAAGGCGGTCAGCCGTGCCCGGTCGATGTTCGTGCCGGTGAGCAGCAGCTCGTTGACCGGTACCGGCTCGGGCGGGGTGGCGGTGCTGTGGATCGCCGCCATCGGGATGATCACGAACGTCGCGACACCGGGCACCGCGGGAGTCGCCGCCAGCACGCCGGCCACCCGTATCCGCACCGGCGCTACGGCCTCCTGGCTGGTGAGTGTCGTCACGCCGGCGCCTAGGCCGGCCGCGGCCTGCGGGGATGCGAGCACCGGCACCGGGTTTCCTGATCGCAGCTGCCCGGCGGGCAATTGCGGGAACGTCTGGGTCGCGGCGACCAGCGCCGTGTAGCTGGCCGGGTCGACGGCGACCACGGTGACCTGCCGGCCGGAACCGGAACTCCAGGCTGACTGCCAGACCGCGGCGGTGTGGTTCACGCCAGGCAGGGCCGCGGCCGCCCGCTGCTGTGCGGTGGGAATCACCGCGCCTTCTGTAGGCCCGTTCGAGGCCGCGATCGACACGTCTGCCCCGGTGGCCTGCCAGGACGCGACGACCTCGCCCCTGCTGACCGCGTCCCGCACCATGCCAGCGAACGCCGCCACGGTGAGCGCGAGCACGAGCCCGTACGCGGGCAGCGCCGGGGTGAGCCTGGTCCGCGTCGCGCGGGCCAGGCCCAGGAAGGCGGTCGCGCCCGTGGCTCGCGCCGAGCCGCGCAGCAGCCCGCGCAGCACCAGCGGGTACACCCGGAGCACCACGATCACCGCCGGGACCGCGATCAGCACGGGCGCGGCGCTGGTGTATAGGTTCACGCCGGTTCCCGCTTGCGCGCCTTGCTGCCGGAACACGACGACGGCGGCGATCGCGGCAAGGCACGCGGTGAGCTCGACGGTCGCGCGCGTCGTCCGGCTGCGCGGCCAGCGGGCCCGCGAGCGGCGCCTCGGCAGGCGCTGCTGCCAGGCGGCGATGACTGCCGGCGCGCAGATCGCGACGAGCAGCACGCAGGCCGGCGGCCACCAGCCGCCCGCCGGCGCCTTACCAGGGACCGCGAGCACCGCCAGGCCGGTGCCGGCCGCGGCGGCCGGCACGCATGCGATCGTCGCGCCGCGCGCCGCGACCCAGGCGATCTGTGGCAGCGCCGCGCCGCGCGCCCTGAGCATGTGGAGCTCCGCCGACCTGCGCAGCGCGAGCATGCGCGCGGCGAGTAGCAAGGCGACGACGCCAGTGACCGCCAGGCTCACGTACAGCAGCCACAGCAGGCTGTCCACCGCCTGCGCGGTGGCCAAGAACCCGTTGAGCGACGGCAGCAGCGCCGGGCTTACCTGCAGCGTGCCTGCGACGATCGCAACGTCTCCGTGCAGGTGCGGCGTCTGGGTGCCAAGCCGGTTCAGCGCGTCATGCAGCTGCTGCGCGGGCGCGTCGCCCAGCGAGCCGATCGGGAGCTGCCACTGGAAGTTCAGCCCTTCAAGCCCGAAGTCCTGTTGCATCGCGTCGATCTCGCCGGGTCCGGCGAGCGCCTCGCCGATCCAGAGGGGCGGCGGAGAAAAGCACCCTGGGCACTCCAGGTCGGGGGTCAGCAGCGTCGGGTCGGCGGTCCAGAACGTCGACCCGGGCTCACGCGGTGCGACGATCCCGGTGATGTCGAGGGTGAACGGCGCGAGCTTGCCTGAAAGGGCGAGCTCAGGCCCGGTGATGGTCAGCCTGGAGCCGGGGTGCAGGCCGAACTGGCGTGCCGTCTGCTGCGAGACCACCACCTGCAGGACCGGCACCACGGCGGACGAGCGGCCCCCGCGGGTTCGGGAAGTGGTCGGCGCGGGTCCGGTCGACCGCGGATAGCGACCGGCGACCAGGCGCGTGTTACGCGCCAGCGGCTGGCGGTAGCTGATCTCAAACTGCAGGCGGTCAGCGCCGATCGGGGGTACGTGGCTGAGCACGGAGTGCGGCATGGAGATCATGCCCGCCCAGTCCTGGCCGAGCCCGGCCAGTTGGAGGACGCCACGGTCGAACTCGTCGTGCAGCTGACTGGTGATCTCGCCGAGCTGGCCGGCGGTGATATTGACGGGGGCGTGCCCGGCATTGAAGAAGCCGCCGCTGGACTGGCTGGGCTTGCTGAGGGCGAGACTGCCCGCGACGCCGCTCCACGTGCCCGACACGGCGATGGACCGGGCCAACGGCAAAGTGCCCGCCACCGTCTGGTGTAGCGCCTGCGACCGGCTGGCCTGCGCCTCGCGCGGGGCGGCCGTGGCGGCGAAGACGCAGCCGAGAACCAGCGCCGCCAGCGCCGCCGTGGCCCCGGCGCCCATGCCGGTCAGCCTGGCGAGGCCTTGTCTCACGCGCTCATCCGCCGCGTCTGACACGCATCCCGCCGCGCTGCTGCGTCAGCCGCCGAACGACCGGACGAACCCGAACAGCCGCCGCTCCCTGCCGATCGCCGAGTCGACGATCCGCTTCATCCACGGCGTCGAGACTGCTGCCCGGTAGCTGTCCTGCTCGAACACCGACGTGTCCGCCATCTCATGCAGCGACAGGTACGCGGGCGCGGTGCCGCCGGTGCGCCGGAACCGCCTGACTCGCCGCCAGCCGTGCACCGCGAGCAGCATCGGTATGTGCTCGTCGGCGTACCAGGCCGCCAGGTCGTCCTCCCTGCCCGGCGGGACGGACAGTGACACGGCGAGCACCACGGGCGGCCCTCCGTCAGAAGGCGAGCCGTCGTCGCTAAGCAGCTCGTACACCCGCCGGTCCAGGGTAGCGAGCTGCGACATGATCGACTTTTCCCGCGCGCTCGCCGTTGCCGCCAGCGACTTGTACTCCGGGCTTTCCAGCACCCCGGACTTGATCTCGTAGTACGCCAGCCACCGCGGCGCCTGGTCGTCGAGTGCCCGGAATCGGTACCCGGCCGAGATGCCCGGCACGGTCAGCCTGGCCGGCCCGTGCTCGTTGTCGTACCAGTCGTTGAATTCGGCCAGCGGAACGGGACCAGGGGCGGAGTAAGCGAACAGCAGACCGTCAGCCATATAAATGATCGTAGACCCGGACATGCCGGGCGCAGCGGCTCATCCGGCCGCGAACGGGTTGTCGCCGGCACGTACCTCCAGCGGCACAAGCACCCGCGACACCATGTTGTAGGCGGCCACAGTCACGGTGAGCTCAAGGACCTGGCGGTCGTCGAAATGCGCCCGCACGGCGTCGAAGATCTCCTGCGGCACCGTCACGTGCATGGTGACCGCGTCCGCGTACGCGAGCGCCGCGACCTGCGCCGGGCTGAACGTGACCGCGCCAGCACTAGTGCCAGAGTCCCCAGGACCCACCCCGATCGCGGCGACCTGCTCGTCGGAGAAACCCGCCTGCCGGGCCAGCGACTGGTGCGCCACCACCTCGAACTCGGCGCCAAGCCGCGCCACGACGCGCAGGATGACCAGCTCCCTGATGTCGTCCGGCAGCGTCGACTTGCCGCGCACCGCGCCGAGCATGCTGTTCCAGCCGTCGGCGAACTCGGGGCTGTGCAACAGCATCCCGTCCACCGCGATCAGCCTGCCACCCCGCCGTTCTTTGATCCGGTCGGTCACCGCGCCAGGGGGCGCCACGTAAGGAAGCCGTGCCATGCCAGGTACCTCCGGGGGAAGAGAAAAGGTGGCCGGTCAGGATTGCCAAGTAGCAACCTTAACCGGCCACCTCTGTCAGGTAACCGCGTCAGTCCGCCGGCGCGGCCATCGGGTTGATCCCCGCCAGTTCCTCGCGCTTGATCCTGATGGTCGCCACCGCGATGACGAGCATGAGCAGCGCGATCCCCGACGACACCAAGTAGCCCAGCGAGAAGCCGTGGGCCAGCGCATGGTTGGCGACGGCCGTCTGCGCGGCTTTCGTCGCGGCCGGCGTCAGGTGCGCGGCCGGCGCGTGCGCCGCCGCCGCGGCCGCCGACCGCATGCTGCTCGCGACCGCACTCCACGCCACCGTGCCGAGCACCGCAAGCCCGATCGACCCGCCGACCTGCTGGCCCGTGTTCAGCAGCGAGGACGCCACGCCCGCGTCGCTATTTGCCACCCGGGCCAGCGCCACCAGCGACATCGGCACGAAGATCAGCCCCACGCCGGCCGCGGTGACGATCGTCGGGCCGAGCAGGCCGCCGGCGTAGCCGCTGTGCTCGGAAAGCCGGGACAGCCAGAACAGCCCGCCGGCCGTTATCGCGGACCCGGTGATCACCAGCGCCCTGGCGCCGATCCGCGACACGAACTGCGACGCGATCCCGGACATCAGCATGATCACCGCAACCATGGGCAGGTACGCGAGCCCGCTCTTCAGCGCGCTGTATCCCCAGACGGTCTGCATGAAGATCGTCAGGAAGAAGAAGATGCTGAACAGCGCGGTGCCCACGCAGAGGCTGATCAGGTAGGACCCGGTACGGTCGCGGGAGCGCAGCACCCGGATCGGGACCAGCGCGTTCTTGCTGCGCACCTCGATGAAGCCGAACGACACCAGCAACACCACGGCAGCCACCAGCGACACGATGACCTTGGTGTCACCCCAGTGGGAGATTCCGTTTGCGGTAGTCGCGGCGTTGGACAGGCCATAGACCAGCGCGCCAAGCCCGAGGGATCCCGTGATGGCGCCCGGCAGGTCGAAGTTGCCCCGGCGCCGCTCGGACTCACCGAGCACGCGCGGCGCGAGGAAAGCGATGAGCAGGCCGATCGGGACGTTCACGAAGAACACCCAGCGCCAGTTGAGGTAGTTGACGAGCAGCCCCCCGGCAATGAGGCCTACCGCGCCGCCGGCGATGCTCATCGCCGCGTACACGCCCATCGCCCGGTTCCGCGGCCGGCCTTCGGGGAAGGTGACCGCGATCAGCGACAGCGAGGTGGGCGCGGCGAACGCGGCGCCGATGCCCTGCACCACGCGCGCGGTGAGCAGCCAGGCCTGGCTGGTGGCGAATCCGCCGAGCAGCGAGGCGACCGTGAAGAGCAGGATGCCGAAGATGAAGATCCGGCGGCGCCCCAGTAGGTCGCCGGACCGGCCGCCGAGCAGCAGCAGCCCGCCGAAGGCGAGCGCGTACGCGTTGACGACCCATTCGAGGTTGGTCCCTGAGAAGTGCAGTGCGTTCTGGATGTGCGGCAGCGCCACGTTCACGATGGTCGCGTCGAGCACGACCATCAGCTGCGCCGTGGCGATCACGGCCAGCGCGAGCCCGAGCCGCCGTGGCGGTGCCGCTGTCGTCTGTTGGCCGACGGCGGCCGTCGTCACGGGCCCGCCCCCCGTCTGGCGTGCTGTTGCAGACAAAATGACTCCCCTGTTCGTCGATTCTTCGAAGATCAACAGCCGTTATTCCGAACGGAGCGTGGCACCTGCCTCAGACAGTCCGCTCTCCGCCGCCGCCTCGCCGCCGCCGGGACGGCTCGCCAGCATCTTGTTGAGCAGCTTGAGGAAGCACTGCCGTTCGGTGTTGTCCAGCCCGTAGCACCAGGGCATCCTGGTGGCGAGCTCCCGCACGAGCCGCTCCTTCGCGGCGATTCCCTCGGGAGTGAGGACGAGGTTCTTCACCCGCCGGTCCTGCTGGCTGGGCGCGCGGCGTGCGAGCCCTTCCCGCTCCAGCGTGTCCGCGATCATGGTGACGAAGGACGCGTCGCACCCCATCTTCTGCGCGAGTTCCTTCATCGTGAACACGCCGTCCAGCTTGAACAGGGCCAGCAGATCGCTCGGCGCGATGCCGAAGCTAGCCGCGATCGAGTGGGTGATGGCGCCGGCCTGCTTGACCAGGTCGGTAAGCGCGTTGACGATCTCCCGGTCAAGCGCCGACGCGTCCGCCGTCGCCCCGCCCGGTTCCCCGACTCCGCTGCTCACGTTCACGTACCCCTTCTTCTCCTAATCTCCTGAGACACTCAACAGTTGAGTTACTCAAGCAATTCCCGGAGCCGGAAAAATCTGCCCGAAGTTCAGACGGCGCGGGTGAACTTCTCTCATCGCGAGGTGGTTGATTGAATCCCGCGCAACCGCCTGCTGGTCGGCGGCGTCCTTACGAGCGTGAGCACTCCTGCAGAGCCTGTTCTGAAGCGTCGTGCCTTCCTCGGCGTGGCCGCGGGGGGAGCGGCGGCGATTACGGTCCCCGCGTTCATCCGCGCCGAAGCGCCATCCACCGGGCCCACCCCGGCCGACTGGGCCGCGCTGGCGCATGACCTGTCCGGCCCGCTGGTCCGGCCCGGCGAGGCGAGTTACGCTGTGTCCCGCCGGCTGTTCGACCCGCGTTTCGACGGCGTCAGCCCGGCGGGCATCGCCTACTGCCAGATCGCCCGCGACGTCGTCGCCTGCCTGGCTTTCGTGCGCAAGTTCAAGCTGCCCGTGGTCGCGCGTTGCGGCGGGCACAGCTACGCCGGATACTCGACGACGACCGGCCTGATCATCGACGTGTCCCGGATCGCCGGAGTGGCGGTTTCGGGGAACACCGCGACCGTGGCGGCCGGCACCCGGCTGATCGACTTCTACCACGCGCTAGCCGCCCATGGCCGTGCGGTGCCAGCCGGGTCATGCCCGACGGTCGGGATCTCGGGCCTCACCCTGGGCGGCGGCGTGGGAGTGGTCGGGCGCGCGTTCGGGCTGACCTGCGACCGCCTGCAGCAGGTCCAGATCGTCACGGCGAACGGCGCCATCCTCACCGCCAGCGCCTCAGAGCACCCGGACCTGTTCTGGGCCTGCCGGGGCGGTGGCGGCGGCAACTTCGGCGTGGTTACCCGCTACACCTTCAGCACGGTCGCCGCGCCTTCGCCATGGCTGTTCTTCCTGTCCTGGCCGTGGTCGCAGGCCGCCAAGGTGATCGCCGCCTGGCAGTCGTGGGCGCCGCACGCGCCGGCGCAGATGTGGTCCAACCTGCACCTTGCCGCCGCTCCCGGCGGACACACCCCGACCGTCCGGGTTGGCGGCTGCTACATCGGCAGCCTCAACGGCGTCGCGAACCTGCTGAACCAGCTTTACGCCAAGGTCGGCTCGAATCCGAGCAGCCACTTCCTGAACCAGTTCTCGTACCTGAACGCGATGCTGCTTGAGGCTGGCTGCTCCTCTCTCGGCTATACCGCCTGCCACCTGCCTTGGCAGTTCCCCGGCGGGCGGCTGATGCGCCAGCCGCAGTTCGCCAAGTCCGATTTCTTCACCGCGCCGCTCAGCACCGCCGGGATCAACACCCTGTTGCACCAGATCCAGCTCCTGCAGGGCGTGGCCGGCGCCACGGGCGGCGTCGGCGGCATCGCGTTCGACGCGCTCGGCCCCACCAGTGTGACCAACCACGTCACCCCGGCCGCGACCGCTTTTGTCCACCGCAACGCGCTGTTCCTGGCCCAGTACACCACCGACTGGACCTCCGGCGCGGCCGCCGCTGGCGTCAACAACCAGCACGCCTGGCTCCGCTCGTTCTGGACCGCGATGCGCCCGTACGCCAGCGGCCAGGCATACCAGAACTACATTGACCCGGACCTGACCAACTGGCAGGGCGCCTATTACGGGTCCAACTACCCGCGGCTGCAGCAGGTCAAGAAGGCCTACGACCCCACCCGCGTTTTCAACTTCAAGCAAGCGATCGTGCCCGCCAAGTAAACCCTCACAACCGGCGGATCATGGAACAAGACACCGCGCCGCTGGCATAAGCAGGTGTCCTGTCCATGAAGGAAAGGCCGCCTGTGAGAGCCGATGATCAACGAATTGGACCGCCGCCGAGAACCCGGGTCTTGACGCGGGCCTGCGATGGCGACGATGACGCCGCCGCCATCCGTGACTCCATTGCCGATCCTGAGCGCTTTGCCATCCTCGTGCGCCGGCACGCGCCCGTGATCCAGCGGTACGTCGCCCGGCGCATCGGCGCCGAGGCCGCCGAGGACGTGGTGGCCGAGACGTTCCTCGTGGCGTTCCGCCAGCGGGCCGGCTACGCCGACGACGGACGCGACTGCCTGCCTTGGCTGTACGGGATCGCCACCCGGCTGGTGCACCGCCACTGGCGTAGCGAGGCGAGTCAGCTGCGGCTGCTCGCCCGCACCGGGACCGACCCCGTGACCGAGCCGTTCACCGAGCGGGTGGACGCGGCCGTTTCCGCCGATTCCGCCAAGGCGCGGCTGGCCGGTGCGCTGGCGAGGCTGCCCGCCAGCCAGCGCGACGCGCTCTTGCTGCTGGTCTGGGCCGAGCTGAGCTATGACCAGATCGCGGCCGCGACCGGAGTGCCGATAGGCACCATCCAGTCCCGGATCAGCCGCGCCAGGCACCGGCTGCGAAAGCAGCTGGCCGACCTTGACCCCGCGACCACTCGCTAAGGAGACCCCCAAGTGAACGAACTAGAACTCCTGGCCAGCCTGCGGGACGAGGTCCCGGAGCCGGCCAGCGCCCGCGTCGAGCAGGCCGTCATGACGGCCATCAGGGCGAACGACGGCAACCCGGCGAGCGGACGGCCAAGCCGGCATCCAGGCCTGGTGCGCGGCACGCACCTGGTGCGGCGTGCCCGGCTGCGTCCGGTGCTGGCAGGCGCACTCGCGGTCGCCGTGGGCGCGGGCGTCTACGGCGGCGTGCACCTTTCCGGCCATCAGGGCCCTGGCCAGGCCGCCCGTCAGGTGGTCGCATGGTCCGGGCAGCCGACCGCCGCCTGGCCGACTGGGCCCAGCTACGGGCGGGCGAGCACCGAGGCCCAGTTGATCGCCTACGTCACCCGCGCCGCGGCCGCCGCACCCGGGCGCGCGCCAAAGCCGGGGGAGTGGATCGCGGTGAAGTCCGAGTACGCGGACTCGTCCCAGGGCAGCGGCGGGTACATCTTCGGCCCGCCGGACGAGCGGAAGGTCTCCCTGGCGTGGTACCGCGCCGACCAGTGCGCGATAGCGTCCGTTCCCGAGGTCCCGGCGAGCCTCCCGCCCGGCAGGACCGTCACCGGCAAGCTGACGATTGACTTCAACTACTACGGGCCGGGATGTGGCCAGGGCAGCACTCTAGGCGGCTGGAAGAGCGTCACCTACGCCTACCTCAGCTCGCTGCCCACCGATCCGGCCGCGCTGGAATCGGTCCTGCTGGCCGGTGATCCGCCCGGCGGGCTGATGCCGGCCCGCCAAGAGGCGATCTTCGACGCGATCGACAACCTGCTCACGGCCGGGGAAGCTGATGGCATTGTGGTGCCGCTGAAGCTGCAGGTTGCGCTCTACCGGGTCCTGCAGCAACTGCCCGGGGTGCACTTCGAGTCCGCGGTCGACCTCGCCGGGCGGACCGGCCTCGGCTTCTGGATGGTGCGGGAGGGCTATCTCAAGCAGGAGATCGTCATCGACCCGGTTACTTACGCCTACATGGGGTTCAAGGACGTGGCGATCAAGGACCACGCGATGATCGGCACGGACGGAACGCGGTACGTCAAGAAAGGCCACGTGATGGGCTGGGCGGCGCTGCTCGGCACCGCGATCGTGCAGCATCCAGGCCAGCTTCCATAATCGCAGTCCCGCGAGCCAAAGGGGCGCCCCGCCGTCTGGACCGAGGAGCGATGTCGCGAAGCGACTGAGCGATGAGGGAAGACGGCGGGTCCCGGCGCCCCGGAGGCGAGCGGGGAAAGCAGCATTAGCCTCCGCTTGATTTGGCCCAGATGTTGATGCCCGCTTCGATCGCGTGGTTGTCGATCGCGGTGAGTTCCTCGGCGGTGAATGTCGCCTTGCCGGCGGCGGCCAGGTTCTCCTCAAGCTGCGCCACACTGCTAGCGCCGATCAGCGCGGATGTCACCCGCTCATCGCGCAGCGTCCACGAGATCGCCATCTGCGCCAGGCTCTGGCCACGCGCGGCGGCGATGTCCCCCAGCGCCTTGACGTGCGCGAGCGTCTGCTCCGTCAGCTGCGTCCTGGACAGCGACCCGTCCAGGCTGGCCCGCGACCCCTCCGGAATCCCGGTCAGGTACTTGCCCGTCAGCACGCCCTGGGCCAGCGGCGAGAACGCGATGCAGCCGACGCCCTCGACGCCGAGGACGTCAAGCAGGCCGCCCTCGATCCAGCGGTTCAGCATCGAATACGACGGCTGGTGGATCAGCAGGGGCGTGCCGAGAGAGCGCAGCATCGCCACAGCATCCGCCGTTCGTTCGGGAGAATAAGAACTTATCCCCGCGTACAGGGCCCGGCCTGACTTCACCGCGGTGGCCAGCGCCCCCATCGTCTCTTCGAGCGGGGTGTCCGGATCGAACCGGTGGCTGTAGAAGATATCCACGTACTCCAGGCCCATCCGGCGCAGCGACTGGTCCAGGCTGGCCAGCAGGTACTTGCGGGAGCCCCATTCGCCGTACGGCCCCGGCCACATGTCGTAGCCCGCCTTGGTGGAGATGATCAGCTCGTCCCGGTACGGGCGGAAATCCTCGCGCATGATCTGGCCGAAGTTGATTTCGGCTTGCCCGTACGGCGGTCCGTAGTTGTTCGCCAGGTCGAAGTGCGTGACACCAAGGTCAAAGGCGCGCCGCAAGATCGCCCGCTGGGTGCCGAGCGAGGCTCCGTCGCCGAAGTTCTGCCAGAGCCCGAGCGAGACCTCGGGCAGCTTAATGCCGCTGCGGCCGCAGCGGCGGTAGGTCATCTTGTCGTCGTACCGGTCGAAAGCGGCAACGTAGGTCATGGAAACGAGTCTGCCACTGCCGTTCCCCGGCTACGCCAAGCTCTCGTCAGGGCAGCAGCCAGGCCCCGTGCTTAGACCGGGGCCTGGCTGCTGCACTGCTTCACTGCGGGAAAATCCCGTTAGGGGTTGAACAGCGGCGTCATCGGCACGACGCCGGCAGCCGCGTCGCAAGCGTGCTCCAGGCAGGCCAGCCCGAACGCCTGCTCCATGCTCAGCAGCAGCGAGAAGTGGTTGGACGGGGTGCCGTACACGACGTGCTTGTTGCTCTTGTTCGTGATCACGATGGTGACGACGTGCCCGCCGCCTGGGTCGGCGCCGCAGCAGCCCGTGCCAGGCTGGCCGGAGTCGGAGAAGTCGTCCTCGTCCCAGGTGATGACGATGGCGTTGCGGCCATGCTTCCATACCTCGGAATGCATGATCATGCTGACGACCTGTCCCACGTACTGGTCGCCCGTGGAGATGAGCGCGTTCTCGTCACTGCAGGCCCCGATGCCATGCATGTCGTGGCACTGGTCCGGCACGACGTAGCTGAGGTTCGCCAGCTGACCGGTCGCTACGTCGGTGCCGAGCTGGGTGTCAGGCACCATGTTGGCAAGGGCGGTCTGGGTGCCAGTGAAGTTCACGAACGGGTTGTGCTTCGAGGCATAGAGCGCGTCGGTGTTGCTCGGCCACTTGAATGTGTACGGCCCGTTCGCGTTCGGGCCGGTCATGATGACGCCGGTCGACGGGACCGGCGGCAGGTTCTGGAAGTATCCCTTCCATGTCTTACCGGCCGCGGTGAGCTGGGTGGCGATGTTCGGGTTCGAAACGGTGTGGTCCACCGTCGTGCCAGCGCAGTTAGGATCGGTGCTGGCCAGGGCCGGCGTGCAGTAGAACTGGTTGTCGTCCTGGATGCCGAAGAAGCTCCCGCCGACGTTGGCCACGTAGTTGGGCTCACTCGGGTGGGTCACGCCGAAGTAGTCCGTGGCCAGCCCGTACGTGCTGGCCAGGGCGTTGATGTTTGGCGCGTCTGCGTTGCCGATAATGGTGGAGAAGCTGGTGTTCTCCATCATGATCTCGACGATGTGCTCGTAGCGCGGGATGCCGTGATTTTCATGGTGCTCGACTCCCGCCGAGCTCACACCGGGCGCCAGCATAAATGCGATCCCGGCGATCGCGGAGGCGCTTACTGCAAAGAGCTTCAGCCGCATAAGCCCAGCCCACCCTTCTTCCTCTACGGGTTCGCAACAGCGTCTCGGCGAGCCGCGTCTAGTGCGCAACCCTTGGTTAACGGCGTTATTCGCTGCACCGGGAAGATAGCGGCCCCGGATTTACGCAGAGTTCAGTGTTGGTTAGGTATCGGCGAATCTGATGTTGCAGAACGGCAAACGCGCCAAGGGAAGCAGCACGCGGCGCGGGCGACCTGCCGGGTTCGTTCGCATGGCTAACAAGTCAGGTGGGATGATTCGGGTCAGTATGCCGATAACGGAAGGGGTGCCCGATGTACGACGCAGTGCTTTCGGAGACCGTGACCATCACCGGCCAGGGTGGCGACGCGATCGAGGCGTATTCGGCCCGGCCCCTTTCACCAGGCCCGGTGGGCGGGGTCGTCGTGCTGCACCACCTGCCCGGCTACGACCGCCAGACCAAAGAGTTCACCAGGTCGCTCGCCGTGGGCGGCTTCAACGCCGTGATGCCCAATTTGTACAGCCGCGAGGCGCCCGGCGCCGATCCGGACGACGCGATGGCCGCGGCGCGCGCGCAGGGCGCCATCCCGATCCCCGACGAGCGGATCGTCGGTGAGGTCGCGGGCGCCATTGCCTACCTCAACGGGCTGTCGAACGCCAACGGCAAAGTCGGCGTGATCGGGCACTGCTCGGGCGGGCGGCAGTCCTTCCTGGCCGCCGTGAGCCTGCCGCTAGACGCCGCCGTGGACTGCTACGGCGGGTTCGTGGTGGGCGAGCCGCCGGCCGGGCATCCGCTGCAGGGCTGGGAGCCGATCGTGAACCGGGCACCGCAGCTGTCCTGCCCGCTGCTCGGGCTGTTCGGGTCCGAGGACGTCCAGCCAGGCCCGGCACACGTCGCCGAGCTTGAGGCAGCGCTCAAGGCGGCGGGCAAGGAGTACAAATTCCGCACCTACGAGGGTGCTAACCACGGGTTCATGCAGGCGGACAGCGCTCGCTACCACTCGGTGAGCGCCGTGGACGCCTGGGCAGAGATCCTGGCATGGTTCGGCCGCTACCTGGCGGCCTGAGTTTCGTCTCTTTGCGGGAGGATTCCTGACATGTGCACGTACCTGACAGAGAAGGTCGCGATCAGCGGCAGCGCCAAGGGGGCATCCGGCTGGTTCCGGGTGACCGAAGGCAGCGTCTACTTCGACCACCCGGTGCACGCGCCGTACGGACACACGCTGAACATCGACTTCCTCGCGCCGGAGCAGGGCCCGTCGGCGCGGGTCGCGATCGAGCTGAACGCGGAGTCGGCGCGGGCCCTGATGAAGGCGATCGAGGCGGTGCTCGAGTCCGCGCCGCCCGGCCTCGAGTAGCCCCCGGAACCTACGACCTAGGAGACGTATCGATGTCTGACGCGATAATCGCAGAAAGCACCATGATCAGCGGACACGGCGGCGAGACGATTGAGGCCTACTCCGCGAGGCCGCTCGAGCCGGGCAATCAGATCGGCGGCGTGGTGGTGATCCATCACATGCCGGGCTACGACGAGGGGACCAAGGAGATCGCCCGGAAGTTCGCCGTGCATGGCTACAACGCCGTCGTGCCCAACCTGTACTGGCGCGAGGCGCCGGGCGCGAGCCCCGACGACGCGGCGGCGGCAGCGCGCGCCAAGGGCGGCGTTCCCGACGACCGCCTGGTAGGCGACGTGGCGGGCGCCGCGGAGTACCTCAAGGGGCTGCCCACCGCCAACGGCAAGGTCGCCACGATCGGCTATTGCTCCGGCGGCCGCCAGTCGTTCCTCGCAGCCGTTAGCCTGCCGCTCGATGCGGCCGTGGACTGCTACGGCGCCTTCGTCGTGGGCACGCCGCCGGAGGGAATGCCGCTCAAGGTCGGCCCGATCGTGGACAAGACGCCGGACCTGTCCTGCCCGCTGCTTGGCCTGTTCGGGGCGGACGATCAGCATCCGTCGCCGGACCAGGTGGCCGAGCTCGAGGCCGCGCTCAAGGCCGCGGGCAAGACGTACGAATTCCACAGCTACGAAGGCGCCGGGCACGCTTTCTTCTCCGTCAACCGGCCGGCATACCGGCCCGAGGCAGCGACGGACGGCTGGCAAAAGATCTTCGCCTTCTTCGGCAAGTACCTGTCCTAGCCCCGCGGGAACGAGAACCAGCCTCCCCCCATGCTGGGCCCGAGGGAACGCGGAACCAGTGTTCCCCCGAGCGGGG
>Ga0126381_100003387_pt1 | contig 17328 bp, 17 predicted proteins | sample PanSoiMetPlot_28_FD_96465 | JGI IMG/M metagenome (GOLD analysis project Ga0126381, IMG submission 96465) | Tropical forest soil microbial communities from Panama - MetaG Plot_28 | ecosystem: Environmental > Terrestrial > Soil > Tropical forest > Bulk soil | place: Panama | collected 2016-02-17 | reverse complement strand
TCTGGTCAAATCCCAACTGTGAACGGTCCATTACTGACCCGTGCGCTGGCGATAGCGCTTGGATTGGTTGGGATCGACCTTGCGCATTTTCTTTAACAGATCCTTTGTGTCCGGTCGCGAAACGTCCGGCGAACGCGGGCCACCGCCATCGCCTTGTTTTGGTCCCCACGGAGCCGGTTCGACCGGCTTTTGAATGCGCTCAGGCATGAAAAAACGTACGAGCAAAAGTTCGAAACGCAAGGGGCGCTGCGCGGGACGAAACGTGAACCGCCACATTATTGCATCATTGCATCGTTACATTGGCAGTTGCGCTTTCCTATTCACGCGTCAACGGTTAACGATTCGAGGAGGCAAACCCGCTTGTCAGACAAATGTGCCAGTGGCAAAATTTCGCTGCGATGAAGCTGGCTGGCATTTTGTGCGCAATAAGCTCTTTCGCGCTTTGGATTGCTTCTGCGGAGAGCCCCGCTCCGCGCGAAGTAAAATCCTCTACGTCCGCGCAACTTGAAGCTCTCGCAAAGAGGATTGACGAACAAAACGCCAAAATCGACGCGCTTTCTCAGGAGATTCTAAAACTGGAACAGCAACTCTCGCATGCTCGGCCAGGTGTAATGATCGGAGAAGGTGCCCCCGCCCCAGCGACAGCTGCCGCGCCGACTGCATCGGCGTCGCATCCCGGTGTCGCAGGCAACACGCACACCGTTGCGCGCGGAGAAACGCTCACGTCTATTGCCAAAATGTACAAAGTAACCGTAGACGATTTAGAAAAAGCCAATCACATCGAAGACGGCCGGAAATTGCAGGCCGGACAAACGATCACTATTCCGACAGCGTCGCCTGCCGATTCTGGCTCGCCGTCGCCTTAACGAACAAAGAATCTCCGGTGAACCAAAAGTGGTTTCTCCGCAAACACGAGGACGGTAGCACCTTCGGCCCGGTGCAGTTCGATCAGATCACGCGCTGGGCTGCTGCGGCGCAGGTCGCGCCACACGACACTCTGTCCAACGACGGCCAGACCTGGACTAAAGCACCAATGCTTCCGCAACTTGGCATGGACTGGCTGGTCGAGCTAACGAGCGAACATTACTACGGACCGACCACGCTCGGCGCGTTGCGGGAATTTATTCGGCTCGGCGAAATTGATGGCGAAACTATCGTAATCAACACCTGCGACGGCACTCGCAAGCAAATCCAAGAAATGCCCGACCTCTGGGAGACCGTCCAGTCAGCAGTCGACGAAAATCAATTCCAAATTCAACTCGGCGATCCGGTCGGGCCAACCGTATCAAAAATGTCCGTCCGTCTTCAGGAGCGAATTCGCGATCTTGAGCAAACCCTCCAGGAAGAGCGCCAAGCGCTTGCCGAGAGCCAGCAGCGTTACAGCGAGCTGGAGCGAAAATACCAGGACCTCTTGCTCCGCGACCTTTCCTGACTTGGAGGTTTGTTAGACTTGCAATCGCTCTTCTTCGGGCTCTGCAACGTCTGTTGTGAGAATTTCCTCCTGCGGCTCTGATTCTCGCTGAGGCGACGACTCCAGCAAACTCTGGCGGCATAGCTGCGCGTATTTTCGATCGAGCGCGAGCAATTCATCGTGTGTGCCGTGCTCGATAACCCGGCCGTGATCGAGCACCAGAATTTGATCCGCGCGCACGATTGTCGAAAGCCGGTGCGCGATCACAATCGAGGTGCGATTCGCCATCAAATGTTCCAGCGCTTCCTGGATTAATCGTTCCGTCGCCGTGTCCACACTGGCAGTTGCTTCATCAAGAATTAAAATCGGCGGATCCTTCAGTAACGCCCGCGCAATCGAGAGACGCTGTTTCTCACCAACACTCAATTTCACGCCGCGCTCGCCAACTACGCTTTCCATTCCCTGAGGCAGCCGCTCAATGAACTGGCGCGCGTTCGCCGCATCTACTGCGCGCCATAATTCCTCGTCAGTGGCAGTTGGTTTCCCCATCAAAAGATTTTCACGAATCGATCCGTTGAACAGGAAGCTCTCCTGCGTCACGACGCCGATTGCTTCGCGCAGCATGCGCAGGTCGTACTCGCGAATGGGCTTGTCATCGACATAAATCTGACCGGAGTCGAACTCGTAAAAGCGTACCAGCAAATTCACCAGCGTCGATTTTCCCGCGCCTGTCGCGCCGACCAGCGCAGTCGTCGTGCCGGGCGGCGCGTGAAACGAAATATGGCGAAGCGCAGATAACCCGTCGACGTAACTGAAGCTGACGTTTTCGTACCTAATGTCGCCGACGATGCGGTTACCGTCGCCGCAGTCACCAGCCCCGCTTACAACCCCGGGCTCAACGTCTTCGTCGAGAATCTCGAAAACACGTTCGCCCGCTGCCCGGCCGGCCTGCGCTAATTGATTCAGCTGATGCAGCCGGCTGATCGGATCGTAAAGAAATGCCGTTAGCATCAGGATCGCGACCAAATCGCCAAGCTGCAGGCTACCAGTCAAGACGGCATGACTACCAAATCCCAGGACCAGCAACGCGCCAATTGCTTCAAACATCGACATCGACGGCGAGTAAATGGCCCATGTCCGCATCACCACCAGCGTAGCGTATCGCAGTTGATCGCTGGCACGGTTGAAACGCGCGTGTTCCTCGCGTTCGCGAGCGAAACTCTTGATCTGACGAATCCCGGCAAGATTGTCGTGCAACAGCGCATTGATATTCGATGCTGCCCGCCGTTGTAATCGATATCGCCGGTGGGCCGTTAGTGTGTAAGCGAGCGCGCCCGCGATCAGTAGCGGCAGCGGCACCAGCGCAAGCAATGCAAGCGTCGGGTTCAAATAGAACATCACCGCCATTACGATGATGATTTGTAAGACAGCGACGACTCCTTGCTCGATTCCGTCGATCAACACACGCTCCACCGAATTCACGTCTTCGATCACGCGCGTCATCAGGTCGCCCGTCGCCCGGTTGTCGAACCATCGCAACGGCAGCAGTTGAATGTGCGAATACAAATCGCTGCGCAGATCGAAAATGACTTTTTGCTCGAACGTGTTGTTCAGAATGATCCGGAGCGAATTGAAAAGGTGCTGGATAAGGAAAGCGGCTGTCGCGAGCAGAATGAGCGGCAGCAATTTGTCCGGCCGATTCGCGCGCACTACGTCATCGATGATCCATTTGGTCACGCCCGGAAAGACGATCACCATCAACGTGCCCAGGATCGCGCACGCGAGCGTCCCCGCAGCTAACGCGGGGTAACGCTTCAAATATGCGAATACGCGACAGACCGTTTTCATTCGCAACAAATTTACTCGAAGCCGGTCGATGACGCGAATGGCTTCGCCCCTTGAATTGTAGACCTGTGATTGGCGAATGCGGTTTCGTGGTTAAGGTTCGCGCGTGTCCGACGAAGTTCACATCGAGCAGCTTGAACTTTTCACTGTGGTCGGTGTGTTGGAACACGAGCGCAAAGGTTTACAGCGCTTGACCGTCTCAATTTCATTTTGGCCGCACGAACAGACGCGGAATATGGCCGACAACATCGAGCAGGCGGTCAATTATTCCGCTGTGGCCGAGGAGACGAAACGCTTCGCCCGTGAACAAAGCCTGAACCTCGTTGAGACATTGGCAGATCGGCTAGCTAGCCATTTGCTGAAAACTTTCCCGATCCAAAGGGTCACAATCGAACTTCGTAAGTTTGCTTTGCAGGACGCAAAATATGTTTCCGTAACGCTGAGCCGCGAAGCCGGATAATCACAAAGACAAAGATCAATCAATCCAGCGATGCTGTAGCAACTAATGGTCTCAGCAGATTCGCAGATTATGCGCTAAGGACAGCGCACATTGCAGCAATGGCACTTCGTATAAATCACCTGGCTGTTTGCCGCTGAAGACACCGGCCACTACAATTGCCCGATGAAAGGCGGCAATTGGAAGACGCTCTCAAGCCAGCGGCACTTCGCCGATCGGAATCTCGAAGTTGTGACGGATCGTGTGCGAACGCCCGCCCATCCAGGCCCGCGAGCATGGACTATTGTGCATCGCAAACCTGCGGTCGTGATCGCACCTATGACGCCAGACGGCATGATCATTCTTATTCGGCAGGAACGCATCCCGATCGGACAGGCAATTTGGGAAATGCCATCAGGCCAAATCGACGATCCCGATGCCGACGAGCATCAAATCAAGGATACAGCTTTGCGCGAAGTTCGTGAAGAAACCGGGTACGAGTTGAGCCCAAAAGGTGAGCTCATTTCGTTAGGCTATCATTTCTCTTCACCGGGGTTCACCGATGAGCGCGGTTACTTCTTTCTCGCCCGTCCAGTTCAACCCTGCGCAGAAGGCCCGGACCGGGAGGAAGGCGAATCCATTCTTGATTGCCGCGGATTCGCCAGCGAAGAGATCCGTCGTATGATCGCGGACAATGAAATTCGTGACGCCAACACGCTCGGCATTTGTGCTACGCTCGCCGCTCGCGGTCTTCTATCGCTTGCGCTGCACCCATGATTTACCGTTCCGCCGTTTGTATTAACACCCGGCTTCAACCGGGTGCGACCGGCAAACCGTTTCAACAGCTTTCAGTTGAGTCCAAAACCGTTGGAACGATTTGTAGTTCATTCAGTTGGCTGCAGCCGGCTCAGCCCGGGCGTTAATGAGAAGTCGCTGGGCCGTAGCACGAAAGCAACCCGATGGCGCTGCGAGACATTTTTAAATTTCGGGATCCGCCGGAATCCGAAACGTCCAAGCCGTTTCTCGAGCACCTGGAAGACTTGCGATGGACCATCGTGAAGATGGCTCTCACGCTTGGGGTGGCGATGATCCTTTGTTTCGGCTTTCGCTCAACGCTGGTGCGCATTATCCAGGCGCCACTTAACCATGTCGGATCACAAGTCGGAACGCTTAAGGCGCTCGGTATTACAGATTCGATCGTGATTTCATTTCATCTGGCGTTTTACGCCGGGATTGTTTTATCCTTCCCGCTGCTCCTGTATTTTCTGGCGGAATTTGTGTTGCCCGCACTCACCGCCGTGGAGAAACGATTTCTGTTTCCGGCGATTGCCGTCAGTTTCGCGCTGTTTCTGATCGGTGTGTTCGTTTGTTATTTCTGGTTGCTGCCAAAGACCATTCTTTTTTTCTTTCGCGACACCCAATCGCTGGGCTGGGCACCGACGTGGACGGTGCAGCAGTATTACTCCTTCGTGACGCGATTCACCATCGGTTTTGGTCTGGCATTCGAACTGCCGGTGGTCGTGCTGGCGCTGGTTCGATTCGGATTGGTGACGTACCGGTTTATGGCCCGCACCCGTCCCTATGCCGTCGTGCTCATTTTTGTTCTGGCAACAATCATCACGCCGACGCCTGATATTTTGACTTTGGTCGCCATGGCGCTCCCCATGTGTCTTCTATACGAAAGCTGCATCTGGATCGCATGGCTGATGGAGCGCCGCGCAGCAAAAAGGATCTCCGATTAATCGCGTGCATTATTCGACTCAGAATCTTCTTTTGAGCGTGTTCGCCTTCGTGCTCGGCGCGGCGATCGGCTCATTTTTAAACGTTTGCATCTACCGCTGGCCAGTCGATCTCTCTGTCAACCGGCCGCGTCGCTCTTTTTGTCCGCAATGCAAACAACCAATTCCATGGCATCACAACCTTCCCATGATCAGTTGGCTTGTGCTTGGGGGACGATGCGCGAATTGCCGCGCAAAAATTTCATTTCGCTATTTCGCGGTAGAGTTCGTCACCGCACTCCTTTTCTTTGCTGTTTGGCAGAGATTTCCGTGGCAGGTGGCGATTGCCTACTGGATTTTTGTGTCATTCCTGATCATCGGAACGTTTATCGATTTTGCGCATTTCATTATTCCGGACCGCGTAACAATCGGCGGAACCATCGCAGGCGTCGCTTGCAGCCTCCTTGTTCCGGCTTTGATGCAGACAGATTCGCGGATGGCGGCCGGTGTTCGCGCCGCGCTCGCCGCGGCGCTCGGTTATGTGATTCTTTGGATCGTTTTAGAAGCGGGAAAAATTGCTTTTGGCAGAAAACGGATCGAGTTCGACACTCCGACGACGTTCACATGGACGAAGCGCGGCGACGACGCCGACTTCGTCGTAGGCACCGAAGAAAGTCTCTGGAGCGAATACTTTGCACGAGAAAAGGATCGCCTGCTGCTCCAGTGCGATGAAGCGCAGATTGAGGATCGCAAATATGGAAACGTGAAGCTGAGTTTTCGTTATGATCGCGTTAATGCCGACGGTGATGTGCTGATGCTAGATGATCTAACGCATATTTCCGGTGTAACGCGCGAATTAATCATCCCGCGTGAGGCGATGGGCCGCGGTGACCTCAAATTTCTGGCCGCGATCGGCGCATTCCTGGGGTGGCGCGCGGTATTATTCAGCCTTTTCGCAGGATCGCTTTTTGGTTCAGTGATCGGCTTGGTCACGCTTGTCGTTGGCAAGCCTGTTTGGTCAGCCAAACTACCGTTTGGACCGTATCTGGCATTCGGCGCACTGACCTGGATGTTTTTTGGCGAGGTCGTTCTGCGGTGGTACGGAACGCTTGTCACCCCGTGATGCGATCCCGTCTCCGGCCCTGCGTGTGATGAGCTGTTTGACGAGAGTGAATCGCGGATAACTACTGTCTGAAATGGATTTTCCTTCCGGGCCGTGGACTGGTTTTTATAATTACGGACGGAGCACCCGCAAACATCGAATGGATCTGGTACTCACTTTCGCTGACCATATCGTTTCAGGCGACGGGAGCGACGACATCGGTCAATTCGTTGTCACCGGGCGATTCGACAGCGCAAACGGTGAATGTTACTGGACGAAGACTTACATCGGCGAACACGAAGTTTACTATCGTGGGTTTCGCGAGAGCAAAGGGATCTGGGGATTGTGGGAACTGCCGAGCGAGTCAGGCGGCTTTCACATTTGGCCACTCGGCGAAAAGGAGAACCGCCAAGATCAAGAGAGCGCGGAAGAGCCCGCGCCACCCGAAACGGTTGCCACGGAAGTTCTCGAGGGGTCAACGTCCCCGGCTACAGCGGCTACAGGTCGGCGCAGCATCAACGCGAGATTGACCAGTTCGCATTTACACCAGCGACGAAGCCCGCGGAAAATTTGTTTGCGCAAACGCGTGTCGGGAACGAATCCGTCGTAAAGCTCGCGCCAGCCGGCGTTTCGTTTTCCGTAGTAGCCGGTTGCCCATCTGCGGTTCGCCATTGTCGTCAGCCGGCGACCATAAAAATTCATTATTTTCCGCACGTACTTACCGCCATTACCGCTGAAAGGGAGATGGAGAAATTCGCGTTCCGGATCGCGATACACCGCTCTTACCAAGCCTGTGTAGTAACTGCTCACATCGAGAAGGAGCGCCGTCGACATGAGTTCGGCGTCGCCCATGTAATAGTATTTGTCCTTGTACAAACTCTCGAACCACGAACGGTACGTGACGAGAAATTGCTCGTTGTAATGGCGAAGTTTGTCGGCAACGTCCTCGCCCTGCAGACTGCGCGCCAGCAAGTCCGCTACGTAATACGAAGTATAAGAACAAAAGTCGAGACCTGGACTGTAAAGCGGATCGATGAAGCCGGCGGCGTCGCCCACCACGGCCCAACCGTCTCCGCAAACTTTTTCACTGTGATAAGGCAACATCGACAGCGCGTGCACGTCGCCCTCGATTACTTTGGCTGCGCCGAAGATTTCGCGACCAACAGGATTGTTGAGAATATGCGCGTGCAATCGTTGCCCCAGAGTCGGTCCCTCTGGAAATTTGAAAATGCGGCTGTCGTAAACGATGCCGACACTGACATCGCCGCCCCGCAATGGAATGATCCAGACCCACCAGCCGCGCCCGAAAAGATGATTCGTAGCCCATTCGCGTGCGGTGCGACAATGGTTCGCGTAATCGGGAAACCGTTCGCGCCATTCGTAGCTGTCCCATTCTTTAACGCCACTGAACCGCGCCCAGACCGCATTGATGGGGTGCTCTGTGTTCGGACGAAAGTGTCCAAGCTTTCGCGCGAACATGGCCGCGCGCCCTGTGGCATCAATTATCCAACGGCAAGTAGCGTTGCGCTCATCGCCGTCAACGATAGCGTTCACGGTTTGGCCATTGTCCTCATTTAATTCAAAACTCGTGACTTTCGCGGGACGCCATAAATCGCAACCGCATCGGCAGGCGAGGCCGAGTATGTGCGAATCGAGTTTCGCACGGTCGACTTGAAAACCGGGCAGCCGGCTCTGATAACGCGTGCCGATCTCAACGCAGTCATCAAACGGTTGATTCGGCCGGTTTGAAAACCAGAGGCGCAATCCCTGTTTCGGCAACTGATGATGCCCGAGATAATGCGTGAGACCCAAAATCCGCGTCATATAACAACTGCTCACCTCAGTGGTCGATTCGCCCACCTTGCGGTCGAATGCAGTTGTCTTGTCAATGATCAGGACACGCGCTGCGGGGCATTTACGCTTTAGCATGAGCGCGGTTGCCGCGCCCGAAAACGCGCCTCCAACGATCACGACATCGTAATCGAAGTTCATCGCTCTAAGAGGATGGCCTTTTTACCGCTCCAGAGCAAGAACGTGAGTGACGCAGAGAATGCCCGTTGCGAACTATTGGCAGAATCGCAGCGACTATTTCGATTGAGGCCCCATAGCCGTGGAGGCAGGATTAACCACACCAACGAGATGATCTTCACGAACGCACGTTTAATTTTTCCAGATGGAATTCGCGACGGGTTTGAAGTTGTCGTGGAACACGGAAAAATCACCGCGATTCGTCCGCCTGCGCCTAGGCTGCGACAGGCAGGCAAGCGAGTACGCGATAACGAGGTCGTTGATCTCAATGGAAATTATCTTGCGCCTGGCTTTATCGATCTTCATGTGCACGGCGCGCGTCATCGCGACACGATGGAAGGATCGGTCGAAGCGTTTCGCGCTATTTGCGATTTCCACGCAAGTGGCGGCACGACATCGCTTCTCCTGACTACAGCGACAGCGCCTCTCGACGAAATCGTCAAGGTTTTGCAAGCGGTTCGCGATTCTCGAACTGCGAATACGTCGATTGCCGGTGTTCATCTCGAAGGGCCGTTCATTTCAAAAGCGAAAGCGGGCGCGCAACGCGCCGAGTTCATTCAGAACCCGTCACCGACTGCTGTTCGGCAGTTGCTCGAACACGCAGACGTGCTGAAGCGCGTAACGATCGCTCCCGAACTGCCTGGAGCACTTGAGGCGATACACGCTTTTTACGTCCATGGGATCAGTGTGAGCGGCGGACATAGCGATGCCTGGGATAAAGAGGCCATTGCGGCATTCGATCGCGGTATGCGCAGCGCGACGCACACATTTAATTGCATGTCGAGCGCGCGCCGTCGTGGCGTTTATCGGGTCGCCGGTTTGCTCGAGTTTGCCTTGAGCGAACCAGACATCAGTTGTGAACTGATCGCCGACTCCCATCACGTTTCAAACACGTTGATGAAAACGTTGTATCACGCGAAAGGCGCACAGGGAATCTGTCTGGTGACCGATGCAACTGCCGGTGCCGGATTGCCGGAAGGATCGCAGTTCGCGCTTTTCGGCAAAGATTGCATAGTGAAAAACGGAGTGTGTCTCCTAGCCGATCGTTCAGCGCTCGCGGGGAGCGCCGCATGCATGATCGACCTGGTGCGCACGATGGTGCTCGAGGTGAACGTTCCGCTATATGAAGCAATCGGGATGGCCACGGAAAATCCAGCGCGCGCTATCGGTCTCGAACCGAAAGGTCGCCTTACCGTGGGAGCGGACGCCGATCTGGTTGTGCTTTCACCACAAATAGAAGTCGTGCAAACTTTCGCCGCTGGCCGAGAGGTCTGGTCTAATTGACATCCGCGGCTCTAGCTCGGTGTGGGCCGACCAATGCTCAATCTACTGAAGCCACGGCCTAACGAAACGACAGCAAGCAATACATCAAGTAGAAGCCGCCATGTTAATCACAGCTTATAGCGACATTAGAAATTTCGCGACATCAAGTGCTGCCCGTGGGCGGCTGAGCTTGCTGATGTTGTCGGCCCACTCGCGCCATTGTTTTGCGCCGTCGTCAAACGCGCGCTGCACCTGAGTAACAACTTCTCGCGGCGATTGGGCGATTACACCCGAATTCGTTTCGACAATCAGCCGCGCGTTGCCTTCCTCCTGACCAGCGACAACGTGGTTGATAATCATAGGACATTTTGCGGCAATCGTTTCCTGCACTGTCGCGCCACCGGCTTTGCCGATCAGCAAATGGTTCTCGTGCATCATCCGCGGAAGTTCGTTTGTCCAGCCAACGATGTTTATCGGCTGTCCATTCGCCGCTGCTTCGATTTCAGGGCGGAGTTCATCAGCGCGCCCGATCGTCACAGTGAGATCGACGCCAAGTTTCGCGAGCAGACGCACCAGTTCCGACGCACCGCGCTTCGCTGCATTAATCATGTACAAAACACGCCGACTGGAATTGGTGGAAGGTAATGGCCGATCTTCAGCGAAGTCTGCAAATTTCGGACTGACCGGAAATCCAAATACCTTGATTTTTTCTGGCTGGACACCGCCGCTGCGCAAGACGGCTGCGCTTTGCTCGTTTGCAACGACGAAGTAATCGGCAGGACTTCGATACCAGGATGAGTTGATAGTGATCGAGTCTGTGACAACCACCACACATTTGCAGACTCTTTCGGCTCCCAAGATGTCTTGGAGCACATTGGCGTAGGCCGGAAACGAGCAGACGACGATATGTGGCTGAAAACGCTCCAGCACGGGGACAAACTGCGCCTTCAACCGATTCAATCGGCGAAATTCCATGTTGTAATCGGTCTTGCGATCGAGCCAGCGGTAAACGACCCCCCAAGCCCTTGGCGCAGAATTCACTAACCCCAGATAGCTTCGACGCACCAATTCGTTGATTCGTCCGTAGGCTTCGGCGAATAGATCCCGCAATTCCACTTTAGTCTGATCCAAAGCAATGCGAGCCAGGCCATCCCGCACTCCTCGTGCCGCGCTGTTGTGACCCTCTCCGAAACCGGCGGTCAGAATCAATATTTTCTTCTTCATCAGTCTTTAGGCGACACCACTACGAACAATGCCAGAAACAGATGGAGGTCACTCGCGAAAGTACTCGGACTTTAATGGATATTTGTGGCCCGCAAAGTAAACTCCTGCGGAGATGAAATATCTCAGATTCATTTGGAGTGTTGCGCGCCGACTGGTTTGGGAAACGGCAACGGATAACACGACCGGGCTTGCCGCGCAGATGGCATATCTCCTTCTTTTTGCGCTGGCTCCGGGCACTTTGTTTTTCTGGCACCTGTTGGGACTGTTCGGCACTGATCCGACCAAGTTGCATCGAATGTACGTTCTTTTGAGGAGCTTCATGCCGCCGGACCCAAAAGTGCAGGATATTTTGGATTCTGCCATGGCGAGCGTCGTGGTAACAGGCACCAGTGGGCTGCTCGCGAACGCTGGAATCATTCTCGGAATTTATTTCGGGACAGTTTTCATTGCCACGGTTTCACGCTCACTCAGCCAGATGCACGGAGTCCAGGAAGATCGCCATTGGTGGTCCAAATACATCATCTCATTTTTCATGCTTTTCTGGTTTGGGATTGTTATTGTATTTAGCTTTAATGCCGTCGTTTTCGGCGAAAAGCTGGCCGGGATCGCAGAAGTAAATTGGCAACTCTCATTCCCACTCCAAGCGTGGATTGCCAGGTTGAATCTGCCACTGACCGGTGTGGCGCTGGTGGGGCTCGCGCTAGCGCTCTACCTTTTGACGCCGGAAAACTATCTGACGGTTCGTCAGGCATTGCCGGGGGCAATTTTCTTTGCAGTCGGCTGGATCATCGCGACGAAACTTTTCCAGCTCTACGTAGTGCGATACGATCGTTACAATCCGACCTATCTAGCGCTCGCATCGATCATCGTGCTGCTCACATGGATGTATCTCACTTGCCTGCTGTTATTGCTCGGAGGCAAATTGAACGCCATCATCCGGCGCCAGCGTGAGACGATGCGCCGCATAGCCGAGCCTCTCGCGCCAGCGCCTGCAACGCCACTCGCTTAATGCGCAGCAGATAAAGGTAACCAATCACAACGGTCAAGAGGCGCAGCGCTTTTTTGTTTCTTAAACCACTCCTGTGAGTGTCGACTCCGAAAGCGTTCGGGGTTGATCGTATCCCATGCTCTGTTACTCTCCGTCGCAGTGGTGCGTTTTCGCATTTGGTTCGCAACTGCGCTCGGATGTGGCGCATTGATCACTGGTCTCCTTTGCGCGCAGGTCAACGAAGAACAGCGGCGCGATCAATCGGAACAAACTGAAACACATTCGGCCTCTACTCCGAGGCCAAAGAAATCTCCAACGCCGAAAACGAAGCGACAGCACACCCCAACGCCGAAACCGAAAACAGCGAAAAAGAAATCCGGCGCGAAAAAAACCTACGACGAAACGAAAGGTGGGAAATCGAAGTCGGCGCGAAATGAGACACCTAAGCCAAGAAAAACGCCGGCTCCGCAAGTAGAAGAAGCGCGCGCCCCGTCCGAAACCCCGGCAGCGCCGCCACGTGCGATTGCCGTACCAACGCCAGCCACTTCGACGCAGCCTAAGCCCGCGCGCGCTGTTTCCGCCGGCGGGCAGGCCCAGGTTGTGATCGAAAAATCAGGCATCGAGGAAGACCAGGGGTTCGAGCCTCCGCCGTCGCCTCCGCCTCGCCGAGGTTTCTGGTTCTGGAGCCGCCCAGTCAGCTACCGTTACCTAACGAGTTCGGTAATCGATGCGATCCGACGCGCACCGGTGAAGCGGCGTCGGTGGCAATTTATCGTTGTACACAACAGCGGCACGCGGCAGGGGAATGCACGTGTTTTTGACTATTATCACAGGCATGTTCGTCGCATGCAGAATGGCCTCGCTTATCATTTTGTGATTGGCAACGGCACATCAACGGGCAACGGTCAGATCGAAGTCGGCGACCGCTGGCGGCGGCAGATCAACGGCGGCCATGTACACAGCGATTATTTGAACAACATCTCGCTCGGTATTTGTCTCGTAGGCGATTTCAATCGGGACCAGCCGACGCGCGCGCAACTCGACGCGTGTGAGGAACTCATTCGGTTCTTGCGAGACCGCTGTGGCAAAACCGAAAGAGGCACGATACCGGTTAAACCACACCGGGAAATAAACCCACCGCGCTGGCCCACAGATTGCCCGGGCGACGATTTCCCGTATTCCTGGTTCCGCAGGTTTTAACGGCCGCCGATTATTCCGAACGGAATCGAGAAACCACAGCACATCTTGGAGCGATTTCGCGCGATGCTGTTCAGTTCGCTCGAGATGACGAATCTTACCTGCGCGTCGCGACGATCAGATTCGCTTCCTTGTAGTTCCACCGGTAACCGAACCCGAACTCGAGTGGTGGCGGATTGGTTTGTTGGTAGAGTTCTTGTAGCCGGGGTTGGTAATGCTGTTTGAAGAGTTCGATGGGGCCGAGATAAACGCCAAAGAAACGCAGGTTCCACTTGTTAGGATCAAAATAGGCCAGAGGAATTCCTGAATCGTCCTGCACAATCATGTTGCTGTGGTCGAGAATGAAATTGCGGATCGTTGCGAAACCGTTCTCGAACAGCAAATACGAGGACGACTTTAGAAGGCTCGCGCCTCTGCCGAGGCGCTGGCAAAACTTCAGGAAACCGGGACTTGCCTTAATGCCGCCGTCAGAAATATCAGTTGTGAAATAGAATAGGGTTTGTGAATCGCCCGCTTGATTGTCCGTGTAACGGATTCGCACCCCTGAACTGCCGCCACGCCCGCCTTCCTGAAAACCGCCACCGGCATTAAGCGAGCCGAACGTGACATTCGTAATCGATTTATTGGCGCGAGCCATGTAAGCGTAGAGAATCGGTAGCACGCCGTTCAAATTCTGCTCGTGGAGATCGACCTTCATATCTTTTGTTATGAAGTAGGTCGTGTTGAGCGAAGACTTCATCGCGTTTTCTAGATTTCCCAGCGCGCCCGACAAGTTTGCGATGCGCAGTGGGTCCGGCGGCGGACCGAGAGCTTCCTTACCGCACAGGACGTATACAGCAGCCTTTGGGAAAAATTGATCCGCGTATAAAAAATCGGGTCCGCTAAACATGTAAAACACCACGGGAAACGGTGTCAATGATTCTGGAAACGACGTCTGTTGCCATCCGTGCAATTTTTGGAGCTGCCTGAGGTTTACTTTTGAAAATTGCTCTTCGAAAAATGCAGCGTGCTCCTGCCATGCCGGATCGCGCGTGAGCGGTGCGAGCGGTGAATTCTCAGGGACTGGCATTCCGGCAAGAAAGCGGGCAACGTCATTTGGACCGGTGTTCACCGGAATTGCGCGCGGCGCAACCTCTGGACTTCCCTGCGCGAAAACCGTAAGCGCGCTCACGAGGCTGACTACTATCAACAGGGTAGTACAAGCTGCTTTCATGGCGACCGATTACGACGTTTTCTTGCGCAAAAATAGAACAGCAGGCCCAACAGCGCCGTTGCCAAACCGGCCAGCGATTCCGCAGTGCTCCAGCGCAACAGATAGAACATCATCCATATCGTGATTATGGAAAACACAATCGGGGGAATGGGGTAAAGCCAAACTCGGTATGGTCGCGCAATTTCCGGATTCGTGAAACGAAATACGATCACGCCCGCCACGGTCAACAACGAGCAAAGCAGCAAACTGAATTGCGTGTAACGGACCACGTCTTCGAAACGGTGAGTAAGTAAAAGTAGATTCACGAAGAGCAGTTGCAGAAGAACGGCATTTACGGGAATACTATGTTCATTTTTGCCGCCAAGCCATCGCAGCAACCAATGGTCTTCGCCCATCGACATGGTCACGCGTGGCCCAATCCATGTCATCGAACTGATCGCGGCGACCAGACCGAGACAAATGATAGCGCCGGCAAATCGCCCGCCGTTTTCGCCAAAAATGTGCTTACCTGCGATCAAAGCGATCTCGAGCTGGCCCTTCAATTCCTCAGCAGGGGTGGTCGCGAGAAAAATGGCGTTGAGCAGTACATAAATCACGATTACTGCGGCGGTGCCCGCGAGCAATGAGCGTGGTACGATTTTCTCAGGTCGTTTGATCTCGCTGCTGATGTACGCCGACGCATTCCAGCCGGAGTAGGAATACATCACGTAGACCAATGCGACCGCGAACGCGCCGCTGAGGATCACGGCTTTATCGTGAGAGGCAGGCAAGAAATCAAGTGGCTGTCTTGATGGCACAAAGAAACCCGTCGCAATCAGCGCGCTGATAAGAAGCAATTTTACAAGAGTCGAAACATTCTGGAACGCGCTACCGACTTGCAGATTTCTCAGATGAAACACCGTGACGATCCAAACAACCACAAACGAGAGAATAACGGGCGACCCGACGCCGAAGACTCCATTAAAATAATGTCCAAACGCCATCGCGGCGAGTGCAACGGGCGCTGCAAATCCAACCGTCGCAGAGATAAATCCGGCCATGAACCCGAGCGCTGGATGATAAATTTTTGAGAGAAAATGGTATTCACCCCCAGACCGAGGCAGTGCCGCGGCGAGTTCACCGTAACAGAGTGCTCCGCAGAGCGCAGCAATTCCGCCGATGACCCAAAGCATCAGCAGCGCGAACCCTGATTGAATATCATTCAATTGAAAGCCAAGACTCGTGAAGATCCCGGTGCCGATGATATTGGCGATCACGATCGAGCATGCGGTTACGAAACCGATGGTGCGCCTGGGCCGTCCGGGCTTAACAGAAGCAGCGTAGGTGAGTGTGGCCATCTGTGGGAATTGTATCCAATTTCCTATTTCAGACCGCCGATGCCAATTCGCACAAAAAAGCTGAGTCCATTGATCTTCTCTTACGTGTTCGGCCCGCGATATTTCTATCTTGCAAGATGATTTCCTGAGTTGTCAGAAGCGCTCCAAGGCATCAGTTTGCACGCAGCATGAACGCACATCTAAAGCTCTCTGTCGAAACAGCGACGCAACTGGCAGTTTTCCTTGCTAATCGTCCGGGCGCACTCGCACGCGTGTGCGACGCGCTAGCAAATGCCGGGGTCAACATTTACGCGCTTGCTACCTCCGATACAGTCGATCACACGGTTGTGCGGATGGTGGTGAGTGATCCCACAAAGGCTCTTATGCTCTTGGGCCAAGCCGGCGTGCTCGCGCTTGAGACCGATGTGCTAACGATAGAAACCGCGAACCAACCCGGTATTTTGGCCAAAATTGCCGAGCGCCTCGCCGATGCCGAGGTAAACATTGAATACACCTATCTGGCTGCAGGTCGCGAAGCCGAAAAAGGGTTAATTATTCTCCGGCCATCGAATGTCGAACAAGCGCGACGCGTCCTCGAGCAACTTTAAGGACGAATCTCGATTCCCGTACCGTCCGGCGTAACCCGCCAGAGTTCCTCTATCTCTTCGTCAGTTACTGCGATGCACCCGGCGGTCCAATCGCTCCAGCGATGAAACGCGCCAATCCAACCGCGTCCGTTTTGAATTCCGTGGATCATAATATCATAACCAGCTGAGACTCCCCGCGCAGCCGCGCATTTGTCGTCTTCATACGAAGGGTAAGAAATATGCAGAGCGAGATGGAAACTGCTTTGCGGATTTCGGCCATCGATTTTGTACATCCCTTCTGGCGTTTTCATGTCGCCTTCTTCCTTCTTTGCTCCGACCGGATTCCGACCCAATGAGATCCGATAGGTTTTTATCTGATTTCCATCGCGAAATATCGACAATCGCCTTGCTGATTTCTCCACCACAATGCGGTCAATCATTGTTCCGGCTGGCAACGCATTCCAATTGTGATGCGCATACATGTAAACCGCGAAAGCACAAATCAGAATTAACACCCCGAGGATTATCGTGCGCTTCACACGACGAGCTTTCGACCCAGTTTCAATCAAAAACAACTTGCGTCAGGATTTATTCGACCGGCCATTCCTCATTGCTAATAAAGGCTCAATGCCCGATAAATGCGCGGCGCGTTTATGACTCCGGTACGAACGTTTCTCGGCCAGCCGTATCCGCTGGGCGCCACTTGGATGGGTAACGGCGTTAACTTTGCCATCTTTTCGGAGCACGCGACTGGTGTTGAGTTGTGTCTATTCCATCGCATGGAAGACGCAAAAGAAGACGTTCGAATTCCGCTTAATGAGCGTACTGAACAAGTCTGGCATGTCTTTTTGCCCGATGCGCGGCCGGGGCAGGTGTACGGTTTTCGTGTATCCGGTCCCTACGAGCCGGAGAAGGGCCTGCGTTTCAACAGCTCGAAGCTCCTTATTGATCCGTACGCGAAAGCGATTGTCGGAGCGGTAAGCTGGGCGGACGAGATGTT
>Ga0126381_100003386_pt1 | contig 17331 bp, 13 predicted proteins | sample PanSoiMetPlot_28_FD_96465 | JGI IMG/M metagenome (GOLD analysis project Ga0126381, IMG submission 96465) | Tropical forest soil microbial communities from Panama - MetaG Plot_28 | ecosystem: Environmental > Terrestrial > Soil > Tropical forest > Bulk soil | place: Panama | collected 2016-02-17 | reverse complement strand
CCCGCTGGCCGCCGATTTCCTGGCCCAGGCAGGCGTCGGCCAGGGCACCGCGGCCGGCCCGGCCGTCCAGCTCCTGCAGGCGGCCGGCGACCAGATGCTCCAGGCGGTCATCTACCACAGCGACCACCTCGAACTGAGCGAGCAGTTCGACGCCGTCACCGGCTACGAGAAGAGCGTCCGCGACCTGACCTGGAGCTACGCCGCGTTCCTTTCGGCCATGCGGGCACGCGGAACGGTTACCGACTGACTCCCGTCGCTCCCGCCGCTTCTTGGAGCGGAGCCCTGGTCCGGGGGGGAGGACCAGGGCTCCTGTCGGGCGGTGGCCCCACTAGGCGAAGCGACAGGCGGCGGGATCCCGTTACACAATTCCGCGATGTGATGTGCTGGCCCTTATGAGCCACTGGGACAGCGTGTTGCGCGGAGGCCGCGTGGTCGACCCGGAGTCCGGCCTTGACGCGGTGCGCGACGTGGCGATCGCCGGCGGCCGGGTCGCGCGGATCGGGACCGGGCTGGCCGCGCCCGCCGCGTCCTGCTATGACGTGGCCGGCCTCGTGGTCAGCGCCGGGTTCATCGACCTGCACAGCCACGCCGGCGACGTGGCCGGCGGGCGGCTGCAGGCGCTGGATGGCGTCACCACCGCGCTTGAGCTGGAGGCGGGCGCCAGCCCGGTGGCCGCCGCGTACCAGCGGGCCGCGGCGCAGGGCCGGCCGGTCAACTACGGCTTCGCGGCGTCCTGGGCGCTGGCCCGGATGGAAGCGGTCGCCGGCATCCGGCCCGGTGGAGAAGTGGCCGCGTTCTTCGGCAGCATCGCGAACCCGGCCTGGCAGCGGCCGGCTTCGGCGGCACAGCTGACGGCCCTGCTGGCCAGGGTCCGCGCCGACCTGGCCGACGGCGCGCTGGGCATCGGCGTGCTGCTCGGCTACGCGCCGTCGGCCAGCCCCGATGAGTACCTCCGGGTGGCCGGGCTCGCCGCCGGAGCGGAGGCGCCGGTGTTCACGCACGCCAGGGACCTGATCGAGATGGCACCGGGCGCGGTCATCGACGGCGCGGAGGAGATCGTCCGAGCCGCCGGGGAGACCGGCGCGCACATGCACTACTGCCACGTCAACAGCACCTCACAACGGCACATCGACCGGGTTCTCGGCGTGGTCGGCCGCGCCCAGGCGGCCGGCGCGCGGGTCACCACCGAGGCCTACCCGTACGGCTCGGGGATGACGGGCATCGGGGCGGCGTTCCTGGCGCCAGAACGGCTCGGCCGCCGGGGGCTGTCGCCGACCTCGCTCACCTATGCGCCGACCGGGGAGCGGGTGGCCAGCGAGGCCCGGCTGCGTGAGCTGCGGGCCGCCGACCCGGGCGGGCTGGCCATCATCGAGGTGCTCCGCGAGGACGACCCGGCGGACCGCGCGCTGCTGATGCGGTCGCTGACGTTTCCCGGCGCGGTGGTGGCCAGCGACGCCATGCCGCTGACCTGGACCGGGCCTGGCCCGGCCGCGGATCCGATGGCCTGGCCGCTGCCCCCGTCCGCGATCACCCATCCGCGCTCGGCCGGCACGTTCTCGCGAGCGCTGCGCCTGCTCACCCGCGAGGACGGGGGGAGCGGGCCGCTCGGGCTGGCCCAGGCCCTGGCCAGGTGCAGCCTGGGTCCGGCCCGCATACTCCAGGACCGGGTGCCGGACATGCGCCGCAAGGGCCGGCTCCAGCCCGGTTGCGACGCCGACATCGTCGTGTTCGACCCGGCCGCGGTCACCGACCGGGCCAGCTACGCGGACAGCACCCTGCCGTCGGCGGGCATCAGGCACGTCCTGGTCAACGGGACCTTCGTGGTCCGCGACGGCGCGATCGTGGCCGGCGCGCTCCCCGGCCGCCCGGTCCCCGCCTAGGCTCGGCCGATTCCGCCCGCCATAATGTGCTAGTGGCAGGGAACCGGGTGTCGCGTCGCGGGTCTATCGAGCGAGTAGGTGCACCGAACCAGGTGTACTCGTCCCCTTACGGATTCCTGTACAACGACCAGGTGGTGGGGGCGACCGGCCGGCCGGGCACCTACCTGCGCTGGGCGTGGCGGGGTGCCGGAGTGGTCGTCGTGCCGACCGACGGGCAGCGCCTGTACCTGTGGCCTATGTACCGGTACCCGATCGGTGCCGAATCGCTCGAGTTCCCCAGGGGCGCGGTCGAAGCCGGCGAGTCGGTCACCGACGCGGCGGCCAGGGAACTGTCAGAAGAGACCGGGTTCAACGCGATGAGGATCATGGTCCTCGGCCGGCTCCATGCCGAAACCGGGCTGATCAGCAACAGCAACACCATCGTGCTGGCGCACATCGACGGGGCTCGCCCTGGCACGCCCAGGCTTGAGGCGAATGAGGCCATCGCCGGACCCGCTACCGCGCTGACCACCGCGGAAATGGGCACGCGGGTACGCAGCGGTGACATCACCTGCGCCCAGACGATCGCGGCCTTCGTGCACGCCCTTCCGCACCTGGGAGATCCGGCATGACCGCAACGCGATCCATAGAAGACCTGGTCTTCCCCAGCTTCCTGCAGAATCACACCCCGGTGCGACCTGGTCTCGACCTGGCCCAGCCGGCGCTGTTCGACAGGTTCCTGCGTTTCAACGCGCTGTTCTCGCGCGGGCTCGTGGTCGCGGATTCGGATCTGAACAACAACGCCGTCTTCCACAACGCGGCACAGCGCGAGGACGGCCTGTTCTGGCCGGCGCTCAGAGCGGGGTACCTGCGCCGGGCGGCGCGCGAAGACGAGGCCGGGAACCGGCTGAGCCAGCGCGAGGTCGCCGAGGGCCTCAGCAAAAGCAGCCGGTGGCGGTTCGGGCTCATCCCGGACGGCTACCCGGCCGACCTCGACGCGGCGGTCGCGCGCGCCGAACAGGACGCTCCGCCGCTCGCCTGGACCCTGAGCCAGGTCAACCGGACCTTCGGGAGCAAGATCCTCGCCCTGCTCAGGAGCGCCCGAGCCGATTCATCCCGGGACGGCTCGCAGCTGCGGATAATCGACCAGATCGTGAGCTGGGTGAGCGAGCAGCTGAGCACCCAGGCGCCGTTCGGCGCGGCCGACGTCGAGTCACGGCTGCGTCCGCGGGAGGGCAGCCAGGACCGCCGGGCGTGGGATGCGGTCTGGCCGATCGTCCTGGAAGCCCACGCGGGAAACATCCCGCTGGTGTTCGGCGGCCGGCTGGAGGTGCTGGGCGTGCCCGAGGCGAGCGACCGCATGCTGCCCGCCGGCCCGGAGTCCGGCCCGGAGGAGAGTGCCGTTCAGGCTCAGATCTATGCGGGAGGCTATGCGGAGCGGGGGATCGAGCTCGAGGTCCGGCGGGTTCCCAGCCAGCTGCCCTGGTTCGGGGTCAATATAGAGCGGCTGGATGAGCTGAGCCTGGAGCAGGTTGAGGAGCTCCGCGAGGCGGCCGCGCCGGAGGAGTTCCTGGCCACCCGGTTCCGCGCCAACGGATCAGGTGAGGCCATGGCGGCGAACGCGGATGCCCTCCGTGACGCCATTGCCGCCTACCTCGACCGGCTGGCCACCGCCGGGATCGTCCTGACCAAGGAGGCGGAGCGCGCGACGCTGCGCTCAGAACTCGGGGGCTCGCCTGATACCCCCAGGACGGAAACCCAGATCGTCGCGGTGGTGAACCTTCCCGACCGGGTGGTCGAGTACGCGATGATGCACAGCTTCCCGTTGCCTGACGTCGGGCCGCAGGTAGTGGGATGCGACTTCACCTGGCTGGTAGACCAGGTCGGCCGGGACAAGGCCAGGGAGTTCTTCGGCGGCGACGTCGCGATGTTCTGGTGCTACAAGCGCCCCGACTTCCGTGTCATCGAGCTGGCCGGCAACGGCTGACCGCCCTTCACTCACCTTTCCTGGGCAAGGTGACCCGCATCTCGCGGATATTGTCGTCATACATAATCCGGGTGATCGCCTCCAGATGCGGCGTCAGCCGTCCGGCCAGGGCATTTTGCTGCTCTGGACTACGATCCGGATTCTGCTCGGCAAGAACCGCCAGCGTATCCACCAGGCGCGCTTGCTGATTCTGTTTCGTCTCGGCCAGCTCGCGCAACTGGAGTTCTTTGCTGAAGACATCCAGGCGCTTCGCCGCGACGTCGAGCTGCTGCTGCTCGTTAGCCCGGTTATCGCGCAGCCACTTCGCCCGCAGATCCTCAGCCCGGTGGAGCAGGCGCATGATCAGCGTCCCGGCGGCCGCGAGCGCCGTGAGCCCGCTGGCTACACCGACCAGGGAGGGATCCGCCGATCCCACTATCTGGGTGACTCCCTGGATCACGTGTACCGTAATGCTGCCGCCGGTCTCCACCGTTTTTATGCGCAAGCGGGCGGCGGGGGCGGTAGGCAAGTGACGGAGAACCGGCGAATCCGCGTACAGCAGCTCGTCGAACACGCCGTGCAGCCCGAGAAGCAAGTCGCCGAGCTGTTGTGCCGCCAGGTACTCATAGTCGAGATAGAGGCTCAGCGCGGACAGATCCTCAGCCATTTGCGCACACCGTTCCCGTCTGTACCAGGTAATGCCTGCCGCCACCCAACTAAAGCATGAACACACGCCTGATGTACCTTTTTGTGGTGCGACGTGACAGTGCTGAGGCACCGGCCATCCGCCGGTACCAGGAGCGGGACCTGGCCGCGGTGTATGACATCTGCGTTCGGACCGCGGACGGCGGCGGCGACGCGCGCGGCAAGTACCACAGCGACGACCTGATGCCTGACCTGTTCGCCGGGCCCTACCTCTACCTGGAGCCGGAGTTCGCGTTCGTGCTCGACGACGGGGACCGGGCGGTCGGCTACGTGGTCGGGACCCCGGACACGGCGGCCTTCGCCCGCGCCTACCGGGAGCGATGGATCCCGCGGCTGGCCGGCCGCTATCACGAGCCGCCGTCACCACCGGTGACGCCGGACGACCAGATGCTCGCCCTGCACTACTCGCCCGAGCGCATGGTGCTGCCCGCGCTGGCGGACTATCCCGCCCACCTGCATATCGACCTGCTGCCGCCGGTCCAGGGGATCGGGTACGGGCGCAAGCTGATGACGACGTTCTTCGCCGCGGCGGCGCGAGCCGGCGCGGCCGGGGTTCACCTCGTCGTGGTCAAGGCCAATGCCCGCGCGCTCGGGTTCTACGACCGGCTGGGCTTTACCCCGCTCCCGGTCGACGACCCCGGGCCGGTCGTCTACCTGGGCCTTAGGCTCTGAGGCATTACATATCCGATTTGTCGGCTCTGCCAGGTGCCCGGTAGTTTCTACAGGTGCGGGGGTGGCTGGTCAGGAGACTGTACCCGGCGCTGGTCACGGCCGGGCTGGTGGCCTTCGGGATGATCTCGACAATCTGGGGCCCGCGGCTGCTGGGCCGGACCGCGTGGGCGCTTCCCGACGACCTGTGGGGGACGCTGACCGCGGCGCAGCGGCTGCTGCACCTGCGGCTGAGCGGCCTGTACACCCAGCCCACCGGCTTGGTCGCGTTCCCTGGCGCGGCGGTGATCCTGATCCCGGTGGTGGCGCTGACCGACGCGGCCGGCATCTCGCTCCAGCCGCAGACCGCCCAGCACCCGTACCCGCAGTCCTGGCTGCTGGCCGGCCCGTACCAGATCGCGATCTCGTGCCTGGTGCTGTTCGCCGTCGACTCCATAGCAGAACGGCAATCGGTCTCCCGTCCCAGACGCGCGCTGCTCGCCGTGGCTAGCGGGCTCGCGCTGTGGAGCGTCTCGGCCCGCTGGGGCCACCCGGAGGACGCGGTGGCCGTGGGGCTGCTCCTGTACGGGGTTTGCGCTGTGTCTCCCCCGGGGGGCGACCCCCCCGTGACTCCCCGCAGGGCGGGATGGCTGACCGGTGCGGCGGTCGTGGTGCAGCCGCTGGTCCTGCTCGCGCTGCCGGTGATCGTGGTGGCGCTGGACGGCCCGCGCCGGATCCTGGGCTTCCTGGCCAGGGTCGCGGCGCCGAGCGTGGTCGCGCTCGCCGTCGCGGGCGCGGCCAACTGGCACGCCACGCTCACCGCGGTGACCAGCCAGCCGAACTACCCGGCGATCGACCATCCCACCCCGTGGACGTCGTTCGCCCCGCACCTGAGCAACGGGGACGTGGCCGGCGGCCCGGGCCGGGTGCTCGCCGTGGTGTTCGCCTGCGGGTGCGGGGCGGCGTACTGGTACCGCCGCCGCACGGCGCCCGCCCCGGCGCAAGGCCAGCTCACCGAGCTGCTGTGGTGGGTCGCCGTCGCGCTCGCGATCCGCTGCGCGTTCGAATCGGTGATGGTGGCGTACTACGTATGGCCGACGCTGGCCGTGGCGCTCATCGCGGCGGCGGGAAGCTGGTCGCGGCTGATCCCCACCGCCGTCGCCGCCGCCGTGGTGACATTCGGTTCGCAGGCTCCGTGGCGAGATCCGTGGGGCTGGTGGGCACCAATTGTGGCGGGCCTGATCCTGACCCTCTATTGCGCCAGACAGCCGGTAGCAAAAACTATCCGGAACGCCACGAAAATGTCACCTACAGCGGGCCTATGATAACGGCGTGACGGCATCCGATTCCGGTACTGGTGCCACCCCCGTTCCCGGGCGGGTACCGCAGGTATGGGGTAATGTCCCCCAGCGGAACAGAAACTTTACTGGCCGCGAAGACATCTTGCTTCAGCTCAGGGAAGGGCTGGCCAGTTCGGTGACCGTTGTCCTCCCGCACGCCCTGCAGGGATTGGGCGGTGTCGGAAAGACGCAGGTAGCCATCGAATACGCCTACCGCTTCGCACCGGATTATGACCTGATCTGGTGGATTCCCGCGGACCAGCCGCCGCTGGTCCGGGCGTCCCTCGCCGCCCTGGCGCCGCACCTTGGCCTGCCGCCCGCGACGGCATCGGGTATCGAGAGCGCCGCGACGGCGGTGCTCAACGCGCTTCGCCTCGGCCACCCGTTCAGCCGCTGGCTGCTGATCTTCGACAACGCGGACCAGCCCGAGGACCTCAACGACGTCATCCCGCGGGGCGGGCAGGGCAACATCCTGGTGACGTCGCGGAACCACCGCTGGCAGTCGGTGGTGGAGACCGTCCAGGTGGACGTCTTCACCCCGGAGGAGAGCATCGATTTCCTCACCCGGCGGATCCGGGGGACGGTCGAACTCGACCCGAAGGCCGCGGCCGCGCTGGCCGCCGAGCTCGGATACCTGCCGCTCGCCCTGGAACAGGCCGCCGCCCTCCAGTCGGAAACCGGCATGTCCATGGATGAGTACCTGCGGCTGCTGAAGGATCAGACCGTCAGCATCATGGACGAAGGCAAGTCCCCTGACTACCCGCTGTCCATGACCGCGGCCTGGCAGCTGTCGGTTTCCACCCTGGAGCAGCACCAGCCCGAGGCCGTCGAACTGCTGCGGTGCTGTGCCTTCCTGGCGCCCGAGCCGATCCCCCGCGACCTGTTCCCGCGCGGCGCGCATGAACAGCAGCCGCCGCTGCGTGACCTGCTCGCCGATCCGATCCGCCTCGGCCGGGCGATCCGCGAGCTCGGCCGGTTCGCGCTGGTCAGGATCGAAGGCCGGGCGATCATCATCCACCGGCTGATCCAGGCCCTGCTGCGCGATGCCCTGCCGGTCGAGGAACGAGAGCAGTACCGCGACCAGGCGCACCTCATCCTCGCGGCGGGCGCGCCGCAAGACCCGGACAACGAGAAACTGTGGGCACGATACGGGGAACTGGTCGCGCACGTGGCCTCGGCCTCGACTCAGCTCGAGCGGTCGATAGACGTCACCGTACGGACGTTCGTGGTGGACATGGTCCGCTACCTGTCCAATTCCGGCGACCTCGGCGCGGCGCAGGGCTTCGCGGAGCGGTTCATCAGCGCGTGGGAGCCGGTCACGGGCGAAGGCGACCTGCAGATGCTCCGCGCGCAGCGGGAGAAGGCCAACGTGCTGCGCAGCCTGGGCCGGTACGACGACGCGTACAGCCTGGACGAGGCGACCCTGGACGTAGCGAGGCGGACATTCGGGGAACGGGACGAATTCACGCTGGCGACGACCAACGGCTTCGGCGCGGACATGCGGGCCAGGGGCGATTTCGCCGCCGCGCTCGAGCTGGACTCCAGATCGCTGGAAACGCACCGGGAGGTGCTGGGCCACGAGCACCCGCAGACGCTGCGGGCGGCCAACAACCTGGCCGTTGATTACGGGCTGAACAGCCGGTACCCGGACTCCCGTGACCTGTATGCCGAGACGTACCGGCTGCGCAGCGAAGCGCCGGTCGAGTATCCCGCTCAGGACGTGCTGCCCTCGTGGAGCGGGCTGGCCCGGGCGCTGCGGCTGTGCGGCAGCTACAGCGAGGCGCGGGACGTCGGCCAGGACGCCTACGAGTACGGGGTCGACGCGCTGGGGTCGGAGCACCCGCACACCCTGGAAGCCGCGATCGCCCTGTCGATCGCGCTGCGGCGCATGGCGATCTCCTACCAGGATGCCGCCGAACTGGCCAGGGATGTCTTCGAGCGGTCCCGCCGGCGCTTCGGCCAGTTCCATCCGCTCACGTTGTCGGCGATCGTCAGCCTCACCAACATCCAGCGGACGAGCAGCGAGATCGAGGAGGCGCTGCGGCTGAGCGAGGAAGCCGCGGAGCAGTACGGCAACCTGTACGGCCGCGATCACCCGTACTACCACGGCTGCGTTGGCAACGTAGCGCTCATGCACCGGGTCAACGACAACGCGCAGCGGGCACGGGAGCTGAACGAGCAGGCGCTCGCGGGTCTCGACGCCAAGCTCGGCCGCGACCACCACTACAGCCTGACGGTGGCGATGAACCTGGCCAGCGACCTGGCCAGCCTGGGTGACAACGCCGGGGCTCGCAGGCTCAGCGAGGACTCGGTGCGGCGGCTGCGTGCCCTGCTCGGCGAGACTCACCCGCTCACCCTCGGCTGCTCGGCCAACCTGGTCGCCGACCTGCGTGCCGCCGGCGCCGCGACCGAGGCGGATCAGCTGTTCACCGCCACGATCGCCCGCTACCGGCAGACACTCGGCGACGACCACCCCGACACCGTGGTCGCCGCGGAGGGCCGCCGGCTCGACTTCGACTTCGACTCACCGCAGATCTGACGGACGCGGCACCGGGCCGTACGCCGCCTGCCAGCAGGCGATGTGCTGCTCGCTGGCCTCGTCCGCCATCCGCTGCGCCTTGTCCGGGACCGGCTCGGCGCACCACGGGCGCAGCGTCCGCGCCATCGCCTGGACGAAACGCTCGCCGGGCCCGGTGAGCTGCCCGCTGGCCAGCAGGACCCGGCACCCGTGCGCGGTGGCCGCCCGCCACCGCGCGAACTCCGCGGCGGCGGCGGGGTCAGCCGCCGGGACCTGGCGCTGACGACGCCAGAACCCGGTCACGCCGAGGAAGGCATACGCGCCTTGCAGCAGTCCGCCCGCGGGCCGGGGGTCCTCCCGCCACGGCGCGTAGTACCGGGACCCGTCGTCCGGGCCGATGAGCGGAACCAGGTCAAGCACGGCGGACAGCTTCATGTGCTGCGCTTCGTGGGTCAGCGTGAGGGCGAGCTCGACCGGATCCGGCGGCTCGGCCATCGCGACCGCGCCGAACGCCTCGGGGGAGCTGGAACTGGCGTGCCCGCGAGACGGCCTGGCCAGCGGGACCACGGCGGTGATCATCGCGGCCACCTCCGCCGCGACCGCCGCGTGGTACTGCCGCAGCAGCGTCCACGCTTGCGCGAACACCGGGCGCCAGCGGCTCAGGTCGGGTGCGGGGGCGAGGTCCCGCGCGGGCGGCATGCGGAAAGGATCGGCGTCGTCCAGCATGATCTCGGCCGTCTCCACGTCGGTGAGCAGCGGGCGCAGCGGCCGCCAGCCGGGTGCCTTCGCGCGGTAGTCCGGCGGGATCGCCACGCACCCGCCGTCGTACCGTACCTCGGCTCCGTCCGTGCTCACGCGTACCGTGGTCATGCCCGTCCCGTGCGTGAGTACCGCGCCGAGCGAGGGCAGCACGACGAGCCCGTCCCTGGCCGGCACGTCGATTTCGGCCGTCAGGCCGGCCCGGATCGCCGCCGCCGCCGCGACGGCACCCAGGCCGTCCGGCGTCGCGCCAGGCAGCCGCAGGTCACCGCGCAGCGCCATGGTGGTGCGGTAGGCCCACGCGCCGACCGCGGGGTACCGGGCGACCGCGGCCGCCGCCACGGCGTCATGCCGCTGCGCGCGGGCCAGCAGGTCGTACGCCGCGGCGGCCGCGGGCGAGGCGATCGCTATCCCGCGCAGCAGCAGCACATGCTTGCTGTACTGCGACCGGCAGAGCAGCCCGATGGCCTCGGGTCCCCCGCCGCCGGCCGCCAGCGCGCCCAAATGCGCGGCGGGAAGCCGGTGAAAGCCGATGCTCACACCAGGCTCCCCGCGCGGCCCGCGAGGCGTTCATTGATATCGGCCTGCACGGTCTGGCGGATGTGGTCGATGAGCCGCATCAGGTCGGGACAGTAGACGGACGGGTTGGCGAACCCGGTGCCGGCCCGGTACCGGTGCGCGTAGAGGCCGCCGCCGCACACGAGGCGGATCCGGCATTGCTGGCAATGCGCGCACAGGCCGCGCAAGCCCATCTGCCGGGTAGCGATCTCCGGCAGCAGCAGCGCATCGTCGAATGAATCCCGCAGGATATGCAGGCCGGTGCGCGAAGCGCCGTGAAAGGCCGCCTTCAGGGTGTCGACCTGCTCCAGGGCGCCGCTGGTCTCGACGACGACGACGCTGGTCGGCGCCAGTCCGGTGGTCTCGGCGGAAGAAGTGCCGCCCAGCAGTGTGCGCACTATCTCGGCGAAGAGCCGGATGTGCGTCCGCGGCCTGGGGTACCAGGCGTCGAAGACGGCGATCAGCCAGTCCGCGTAGGGGGTCAGGGCCGGGTCCGCATCCCGGCCGGGCGGTGGCTCGTCCCAGGTGCCGTGCGGCAGCAGGAAGTCCACCTGGGGCGGACCGGACTCGAGCAGCGCCTCGTACGTGGCCAGCGGGTCATTGCGCAGGTCGGCCACGCACAGCAGGCCGCTGTACAGGTGCCGGTACCGCGGCGAGCTGAGCAGCGCGAGCCCCGCGCTGACCGCCGCGTGGCTGCCCCGGCCGTTCGCGAACCTGCGGTGCCGGTCCTGGGCGGCCTGATCGCCGTCGAGGCTGATGCCGACCCGGATGCCGAGGCGGCTGAACAGCGTGAGGAACGCCTCGTCCAGCCGCACTCCGTTGGTCTGCACGTGGCTGTGCACGGCGACGCCCGGCCCGGTGGCCGCACGGACCGCCGCTACCACCTCGGTGATGAGATCCATCCCGGCCAGCAGCGGTTCCCCGCCGTGCAAGATGACGGTTATCTCGTCGAGGTGATGACGGCGGGCGTGCTCGCCGATCCGGGCGGCAGCCTGGCGGGCGATGGCGGGCGACATCCGCCGTGGCTGCGAACGCCAGGAATGATCAGCCATGGCGTACAGGTAGCAGTAGTCACAGGCCAGGTCGCACCGGCTGTGGATCTTCAGCACGAATTCCCTGAACGGGTACGGCTGCCAGCCATCGAGCATGCCGAAATTCAACCATGCTCCCTGGCGCGGTCCGGCACCGTCTAAGCTGAACGCCGGCGTGTTTCGCGAGCGGACGCGGAGGAGCCGATGACAGGCCGCAGGAAACTGCTCATCCTGATGCTGGCCGGGGCTGGCCTGGTCGCCGGGGCCGCGGTCCTGAGCGCGATCGTGATCTCGGACTGGCGGCTCAAGGCCGTCGCGGCCGGGGGCGGCGCGGTCGCGTTGTTCGCGGCCGGGGTCCTGCAGAACGCGATCAACGCGGCACTCGGCACTGGTGACAAGGACCACGTGGCGCCGGCCAGGAACACCCTCCTGCCCGGCCAGAAGCCGCCGCTGGTGCGGGACATCACCGACCCCGTCATGACGGGCGTGCACGCCGCCGCGCGGCGGCCCGGCGGCGACCGGGTGCCGCCCTACGTGCCGCGTGACGTCGACCCCGTCGTACACCAGGCCCTGGGCCGCGGCGGCTTCGTGCTGCTGTCCGGCGCCGCGGCCGCCGGCAAGACCAGGACCGGGTACGAGGCGATCCGGGCGGTCCTGCCCCGCCACGTCTTCATCTGGCCGCAGCGGATCGACGACGTGCCCCAGGCGTTGAAGCTGGCCCGCGAAGAGCGCGAGTGCGTGCTGTGGCTGGACAGCCTGCAGCGCTACCTCGGCGGCGGCGCGATCACCAGCGCGAGCATCACCGAACTCCTCACCGGCAGGGATCATCACCGGGTGGTGGTCGCCACGCTGCGCGCCGCGGAGGAGAGCCGCCTGATCGCGATGGCGGGGAGCCTGTCCGGCGGGCAATTAATACGCGACGGGCAGGCGGTGCTGGACCTGGCGGAGCGCATCGTCGTTGATCGCATGTTCAGCGCGCAGGAGCGGGCCCGCGCCGCGTCGCTGGCCAGCCAGGACTTGCGGCTGTCCGCCGCGCTCCGGCACGCGGACAGGTACGGCCTCGCCGAGTACCTCTCCAGCGGCCCCCAGCTGCACACCGAGTGGCAGAACGCCTGGGATCGCGGCGTTAACCCGCGCGGAGCCGCGCTGGTCGCCGCGGCCGTTGACTGCCGCCTGGCGGGGTTCTCGGCGCCGCTGCCGCGCCTGCTGCTCGAGGAGCTTCATCAGGAGTACCTGGACCGGCACGACGGAATGCGGCTCCGCCCGGAACCGCTGAGCGCGGCCTGGGCGTGGGCGACCCGGCTCAGGGATTCCGGCGACTCACCGCTGTGGCTCGCCGGGCAGGACAGTTATGACGTGTTCGACTATCTCGTCGACGTGCGGGCCAGCGAACTGGCGACGCCGGTGCCGGAGAGCACCGGGCGCGCCGCGCTGCGCTTCGCCAATGGCACCGCCGCGCTGGTCATCGGCGGCACCGCCTGGTACCAGGGGTACCTCGAGCTGGCGGTGGAGGGATTCCGCAGGTCGTACGCTGAGCTCGAGCGAACTGACGGCCCGGAGGCGCTGAGCACGCTGACCAGCCGCAGCGACCTCGCCGTCGCGCTGCACGCGTCGGGCAAGCTGCCAGACGCGGAGAAGGAGTACCGGGCGATACTCGACGGGCGCACCGCGGCCCTCGGCGAGGCGCATCCGGACACACTGGCCAGCCGGAACAACCTGGCCACGCTGCTGCACGCCCAGCGCAGGCTGGACGAGGCCGAGGCGGAGTACCGCGCGGTCCTTGACCTGCGTACCAGCACGCTCGGCGCCAGCTACCCGGGCACCCTGGTCACCCGTAACAACCTCGGTGTGGTGCTCAAGGACCTGGGGCGGCTGGACGAGGCCGAGGCAGAGCTCAAGGACGTGGTGGAGCGGCGCGAGCAGGTTCTCGGACCTGACCATCCCCATACGCTGCTAAGCCGCAGGAACCTCGCGGTGGTGCGGCGGCAGCGGTCAGGCGGGTGAGATGCCCGGCGGCCCGTCCCCGTGGGCCAGACGCCAGGTCAGCTCCTGGACCGCGGCGGAGAATTCGGTCTGGATCGTGGTATCGGACGGCTTACGGCGCACGGCCGCGTGCAGCTCGCGGATGCCGGCTTCGAGTTCGCCGCGGGCGATGAGCGCCCGGCCGATCGCCGCCAGCAGCAGCGCGACCGTCGCGTGCTGCATGGCGGCCTCGAACAAGCGCACGGCGGCGCGGTAGTGCACCTCCGCCTGAGCGGGCTGGCCGTTGTCGCGGGCCAGGTTCCCGAGCAGTGAGTGCGCGTTGCCGTGCAGGACCAGATCGGTCTCCGGTGCGGCGTCCCTGGCCAGCTCGGCGTACCGCGCGGCCAGGGCGGAGTCGCCCGCCGTCAGCGCGCGCTCGGCGGCCAGCAGGTACTCGCCCGGATCGCGGGCGGGCGGCGGGCCGTCAGGGGCATCCCTGACCGGCTCGATGAGGCGCTCGCTGAGCAGCCGGTAGATCCGCGATCCGGCTGACTGGCCGCCCTTGGCCCGCAGCAGGTGGCGGTCTTCCAGCGCGCGCGGGACCGTATTCGGCTGGGTGGCCGTCCTGGTCGCCCCCTCGTCGACGTCGAGGCAGCCGCCCGCGACGGCGATGAAGGTATTGACCAGCCAGCCCCGCAGCACGTGGGCCGGGATGCGGTGGGCATCGGCCACCGCCGAGATGGCGGCCGCGCAATGGGCCGCCAGGGAGCGGTCGATGTCGGCCCGCCGCCGCTGCAGCTCGCGCCGCGAGATCGCCCTCGAGCGCCCGGGCAGCAGCTCCCACAGCCAGGCGCACGCCGCCTGGAGCAGGGCCGGCTCGATCAGGTCGGCGGCGACCCGCCGTTCGATTCCGGTGCTGTCGGTGACACGGGCGGTCCTTATCGCCTCGACCAGGTCATCGGCGGCCCGTGCGTCGAACCCGCCAGGGCTGAAGGCCGCCATCTTGGCCTGCTCGGGTTTGAGGCCGGTGAGCTGGATGTGCGCGCCATGGCCCAGCGCTTCCACGAACCGGGGCAGCACCTCGTCGCGGACAGAGATGAGCAGGTGCAGCGACGGCTGCTCCAGCGCGTCAGCCAGCTCGCGCAGGAACCGCTGGCGCTGCGGCTGGCGCGACGCCGGCCCGGCGAACAGGTCGTCGGCTTGGTCGATCGCGGCCAGCAGCGATACCGACGGGTCCAGCCGCCTGGCCCGCTTGGCGACGAACTCGTCCATGGTGAAGGGATCGAGCTGGAGCGCCGTGCCGGACCCGGACCAGGACCGCAGCAACGAGAGGGTGTAGGGGGTGTGCTGCCCCGGCGGGGTGACCGGAGAGCTGGATCCCTGGGAGAATCCGCCGACCGGCAGCATATCCACGTTGTGCCGGTTGACCAGCGGAAGCACGCCGGCCGCCAGCAATGACGTCTTGCCGATGCCGGCCGGCCCCGAAACAAACGTCAGCCTATGCCGCAGCCACAATGCGCTTAGCTGAGCGGCCTCGGCCTCACGGCCGAAGAACCTGCCGCTATCTTCGCGCCGGAAAGGGCGGGCACCGGGATACACCAGATCGACACTCATTGTCCTATCCGGTGCTCCTGGTAAAACGAGCGAATCAGATCTTATTGGTGAAACCGTGATACCCGCCTCCATTTTGTCCGGAAGCGAGGATGTAGTCCAGTGCCCGACCGAGGTCGTCTTTCCCGAGTACGGCGGCCAGTTCGTCGAAAGGCATTTCGCTGACGTCAATCAGGCCGCCCGCGACGGTGCCAGCCTGGGCGACAGTGCCTGCGCCTTTGCCGACCGCGACCACGTTGTCGCCCATGGTGCTCCTTGTTCGTGAGCGATTCGTCGCAACCCTAGTGGTTCGTGCTCGGCGCGCGCCATGCGGTTTGGGTACCAAACGCATCTCGTTCCGGCGCTGATCACTATAGCACCGTCGACTAGTGTCGTAGATCCTAGTATTGGACGGTGACCAGGCTACCGTAGCTCAGGTAGGGCCATGCCCGCGCGGCGGCACTGAAGGGCAGCTCGACGCAGCCGAGGCTTTGCGGCCAGCCGTAGGCGTACCTGGGGAAATAGTGCACGGCCTGGCCGCCGTGGAAGTACGCGACGAATTCGACTGGGTCGGCGTAATGGCTGCCGTCCGGGTTGAAACCCTGCATGATCTGGAAACGGTAGCGCAGGTAGACGGGATAGGTTCCGTCCGTCGTGGGCGCGACCCCGATGCCGGTGTTCGCGTAGCTGCGGAACACCATGCGGCCGTCATGCCAGATGGTGAGCGTCTCGGGGATGGCCTTGCTGGCGATCGCGTAGGTGTAGCCGTCCGGGTTCACCGACTGCTGGCCGGCCGCCCGCAGCACGGCCGTCCACAGCGCGGGGCTGGCCACGCCATCCGGCGCCATGCCGTGCTGGGACTGGAACGCCATGATGGCGCCGGTGGTGATCAGGTTGGCCTGGCCTGGCCGCCACAAGCCGGCCAGCGAGGAGGGGTAGCCGCGGCTCCAGGAGAACGCGCCGGCCGGCGGGGTGTAGGCGGCGGCGAGCTGGGCGGCGGCGTCGCCGGGGGTGACCGTTTCGCCCAGCTCGGCGACCCAGCTGAGCGGCAGGTAGCCGAGCTGGGCCAGCAGCTGCTGCAGCCGCAGCAGCGAGTACGGCGCGGTGGTGAAGCTGGCTGTCCACGCGCCGTCGGGACGGGGGACGGTGACCGTGACCCTCGTCCTGGGCCCGAACGCGGCCGCGGGCGTGAAGGTCAGCGAGGCCCCGTGCCGAAGCCAGCTGCCGGGGATGTCCGGGGAGAGCCGCGGCAGCGGCGCATGGGGCGCGGGGGCGGCCAGGGTAAGCCGGATCGGTGCCGTGCCGCTGACTCCCTGCGCGCCGGGCGCGGGGGAGACCGTGCGCACCCGCATCGTCACCAGCACGCGAGCCTGTCCGCCGGCCGCGATCGCGGCCGGCCTGGCTGGCCCGTGCAAGACGACGGCGACGCCCGCCCCCATGACCGCCGCGGCGCCCGCCCCGATGAGCGCCACCGAGCGGCTGGTGCTGCCTCGTTCCCGTCTGAACACGACCGGAACCCTCCGTTATAGCTTTATGTACTCAATACTTAACTCGCCGTAGTGTAGTCTGACCCACCCCCGGCGGTTGACATCGACTCGATCAGCGGTAAGTTTCTGCCCAGTCCAGCACCGGGCTCGCTGGCCGGATCCAGCAGGCCCGTCAGGTCCCCGGGCCACGTCATAGCGAGGAAGCGCGCAGCCAGCCGCCCGCGACGCCAGGCGTGGCACTGGCAGGGGGCTGCTGCGCTTGTCCGGCTGGACGGGGGGTTGGGCCTGGAAAGGGCCCGGGCGACCAGTAGACAACGAAGGGCCAAGCCCGTGGCCGACGGGATGGCATTCGGAACGAAGGTCCTGCCCGGGCCCTTCTCCTGGGTTTCCCCGGAGGCGTGTCGGCGGCCTGGGCGGCGCGTAAGCGGCTATATCATTACCGATCACGGGGCGGAGCCGACGCGATAGGCAGGGATAAGTGCCACAGCAGCGTGTAGCGATCATCATGCCGACGTACAACGAGCGGCAGAACCTGGAGTCGATCATCGGCCGGGTCAGGACCGAGGCACCGGACGCGGACGTGCTCGTGGTGGACGACAACAGCCCGGACGGCACCGGCAAGATCGCCGATGAGCTCGCCGAGGCTGACTCGCAGGTACACGTACTGCACAGGACCGAGAAGGCCGGCCTGGGCAAGGCGTACATCGCCGGGTTCGGCTGGGCGCTCGAGCGCGGCTACGACGTGATCATCGAGATGGATGCCGACGGCTCGCACCAGCCCGAGCACCTGCCCGGCCTGATCGGCGCCCTCAGGACTCCCAATCAGGGAGATCCTGACCAGGACGGCGCCGACCTGGCCATCGGGTCGCGCTGGGTGCGCGGCGGCAAGGTGGTGAACTGGCCGAGGT
>Ga0126381_100003385_pt1 | contig 17338 bp, 13 predicted proteins | sample PanSoiMetPlot_28_FD_96465 | JGI IMG/M metagenome (GOLD analysis project Ga0126381, IMG submission 96465) | Tropical forest soil microbial communities from Panama - MetaG Plot_28 | ecosystem: Environmental > Terrestrial > Soil > Tropical forest > Bulk soil | place: Panama | collected 2016-02-17 | reverse complement strand
GCAGGCGAATCCGCCCGCACCAACGGTTTCCTGACCGACAAGCCCGTGGGCGAGCGCAATGGTTTCGTCTTTTGCGCGCGCTTCGATTCCGCCGGCCCGAACACTTGTGAGGACATAATCTGCATCCGCTATGGCTTGCTCCGGGCTGGTGCAAATGTTCAACTTCGCGCAGAAACCGCTCCGCCTGGACATCGCTGTGGTAACCCTGCCCATGGCTCTTAGGCGTTCGGAATCTGTATCCCAAAACGCGACTTCGTCGATGCACAACTGGTCACAGACTTCCGCGAGTCCATGTATTAGGAGAGGAGTTCTGACTCCGGCGCCACCGATAACTGTGATCTTCATGAAACTGATTCGTTCTCCTGAGTTCTGTCCATAAATGCTCTAATGTCCAACCTTTCAATTGGAGATCGCTTTCATCAACTCCCTTAACTTCTTCTGCGTCGGTATAACGGAACACCCTCCCGCAGCCGTCGTTGCCAGCGCGCCACAAACGTTACCCGCTCGCAGGCAATCTTTCAGTTCCCATCCGGCAAGATATCCGTGCAGAAAGCCACCATTGAAGGCATCGCCCGCTCCGGTAGCGTCGATCGAGTGAACGCGAATCGATTTGACTCGCACCACTCTCCCATTCTGCGCTGCGATCGAGCCAGCTGCGCCCAATTTTACGACGGGCACGGGAACCCACTCGGCAAGCTTCTCCAGAGCCTTTTCAGTGTTTGGTTCACGCGTAATTTCACGAGCTTCGATTTCATTTGGGAAGGTAAAATCAAGTTCTCCTAATAACCGAGGTAGGTCTGGAGACCTAAATATCCGAGGGTTCCAGCCAATATCAGCGGACAGCGTGCGTCCTCCCACTCGTAGCCGCCGGATCACCGAAAGCCAGGTTCGCGCCGGATACAGGGCGCAAGCCAAGTGTAGATGCTTTGAGATCCGGACCTGTCGTCGCGCTGCTGGCCGATTCAAGAGACTTTCCAACTTTTCGTTGATGGCATCATGCGTAATCATCATGCGGTCTTCGTTGTATGCAGCGCAAACGGTTCGGGCAGTTGGCAAATGCGGTGAAAACTCGCACGCTTCAACGGAGACTCTGCTTTTGGCTAACTTCCACCATGCTGGACTTAACATCGCGTCCCGTCCAACCCTCGTAATCACTGCGGTCGACGTTCCTAATGCGGCGGCTACTAACGCCGTGGTCGCCAAGCCTCCGCCGGGCAGTTCCGCAAAACGGCGCGTCTTTACCTCCACTCCCAATCTGGGAATATCCGTTAGATCGTAAAACACAAGGTCAAGAAAAAATTCACCACACACGACCAAGCGCTGAGAAGGACAAGCGGAGGCGGATCCAATCACGCTGAAAATCATAACAGCCGAAGCTGAGGAGACAGGAACACCCTTGATCTGAGCATGCTTGGTGGCGCCGTGGTTCCTCGCTTTGCCATTGCCGATCCTATTTTAACTGAGTCTGTGCAAGGGCTTTGTAGAACAGTTTTGCCCCTGCTCGCAAAATTGGATGGAAACCTGCTCGTGATTTCCATGCATGGCAAATCGGCGGCGGTGATCGGATACGCATACATCCAGTAAACTGAATACCGTCACCTTGGCTGCAAATCTGAACAGGACGACACAAATTAACCAGAGTCTTTTGCTTACCGTGGCTTGCCGGTCCGGGTGAACTCATTCGATGGCACGAATTCTAGATCAAGGCACCTGCACAACTAGAATCGTCGTGCAATGCTAAATTTTTAATAAGCCCAAGTGTGCTCTTGCAACGCGACTTCATAGTTTTGGAAAAGGGAAATAATTGACATCGAAGCGGAAAGCAGCCAGACGGCATGTCACCATTCGCGAGGTCGCGAAAGCCGCGGGGGCATCTGTCTCAACGATCTCAGCCGCGCTGAACAATTCAGATTACGTCAGCGCAGAAATGCGGAGCCGTATTCAAGGTGCCATTAAGCAACTGAAGTATCGCCCCAACGATCTCGCTCGAGTACTCCGCCTGCAGAAGACTCACACGATTGCAATCATTGTTCCCGATCTTTCAAACAACTTCTACATCGATGTGGTAAGGGGAGCGAAGGATTACTCGGCCTCGGCCAACTACACGATCCTGATCGGTGATTCGCGCGAGAAGTGGGAAGAAGAACGGGACTATCTCGATTTGTTCCACCGTCGCCGTGTCGATGGTGTGGTGCGCGTTCCTGCGATGGACGCAGTAGCGAAGAAGGCAAAGCCCATCTTGGGCAACGTGCCAGTCGTCTACGCCGATCGGTACCCACGCGTGCGCGATTCTTCCATCGGCCATGTCGGGGTGGATAATACGTTGGCGGCCGACAATGCCACGAGCTATCTTCTCAGCCTTGGTCATCTCAGGATCGCCATCATCACGGGAGATACCTCTAGCGGTACTTCCGCCGATCGGCTTAAGGGCTTTCTGCAGGCGCTTCGCAGGGCAAAGATTGGTCCAGATCGCGCGATGATTCGCACTGGCCACAACGATATGGAGAGCGGACATCAGCATGCAATGCGGTTGCTCAAACGCTCCCAGCGCCCGACAGCAATCTTCTCTACCAACAATATGATGGCTTTGGGAGCACTGGCTGCCATCCAGGAAATCGGGCTGGTGTGCCCGGACGAAATTAGCCTGCTTGGATTCGACGACTTTTACTGGTCAACGCTCTTGCGTCCGAGGCTCACGGTCGTGCGCCAACCGGCACGAGAGGTTGGAATGATCGCGGCCCGGATGTTGATTGATCACGTCGAGGGCCGCTCCAGCGTCGCGACTCCGGTTCTGCTCGCGACGCAACTCATCGTCCGCGACTCTTGCAGTCCACCCAAACATGGCAATTCCTAACTGGTGGACGGGGAGCGCTTTTCAACTTCTGCCTGGAGTGGCCACGATCTGGATGTTCTGGCCCGTATCCAATAGGCGCCTAAGCCAAACCCCAAAAGAATGGCAGCGCTGCCCACATACTGGCGTTGGTCGGGAGTCGAGGCCACATAGGTCCAGCCAACCAGTGCGATGATTGCGGGGATCGGATAAAGCCACATGCCATATGGGCGAGCGATATCCTTTCGGTACAAACGCATCGCGAACAGCGCAAATATCTGAGGAATGAACTGAAAGATGATTTGAGTGACCATCAACGCCGACAAGAGCCGTTCGAGGGACAACCAGCAGAGAGGAATAGCTATCGCGCTGATCGCGACTAATGAAATTGTTGGAAAATGTCCCTCCGGATGAACTCGGCCGAAGACCCTGAAGAAGTTCCCCTCTGCACCTGCGGCGTAAAGAATCCGTGAGTAGCCCAGTGTCATGGTGAAAATTCCGCCAACGGTCGCGGCTAAGATTAAGACTGTCATTAGCGCAGCTGCTCGTGCGCCATATAGTTTGCCGATAAATTCTGAAACCACGGCGTGGGACACGGCCGCTTCCCTCCACGGAATCGTTCCAATAATCACCACACTCATGAACAGGTACAGGATTGCGACAACCAAGACGGATAGCACGATTGCCCGGGGGATATTCCTCGCGGGATTCTTTACCTCTGCACCGAGGTAGGTGATATTGTTGTAGCCACCGTAGTTGTACATCGCTACCAGAGTGGCACTGGCGAGACCGTAGAAGAAAGGCTTCGACAGATGAAATGCGCCGTGGGGAAAATCGAAAGCCATGCGAGAGTTCATATGAACTAATCCCGTACTGATGACCCAGAACATGGCAGTAAAGACGGTTCCCAGCATAATCACGGAAAGCCGTCCGACCGTTTTGATAGGCCGATACAATAGAATGGCAACGAGGAGACTGACAAACGCCGCCAGCGCTCCCACGCACAGATGGGTTAAGCTGGGTAAGAAGTAGCGACAATATTCAGCGAAGCCGACGCACGCGGCGGAGATCGAAAGCGGTGCGGCAAAAATCGTCTCCCACAAAAAGAGAAACGAGATCAATCGGCCCCAAGTACGCGGGTTGAATGCCTCGCGGAAATAAATATATGCGCCTCCGGCACCCGGCATTGCGGCACCTAGCTCGCCATAAACCATGCCATCGCAAATAGAGAATACCGCTCCGAGGACCCAGCCTAGGATTGCCTGTGGTCCATGCATTGCAGAAAGAATCACGCCGATGGTGATGAATGGACCGATGCCTATCATCTCCAGCATGTTCACTGCAACGGCTTGAAGCAATCCCATGCCGCGGACCAACTTGTCGGAGGCCAGCGCTATTTCAGTAGGAAGATGCGGCGTAGAGTTGTCGGCCAATGCAAAGCCCCGAATTTAGGAAACGCCCAATGCTGGTGAGTCCGCAATATAACACGTGAACGGGTGGACAGCGATGCTTGGGGGAGCATGGAACAGCTAACAAGGAGAGCGGTAGTACGCGCAGCGCTCGCAGTTCCCACGTTGCTGGAGAGCGTGTACGGGGAAATGCCGACGCAGCCGGGCCACCCAGGCCCAGTACGATTCGAGGAGGTTGCTGGATTCGAGGTTGGTGATATTACTTCCCGTCATCCTCTCGCGATCCTGCCATTGGGGAGCTTGGAATTTCACGGACCGCACAATCCTCTCGGAACGGATTCGATCATCATCTCTGGACTGGCTGATAGCGTCGCAGCACGCACGAACGGGCTACTGTTCCCGACCCTGATGTTCACCCAATGTCCGGCGCACACCGCCCATTTTCGTGGCACGATCAGCATTCGCCCCGAAGTCATGACTATGTACTTCGCCGACATCCTGCGAAACGTTGTGCACCTGGGATTTCGTCGAATTTTCGTCCTGAATGGACATGACGGCAACATCGGTCCCGCGCGCGGAGCGATTGCCCAAGTCACTGGTGAAGAAAACGACTCGGCATTGCTCTTTGCGAGTTGGTGGGAGTTTCTGCCCAAGGAGAAGTTGAAGTCGTTGGGCTTGTTCCGGCAGGCTAATGGCGGGCATGGGCATGGAGGTCCATTGGAAACGTCTGCGGTCGCTAGTTTTCGACCGGACTTAATTCATCTCGAGAAAGCTCGCGACCTTCCTGAACCGCCCGACCTCGCCGCAGGAGCTCCATATCTTCTGCAAAAATCCACCGCGACGGACTGGCCGGGCTATTCCGGCCACGTGACTGAGACCTCCGCAGAGAAGGGCCGCAAACTGGTGAAGATCAGTGAAGATGAAATCGTGAAGCTCATCGAGAACTGGCTGACGCATGGCGATGTGCCAGGAACTTGGTAGCATTCAGAGGCAAGGGGGGTCTGCTCCATTTTGGGTTCAAGGAAAATTTTGTACGTAGCCCTCGCTGCCTCGCTCTGTGTAGTCGCTTGCCTTAGCGGAATTAGCGCCCAAGAGCATCCCGCCACCGGGGTCACGCAATCGAGCTCGGTCATTGTGCAGGCGCGTTCACTTCTCGCCGCAGGAAATCCGGTAAAAGCCACACAAATCCTTTCTGGTTACGTTCAGGCACATCCGAAGGATATATCCGCGCGCCTTCTCCTCGCCGACGCTTATCTCGTCGCGCAGCAGGCTGACGACGCAGAAGAGCAGTACGTTGCCATCTTGCAGGTGGCTCCCGACAACTACCTGGCGCTTGCCGGTCTCGGCGAGATATACGAGCGGGCCGGTAATTCCGACAAAGCAGAATCGATGCTGGCACGTGCCGCAAAGCTTAGTCACGGTGCGCCGAACATAAAGACTGCGTGGGCAGCCGTTCTGGCGAGAATGCACCGATACAACGAAGCGTCTCGCGCTTTGATGGGTCTGTCACCACCGAGCTCGCGCGAACAGGGCGTCCCGTTCCATCGTCTCAAAGCGTCGGTCGCCGCCGGTTTGGGCGATACCGACGGGGCTGCTTCCGAAATGGAAAAGGCCCTGGCGATCTCTCCAGGCCAGACCGAATTACAAATGGCGACGGCTGCAGCGGAGGGACAAGCGAAGCATTGGAAACGCGCGGAAATGCTGGCCACTCCACTGTTTACTCGTACGCACGATGCAGGGCTGGGGCTGATGCTCCTTGAGGCACAGCTCGCGACCGGAGACGACATCAGTCCAACACTGGAGGTGCTTCGCAAATTGACGTTGCCTGAGCCGCAAGAGGTGGTCTTGCGGCAGCGCTTGGCGGAACTCCTGATTGCGGAGGGACGATTCTCGGAGGCCACGGAAGAAATTAAGAGAGCAGTCGAGCTTGAGCCAAGCCGGGGTGATCTGAGCTTCAATCTTGCACTTGCCCAATTTAATGCCGGCCGCTTCGATGATGCTTTGGCGACTGCGGAAAACACGCAGAAAGTGGCAGAAAGCGCCGAACTCGAAGATTTGATCGGTGACATCCAAGAGGCTCGTGGCGACAACCTTTCAGCTGTGCGTAGCTATCAGGCTGCGGTCACACTTGCCCCCAATGAAGAGATATACCGCCTCTCGCTTGCGCTGGATTTCATTCGGCATAAGAGTTTTGAGCCCGCCCGCGTGGTTCTTAAACAAGCCGAAGAATTGCACCCAGAGTCTTGGCGCGTTCAGGTAGCTTTGGGAATGGTGGAGTACTTTGCCGGAACCCCGGAAAATGCTACCAGAGCCCTTTTAAAAGCTGCAGAACTTGCGCCCGAGCCCGAGCGTGCTCTGAGATATGTCGGGGACGTTCAAATGGACCAAGCGGCCGCGCCAGATCCTGCAACCTTGACCCGCCTCTGCGAATATAGCGATACTCATTCGAAAGCAGGAAGAATTCAATTTTACTGTGCCGCATTGCTCTTTCGCAGAGATTACGCCTCCAATGACCGCTCTCACGCCGCTGAGATTCTTCGACGGCTAAACGCGGCAGCTAAGGTGCTGCCCGACGATGCATCTCCACCTTGCCAACTTGGTAAGGTATACCGATGGATCGAGCGCTGGCCGGAAGCGCTTCGTGAATCGGAAGCCTGCGTGCGCATGGCTCCGAATTTGCCCGACGGGCACTATCGGCTGGCTCAGATCTATCAGCACCTAGGCCAGCAACTACAGTCTGAGCGGGAAATGAAAGTTTATGAAGCCACCTCGGCGCGCATGGCGGATGAAAACTCCCGACGCGATGAAGCGATCAAGAGTTTCCTCTACTCGATTCGAAATGACACGCGCGATCACAAATGAATCTATTTTCGCAGTTCTCGCCTGAAGGCCGAAATAGAAACTTCACCGCTGCGGTCTCTCAACGGCCGCAGGCTGCTTTCCGCCTTCGCGGGCGGCCAGCTGAGGGCTCTTTCCCAGACTAATCATGTTCGCAAACAGCCGGTATACACCAGGAACGCCTTCCGGCATCTGGCGGTAGAACGCATAAGCGTTGTAGATGTACACACCCTTTCCATACCTCGCGTAAAGCAGCCCTCCCCTTTGCGGATCCTGACCTGCATCGTGCGTTTGAAGAAGCGGATGGTAATTGCCATCCCACGACTGCAGGAACTTCGATCCCCGTTCTTCAACCCAATTATCAAAGTCGTTACGGGTAATCTTATTCGGCCAGGTGAATACTGGATTCGACGGCTCCAGTATTTCCATTTCGGAACGCTCGTCAGTCACCTCTTCGGGATTCGATCCCATTTTGTAGGGGTATGGACCATAGTTGTGGTCGTATTCTGGTGTGTTGTATTGCACGATGAGGACCCCACCGTACTTGACGTAGTCGAGAATTCGGCCGTTGTAAGCCTTTAGATCCTCCCGAACCGCGTAGGCGCGTACGCCCAAAATAATCGTGTCAAACTTCGACAACTCCCCGCTGGCTAGGTCTCCCGCCGAAAGGAAGTGAACGTTGATCCCGAGGTGCACGAGCGACTGGGGTACGTCGTCGCCCGCGCCCACGACATATCCAACATTCAAACCACGAGCGACCTTCACGTCAACTCCTGTCGTGCGGTAGGCCGAGGCACGATACAGGTTGTAGGGACGTAAGCCAGGATAGCCCACCGTGTGGTAGCCCTCTTTGTATTCGCGACCTCCATACGTTGCTATCGCGGTGACGGTGTACGATTTCTCCGCGATGTTCCCCGGAACTACGTGAAATTTGAGACTCTGATCTTCTCCGTCCCTTGCTGTCGAGAATTCTTGTTGCTCCGTCTTCCAGGCTTCAGGGAGATCAAGCCTCACCGTGCCTTTCGCTGCACCCTTGACGTTGCTATGCACGGTCACCGTTAGATCGAAGGCTGTTGAGTTCAAGGGAACAATTCCCCCTTGGGGTGCGATGGCAAGCGATACTGGAGGACCGATGACAAGAGGCTCGAGTACGGTCCCAGAGCCGGTTACACGCTTTACGGACTGAACCACCTGCGAAAGTTCGAACGGGACACCATCGACAGTGAACCGCAGCCTTGCTGTTAAGGGATATGGCGCCACTGGCATATTTTGGAATTGCCCTTGCTGAATATCGTAGTATGGTTGTTCCGTGTCAGCTCGCCTGAAATATGGACGCGTATATCCTGCGGTCTCGGGGGCATGAATTGCGAAGCGTGCATCCATTGAGTGGTTTGCTTTAAGCGTGCCGCTCGTGGCTGATGCGGGATCGACTTTCCAGGGCTCACCTTGAGGGGTTTCGATGGCAATGTTCTCTACTTGCACCGGAACGCTGGTCGGGTTGGTGGTATGAACCTTTACCCAAAATTCCTGCCCGGGAATCGCGACCTGAAACGTCTCGGGGTTCCGCAAGAATCGCGCAAACGGTCCGGTAGGGTCCTTCTCAGGAGCGACAGTTGCCAGGACCGACAGGCCAAGAGCTTCTGCAATTGCATTCCAGAATTGAACTTGCTTTACCTTCAACTCATAAGTGATATCGTATTTCGAGTCGTCAGTCAGATTACTCGCTTCTACCTTTTCGATAAGCTGGTTCGTCACCTTCAACCCCTCTGCTAAGGCTGAAGTAATCGCTTCCGGTCGCTGCGCTGAAAAATTGTCGATCGCTTTCTCGACTATGGAATTTATGCGTGACAGACCCTCCTTCAAGAAAGCTGTATCGCAGCCTTGGCAAAGACTGGCAATCCCCATTAGGGAAACGTCGATGCCATCAAAGAATGAGGATTCCTTTTCGCGAACCGAAATCAGAGAAGCAAAGCGATGATAGGGGCTCATGTGCTCCTCGGCTGGGGGCATTCCGGTCCCGCCGTTCTGTGATTTTTGGTGTCCGAGTCCCAGACGCGATACCTGCTCATAAGTTAGGCCCAGAAGTGGGTTATAGTCGCCCTCGGGAATTTCCACGTCGGCCGAGAGCTCGCCCTTGATAACAGTCCCGTCGATGTAGTTGCGAAACTCGGCAGGGTAGTATTTGCCATCGGCGTAATCAAAGATACCTTTGTCAGTAATGAGGGCGAAGGGCACTCGGGCATAATCCTTGATCGGCATCCAGGGTCTCAGCCCTTCCTTCAGTTGCTCAGGAAAGATTGTCGGATCGCCAGCTGCCTTGAAAGCTTCCTGCGCCATCTGGCCGGCTACCTGGTGGTTGCCATGCCCATCTGTGCGCCCCCCTACAAAGACTGACGTGATCACCAGCGGGCGCGTCATACGGATCACGCGCACAACATCTGCAAGGACGCGATCATGGCCCCAGTTCTCGAGGGACTCCTCTTTTGTCTTCGAGAAACCGTAATCGATTACACGGGTCCAGAATTGTTGGGCGCCATAGTAATGGTCGGCAGCCAGAAGCTCCTCGGTCCGAACCAGGCCTAACGCGTCGAAGTAATCGGAAGACATGACATTGGCTCCGCCCTCCCCGCGATTCAATGTCAAAAGGATGACTCGGCCACCCTGACCTCGCGAAGTGTAGGTCAGGATCCCCCCGTCCTCGTCATCAGGATGAGCAGTCACCATCAGAAGACTGGCTCGCGTATGCAGCTTTTGCAAGCTTTGCCACAGAGCGGCTGCGCCGCGATCGAATGGTATCGCCTGCGCGGTCGCATCAGCTGCGCCAGTCACTGCAATGGGCGTCTGCGCCTTCGAGGAAGACACAGAAAAGAGCAAAGGCAGTGCGTATGCGGCCAATAGAACGAACGGAAGTAGGTGATTCAATCGTGAGGGCATGAGACTCCTTTGCATATTCCGAGCGTCCGGTAAGTGACCATTGGCCAAAGTCGCGCGGACCACGATTCGGCTGCGACGGCGATCTGTTGACTGAAGCAAGGGAATTGTACGGTTTGGGGAAGAAAAATGCCAAAACGTTTTGGCATCGCCTAATCTTGTCCGTGTATGCCCACTGGGTTCACCAGTTCACAAGTTCAACAACCCGCATTGTTTGGAGAACAGTTTATAAAACGCATTCAACAGTCTTGACAATCGGATTTTGACAGGTGTTAGATGTGAACCCAATAGTTACCCGAATCGTTTCGATAGTTCAAGTTGTGGCTTTTTGAGATGCCGGTCGTTGCTCGTTCAAAGGCGCCTCGTGTCCTTTGGAATTGGTCTAGAGGGACCTTCGGACGAGTGCTCGTCAAATGCGTACGCAGGAGGCTGCAATGAATCCGCAGTCGAAAAGGAAGAGATTTCTTCTCCGTAGTGCTTTGCCTTTCGTGATGTTTGGCATCTGGGCTCCGTCCGCCTTCGCCCAAGTGGATCGCGGCGCGATCGTGGGAAGAGTTGTTGACGCTTCTGGCGCCGTCATATCCAAGGCCACGGTGACGGTAACAAACAAGGCCACCGGTGTTGTAGAGACGACTGCGACCAACGACGCCGGCGAGTATCAGGTCTTAGCTCTTATTCCGGGCACTTACTCGCTGCGGGTGAGCGCGCAGGGATTTGCCAGCCTTTTCAGAGACGATATCGTACTGCACGTGCAGGACCGCCTTTCGATCGAAGCCAGTTTGAAGGTCGGCTCTGTGAATCAGGAAGTAGTCGTTACCGGACGCGAGCCGCTATTGCAGACGGAGTCGGCGGATGTCGGTAATGTAGTCGATACGCAATTGGTCAATGACCTTCCCCTGAACGGTCGCCGTTACGCAGATCTGGCACTCCTCGAACCTGGAGTACAAAAATTCTACGCGGCGAATAATCCAGCGCCAGACCGCTTCAGCGTGAACGGAAATCTCGAGCTTCAGAACAATTTCCTTCTGAATGGGATTGACAATAATTCATGGTCGGAGAACCTCCAAGAATTTTCCGTGCAGGTGGTTCAGCCTCCGCCGGACGCTGTGCAGGAATTCCGTGTGCAGACGCGAACCTATTCTTCCGAGTTTGGAAACTCCGCCGGGGCTGTGATCAATGCCACAATCAAGTCCGGCACCAACAATTATCACGGCAATCTCTTCGAATACCTGCGCAACAGCGTTTTCGACGCCAACTCCTGGATCAACAACAGGAACAACAAGCCGAAGGGCCGCTTCGTTCAAAACCAGTTTGGCGGTACCGTTGGTGGTCCCATCATTAAGGACAAGACATTCTTCTTTTTTGACTTGCAGCGATTCACCAGCCGGCGTTCCACGACCATTCAAAGCACAGTCCCCACTCCACTGATGAAGCACGGGAACTTTACCGAATTTGCGACGAAGCTTAGTGACTCGCCTGTAGCCGGACAGTCCGGCTGCGTAGTTGGAAACATCATCCAGGCGAAAAGCACGAGCGGAAACACTTGCATCGATCCTGTGGGAGCGAACATTACTGCGTTGTTCCCGGATCCGAACGTTCCATCACTGGTTGCACTGCAAGGCACTCCAGGGAGTTGGACCGGTGCTCCAAACTATATTTTCTCCCCCACAGTGCCCAATGACGTGTGGTCACTCGACGGCCGGATCGACCATACTCTCAACCAAAACAATCATCTCTTTGGCAGCTATAGTTACTACCACGTGAGCCGTCAGGACCCCACCTGGACCAGCGACCCCGTCGCAGGAAACGGAAACTTCGCGACGCAATACCGTACGCATACTCAACTGCTCTCATTAGGCTGGACGCATAACGTTTCCAGCAGTGTTCTAAACGATGCACGATTCGGGTTCAGCCGCGATTTCGCTCACAGCGATCCCATCGGCGTGGCACTCGGCAACTCACTTGCACCAAATTATGGTTTAACCGGTATCCCGGTTACGCCAAACACTGCCGGACTACCCCCCATCGAGATCAACGGTTTGACGCGGTTAGGCACGTCGCCATGGCGCCCGCAATATCAAATTTCGCAGGCTTGGAATCTGATCGAGAACCTTAGCTGGCTAAGAGGGAGCCACAGTTTTAAATTCGGTTACCAGTACCTCAAGCGCGGGGACAACTTCCTCGATATAAGAGCTCCCCAGGGCGAGCTGCAAATCAATGGCATCTATACGGCAGGCGGCGCTTTCGGCTTGCCGGACTTCCTGTTGGGTGATGTGGATGCGACGCACTTCACGACGCCGCTCGTCGTGCACTACTTCCAGCCGGGACATTCGTTCTATGCGATGGACACGTGGCGTGCCACCTCTAAGCTGAACCTCACTTACGGCGTTCGCTACGAACTATTTGCCCCCATCATGAGCCGGGATAATATGGTTTCGAACTTCACTCCAGCGAATGGTGGAGGCATCGTCAGCGCTTCGAGCCATCCTTCCGGTTGGGCGGACAGGTCATTAATCCAACCAGACAAGAATGATTTCGCTCCGCGGCTCGGACTAGCGTATCAGTTGACGAGGAGACTCGTCGTTCGCGGCGGCTATGGGGTCTTTTACCAGCACTATAATCGTATCGGGTCCGAGAGCCTGCTGGAACTCAATCCACCGTTCCTGCAAGACGTACAGCTCAATCAAGGAACAGGAAGTTCGACTCCGATCTACCAGCTAAAGAACGGATTCCCATTGAGCACTTTCACGGGTTCAGCCGTGGATCTGACCAAACTTCAGTTTCGGGCCCAGGATCCGAACCAGAGATCGAGCTACGTCGAACAGGTGAGCTTTGGTCCGGAGTTTGAGCTCTTTCAAGACACTATTATTTCCGCGACGTACGTGGGCAACTGGGGCCGGAAGATGAACCGGCTCAGAAACGCCAACCAGGGACTCATCACCGGAGTCGACAAGGGCTGTCCGATCGTGCAGTTCCCCTTTGCGAACTTAAATACGGTCTCGACAGTAGACACGCAAAAAGGAACTTCATGCGGACTAGTTGGCCAGCATGCATTCCTGGAGCTCGCCACGAACGATGGCAACACGGACTACAACAGTCTGGAATTATCGCTTCGCAGCCGCATGTCGAAGGGAGTATCGTACGCCGTCAATTACACGTTCAGCCACGGCCTTGCGAATTTCGGAGACAACCTCACCGCCGGTCCGCTGCCGCAAAATGCGTATAACTATTCGGCGGAGATGAGCAATTCGATTCTCGATATCCGCCACCGCTTCGTCAGTAACTTCACTTGGGATCTTCCCATAGGAAAGGGACGAAGATTCCTCTCGGGCGACAATCTGGCGAGCAATATACTGGGGGGATGGCAGGTGAACGGAATCGTCAGCCTGCAAACCGGAAGCCCGTTCAGCACGACGGCGCCAGACAGGAGCTTTACCGGCTCCAGCCACAGCTCATATGCGAGTTGCATTGGAGATCCATTCGCAGGAGCCACCACTTCACCCCAGAGCTACACGACCACGGGATTTTTCATCAATCCGGCGGCATTTGCAATTCCAAGCAACGGAAACTTTGGCACATGCAGACCGCGCGCATTCCACGGACCCGGGATCCAAACTACGGACCTTAGCCTATTCAAGATGTTCAGGATAACGGAGCGGCTCCAATTGCAATTCAGAACTGAATTCTTCAACGCGTTCAATCACCCTAACTTCCAGAGCCCGAATGCGAACATTGCCTTCCCAGGGTCGTTCGGCAAAGTCACCAACACGCTGTCCCCCATTCTGGGGACTGGTTCAGGCGGACCCGGCGATCCTCGAGAGATCCAGTTGGCGCTGAAACTGTACTTCTGAACGAACCCGGAATCTGGAGAGCTAGCTCTCTCGCGATTTCTTAGGGCAGCAAAGTTGGAAATATCAGGACTGTTTCCCCTTGCCCCACTCGGATCTCCTCGAAAATCGTGAAGGACACAATTACGACACAGCTGTTTTTGTGGTCTGGCTATCTGCATAGCTGGAAGGCAGTTGCCGGGCACGGAAATGGATCAACTGATTTCTTGTCAGTTTGTCAGTTGGCCTACTCGGGGCGCAAGTTATTGAAAGCAAGCGAGCGGAGTGGAAAGCGGAATGCATGGACCCGTTGAGGCCTACCGTAAGTTGCTGATTCTAAATGGTGAGCGCGGAAGGAATCGAACCTTCAACTTACTGATTAAATGTCAAACATCCACAAAACATTAACTAGCAATGGTTTCAAAGGGTTCTGGTTTGCTGTTGTAGGCAGGAATAGGCAGTGGCGTGCGGGTCTCTGGCAACATTCTTCCGGCAGGACTTAAGCGCGACGAAACGATGCAGTCGCGTATCTTCGGCCTTGTAGACAACACCCATGCCACCGCCACCAAGCTTCTCGACAATGCGGTAGTGAGAGATGGTGGTGTCGATCATGGCGCGAAGCCAATGTTATGTAGGAGGAAAGAGCAAGTCAATGCAAGCAAATGGGCCCCCCAATCCACGGCGGATCGACTGCCCTCCTCATTCCGACGTGACACCGATGGCCGACCATACCGGGGTTGCGTATCCGTGAACCCGTTTGCTTCGCCTGCTCAAAGCTTCCACTATCGATAGGCAGGACAGAATTTGCACGCTCTATCAACGGTGATCTCTGAGTGTCTTCGCAGATTCTTACTGGCAAATCTGGCAGATTGACCCGCGCCGACTGTGCGTTACCGTTTACGCCGTCCAGCCGCGTTCCGTTTAGAAGATAGTCGAGGGTGCCGCGAGGTAGATGTTCCGGTGTCCAGGGTTCGTATTCTCGTAGCCGATGACTATAAGCCGTGGCGAGTCCACGCACGGAAGTTATTACAAGAACAGCTCGACTGCCGCATTTCTGAAGCGTGCGATGGAATAGAGGCCGTCCAGAAAGCGACATTACTGCGCCCTGATATTGTCCTTCTTGATATCAGCATGCCCACCATGAACGGAATCGAGGCGGCTGAGAGAATCCAGCAGGCGACCCCCGGTTCAAGAGTTATCTTCTTAACTCAGAACACTGACAGTGAAATAATGAGCGCGGCTCTTAACGCTGGCGCGAAAGGATATGTGCTGAAAGCGAACGCCGCGACTGAACTTCTGCCCGTGATTGCTGCTGCTCTTCCCGACCGAAGTCCAGTCTGAGGCCCGTTCTGATTTCCGGTTCCAGGTACGCGGTCCAAACCCATTTGCCACGCCCTCCATCCATCATCGCCGTAAGCACTGGGACGATATGCATCACCCACTAAGGGAGCATTTCGAGAACCTCTTGCACTTCGTACACGTCCATGCACACCAAGAAGAAGCTGTGTTCGTTGGCATTGCTGCGTTCTACGTTCTCATAGTAGCGTGGCGCTTCCGAAGTCACTAGCATTCCCCAAATCCCCAGCGGATCGACTGCCCACGCCATTCGACCTGATACGCATGGCCGAACATCCCAGGGATGCGGATCTCCGTACGGTACTGATACCCTTGTTAGTGAGGTCGCATGAAAAGAGAAGTATGCTGGCTGATTCTCGTTGTCGCGGCTATGCTGGCGCGGGTTGTCCCTACTGGACCCTTTGAACTCTCGGTGCCAATCGATAAGTACACCCATCGTGGCATTTCCTTTAATGATGCTATATGGTGGGCTGTGCTCACGACGTTGGCTACCTGGATTACGGTGGATATAATTCGGCAGTTACGAAGTGGGCACTGAGAACCTTGGCCGGAAATTCAGCGTCCTATTCTGGTCGTGTTTGGGCTGACTTGCCAACTGCACGAGCCGCGACGCTGTCCTGCTATCCTGTTTCCGAAGGTATGCAGGTCTTTCAGCCACCCCAGCTACCAGCTTTGCATCCAGGGTACTGGGAACGAGTTTGGCGGCATTTAAGCAGATTAGTCAGGTGCTAGGGTGTCCATAATGAACGGCAACGTCACATTCTGGTTAGTGATTCTTCTCTACTTTCTAGGCGATACCGTGCATGACACATATCGGCATGACCAACCGCTTTGGCTTTTGGTGTGGCAATGGTTAACTATTGCTCTTGGAGGAGTGACCGTGCTGTACCACTGGCGAAAGGAAAGAAGGGATAAACATTGAACCGTTGAACACGAGGCCCCCTAGAAGTGAAGAGGGGGAGGGGGCTTCAAACTCCGCTGCTATGCTGGATAGGCAAATGACTCCGCAATTCCAGCCAATGCCGCTTCAGTCGCGGCCTTTGCCGTTCGATGACCCCAGCTGGGTGTTCGAATTGAAATACGACGGCTTCCGTGCCCTGGCCGTCATCGAACATGGTCGTACTGAATTAATTTCCCGCAACGGCAACCCATTCGGGTCGTTTGCCGATCTTGTCAAGAACATGGCTGCGGGTATACCGCGCACAACACTGACCGTACTCGATGGCGAGATTGTGTGCCTGGATACGAAGGGCAGGCCGCAGTTGTGGGACTTGCTGTTCCACCGTGGCGATCCATGTTTCTTCGCATTCGACCTACTGTTTTGTGATCGCAAGGACTGGCGCAGGAAGGACTCACGGATCGCAAGCAGGAGCTTCGGCGGTTGCTGGGGCGCGTGCTTGTCGATTCCAGGCTGCGATACGTCGAGCACATTGACGGAATCGGCACTGTATTATTTCAGCGAGTATGCAAGCTGGACCTGGAGGGCATCGTGGCGAAACAGAAGTCCGGCCCGTACGTCAGCGAGCGAGAGAGCAGCACATGGTTCAAGATTCGCAACCGGGAATATTCGCAGATGGCGGGCCGTGAGGAGCTGTTCGAGCGTGAACGGCACAAGGAATCAGTAGCCCGGCTTGATCTTCCTTGCAAGCATTGAGCTAGGACACAGCGCAAGCTTCCCGCCTTTTGAGGGTGGCCAAGACCCAATCAGTATCACGACCGAATTGTGATGTCCGCTTCCAGTTGAGCAGGATTTTTGTGCGGGATCGACCGGTAACCTTTTTCAAAATGAAACCGCCCGTTACCGTGCAAGCCACAAGACGTATCGAATCGTCTCAAACATTGTCCAGTGATAGTGCTGCACGCAAACTTGGTACCATTCAACGATCGACAGCGGTTTCATAACGATCTCTCTTTCTGTTACCGACTTTACGGCAACTGAGCAAGCCCATACATCCCGTGATGGAGTGTTTTTTTTCCACCTCCTAGGGTGAGTGTGCCGATACCCCGAAAGAGTTAGTGCTAGCGAGATCGTTGGAATTCGCAATCTGGCTGATGAAGCGGGCGTTCCTTGCACACGGGCTGCGAGCAAAAAGTGCTGCGATTGCGGCATTGCCGTATGCGAATCCCACACCGAAACGTGCAGCATG
>Ga0126381_100003383_pt1 | contig 17342 bp, 10 predicted proteins | sample PanSoiMetPlot_28_FD_96465 | JGI IMG/M metagenome (GOLD analysis project Ga0126381, IMG submission 96465) | Tropical forest soil microbial communities from Panama - MetaG Plot_28 | ecosystem: Environmental > Terrestrial > Soil > Tropical forest > Bulk soil | place: Panama | collected 2016-02-17 | reverse complement strand
TAAGACAGAGATTTGGGGTGTCATCATCCGCCCGGCAGCCTTTGACGCTAACAAGAAATATCCCGTGATCGAGAACATCTACGCAGGGCCGCAAGGTTCATTCGTTCCAAAAACGTTTGCCGCATACTCGCCGATGTATAGCCTGGCAGAGCTGGGATTCATCGTCGTGCAAATAGACGGAATGGGCACCGCGAACAGATCCAAGGCCTTTCACGACGTTTGCTGGCACAATCTGGGTGATGCAGGATTCCCGGATCGAATACTCTGGCATAAGGCAGTAGCAGCGAAATACCCGTATTACGATATCAGCCGGGTGGGAATCTATGGAACGTCGGCCGGAGGCCAGAACTCGCTGGGCGGGTTGCTGTTCCATCCAGAGTTTTATAAAGCCGCTGTATCGAACTCAGGATGCCACGATAACAGGATGGACAAGATGTGGTGGAACGAACAATGGATGGGCTGGCCAATCGGCCCACATTATGCAACGGCGTCCAATGTCGATAACGCGCACCGGCTGCAGGGCAAGCTGTTATTAGTTCTTGGCGAGATGGACACCAACGTTGACCCTGCATCGACTCTGCAGGTGGTAAACGCGTTGATCAAGGCGGATAAGAAGTATGACCTTCTGTTCGTGCCGGGCGGAGGGCACGGGGCTGGAGGCGTCTATGGCCAGCGGCTGTTATATGACTTTTTCGTACACCATTTGCTCGGAGTAGAACCGCCTGACTGGAACAGGACGGAAACCAGGAACGCAACGGATGCGCCGCCAGCCGCTCAATAGAGCGGGGAGACTTGTAATTTCGTTTGCCAGTGAAACGCGGCGCTAAAGCCGGGCAAGAATGCGCTTCGTTACACCCGGCGAGCAACGAGGGCAATCCCCTTCCCTACCTGTAAGGCTCGCGGAGCAGTGTTTGTGGTGCTCGGCGTCATTTTCTACTGCAAGATCGAATGCCGCTCACGTGCGGTTCACCTCGCTATCTCGAATGACTAAACCGGCCTGGCCTGTTATAATGGCTGGTTTTAGAGGCTCTCCTGGCAATGTCTGTTCATAGCACCGAAGCCTTCGTGCTGCGCACATATTCGCTTGCCGAGGCGGACAAGATTTGCATGTTTCTGACCAGGGACCTGGGCAAGGTACGGGGCGTTGCACACGGGGCGCGCAAGATAAAGAGCCGGTTTGGGTCGGCGCTCGAGCCGTTTACCGAAGTTGCGCTCACTTATTACCAGAAGGAGGGGCGGGAGTTGATGTCAATATCAACATGCGACATCGTGCGCTCGCACTTTCATCAAGGAGCGCGCGACGTTAAGACGGCATCTGCTTTTTCCTACATGTCGGAGCTCTTGATTGAATTCCTGGCAGACCACGATCCGAACGAGAAGTTTTACAGGCTGGTCGGGGCGGCGCTCGAGGCAATCGACCAGGGGAAAGACCTGGACCTGGTGTTGCGATATTTTGAAGTGTGGACACTAAGGTTGGCAGGATTTTTCCCGGATACCGCCAGATGTTCGATTTGTGGAGAGGCCGTAGCCGCCCGTCAGCCGACATACCTGGCGGCGGACGGTTCTCCGCGATGCCATGAATGCAGCGGCGGCCGCGGGACGGAAGTGGCGCCTGAGATCAGGCGATTGATAGCACGAGTGCTTGGCACGCATCCGGCCCAGTTCGGCGACTCGTCAGTTCCGCCAGGAATAAGCGCGCAGCTGGGAGAGATCAATTACCAGATTATCCGTCATGCATTGGAACGGGATCTGAAATCTCACGCGGTGCTAAAGAGGATGAACGCTGGGTAAGCACTGAGGGTTCGCAGGTTGGCACACAAATCCGGGGTAAGATGGTAGAGATTTTGTAGAAGTAAAGATGTTGAAGAAGTACATTATTGTAAATGATGGGGAGAATGTTTCGAATGACTAAGAAATACGTTTACATATTTGCGAGCGGAAAATCCGATGGGCGCGGCGATATGAAAGACTTGCTAGGCGGTAAGGGAGCAGGTCTGGCCGAAATGACAAATGCCAGCCTGCCGGTGCCGCCTGGTTTTACGATCACGACCGAAGCATGCAATGACTATTACGCAAGGGGCAAGACAATGCCGGAGGGCCTGTGGGAGCAGGCGATCGAAGACCTCAGGAAGGTCGAGACAGCCGCCGGCAAGACGTTCGGCGATCCGAGCAACCCATTGCTGGTGTCCGTAAGGTCGGGGGCCAAGTTCTCGATGCCGGGCATGATGGACACGGTGTTGAATCTTGGATTGAACGACGAGACTGTGCAGGGACTGGCGCACCTGACCATGAACGAGCGGTTTGCGTATGACGCGTACCGGCGATTCATTCAGATGTTCGGCAAGATCGTCCTGGGAATCGACGGTGAGTTGTTCGATCACGCCTTTGACGAGGCCAAGCGGAAAGCGGGCGCGAAGATGGACACAGATCTGGATGCCGTCGATCTGAAGCGTATATGCGAACAATTCAAGAAGATAGTGGCCACCGCGACCGGCACAAGCTTCCCGACCGACCCTTACAAGCAGCTCGAGGAAGCCATCAAAGCTGTATTCAGGTCCTGGAACGGCGACAGGGCTATAGCATATAGGCGAAGGGAGAAGATTCCGGACGATCTGGGGACGGCGGTCAATATCGTGACTATGGTATTCGGGAATATGGGCGCGGATTCGGGAACAGGCGTGGCATTCACTCGAAATCCCGCAACCGGCGAGAAAGGGCTTTTCGGAGACTATTTGCAAAACGCGCAGGGTGAAGACGTCGTGGCCGGCATCAGAACACCAAAGCACATCAACGAGCTTAAAAACGACATGCCGAAGATCTATGACCAGCTCGTTGAAGTCGCCGATAAGCTCGAGCGGCACTATCGCGATATGCAAGACCTGGAATTCACGGTCGAACGCGGAAAGCTGTGGATGCTACAGACTCGCAACGGCAAGCGGACCGCCCAGGCCGGTGTAAAGATGGCCGTCGACATGGAGAGAGAGGGATTGATCGACGAGCGTACCGCGCTGCTGCGGGTCCCGGCCGGCGATATAGACCAGCTCTTGCACAAGACCGTCGACCCAAAAGCCAAAGTCGACGTCCTTACCAGTGGCATCAATGCCAGCCCGGGCGCGGCCGTCGGCCGCGTCGTATTTACACCGAAAGAAGCTGAGAGCTGGGCGGGCAAGGGCGAACCGGTAATACTGGTGCGCCGGGAGACATCACCCGAGGACGTTCGCGGTATGGACGCGGCACAAGCGATCCTGACCTCGACCGGCGGTGCAACGTCCCACGCCGCGGTTGTAGCTCGAGGCTGGGGCAAACCGTGCATAGTCGGTGCCGGCGAGGTAACCATCGACTACGCCAAGAACGAATTCTCGGTCGATGGCACGAGAATCAAGAGGGGTGATTGGCTGACGGTTGACGGCACCACAGGGCGAGTCATCAAGGGCCAGGCGCCTCTCGTCGATCCGCAGCTCAGCAGCGATTTCAATCAGTTGATGGAATGGGCTGACAAGAATCGCAAGCTCGGGGTGCGAACCAATGCAGACACTCCGGGAGATGCCGCCATTGCTCGACAGTTTGGCGCCGAGGGTATCGGGCTATGCCGAACGGAGCACATGTTCTTTGAGGGCGACCGCATCGACTATATGCGTCAGACGATCCTGGGCTCCCTCGACTACAAGAAGTTCGAGCGAGAGCTGTCTACCATCGAAGCGGAAATCGAGAAAGCGAGCTCTCCCGTCAAACGCAAGGAACTGGCAAAGGAGCGCGCTAAGCTCAAAAAGGAGATGCAGGAGCCAAAACGCCTGTACAAGGGCGGACTCGAGAAGCTCTTGAAATTGCAGCGCAAGGATTTTGAGGGAATATTCAAGGCGATGAATGGCCTGCCGGTGACGATCCGAACGCTGGACCCTCCGCTGCACGAATTCCTTCCTCATGACGAGGAGGGCACGAGGAAGCTGGCGCGGAAACTCAAGGTCAGCTGGAAGCACCTGTGGGAGCGCGTGCAGTCGATGCATGAAGCTAATCCAATGCTGGGCCATCGAGGCTGCCGGCTGGGAATCGTCTTCCCTGAAATCACCGAGATGCAGGCCCGCGCGATATTCGAAGCAGCATCTCGGGTTCAGAAGGCCGGCGGTAAAGTGCTTCCGGAGATCATGATTCCGCTGGTGGGCGACGTGAAGGAATTGCAGCTGCAAGCGGATGTCGTTCGCAAGGTGGCGGCTGAAGTCGAAAAAGAGACCGGCGAGAAGATCGAGTATCTGGTCGGTACGATGGTCGAACTGCCGCGTGCTGCCCTGACCGCCGATAAGGTTGCAGAGGTCGCCGAGTTCTTTTCATTCGGCACCAATGATCTCACCCAGACGACATACGGGATCTCGAGAGATGACGCCGGTAAGTTCCTGCCCCATTACCTCGAGCAACGAATCTTCAAAGAGGACCCGTTTCAGGTATTGGATCAGGAGGGCGTCGGCCAGCTCGTGAAGATCGGGACAGAGCGTGGCCGGTCTAAGCGGGCATCGCTCAAGGTGGGAATATGCGGTGAGCACGGGGGAGAGCCATCATCGGTGGGATTTTGCCATCGAGTAGGCTTGAATTACGTGTCTTGCTCGCCCTACCGCGTGTTGATTGCGAGGCTGGCTGCGGCCCAGGCTGCTCTAGGCTCGCAACAGACGATCTCGCATACGGCATAAGAAACAGGCACGGAATCCGATTGGACGGCCGGACCGAGGCGTTAATTCCTCGATTCGGCCGTCGCCGCTTTTTTCGATGACAGGAAGGAGTGCACCTCGGCAATGATGCTCGCCAGTTGCCTTTACGGGATTGACGTTGGCTCTCACATCCGCTGTAGTATCTGACAACGCATCTGACAGCGTATCTGACAACTACGGGGGGCAAGCGAGCAATTTGCAAGCAGGTGCGTCAGGAGCGCTATTAGGGATAAGGAGCGAGATGAAGAAGAGGCTATCTGCCAAACGAAAATCCGAGTTATGCCTGATGTGCGGCAAGTGCTGCATGTCGATGACGTTTTTCGGGGGCGAGGTCGACGACGAGGCGCGAGATGAAATTCAATGGATGGAGCTCCACGGTCTCAAAATCGACTATGTCGAAAAGAAGCTCGGACCGAAGCGCACTGTGACCGAGTACTACTTCAGCATTCCGCAGCGCTGCAATGCGCTGCAGGAAGTTGACGGCAAATTCACGTGTGGAGTCTACGAAACCAGGCCGCAGATGTGCCGCGATTATGATGGCCGAATGGAAGGACCCTTCGGTGTCGCCGATTGTCTATGGCGATTGGAATCGCAAGTCAAGCCGCTCCCCGCCCCCAAAATTGTTCAGTTAGAACGGAGCACGCGGTGACCGTCCATTATCTTTCGGGATCGGGATAAACCCCATAAAGGGCAGGCGACGAATCGAAGTCGTGTACCATAGGGTGGCGAACAGACATTATGGACCAGGAGGGGGTGACTATCATGGAGATCATTCCCCACAATCACCGCTGCTTCCGACTCAATGCTTTTCTACTCGTAGCTATCCCTGGAGACGAACCGGACGGCCAGTCGGCGGCGGAAAGTCATTCACTCATATCTTAGTGTCACTATCGGATCGATGTTTGCAGCCTTCTGTGTTGGGATGTAGATCGCAGCTGCGCAAACGGAGGTCAACGCCAAGCAAATTGCCGCATACGTGGCGAAATCAGTAACGCTGATACCATATAACAGGCTGCTGATGAGGCGCGATAATCCGGCGGACAGGCCCAGACCAAACAGGACGCCGGCGGCCACCAACACGGCGCCCCGGCCCATCAACATCCTCAGAACGGAGCCCTTGCCCGCTCCCAGAGCCATTCTAATCCCGACCTCTCGCGTTCGTTGTATGACTGCGAAAGACATCACTCCATATAGGCCCACCGAGGCTATGACAAGCGCCACGGCTGCAAATACGCCGACGATCAACATTATGAATCTCCGCTCGGCTACTGACCTGGCCAGCAGATCATCGAGGGAAGTAACGTTGAAGACAGGGGTCTCGGGGTCAATCGCTCGCATTTCCTCCCGCGCGGCGGTGCCAGCGCTGCTCGCGCCTGGCTGGGTCCGAATGACGAGACTCATGAAAGCGCTCGGGAATTGCGAATGCGGGATGTAGATCTCCGGGCGTGTTTCCTGATCCAGTCCCTTCGGTCTTGTGTCGGCCACTATGCCGACGATCGCCCGCGCTTTTTCGCCTTTCCAGCCAATCGTGACCTGTTGTCCGATCGGGTCTTCGTCCTCGAAATATCGCCTGGCCAGCGTTTGATTGACGACTGCGACCTGTGGAGCATCAGCGGCATCATCGTCATTAAAGTCACGACCCGCCACCAGGCTGATTCCAAGAGTCTTGAAATAGTCCGGCGTAACCCAAACCGGATTCACACTGCGCCGCTGGCCGGGGGGCGGCATGGGCTTGCCCGCTATCGAAATGCTCATCCCTTCCTCAGCCCCGCTCAGAGGCAGCGGATAGACTGCCGCCGCCGACTCGACTCCCGGAAGCGCTGACACTCTCTCGAGAGCGGTTTTAAAGTATCGCTCCTGCTGCCGAGCTTCCCCGTACTTCGACCTGGAGAGCCCGATATCCATCGCTATCACGTTGTGCGTCACAAAACCCGGCTCTATTGAAGTGAGCTTCCAGAAGCTCCTGATAAGGAGCCCCGACCCCGCCAGTAGCACGACGGTCACGGCAATCTCAGCCACGACCAGCGCCTCGCGAAGCTGCCTGGATTGAGGGCCTGATGACGAAGCGGCGCTCCCGCCTTCTTTCAAAGCCTCGGTTATGTCAATTCGTGAAGTCTGAATAGCCGGAGCCATTCCAAAAAGAACCGACGTGATGAGGGAGAGGACAAGCGCGAACACCAGTACCGGCAGGTTGATTCTTGCATCCTGGAACCTGGGTATTGTCCCGGGCGCCGCGGCGAGCAGGCCGTCGAGGAAGAGAAAGGCGATGGCGATGCCCAGGACGCCGGCAAGGCCGTAAGTGGTCAGGCTCTCGGTCAGGACTTGCTTGATCACCCGGCGCCGTCCCGCTCCAAGAGCGACACGTATACCGATCTCACGTCCGCGCGCCAGCGTTCGCGCCAGAGTGATGCTGGCGACATTGGCGCAGGCTATGAAAAGCACCATCAGAACTGCTGCTAACATTACCATGAGTGCGATCCTGATACTGCTGACGATCTGGCCCTGCATCTCAGCGACCCGCGCGCCCATATCGGTATTAGAAGCAGGGTAAGCCGACGCCAGATGACCGGTGATTCCCGCCAAATCGGCCTGAGCCTGAGCAATCGGTACTCCATCCCTTAGCCTGCCAATCACCACAAGATACTGCCGCCCTCTGTTTCCGGCCTGACTTGGAGTCCACGCAAGTGGAGTCCATAGCTCGGGCGCATCGGGGATCTGGTATCCGGCAGGCATCTCGTTGCGGCGAGGGAACTTGAAATCAGGAGGCATCACGCCCACAATGGTGTAGCTCTGTCCATCCAGCTTGATAGCGGCGCCCAGCGAGTCGCGGTTAGCGCCAAATAAGCGCTGCCATAACCCGTAACTTATGACGGTTACCTTAACTGAATTAGGCGAGTCATCGTCGGATGTCAGCGTCCGGCCCATTAATGGGCTTACTCCCAGGATTGAGAAGAGATTCCCAGAAACGTTGACGCCTCCGACTCGCTCGGCGCCAGCTCCCAGATCAAGGTTGTACGGCTGCGAGTGGAAGGCGGCAATATCAGACAGGGATGACGTCATGTTACGCCAATCCAGGAAGTCGGCTGCCGATACCGGGCCTCGTCCATCGCTTCGTTTCAGGTTGTTGCTCCAGATCATGACCAGCCGATTCGGATTTTGGTACGGCAGCGGCTGTAGGAGGACGGAATTCACTATGCCGAAAATGGCGGTCGAGGCTCCGATCCCAAGCCCCAGCGTGAAACCGGTTACGGCAGTCAGACCAGAGCGCTGACGCAACCTTCGCGCAGCGTAGCGGATGTCCCGCGCCAGATCTTCGAAAAAACGAATCCTACGAGCATCGCGGCTTTCTTCTTTGATTTGCTGGAGGGCGCCGAAACCTCGGAGAGCCGCTCTCCTGGCCTCTTCCGGGGTGAGGCCTCGACCGACGCTTCGCTCGATGTCTTTGTTCAAGTGGTAAAGGATCTCTTCGTCCAGATCTTCGTCAATCTGGCGGTGTCGGAAAAAAGCCCTCACTCTCAATCTGAATCGATTAAACATCTTAACCTCTTGTCGCGCCTGCGAATCGGAACGACTACCAACGCTACTCGTTCACTGAATGGGATACCCTGGCTCCGGGGGTCAGGCTCCTTTCACTCGTACCGCAATGCGGCGATCGGGTCGCAACTTGCCGCCCTGCGCGCAGGCAAGTAGCAGGCAAGGAGGCCGGCAGTTACAACGAGCACGGCCGCCGCCGCGAAGGCGATCGAGTCTCCGGGGCCCACACCATACAACAAGCTAGTCATCAAGTGAGTAGACGCTCTCGCGCCTGCAATTCCAGTGATCAGTCCAATCAGCATTAAACAGCCGCCGCGCCTTGCCACCATCAACAAAACGTCGAGGCGCCTGGCGCCGAGCGCCATTCGAATTCCAATCTCCCTGGTGCGCTGGTTAACGGCGTAGGCGATGACACCGTAGATACCGACTCCTGCAAGCAAGAGTGCAACTACCCCGAATACTCCAATCAATGCCGCCGCCATTCTGGAGGGGGCGAGGGATTCGTCGACACTGCTGGCCAGCGTAGTTGCACCCGCCACTATAACGGCCGGATCCAGTATCTTAACCTGCTCCGTCGCTGCCGGAATCACCGACGCCGCATCTCCGTCAGCGCGCACCAGGATGTATGCGTACTGGCCATGGCTATGCTGCAAACTCGGCAAATCTAAGTGGGGAGGCGGAGGGTCAGTCAAGCTAAGCGTCTTGTAGTCTCGAGCAACGCCGACTATCTCTAGCCAGGGTTGACCTTCTCCTTGGCGTATTCGCTTTCCAATCGGGTCCTCATCATGGAGAAGGGAGCGCGCGAACGCCTCGTTGACGATCACGACCGGCTTAGCGCCCGCTGCGTCGTGCTCGTCGAAGCCTCTGCCTCTGACAATCGGTATTCCTATTAGCTGGTGATAGCCAGGTCCGACCTGGTTGAAATCGACACCGAGATTTTGGCCCTGCTGAAGCTGGCGGCCTTCTATCTGGATAGGCATCGAGCCTACGCTTCCGCTGAGAGGTATAATCGATGCCGTACTGACGGCGTCGACAGCCGGTAATGCCCTCAATCTCTCTTTGAGTATTCCGTAGAATTGGTTCGCGTTGTCCTTGTAAGTCGCGCGAGGAAGTTCAAGCGGGAGCACAACGATGTTGTCAGGCTTGAAGCCGAGGTCTATGGCGATCAAATTCCGAAGGCTCCTGCTCAACAAGCCAGCCGCCACCAGCACCGCTACGGCGAGAGCGACCTGACCTACCACAAGGATCGAACGGAGTCCAGGACCTCGACCGCCAGCGCCAAGTGTTGCTGCCGAGCCCTTCAACTCAGCGGCAACATCGATCTTCCGGCTCTGCAGGAAAGGAGCCAAACCAAAGAGCACCGCCGTAGCCGCCGAGACCACCAAGGTGAAGACGAGAATGCGGCCGTCGAGCGGCGCTTTCAATGGTGTGTCGGCAACGCTGAGGCGGGGCTTGAACGTCAAAACCAACTCGCGTAGCGGCACAGCAAAGACGAGCCCAACCGTTGCGCCGATAAGACTGAGCAGAAGGCCTTGTGCCAATAGCAGCCTGGCGAGGCGAGTTCGGCCTGCTCCCAGTGCCAGCCGGACAGCAATCTCTTTCTGCTTGGCGGATGCTCTGGCGAGCATTAGACCCGCGACGTTAGCGCAACTGGTCAGGAGCAGCAAGAAGACCACGACCATCAGCAGCGTGAGGGCCGGACCAAGGTCTGTTCGGAGAACAGAGCTGCCCCTGCCGGCCGGCTCCAGGACAATTCTCTTCTCGTTAAAGGGCAATGTTCTGTCGGCCAGCGCTGTGTTGGCTTCGAACACTTGGCGCGCGGTAGCGTCGAAGCTGTCTCTTGCCGCCATCACCGAGAATCCGGGTTTGATCCGCCCAACAACATTGAGCCAGGCCATCCGCCGCTCCCGCAATTGCCCAACTTCATTGTGCAGCAGGACGGGAAACATCCCGACCGGCACCCACACGCCGCCCGGGCGTTCGAGCCGCAACCCATTGAAGCCTCTGGGAGCTATACCGATGACGGTTAAGGTGATTCCGTTGAGAAGGATTGACTTCCCTATAATCTCCGGGTTTGATCCAAGGCGCCGCCATAGACCATGATCGAGCACTGCCACTTGCGCCGCGTAGCCGGGCCTCTCTTCGTCAGGGAGGAATCCGCGCCCACGCACATTCACTCCAAGGACGTCGAAATAATTTGCCGACACATAATTAATTGAAACCCGCTGCGGATTCTCCGAGCCCAACAATCCATCACGTTCTGCATAAGCCAACAGTCCGGACATCGGCTGATTGAGATCGCGATAGTCAGCGTAGTCCGGATACGAGAATATATTATTGCGGAAATGAGGATTTAGACTGTCGGCCTCAATCCTAACGAGCTGATCTGGGTTACTTACCGGCAAAGGACGGATAAGGAGTTGGTCTACCAGACTGAAGACTGCAGTGTTGGCTCCGCTGCCAAGTGCGAGTATCAATACGACTACCGAGGCGAATCCGGGTTCTCTGGTAAGCATCCGAGCCCCATAACGGACGTCATGCCAGAATTCCTCGACGAGCCGCACGCCATGAGCGTCGCGGCTCTGCTCTTTGATCTGCTGGATTGAGCCGAATCCGCGGAGGGCCGTCTTTCTGGCTTCTTCAGGGCTCAGGCCCCGCGCAATGTTTCGCTCGATGTCTTTCTCGAGATGGTAGCGCAGCTCTTCGTCGAGGTCCTGCTCAGCTCGATTCTTCCGCAGTAGCGCTCTCATCCGCACTCTGAGCCGATCCAACATCACTCTCTCCTCGTCTGCGCAGTACTGAAGGCTGAAGATTCAACACTGCGGCCCTTATCACCGCCTCAGGCCTTGTCAAGAATCGCTTCGAGCGCGCCGGCGAAGCGGTCCCATATCGCGCGCTCAGCTTCCAACTGTTTGCGTCCTGCAGCGGTTAACTTGTAGAACTTGGCTCGGCGGTTATTGTCCGATGCGCCCCACTCAGAGGTGATCCAGCCGCGCGCTTCGAGCCGGTGCAGCGCGGGATAGAGCGATCCGTAGTTGATGCGAAGAACGTCCTCGGAAAGCACCTGGATCCGCTGAGTTATGTCCCAACCATTGGCGGGCCCGCCTTGCAGCATTTTCAGGACGATCAGGTCCAGCGTGCCCGCTAGCAGCTCAGTCTTGCTTTTTTTTCCCATACACCCTCTCTAGATGTTCTAGAGGTCCCAGTCTATAATGGGACCTCTAGATAGTCAATAGGAAAAGAAAGGCTGCCCTGAAGAACTTTGACCTCGCGCTCTTTATTTGAGATAGAGGACGGCTGAATCGGCATCAGACGGATGCTCCCGGCTTCGCGAATAAGCGGATGGTAAGGACTGGTCCCAGGCGCTACAATAGCAGGACAAAGGCGAAATCAAGTCCAGGAGAGATGAATATTCGTGACGGACAAGTCCTTGCACGGAGCCGTGCTAAAGCAGACAGCTATTGCGGACCTGGTGCTGTGCGAAACCGTGTACGGCCCCCGGCAAGACATACCGAGGCACGCTCATTCGGATGCCTATTTCTGCCTGGTTCTGCAGGGTTCCTACACCGAACGCTCTGGCAGACGAACGAGAGAATGCCGGACGTCCACCGTGGTCCTGCATCCAGCGGGCGAAACACATTCCGACGTTTTTGACGCCGACGGCGGACGTTGCTTCAATGTTCTACTGAACGCCGCGTGGCTGGAGTATTTGTCGTCCTATTCTGTGCGGCTGGAAGACGGAACAGAAATGAGAGGCGGATTACCGGTGATTCTGGCACAGCGGCTTTACAATGAATTTCACGCAATGGATGACGTTTCCGGGCTCGTTATTGAGGGCTTGGTATCTGAGATACTTGCCGAGCTGTCGCGCCACGCTAGACGAAAAGTCAGCATTGAGGTCCCTGACTGGTTACGACGGACCACCGCGCTCCTCCAGGAACAATTCGCTGAGCCACTGACGCTTACCGCAATCGCCAAGATTGCAGGCGTGCATCCGGTCCACCTGGCGCGTGCGTTCCATAAGGCTTATGGCTGCACGTTGGGCGAATACCTGCGTCAGGTTCGCGTCGAGTTCGCTATCCGCGAGCTGCGCGCCACGGCCAGGCCACTCTCGGAAGTCGCCCTAGCTGCCGGCTTCTCCAGTCAAAGCCACTTCTCAGTCGTCTTCAAACGGCACACTGGGTTTACCCCAGCCCAATACCGAAATATGGCTCGGGTCAGCTAATCAGCCGCAAAAATGTTTGGATAGTGAAAGACCTGCCCTGAAGCATCTGATAAATTGCTGGTAGCAAGGCCCAAATCCGAACCAAAAGCGAGGTCGCATATGGTGCGATTCATTACGCTCGGGGTTTTGTTCGTCTCCGCTTCGCTGAGTGCGAGTGCTCAAGCGCCCGGGGTCGATAAACCAGCCGGTGCTTCTCTGCCCCAATACGAACTCAACATCAGGCTAATGCCCGAAGCCCATAAAATGGAAGTTGAAGGGACGCTGAGGCTGCCGCCAGCCGATAGCAACCGCGAAAGCCTCGGCTTGAGACTGAGCGAAGTGATGAGGGACCTCCACGTGGAGGTAGTAGAACCCCCAGGCGCCGGACCCGGTGACCTGAAAAAGAGAACGACATCCGAATGGGCTATCGAGCCGGCCCGGCCTATAGCAAAGGGCGAGTCGGTACTGTTGCGATTCTCGTACTCAGGCGGCGAGCAGATAGCAGTCGTTTTTTATCTGGGGCCGGACGGCTCATTCGTTAGCGGTGTTAACCAGGCATGGTATCCACAAGTTGGGGATAGATTGCGCGGAAGAGGCGCTCTAAATTTCTCCGTTCCTCCCGGGTATTCGGTCTACTCGGTGGGCCGCAATGGCACCACCGCTTCAGAGGCGGCACGAGGCAACTTCCGTTTCGAGGTGACAGATCCGGTGCGGTTTTCATTTGGCGCTGGAAGGTATTCCGTCATCTCGCGCAGCGGTAGCGTGCCTGTCTCGGTATATATGCTGCACCCGAGAGATAACGCTGAAAAGTATGCAACTGGCTGTTTCAACATTCTGAGCCTGTTGGTTCAGGAATTCGGGGCGTATCCTCATCCAAGTTTTGCCATCGTTGAGGTCCCGGACGATCCGGCCGAAAAGGCCGGCTTCAGCGGAGCCAGCGTCGAAGGCTTTATTTTTGCGAATACGAGATCATTAGATAGCGACTTCAACACCGCCTATTACGGCCATGAGCTGGGGCACCAGTGGTGGGGCAATCTGGTCGGCTTTCGCGGATCCAAGGGAGCGTCTATGCTATCAGAGGGCATGGCCCAATTCGGCTCGTTGCTCGCCGTCGAAGCGCTCGAGGGTGACGCCGCCGCCGAGCATTATCGGCGCACGGGCTACCCTGGTTACAGCCAGTGGCAAGATGGCCTGGGCTACCTCAAACTCGCCGCAGCCGGCATCGACCATCGGCTTGTGGACATAACCGGGGCAACCCTCTCCCATCAACTGAGTGACTCGAAAGGCTTTCTGGTTTGGGATGCCCTTTCGCGAGCGATCGGGCCCGGGCAATTCTCCGAGGTCCTGCGCAGCGTCACTCAACAGTACCAATACAAGAGTATAAGCTGGGAGGAGTTCACCCGGATGGTTGAGGCCGGCGCGCGAACGGATTTGAAGTGGTTCTTTGATCAGTGGTTCGAGCGAACCGGTGCGCCCGATTGGAAACTGACCTGGAAGCAGGCAGGGCCGGCACTGCACGGAGCTATCACGCAAACTGCTCCCTATTATCGCGCCAGCGTCGAGATCGAGGCCGACGGCAAGCACAACCAGAAACTAATCCGCACAGTCGAAGTTAATGGGCCGGAGACGAAGTTCGACTGGCCGATCGATTTTGAGGTCGAGTCTGTGGAGTTGGACCCTCATTTCCGCCTGCTGCATTGGACGCCACAATACCGCGCGGAAGCCACTGCTCTGATTAATTGGACGCGAGGCATAGACATGCTCGCGAACAACAAGTTGGAGGAAGCGCTCCGGCAGTTCAATGACGGCCTGCAGCAAGTCCCCAGTCGCGACGTTTACGGAGTGCGATTTGAGCTCGAGTATGGAATCGCCAGGGTATTGATCAAGCAAACCAAAATGGAGGAGGCGAGGGAGCATCTAAAGTTGGCATTGGCTAGCCCGTCACAACGGGCCGAAGACCTGCCGTGGGTTTACGCTGCGCTGGCTACAGTAGCTAGCGCGTTGCACGATGGCAACACTTTTCGGTCAGCCGTTGAATCGGCCAAAGCAGCGGACCGGGCGGCGGGCGGCCGGACCGGCGCAGTCGAATCAATAAACCGGCTCCAGGCGCCTGAGCCACCGCGGTGAGGAGGGCTTCTTTGCCGCTTGTCTCGAGCCTTGGTCCTACGATGCGCCTGCCTCGATCCCGAATCAGGCGCTCCTGAAGGCAACCAGAGGGTCGATCCCGGTGGCTCGCCGCGCGGGCAACAGGCATGCAATCGCCGCGACCAGCCCGAATATCACGCCAACCGCTGCGAAAGTCAGGAAATCTGTTGGGCTTGTGCCAAACAGCAGCCCCGACATCACTCGGGTAACCGCGATTGCGCCTGCCACGCCAAGTCCGATACCGGCGATCACCAGCAGCATCTCGCGCTGAAGCACCATTCTGAGCACGCTACTCGACGTGGCGCCAAGCGCCATTCTGATTCCTATCTCATTGGTCCGCTGGCTAACCGACAGCGCTACGACGCCGCCGATCCCCGCGCACGTTATGATCAGAGCCAGCAGTGCAAAGACGCCCAGCAAGCTCGTTACAACCCTGGGGGATGCCAGATCATCTGAACGGGCCTGTTCGAGCGTCCGAACGGCAAACACCGGCACTTCCGGGTCGATCTCGTGAATCGAGTCCCTAAACTTCTGCGCCAGACTCATTGGATCGATTGCCGTTCTGACCAGCAGCGTGGGCGGCGCCGAATTCTGTGAGAACGCGACATAGATCTGGTCGTTGACCTCGCTGGCGAGTCCATACTGCTTTACATCTCCTGCGATCCCAACGATCGTCACCCAATGCTGGCCGTTGTCGAATGAAACGTGAGCGCCGATCGGGTCCTGGTCGGGCCACCGATGGCGAGCCAGGCTCGAATTGATGATTCCGACAGGCGGTGCGGATTCGTTATCGTCCATCGAGGTAAACCCGCGGCCTTGCACGAGCCTGATCCCGAGAGTCTTAAAGTAGTCAGCGCTCACGCTCAAGATCTCCGCGGATGGAACCGGCTGACCCTCAATTGCTGGCCGGCCCTGGATTACGAAGTTGTTGTTGGCAGGCCCGGCATTGGTCCCGGTGCGATTCAGAGGGAATGTGAATCCGACGGCAGCCGATAGCACACCGGGCTGGCTATAGACTTTATCGAGCAATTGCCGCACTAGCGAATTCACCTGCGATCCTTGAGTGTACTTGGTGAAACTCAGCGACGTGCGCATTGTCAAAACGCTCTCCGGGTTGAACCCGGGATCCACTTTCTGGAGCTGGTCCAGGCTCCTGAGCGTCAATCCAGCGGACACGAGCAACACGAAACACACAGTCACTTGAGAAACAAGTAGCAGGCTTCTGATACGATGTTGCCGGATGCCGGTCGTTGATTGTGTAGACCCGTCCTTCAGGGCACCGACGAGGTTTTGATTCGATCCAATCGCCGGCAATGCCCCGAAAACCAGCCCAGTAACAACCGAGACAGCCAGCGTGAACAGGAGCACTCCAGCGTCTATGTGTATTTCACCCGAACGCGGCGTGAATCTATGGATGAAGGCAGCCAGAAGACCGGAACCCCAATAGGCAAGCAGCAACCCAACTGCTCCGCCGGTCAGTGAGAGGATTGTGCCCTCCACGACCATTTGCCTTACAAGCTGGCCGCGCGAAGCTCCAAGCGCAGTCCTGACGGCCATCTCGCGCTCGCGCCTCAACAGGCGCGCGAGCATTATGTTTGCCACGTTCGCGCAGGTTAAGAGCAGGACAAGCCCAGCCACTACCAGCAGCATCAACAGGGTGGGTCTGGCGTCGCGTGTAAGCTCTTCCCGCAACGACGCCACGCCTATGTGATAACCCTGGTTTGCAGGATAGGATTGCGGATAAGAACCTTCCAGCCGATTACCCACCAGATCCATGTCGGCCTGGCCGGACTTGACTGACATCTCCGGCTTGAGACGGCAAAACACATCCATCATTCGCGCGTCCCGATTCGCAATAAATCCGGGTGACGACCTGAAGGGACATGCCGAAACCGGCATATAGACGTCCATCTCATTCGGATATTGCGGCACTGGCGGCAGAACACCAATAACTGTGTGCGGCCGGTCGTTCATCCTGAAGCTCGTGCCAACTATGTTCGGATCACCGCCTTGATTCTCCTTCCAGTATTCGTAGCTGAGGAGCAGGACGGGCTCGGCCCCAACCTCATCTTCACCTGGCCTGAATGTGCGGCCGAGTATGGGCTTGACGCCAAAGAAATCGAAGAAGTTGGCCGAAACGACTCCGGTGCGAACTCGTTCTGGCTCGCCCTTGCCGAACAAAATGAACGTCATCGCGTGGTACTCGACAACGCTCGAGAACGAGCTGTTCTGTTCCTTCAGGTCGGCGATGTCATGAACCGAGAATTGCATATTCTTGACTCTGGCCAGAGGCGCTTCTTGCCTCAGGATGACCAGTTCGTCGCCGTTTGAGTATGGGAGCCCTTTGAGCAAGACTCCATTGACGGCGCTGAATATGGCGGTATTGGCGCCGATGCCGAGCCCTAATGTAATGATGGCCACAATTGAAAAGGTCTTGCTTCTAAGTAGGACTCGCACGCCGTAAATGACATCTTTCCACATAGAGGTATCCTCCAGCGTAACCTTCGGTTTCCTTTTGTTTGCAACCGGGTCCCATTCTAGCAGGCAACGCGGCCCTGGTCTTGAACGGTCTGTACAGCGTTGAACGTTTGTGACGGGTAACTTTAACGACGTGTTATGTTCTGGAGGGCAAGGCGAGCGGCGATCAGTTCGTAAACGTAGGCATTAAATACGAGGCCGACGTGGGTCCCGATTACCTCACAATCGGTCTCGGGATCGTCGTTTATGCAGAAGCGCCAGTCCACAATTCCGTCCTGTTTGGT
>Ga0126381_100003382_pt1 | contig 17347 bp, 12 predicted proteins | sample PanSoiMetPlot_28_FD_96465 | JGI IMG/M metagenome (GOLD analysis project Ga0126381, IMG submission 96465) | Tropical forest soil microbial communities from Panama - MetaG Plot_28 | ecosystem: Environmental > Terrestrial > Soil > Tropical forest > Bulk soil | place: Panama | collected 2016-02-17 | reverse complement strand
TACGCTTTAAAGTGTCGCGTGTGCGCCTACAGGTTCGTAATCGGGAACTGGAACAGCTCGTGTGTTCCGACGCTGCGGAGCGCGAGGTCGAGGCCGAGGAACTCCGGCGAGCCCAAGAAATCCAAAGAGAACTGTTGCCCAGGAGATTCCCTCGACTGCCAGGAATTGAGATTGCCGGCAGCTGGGAGCCGGCGCGCCAAGTGCGTGGCGATTACTATGACGTTATCGAGCTTAGCAAAGACAAGCTAGGAATTTGCATCGCTGACGTGGCGGGGAAAGGACTTTCGGCTGCTCTCCTGATGGCCAACACCCAGGCAACGGTTCGGGCCTTCGCTTCGCCCACGGCTTCCGCATCTTACGTGTGTAGCCGAATCAATTCCGTGCTTTGCGCCAATATCGCGCCGGGACGATTCGTGACTATGTTTTATGGGGTGCTGGATGCCAGCACCAGGACGCTGCAATACACGAACGCAGGCCACTTGCGCCCAATCTTGATTGACAGCCTAGTCAGCGCTCGCCACCTAGAAAACGGAGGCGCCCTACTAGGAGTGTTTCCCAACTGGGAATACCAAGATGCAACCGTAGCGCTCGAACCGGGTGACGTATTGCTGCTATTCACCGATGGAATCGTCGAAGCTCAGTCGCCCGAGGGAGTGGAATTCGGTGAAGAGCGACTAATTGCATCCGCAAGTGACGCACCCAAACAGCCCCCCAATGATCTTCAGGCACACATATTGCAACGGGTAAAGGCTTTCTGCAGCAATCGCATGAACGACGACGCGACTCTTCTCACCGTGAGTGTTCCTTGGCCCGGACATCAAGCACAAAACCAGTGCTTGGCCGACAGAAGGGCTAGGAAGCAGTTACAGAGCATGCAGGAGTACATTGATGGTGGATCTCAGCACAAACTACCTTGGAATCAAGTTGCGCACTCCGCTCGTGGCCTCTGCCTCGCCGTTATCGCAAGATCTCGAAGGCATCCGCCGGTTGGAACAGGCAGGGGCCTCGGCGATCGTGCTCTATTCGCTCTTTGAAGAGCAGTTACGCCGAGATGAGCTGGAGCTCAATTATCGTCTTTCGGTGGGTACCGAGAGTTTCGCCGAATCCCTGACGTACTTTCCGGCGCAAAGCGAGTTCCGCACCGGTCCGGAAGCCTATTTACGCCACATTGCGGCAGCCAAGAGATTGGTAAGCGTTCCCATCATTGCCAGTCTTAACGGATCGACACTTGGGGGTTGGACCCAATACGCTAGAGCTATGGAAGAGGCCGGGGCGGACGCGCTGGAGTGTAACATCTACTTCATTCCTACCGAGATGAATATGCCTGGATTCGAAGTAGAGCAACGATATTTGGAGATTGCGAGCGCGGTGAAAGCGGCGGTTCGCATTCCCGTTGCCCTTAAGCTTGGCCCATTCTTCAGCAATCTGGCGCACATGGCCAAGTCGCTGGAACAAACGAGAATCGACGGGTTGGTGCTATTCAATCGTTTCTATCAGCCAGACATCGACTTGCAGGAGCTTGAAATTCGTCCCAGCGTGCTGCTCAGCACGCCGCAAGCTTTGCGCTTGCCGTTGACTTGGATCGGTATTCTCTACGGGCGAATTAATCTCAGTTTGGCTGCCACTAGTGGCATTCATGGCCCCGAAGACGTGATCAAACTGCTGATGACCGGGGCAGACGTGACCATGTTGTGCTCGGTCTTATTACGTAAGGGTACAGACTACTTGAGCACAATTGAAGGACAGATGCGCGAATGGATGCTAGAGCGTGAATATGAATCAGTGGAGCAGCTGAAGGGCAGCATGAGCCAACTACGCTGCTCTGACCCGAGTGCCTTTGAACGTGCCCAATATATGCGTGCCGTTAAGGATTTTGGTTTTGTTTGCTGGGCGGCTGACTCTAGCGTACCAAAGCATTGAGGACTGCTCGGGCAAAACACGTTTTGCTCGACGTTCGCTAAAATCCAACTTCCTGTGCCAACTTTCCAGCGGCGTCGCCGCTGTTTCCACAACCAGTATGAGGTCGAGAGGCGATCGTTTTCTTGAGATTGATGCTTCCGCTTTCGAGTACGTGATTCCAATCACCAGGCTATGTGCCATCCGTCATGGCCAAGCTAACTCACTCAGGCGGACACTAACGTGAAGCATGTAAAGGAGATTATGATGATGACCCTTTATCGGCTTATGCGCCTCATCGAAAGTCGCGCGAACGAATTGGCCGCCTGCTTAGTAGATCGTGTCCGCAATTCCGAAGCCACGCCGGATTATGAACTCGTTCCCGACGAAGATTTGAAACAGAGAGTGTATGAAATCTACCGGCATTTGAGCGATTGGCTGGTGACCAAGAATGAATTTGATCTCGAACACCGATATTTGCGAATTGGAGCTCGCCGGGCCGACCAGAAGGTCCCCTTCAGCCAGGTTGCTTGGGTGATTGTTTTGACCAAGGACAACTTGTGGGAATTCTTAAAGCGCGAGTCCGACGGTGACCGGCCCGTCGAAGTGTTTGGCGAGCTCGAAATGCTGCAATTGTTGGATCATTTCTTCGATCGCGCGATTTACTACGCGGCGATCGGCTACGAGAAAGCTAAGACGGAGCTCGAAATCGAAAAGGTGAGGGCAACGGCCTAAGGCTCACAAATAGATGGATGCAAATATCGATTTTCGGATGGACGGTACAAACCTGGCAATCGTTCTCACCTTCTTCTCGGGATCGAGATGGAGCGCCGCAGTGGTGCCAGGGCTCATGGGTTGGTGGGCTGCAAGTACGGAGTGTGTGGAATTCACATATTGAGGTCGGAACATGGCAACCGTTTTTGTCATTGGCGCGGGCCCAGCTGGTCTATTTGCGGGCCAGAAACTTGCTTTAGCTGGACACGAGGTCGTGATTTTCAATCGCGACATCAAGCCCGGGGGGTTGGCAGAATACGGTATCTATCCACTGAAAGAAAAAATGAAAGCCGGCTTACGAAAACAGTTCGCCAAAGTCCTGAGCTTGCCCAATGTGCACTACTTTGGCCATGTGCCGCTAAGGGCAAATTCTGCATTTAGCATCGATACACTTCGTGGGCTATGTCCAGCTGCAATTGTGTTTGCCGTGGGAGCGCAAGGCACGAAGAAGCTTGGATTAGTAGGTGAAAGCGCTTCCTGTATCTTTTCGGCTAAAGACTTTGTGTATCACTATAACCAGTTGCCCCCCTTTGGCACTCGTGATTTCTCCACCGGGAAGCGGGTTGCGATCGTAGGTATGGGAAATGTGATGGTCGACATTGCCCGCTGGCTTCTGCGTGATAATCCCAATCGACAAACAGAAGAGGTTGTCGTATTGGCACGCCGCGGTCCTTTGGAGGCCAAGTTTGACGAAAAGGAATTTGCCAACATCCAAATGTACTTGGAACGCTCAGCGTTTTACGATGAAATGGAACGCGTCCAGCAGCAAATGGCGACAGTGGGTCAGGATATAGGCAAAGTGCCTCAGGAAACCTTTCCCTGTCTTGTGAAATACCCGGACCAGCAGATCAGCCAACCACGCTTAACATTTCGTTTCTTGACGTCCCCGTTTGCCGCGCTTTCGGACAACAACGGGCGAATCGCTCGGCTGGTCGTGTCTGAGAACGCCTTAATAAATCGCGATGGCAAAATCGAAGCTCGGACCACACTGCAAACGTCGGAGCTGGACGTGGACACCATGATTGTCGCCATAGGCGACAACCATGACCCCAGCGTAGGATTGCCCTGCGGCGACGACGGATATACGACGAACCCTGAATCAACCCCGGAGGCGCCGTACGAAGTTTACGATCGAAAGACAGCCAGGCTGCTGGAAGGTATGTTTGTGGCTGGCTGGGCGCGCAAGCCCAGTGAAGGACTGGTAGGAATTGCTCGCCATGACGGCGAAGTAGCAGCCGCCCATGTCCTTCGATATTTGAACGGCGCATGCGACCGGCTCTCGGCTTCAGCAGACGAGATAGCTAGCATTTTGGAGCGCAAGGGTATTCAAGCGGTTTCAAAACCTGACTTGGTGTGGTTATCTGTGGCCGAAGACCGGGAAGCCGAGCTGCGCGGCTGCGCGTACCACAAATTCTCGGACGACGCCTCCATGCTGGCTGCACTCGAACGCACAAAAGTCGAGTGCTCGGATCCTGTGGCTGTGCCTTGAGCGGCTAGTTACCCGCATCCCTGACTAATGCCCTTGAAAAAGGGCATCGGTAAGCAATCTCGGGTTTGAGGTGTCGGTAGACAAAAATGCAGGCGAGCTCACTGCATTCTTGTAGGCACTATAGAAATTGTAGGTGTATCCACTCAGGGTTATCGACCCATCGGCAGCGTCGGGGAGCGTGCCCTGTCCGCTGCCATCAGGACAGTTTGATGAATTGGCACAGCCAAATACCATCCAGTCGTAGCCGTTCTCATCGAAGTACTCGATTTGCTTTACGCCTTTGGTCTGTATGTAGTTGTAGAGATTGCTGAGCCAAGTATCTTTACACACAACCTGGCTGGAGGATTGAGAGCACGAGTCTATGCCATCGTAGGCCGTTTCGTTTATGGCTAGTGGCTTGCTTGGCGCAAGCGCTTGCAGTCTACCAATTGCGGTGTCAAAGATGGTCGGCGGATCCATTTCGCCAGCGAAGCGGTTGCTGCTGTATCCATCGACGCCCATCCAGTCAACGTACGAGGAGCCAGGATAGTCTGACTCTATAGTGCCACCCCCAAAATCGTCGTTACTAACGCAATAAATCCACTGCACATGGCTCGAATCAAGGCCGTGATTGACCATGAATATCGTCCAGATGTGGCGCCACGCGTTAATGTAATCTTGGGCTGTGTTGCCGTTAACGTTGGGTGACCAGACGAAGAAATTGCCATTCACTTCCTGCGACGGACGTAGGTAGACCCTGCGGTCGTCGGCATTGCCGTAGATCCCGTCTGGCCCGGCGAGCCACGTCTTCAGAGCCGAGGCCGAGGCGTCTAATCCAGCGTCATAGAGGCCATTGGCAATATTGGCGTCGATATTCTGGCCAGAACAGTTTACGGAAGAACATCCGGCCGGAAGAGGCCATAGGCTACCCCAACCGATTAATGGGACGTGGCCGGAGTTCCACAACGATGTCATCTCCGTCCCATACGTACCCATTGATCCAGCGAGCCAATCTATGCCAGCGTGAGGATCGGTAAAGACAATCGCGTGCTGTTTCCCCATCCAGGTTTCCATGTCAGCAATTTCTTGAAGCACACCGCCGCGGGAAATGCCGAGTAATATGCCTCCGCTTGTGGCTGGTGGTGTTGGGGGATCGACCGTCACCATGGCCTGCGCCGATTGTGTGCTGTCGGCAACGCTTGTAGCCGTTACCGTCACATTGGTGGTTGCCGTCACGCTAGGTGCGGTGAACATGCCACTGGGCGAAATTGTTCCGTTTGAGGCCGACCAGGCTACCGAACGGTTCGAGGCGTTGCTTACGGTGGCGGAAAACTGCTGCGTAGTGCCCGCGACGATTTCGGCCGACGCCGGCGTGATGGAAACTGACACCACTGTGGGTGGATTGACGGAGACCGAGGCTTGAGCGCTTTTCGATGGATCGGCGACGCTTGTGGCCACGACCGTCACCTGGATCGTTGTCGTCACGGTAGGTGCGGTGAAGGTGCCACTGGGTGAAATCGTCCCGTTTGAGGCCGACCAGGTTACCGAAGGGTTCGAGGCGTTGTTTACGATGGCGGAAAACTGTTGGGTCGCTCCCGAGGCAACGCTTGCCGACGTCGGAGTGATGGAGACTGAAACCGGGAGCTGTGGAGCTGGATCGACCGAGACCGAGGCCTGCGCGCTCTTTGAAGGATCGGCGACACTCGTGGCCATGACCATTACATTAGTGGTTGAGGACACGCTGGGCGCGGTGAACGTCCCTTCGGAGGAAATGTTTCCCTTGGAGGCGGACCAGGTTACCCTTGTGTTCGAGGTGTTGCTCACGCTGGCGGAAAACTGCTGCGAAGCGCCAGAAACAACTTTAGCGGGGTTGGGAGAAACGCTTACGCTGACTGACGAACCCGAATTGTCAATTCCATTCGTAATGTTCAACGAGATGGTTGCTTCTCCGCGATCTCGTCGCGGGAGGTCGGTCACCAGAACCCGGAAACTGGAAGATCCGGCGCTCTGAGGCGTTCCCGTAACCGCGCCGTTTCTCCCCAAGGACAATCCCTGGGGCAAGTCGCCATTGACCGGCGAGAACTGGTAGCGACCGGATCCGCCCTGGGCTCGCAAATGGGCTTTGTAAACGACGCCGGTGGTGCCATCAGGTAGCGCGCTCGGAGAAATCGTGAGCGTCAGCGAGTGCACTCTTCTTGTGGCATTTGCGAAACCAGCAAAAGAAATCAACAGGGCGACAAGGACAATGGGCTGCAGTCTGCAGCCGAAGACTTTAAGGGCGAGTGGAGGCGTTGCATTCGGGGGAGTCATGCATTCCTTTTCGGCGTGGATTCCGGGTGGAACGCGTCAAGTTCCTGCTCCGTAGGTCGGAGGTTAAAGGAAGAAGGAAAAATCACCTAGATTACGGGCGACCATTGCACCTCCGTGCCCGCACTTAGAAGTGCACGTTGACGAGCCCCCTTGTCTAGGATTTGAACCGCGATTGCGAGAGAGTAGAGACCACCCCGTCGGCTTGGCGTCATGATCCTATGAGATGGATTACGAGAGTGTGAAGAGAAAATAAAGCCGAGGCAAAGCCCACCCAGTGATGACAATCGTTACACTGCATGGCTGCAGAGCACACTGCGGCAGTTACGGATGGACGGCTAGTTCCGCGATTTTTTCTTGGTTATGCAAGAAATTAAGCACGGCGGATTAATTTCGAGCGCTGGCTGCCACTAACTTTGTTAGATCTAGACGGGGGCGACGTGCGCAACTCAGGCGGCGCACGCCAGGCTCTCACTAGGTAGGCGGTGCCAGTCGATCGATCGGTGTCGGTTCACAGCTCTAAGGCAACTGAGCAGCAGGCCCTCTTTTTTTTCCAGAGGGATAAAATCGACATCCTTCCTGCCATGGCGGGAGTTATCCAGTGTTACAACCGTTCGCACGGTTGTCTCTCGATCCAGACGCAATGACATCGTTTCTGAGCAGCTCGAACACAGCCAGAAATATTGTGGCTTGACGCGCACAAATGAGTGCAACTCTGGGTTGTACTCGACTCGGAAAAGCCGTCCTTCGTCAAGATAGCGAAACGAAGCAGAGCACGAAGGATTGACGCACTTTTCTAGCATCGGGAATCCCTATAAGCCTCATGCTTCTTATAAGGCCTAAGTCTGCAATCATGCTGTGATTGAGATCACAAAGCGCTGTGATCAAGACCAGGCAAGCCCCTCTTCATCTGGTTCTCCTGGATGTTTGTATTGGGTAACAGCAAGTCGGAATTGAAGGATTGAGGTCGAATAGGTTGGGGTCAATCGTGAACCGGCGAAGCACAAGGCAGCGGAAGAACTGAGGTGTTTCCCTCCGGTTTGCGATTCCGGTCCTGCGAGTTTCGCTTACTGCTTCTCCGGCGGGGAGCAGTCGGTGACGCCAGTCACTGCCCCACAGGCGCAAGCGGGTTAATCTGTAGTCGAGACCTGTGCCTGATATCCCCATATTGGAATCGAGTTTCCCACAGCTGGCTCCCGAACAGCTGCGAGCGGCCCTTACTGGTTTTCTGCCAAAGAATGCAACTACGGCCGAAAAAACTGCTGCGGTTGAAGCTGGTTTGAGCAGCCCGATAGGCCAAGGTTTGCGTGCCGCAATTGCGCGCTGGATCGTGGACGAAATCCTTCCCGTCGACAGACTGGTGCCCCCGACCTATCTGAAATGGCGTCCGCCAGTGCGGGATTCGATGCAGTTTGTAATCGCACGGCTGTCTCCGGCGCGGCTCGCACCGAAGATCGTGGAACAACTTGAGATTTCCGAGAAACTGTCCGTCGAGGAACGCCTTTTTCGGCTCATCGCCAGAGTCCCAGGCTTGCAAAAGCTTGGACAGGTGATCGCGCGCAACCGGCATCTCCGTCCAGCGCTACGCACCGCCCTTGCCCGCCTGGAAAATGGCATTCGAGACGTGGAACCTGAGAAAATACGACGCATCATTCAAGAACAGTTGCGCACGCGACTGGAACGATATCAGGTCGAGATTGCGCCAACCATCCTTTCCGAGGCCAGTGTTAGCGCAGTGCTACGGTTCAGGTGGCGAAATCCAGCTTCAGGTCGGCGCGAACGGGGGGTTTTCAAGGTCTTAAAGCCGCATATTCCCGATTACTTTGCTGAAGACATGGATTACTTGCACGGCCTTGCCCAATACTTCGGCGAGCGGCACCACAGGTATGGATTCCCCGCCCACCTGATTCCGGATACTTTCCGAAAGGTACGCCGTCTGTTGCGCCATGAAGTTAATTTTGTGCGAGAACAAAAGACATTGTTAGAGGCCGCGGCTTTGTATCGTGACATTCCAGGGGTGCGCGTGCCGCGTCTCATCCAGCCATTGTGTACGCCCATGGTTACTGCGCTTAGTGAAGAACCCGGCATTAAAGTGACGAACGCAGCCGCCCGATTTTCCAAATTAGGACGAACGAAAATCGCTGAGCGGCTGATCGGAGCCTTGGTCGCCGTTCCATTGCTTGCAAGCGAGGAGGATGCCATTTTTCATGGCGATCCACACGCTGGCAATCTGCTCTATGATGCGCGTACAGACACATTAACCATCATCGATTGGGCACTACGAGAGCGGTTGAGCCGTGAACAGCGCCGCCATCTTGCGCTACTGCTCTTGATGGTGAGTTTGCGCGATCCTGTGGGTGCCGCCAACGAAGTGATGGCCCTCAGCCAGCAGCGCACTCGCAGCGGTTCAGGTCGCGCGCAAACGATCCAGGATGCCGTTGCCGGCTTCATGGATCACCTACCCTTGAAGTATCTGCCCAGCGCCGCCGACGCCATGCGGCTGCTCGAAAAAATGGCAATGAAGGGGATCAAATTTCCAGGCTCGCTGGTGATGCTGTCGAAAGTCATGTTTACACTGGACGGCATCCTCAGTGACGTGGACGGCGATGGATCTGGCATGAGCATGACAATCGCACGCCATCTCGCACGGCGCTGGGTCTTCGATCGGAAGGGCATTCGTTTGCCACTAACAATACAAGATTGGATCACACTCCAGTGCAGCGCGTTGCTGTATGCCCCGCGCGTCTGGCTGAAGTACGAGCAAACCTTGCTGGAGCGCTACTTATCGGCGCCTTCTACCGCGGTTGCCGAGGTCTGAACATTAGCGGCGGCCGTGTTCCGAAACTGGGCTGTTTTCCTAGGAATAAAGCTCATGGCTCGCTCCGCAAGCGCGGTAATCGTCAGACTAGGGTTGACACCAAGGTTAGCTGCAACTACAGATCCATCGCAGATGTACATGTTCTGGTAGCCAAAGACCCGGTGCTGCGCGTCCACAACCCCGTGCCTAGGTGAATCGGCAATTACACAGCCCCCAATGCAGTGTGCAGTTCCGGGCACATCAAAAAGGATCTCGGGCAAAGTGCTCATGGCGGTGCCTCCCGCAACCTCGGCGAATTTTTTCGCAAACCGGTTGGCCTGGGGAATGTAGGTGGGAACCTTTTTGCCGCGACTAACGAGGAATTTTCGAAATGGCCAAAACCATGGGCGACGCCAACACATCTCGATTTCGCCTTCTATGGCCTGCATGCACAGAAGTATAACGGCCTCCTGGGCCCACCGCCGTGGACGAGCCACGCGCCAGGATCTAATCGGATGCCGGAGTATGGAGCCCACCACATTTCTTAGCCAAAGCCCAATTCTCGCAGAACCGGGCCGACCATCGGTCAGAATCGTGGTCAGCAAACTCATGGTGTCGGAGCCGCGCGGGTAGCGGACGGCCTCGATATGGGTGTGCTCGTCTATGTAAACGCCGGAACCAATGGCAATGCCCTGTGAAAAGTCCTCGTCACCGCCGGGCATCCGTGCGCCAATAATCGATTCAGAGTTCGTGCGCACGTGGTGACCCAATTGTCCACTGATGCCGGGTAGAGAACCGGTTTCGCGCAAGCGGAAGAGAAGCTCCATCGTACCTAGGGAGGATGCGGCGAAAACAACTGCCCGAGAAGTGAAACGTTGCGGATGGTGTCGAAGCCAGGCAGTGGACTTGATGGTGTGAACCTCATATCCGGCGTGGCCATCGCATAGGTGGCCGAGCGGCTTGACATCGACAACCTTGGTTTCCGGAAAGACTTGCGCACCGTGCTTCTCGGCAAGAAAAAGGTAATTGAGGTCGAGCGTATTCTTTGCGCCGTAGCGGCAACCCATAATACAGCCTCCGCAGGCGACGCAGGTGGTGCGGTCGCGTCCTTCTCCATGAAGGAAGGGATCGGGAACGGTGTGCCCGCCTGCTTCTCCGTCCGGAGCTTGAAAAATCCCGACCTGAGTGTGGTAAAACGTATGCCCACAGCCTGAAGCCTCCGCGGCTCTCCGAAGCATGCGATCGGCGGGACCGGAGATCTTATTTTCGGTTATGCCCAGCATGCCGGCCGCGGATTGATAGTGCTTGGGCATCTCCGCCCTCCAGTTGGCCGTGCTTTCCCAAGAACCGGAGTCCCAGACTTTCTCCGGTGGTTGCAGTAGCGTGGCTGCGTAAGTGATGGACCCGCCCCCGACCGCACAACCATGGAAGATGGTTACATGCCGGAATAGGCGCATGTTGAAGAAACCGCGCAAACCGAGCTGGGGACGCCACCACCAGCGATGAATGGCCCAACTGGTTCTTGGCAGGTTTGTGGAGCTCCAACGACGTCCCATTTCGAAGACAGCGACTTTATATCCTTTCTCCGTTAAACGATGTGCGCAAACGCTGCCGCCAAAGCCTGAACCGATCACGATGAAGTCAAAATCGAATTGGTTGTTCGTATCAGGTATAACCATGGGCTTGTAGATCTGAGCCCGGGGCTCGATTGCGAAGCAGACTCTTGGGATACAGCTTTACTAGCGGAGCTCTCGACCATAGAGTGCAGCCTGGATTGAGCTGGACTTTTGCTGTTTGGCTGGTTATCGTTCTTTCGGCATGAGGATGCTTCCTCAAGTCGAAGAAGCTAAGCATTTGATGACCGAGGCCATGGAGTGGTCTGTGTTTAGCTGGTTGTTTCAAAAGAGCCGAGTGCGAGAAGCAGCTGATCGAGCGAATGTGGCCTTGGATAGATTGAGCCAATCTGTGAAAAACTCTTGGAGCGCCGAAGTCAAAGCAGCCTATAGCGAGCTGATGGTTGAGGCAACAGGTCAACGCCGAAAGACGCAATCGGTTAAGCCATCGGTCGACTCTGATCTGCAGGAGCTTCTTCGTAAGGTAAGAAAGGCGGACGACGCCGCTCATCGCGCGCGCATGACCGCCGAAGAAACTTTTGAGGTTGCTGAGCGGCAACTGAATACCGATTTGGCGCGAAAAGGCTGCCGCCAGGCGATTCACTCTTGGGAATTGTACGAACGCGCCATTCGCCGCGCGGAAGCGCTTCCCGGTTCGAGCAAGCCCGCCAGTTGAAGCTGCACGATGCACAAAACCGCTCCTATTTTGCCCCAACAGCGGGGCAGTTCTTTGTGCGGACTCGGCAGTCGACGATTTCGCCAATCCGCTCGAGAGCTCCCACGCTCTGGGGCGCATCCGGTCCAAATACCTGGAAAACGTGAGGCATGTCTTGCCAGCTTTCTAGAACCACATTTGCTGCCTGATGCGCAGCGTGATCGGCGAAAGCCTGAATGCTGGCGAACAAAATTTCAGCCCGCCCCGCCTGTATATATATAGGAGGCAGTCCGCGCAGGTTAGCTCGCAACGGAGAGACGAGTGGCGTAGTGCGCTCAGTCGAACTGCAGAACCAGTTCGCCCAGTGCAGAAGGGCTCTTGCGTCGAGCCAGTCCGAGTCGCTGTCAACAATTTCAGCCTGGAAATCAGTGGCGGGAGAAAGTGCCAGGGCCAGGGCTGGTGGCGGGAGATTTAACTCGCGCAGTGCCAAAAGCAATGCCAGAGTCAAATTCCCTCCTGCGGAATCGCCTCCAACTACTAGATTCGTTGGTTCTATACCACTAGCGAGTAGCCAGCGATACGCATTGAGGGCATCATCCAATTGCGCTGGAAACTGATGTTCCGGCGTGAGTCGGTAGTCAAGAGCAAAGGTCCTGGCTTTAGCCGCGCGGGTCACCAGGGCGATTAGATTCTCGTAAGATTGGGGATAGAACGAATACCCTCCTCCGTGAAGATACAAGAGCGTCAAATCAGAGAATGAACTCCTGTTGATAAACCAATTTCCTCTAAAGCTGGTTTCAAGGACCGGAGTAATCTGGAATTCTGATAATACGGGCGAAGTAACCACAACAGAATTCAGATAACGGCGCGCCTCTTGTACACTGCGCATCTCTAGGGCCGTTGTGACTAGGACTTTCAGGACCTGCGTACACAATTCCACGGACCAGTTCCAAGTAGGACAGCGCGGTCCCCTAAGCATTCTCCGGAGGGAGACCTCAAGAACGGATCTTCCTATTTGTGCTGAGATGAGAGTGCGGTATTGGACAGAACCTGTGAAGTGTATCCGGGCAAACATGCAAGCAGTCCGTTCTTAAGCCTAAATCATCATCGAGAATATCCGGGTAGCCTCGCGCTGGCTGCGCCTCCCCGCGGCGCTAACCGGATCTCTCCAGGGTTAGCTGTACCTTCGAGGGCGGCCGCCGACAGCGCCAGGCCAAGAGGAGAGGTTGGTGAAGGGTCGGAGATAATGGTGCGCACCATATTCTCTGCATACCGCCACCATCCATCAAAGATCCGGGTGTCCTGGTAACGAACCTGTAACTTGGTCCACGCTCGCGGGCTTAACTCCATACTCGGACTTACAACGACGGTTCGCGTGGCTACTCGTAAACCCTCGCGTAGCGCTTTGAGTGCACTTTCTTTCGCGCTCCAAACAAGGGTTATCAAGCGCAGCCGGTCGGAGCCAGATGTCTGTGCCAGTAGTTGCTGTTCCCCAACGGTAAAATAGTCAGCGACAAAGGCATCACTGCGAGGTTCGACCAGTTCCAAGTCACAGCCCAGTTTTACACCGGACGGGGCGATGGCACACAAGGCCTTTCCAGCTCGGTGGCTGAGGGAGACGGTCAGGTTTGCCGGCTGGTTTTCAACAAAAGCCTCCGGTGCCCCCGATGCAGCCGGACGTAGTTCGAACGTTGCGAGCCAGCGGCTGTCAGCGGGTAGACTGAGATAGGAAGCTAGGGCTTGTTTGGCGGTCCAGCGGCCTAAAAGCCAATCGGCACGCCGTTTCGGAAAACGAAAATCGTTGAGGCAAGCATTCTCGTGCGCGCTCAGCCAATTCCGCTCGTTCGCGACATTTGCTTCCACCTGCTCTAGCCAGTACACGTTCATTTCGGTTGACGCTTTCGAAGTTAAGCGGCGGCGTTGAGAGAGGCTCGATGGCCAGCGTCCTCTTGCTCCTTTGCCATTCCGCGTTCCACGGCATCAATTAGGAAAGGCCGCAATCTGGCCGGCGGAATTATGTAATCGAGTGCTCCTACCTGCAGCGCCCGTTGCACACTGTGAACACGGTCAAATTCAGCGGCCACCTCGCCTAGCTTCTCAGAGTGCACAACTTTGAAAAGCTCATCCCATTGCGTACGCAACCGGCTTTTTTCCGCACCCTCGGCTTGGGCCATTGCTTGGGTAAGTTCTTGCAGCCTCGGGTCCTTGCGAGCCTTGGCCTCGACTTCGCCGGCAAAGACCACCGCCGCCGCAGGGGCACCACCGATGACGGACGCGTACGTGCCTTCTAAAGCCGCTACCTCCAGCTGTTCGTTGAGGGCTCGCGAGAAGACCACGTAGGCGCCACCGTGGTATCTGGAAACTACGCAGAAAACGATTGGCCCCTTGAAATTCACCACCGCACGTCCGATCTCGGCGCCATACTCGAGCTGCAGTCGGCGCATGGACTCAGGTGAGCCATCGAAGCCTGATAGATTCGCCAGAAGCACTAGCGGTCGATTATTGCTGGCCGCATTCACGGCGCGTGCTACTTTCTTCGATGATTGCGGGAACAACGTGCCGGAAGTCCACTGATCGGGTCCATCAGCCGGAACAAATCCAAGCCTGGGCAAAGGGCGAGATTCAATACCAATCAGGCAAACCGGATAGCCACCCAAATGCGCGTCCCACACAACCGCCGTTTCCGCTGCCCTCATGCCGGCCCAGCGCTCCAGAGGTGCGTGGTCCTGATCAACCGTAGCCATCATCACTTTGCGAATGTCAAAGGACTTCTTGCGTCCGGGATTGGTCTCATCGGAAAAAATATCACCCACGCGCGTGAATCCTTCGTCGCTATCGCAATGGGAATGAGCTCGCACGTCACGCTCGATGGGGTCTGAGGTTTCTGCCCTGCGCGGGAACCTCTCGCCTGGGGCTACATAAGTGTGTTCGTAGTGACGGAACAGAATTTGGCATGCTTCGTCCACATCACGCGCCCAGTATTGCGCTTGGCCGTTTATGCCCATAATGCGGTCATAGCCGCCAATGCCTTGATTGTCCTCAGCGGAAATTCCGCCAGAGTAATCGAGAGCGCGCTTGCCGGTAAGCACCATCGCGGCCTTGGGCGTCATTACCAGGATGCCGCGCGTATGCATGAGCATGGTGGCCTCGGCGTTCCAGTACGGTTGCGCACCCACGTTGATCCCATTGATCAGCAAATTGACTTCGCCACCAACCTGGGTAAACTCCACCAATCGGCGCAGGACCCGGGCAATCCAGTCCATATTCTCGACGCCACTGTTCATTGAAATCTTCGCGCCGGCGGAAATGGGGAACCACTCTAAAGGCACCTGCATTTGTTGCGCCAAATCGAGCGCCGCCATAATACGGCGGCACTCGGGCTCTGCAAGCGCACCCAAGTCTTTACTGGGATCTCCGAGCAACAAGACCCGCGTCATACCTTCCGGGTACCTGGCGGTGAAATTGCGAATCACACCCGCGATAAGATTGGACTGATTCTGGCCATAGGGGCGAGCGACCGGAATTAAACGGTTCTGCCCATCCAGATCATGCTCCACGAAATCTCCGGGTGGGAATTCCGCTCGTGTATGCTTCTGTGCCGGGGTTAGCATTTTGATGATTTCGTAGGGATAGATCATGCCCCGCTGGCGCATGCGGACGACTTTCTGCTCGTACTCGGCTAAGGGCTTGATAGGTTGTAGTTGATCGGCCGGTCGGAAGGTGATCAGCATACCTCGCCCGGCGGGGCTTGAAATCCGTATCACCATGTCGCGTAACTCTCCGGATGCCGGGTTGGGAATGCGAGCGCGAACGACCACTTGTTCCAATCCTAGACCTTCGGTTGATGGTGCTAACCTGCGCACGATGTCACGGAATTCTCCCTGCTCAAGGTAAAGCGGAGGCCACACATACAGGAATATGCGGTTCCAGTACAGACGCTGATTCGCCGGTCGGCGCCACTGAAACAGTCGGATGGCAGCAATGGCTTCCGTGAACATACGTTCCAGATGAGGCAGTTGCACGATACGGCCGGCTTGATTGCGCACTGGTGTTACATCACGAATTTCCGCGCACGCAAACAGCCGCTCATCTTTGGAGTTCTCACGGGCGACCGCATGCAACAAGTAAACATCTTCAACCGAGGGCAAGCGCTCGATATTGAAATTGCTGAGCCGCCAGACTCGGAGCCGTTCTCCCATCATGGGGTGGATGCCGCGATAGAGGCTTTCTTCCTCGTACCCCCGTGCGGGGGTCGGGCGGAATGTAAAGTGCAGCATGCCGCCTCCTTGGGCATGACCGGGGCTGGCCACCTCGACCACCACGCGATCGAGGACCCGAGGAAAGTCGGCTTGATTAAGCATTGACACGACTTCCTGCTGCATCATCTCAACATCCTTCAACGGGCCGGAGTGCCAAGCGTAAAAATCAATGACTACCTCTTGATCCGCTGGCACCTCCGAGAGGAGTGGAGAAATTGCTCGTGTCGCCTCGGCGAGCCGGCCGTACTCGCTATGTGTGGTGAAGACGTGAACACGTTTTCCTTCGTGACTGAACTCAGCGGATACATAGCAATGCCCGCTAAGATCGAGCGAACAAAAGTTTTCTAAGTTGCGAATCCGGTAGTATCGCCAAGTAATGGCCTCAAGCATCAACTTGCACATCTCCATGCTTGCCGAAGAGAATCGTCCGGAGAGGAGCCCGACCAGCGGTTGCGGACATTCCACCAGCGTATGCACTCGTTCATGGCGATCCGGCGCCTGAGGATTGGCAGCTAGGTAAGCGAGTTGTTCCTCTACGTTGTCATAGACCTGCTTCCGAGCGTGCTCAAATAGAGGTTGATCGAAGTAACGATACCGCACCTCGCGGGCTAAATCGCTAACAGCAGGAAAGAGGCCATTACTCATGGTAATCATACGGTCTAACAATGTCCGAAATGATGGTGCGGCGAGCGGGACTAAAGCTTTAGCCCGCTGTAAACGGCTTTCGAGGACGGCCAGAACTGGCGCAACTTGCTGTTCCACTCGCTGATGTGATTTGTAGATCCAGAGCAGGCTCTCCTCTAGCTGAGGCGAGTGGTCCAGGCTCTCGACGCCGTAGTGTGCGAGGGCGCGGCGCAGAGCATTTACAAACCCCGGCGGTAATCCCTCACCACCGGTCTCCAACATGCGCAAGTAAGCAAACAAATAGGTCTCCGCACTCGGTTCCTCGCCGCCAATCGACTGGCCTACTTCCGGCTCGCGCTGGAACAGAGAACAGATATCGACAAAGATGTTGAGGATCTCATCCTCAAGCTCTCGCCTTGGCTCGCTATCTAGGGTGCAGTTGTTGCTCCATTCTCCCAGCAATCGACTGCAGTGCTTAGGGTCGACATCAAACCCGAGCATGAGCTGCCGAAGTTCGTCGAGAGCGTTGTGGTAATCGGAGGAAGCTTGCTGTTTACAATCTGCCACTCCGAAGCTTACGCGCTCGGTCGCGGACTGGGTTCGCTCGATACCGGCAGCGTCGATTTGCAGCAGGGGGGCTCCGGTGTCGACCTGCACGTTCGGTATGGTCATGACTCGGCGAATCTTCCCAGAAAATGGAGCCACAACGGGCATTTCCATCTTCATGGCCTCTAATATGGCCAGACGGTCGCCGGCACAAACCGCATCACCCGGTTTTACAGCAATAGAAACTACAACCGCCGGAGCCGGCGCGTGCACGATGCCGCCGCTATCTCTTTCGATTTGGTGCGATACGCCGTCTACTTCAATCACATAATTGAGTCCATGGGCGACGGAGACAATGTGGAAGCGGCGTCCGAAAGCTGTGTGCCAATACTCGAACTGTCGTAAGCG
>Ga0126381_100003381_pt1 | contig 17356 bp, 14 predicted proteins | sample PanSoiMetPlot_28_FD_96465 | JGI IMG/M metagenome (GOLD analysis project Ga0126381, IMG submission 96465) | Tropical forest soil microbial communities from Panama - MetaG Plot_28 | ecosystem: Environmental > Terrestrial > Soil > Tropical forest > Bulk soil | place: Panama | collected 2016-02-17 | reverse complement strand
GTGCTAGCATGTTCCCAGCTATGCACCGGGCGCTCGTTCTTCTGTTCGCCGCCCAGTCGCTCCTCGCGCAGGATCTTCTGCCTCCGGAAGTCCTGATGCTGTCGCGCATTCGCGCGCGTGTGCAACATGCGCTCGACCGCCTGCCCGACTGCACGTGTATCGAAACTGTGGCCCGTTTCCATAAAGCCGCCGGCAAAGAGCTCAAGTTTATGGACAACATCGTGTTTCAAGTGCTGTTCAGCGGTGATAAGGAACTATTCGCTTCCACTGGCGAAACCCATTGGGAGAACACGCCGTTCTCGTTCATGAGCGGCGGCATGTTGGCGAACGGCCTGTTCGGCCTCCATCTGAAAACCGTGTTCCTTAACAACCTGTCGCTAATCAAGTACCACGGTATGGAAGCGCCGGGTGGACGTTCTGAAGCACGGTACGACTACTCGATTTCGCGTATGCTGAGCGGCTATACCATCCACCGCGGAAGCATGTCCGCAGTCGTCGCGATGCGAGGGTCGTTCTGGGCCGATCCGGAAACCTACGACGTCCACCGCCTGGAGTTCCACGCTGACGATCTCCCGTTTGAGCTGCTGTATACGGACGTATCTACAACCATATGGTACGAACGCGTGCGTTTGGGCGAGACTGAATTGCTGCTGCCGCAGTCAGCCGAGCTGCTCACCACCGATTTCGACGGAACAGAGAATCGTGACCTGATCGAGTTCACTCATTGTCAGCAATACCGGGCCGAAAGCACGCTGAATTTCGAGCCGCCGCCTGTCGCAGAAGCAGCCGTCGCCCCTCCTCCACCGAAACCCACAACGGAACGGAGCCTGCCGCCTGACCTCCGCGCCACCATCGCTTTGACGTCCGGGATCGACAATCACGCCGCGGTGGGATCGCTCATCGAGGGCAAATTAGTCGAGAACGTGATGCACAAACGCGCGGTTGTCGTGCCCGCGGGCACCATCGTCAGAGGCCGCCTGCGTCGGCTGGAGCACTATGACGATGCGGGCGGTTACTTCATCGTGGCGCTCGAATTCACAACGATTCAAACAGACGCCCAGGATCTACGCTTCTACGCCAGCCTGCAAGACGTCGAACACCGCGAGGGTGCAGAAATGGTGTTGACGAACAGTGTTCCGACGGGCAGCGGCCAGATCCGGACGGAAGTAGCCACCCGAACCCTTCCCGGCGTGGGGACCTTCTTCGTCAGTGGCTCCCGTTTCCTGTTGCCTGCCGGATTCAGGACAGTCTGGAAAACGCGGATCTATCCCACGGCGCGTTCGCCCCACAATTAGAGCTCCGCTAGCGGGAAACGAAAGTTGCGGGCGCCAGCGTTTGCCGTGCAGCCTTCGACTGGCGCACGCGCGCGAGGCCGACGCGCGATTCCCAGTCGTTCGGGTCGAGCGAGGAAGCTCGCAGATACTCCGCTTCTGCCGCGTCCGCGTCATGCTGCGATTCGAACCACAGGGCCAGGGCGCTGTGTGCGCGTGTGGACATCGGGTCCAGGGCGACGGCCTTGCGCAGCGCCGCTCCGGCCTGTTCTGGCATGTTCATCTCTCCGTACAGCAGTCCGATCAACTGAAATACTTCCGATGAGCCGGGCGCCATGGCCGCTGCCTGTTTCAGTTTCTTCATGGCTTCGTCGTGGCTTCCCATGCACTCGAATACTCTTCCCCAAGTGACGTAGAGGGTAGGATCCGGCATCTTGCGGGTTGCCTCCTCCAGATACGGGATCGCCGCGCTGCACCGGTTCGTGGCGATAAGATACTCGCCCAACATGATGTACGGCCGGGAATTGCGCACGCATTCCTTCGTTGCGGAAGCGAGCAGCCGCTCAGGATCTCCCCACTCACGGTTGCGTTCGTAGCAAAAGGCGCCATAGATCAACACCAGCGCCAAAATTGTTCCAACAAGGCTCGGAGTGCGCAGGCGCAGTGCCGCGATGATCTGCAGAGCGACGAGAACGAGCCCGATTAGAGGCAGGTACATCCGGCGCTCCACGAATGGATCGGCTAGCGGTACAACGGTAGAGGTCGGGGCGAGCAGAATCAGGAACAGCAGCAAGCCGAAGCACGCCAGCGGATACTGGCGGCGCCGCACGATGACAAAGGCCAGAGCGGCAGCCCAGAGCAGCAGGAAGAAGATAGCTCCGTGCTGGGTGAGGGTGCCCGAAATCGGGAAATCGTGATCGAAAGACTGGCCAAGCGGCGCCACGGCCAACTGCACGTAGCGGACGAGAACTCGACCTTCAGTCAATCCGTACTGATACCAACTGAGACCCGGTATCGAGAAGCCGGCACTCGCGGTCCTGGAAAGCAGCGTGAAGATGGAAACGAGCGCCAGAACCGAAAGAGGCGTCATCATCGCATAGAGGCGCCAGTTCTTGCGCAATCCGGTGATGCTAAACGGTATCGGCCAGAACAAGTCTGTCAGGACCAGCACACCCGCAAGTGCCACTGCATTCTCTTTGGCTCCAACCGCGAGCGCAAACAGGAGCATCACTGCCAGCGCTTCTATCCAAGTGATCGATTCGTGGCGGCGGTACAGGAAGATTACATACGCCAGCAGCAGAAACAGCGATTCCAAGCTCTCCGAGCGGCCCGCGACATAAGCTACCGACTCCGTCTGCAAGGGGTGGATGAGAAAAATCAGGGCGCCGGCTGCCGACGCGACTATCCTCTGGCGCTGGTCCCAACCGGCGATCACGAGTAGACGCAGGAGCACCAGGAACGCAAGCCCTGTGTTTACAGCGTGAATTGCGATATTTACAAGATGATAACTGAATGAGTCGTCGCCGGAAAAGATATAGTTAATCCAGTACGAGAGCATGAGCACGGGCCGTACACCTGCGAGCCAGACCCGGAGCGAGCCGACGCGTGAAGTAGTACGGAATGGCAGATGATTGTCATCGAAAAGAAACGGAGCATGCATCGCGGGCGCATAGAGCGCGGCACCTATCAGGAAGGCGGCAATGCAGGCGATTGCAAACAGAACGCCGGGGTGCCCTCGACGAAGACTAACCCCAAAGCCATCCATGCTATACGCAGACCTCAGATGCTTGCGCTTCATGGCCAACTCGCGGTCTGACTATTGTAGCAAGCGATCGCCGACTTACTCGGAAGGATTCGTACAGAAGTGACGGATTGACGAGGTATTTACCTGCGGAGAGGAATACCACCGCTAAGTGATTACTCTTTGGACGATCTGACTTTGCCCGCGATTTGCCACTCGGTAAAGGGCGACCGCACGCCGCGGATTTTTACGTTGAGGCAGTAGGGGACTCCCGCCGCAAACGCCCGACGGACTGCGGGACCTACTTGATCCATGCGCTCGACGGTTTCGCCGTGCCCGCCGAAAGCCTGCATAACTCTGTCGTAACGCGCAGCGGTAAGCTCGCATGCGACAGTGCCACCTCCCTCTACGGCCAGCGATTGCAACTCCCGCTCCAGGCCCCATCCGGCATCGTTTCCCACAATTAAAACGACCGGGAGCTTGTGGCGCACCAGGCTCTCCATTTCGGCCAGGTAAAACCCCAGCGATCCGTCACCGGTAATCACCGCCACGGGACGATCGGGATTGGCCAACTTCAAAGCGAGGCCGTTGGGCAGCGCCGACCCGATGGTGCCCAGCGGTCCCAGCCGCAACCATCCGCCGGCATGTCGTGCAGGCAGCATCGCCCGGCCCCAATGGGCGAAGTCGCCGCCGTCCCAGCAGTAGAGCGTGTCGGCCGGAAGTGCGGCCGCGAGCTCACGATAGAAGGCGGCGGGATGAATCGGAGAAGCTGTATCGCAAGCTGCCTGTGCGAGCTTCGCCCGCCAGTTGTCGCGCAGTTCGCGATTGCGTTGAAGCCACCGCTCGCCAATGACAAGATCATCGGCACTACCGAGTGCCTGCAGCGCGGCGCGCGCATCTCCACAGATGGCCACATCAAGGCGGCGATTCAAGCCCAACTCGCCTTCGTGAATATCGATCTGAATGAATTTCGCGTTCTCCGGGAACAACTTCGAGCCTCCCAGAGCCAGCCGGTAATCGATGCGCTTGCCGATGACGAGAAAAAGATCCGCTTCGCGAAATATCGCAGGCGCGGCGCGATTCAGCGCCGGATCGGCGAATCCCATCACCAGCGGATGCTCGTCCGAAACCGCGCCTCGCGCCATCGTGATCGTGTACAGCGGAATTCCGGTCTTTTCGATGAATCTCCGCAGCGACTCCTCCGCACCCGCCCACCACACTCCGCTTCCGGCGATTACGACCGGCCGTTCAGCACTACGAAGCAATGCGAGCGCCTCATCAATTTCAGAAGAGGCAGGCGCCGGAGGCGCCGCACAATTCCCTGCTCCCAACTCCCTGCCCCCCACTCCCGCCTCGTGAAACACATCCACAGGGACCGTCAGGTGCACCGCTCCGCGCCGTCCGCTATTCGCCTCTCGATACGCTCGCGCCAAATAGAACGGAATCTCGCTCGCGGCCGGCACCTCGGCAGACCATTTCACTACCGGCCGCGCCATTCCCACCTGGTCGATATCCTGAAACGCCTGGCGGTCGGCCAACCGGCGTGCGCGGCTGCCGCTCACCGCAATCAAAGGGCTGCAGGCTAGGTGTGCCGTCGCGATTCCGGTAAGAGAATTTGTGTGTCCCGGCCCGCCGGTCACGAGCGACATCGCCGGCTGCCGCCGGAAGCGCGCGAACGCGTCCGCCGCGTGCACCACGGCCGATTCGTGCCGCATGTCGATGATGCGAACGCCGGCACGCGCGGCCTGTGCGAGCACCTCGTTCAAATGATCGCCAACCAACGTGAAGATAGTGTCGATTCCCAGCGCAAGCGTGCTGCGTACGAACAGTTCCGCCCCATTTGGCATAGAACTGTCATGCTACCAGTAGGCGTCCGCTGCGATATTGAGAATACAATCGAGTTGAATGCCCAATCGACGAATTCTGGTTACCGGCGGCGCCGGCTATATCGGGTCCCATACCGTGCGGCTGCTGCTCGAACAAGGCTACGAAGTGGCCGTGATCGATAACCTCTCTAAAGGTTACAAGCACAACGTTCCTGCCAAGCTGCTGTACGAGATCGATATCGCCGACACAGCCGCGGTAACCGAAGTGCTGCGCCAGAATCGCACCGAAGCCGTAGTGCACTTCGCGGCCTTTATCGCCGTCGGTGAATCGATGATTGAGCCTGAGCGCTACTTTGCCAATAACACCGGCGGGTCGCTTTCGCTGCTGACCGCAATGGTGCATACCGGCGTCAAACACATCGTCTTTTCCTCCACGGCCGCTGTTTACGGAGACCCTGCGATCGTTCCCATTCCCGAGAGCTCACCCATTCAGCCGGTGAATCCGTATGGCGAATCGAAAGTCATGGTGGAGACAATGCTGCGCTGGTTCGATCGCATCCACCACGTGACCAGCGTCTGTCTTCGTTATTTCAACGCTTCGGGCGCGGACCCCGAGGGTCGTCTCGGCGAGGAGCACGAACCCGAGACTCACCTTATTCCCCTGCTGCTGCGAGCCGTCATCACCGGCAAGCCCGTGACCGTCTTCGGCGACGATTATCCGACGCCCGATGGTACCTGCATTCGCGACTACATCCACGTGGACGATCTGGCGCAAGCCCATATTCTCGCGCTGGAGCACCTGATGGGCGGCGGCGCATCCGACCAGTTCAACGTCGGAACGGGCGCCGGCCACAGCGTCATGGAGACGATCCGCGCGGTCGAGGAGGTGACCGGCTGCAAGGTGCCCTACAAAATCGGCCCGCGCCGTCCGGGCGATCCCCCGCAGCTCGTCGCCGCTTCCGATAAGCTTCGCTCCACTCTTAGCTGGCAGCCCAAATATACGGATATCCGCGCGATTGTGCAGCACGCATGGAACTTTGCTAATAGAGGAAACGTAAGATAGTCAACCGGGCAGGCCTCCAAGGAGGGCCGCCAATGAAAAGACTCGTCGCCCTTGCGTGGCAAGACCACCGGCCTGCCGCCAATTTGACTCCCCCTCCCGCACTTCGATATCCTGAGATTTCACGGTAGAGGTGCGGCGGCCATGATTAGGCCGGGCTGAAATTCCGATTGAGCGCGGAAGCCCGGGCGAGAGGGGCCGGCAGTTTCCGCCGAAACCGTTGGGGAGGCTCAATTCCTTGCGGTTGGGGAGTCTGGTTAACACCGGCTCACTGTCACTCGTTTCTCAGGCGGGTGGAGCGCTATCGGGATCGAAGCCGTCCTCGGACGGTCTCTCCTTTCCTATTGCCTCCCCTGTTTAGTCTATGGACATCTTCGAGCTCACGCGTGTATTGGTAGACGTTGAATCGATCACCCTCAACGAGGAGGCCGTCGGTCTCGCGATCTGCGAGATTCTGGCGCCGCTCGTCTCCGCTTACGACGGCAAGCTCGAACGCATGGAGGTGGAGCCGCGGCGCTTCAACATCTTCGCGCACTGGGGCGACCGCCTGTGCGTCACGCTATCCACCCACATCGATACCGTGCCGCCGTTCTTCGCATCGCGCGAAGATGAAACGCACATCTGGGGCCGCGGCGCATGCGATACCAAAGGCATCATAGCCGCCATGATCAAAGCCGCCGAAGCGCTGCTTGCCGCCGGCCAACGCGACTTCGGCCTGTTGTTCGTGGTTGGTGAAGAACGCAACAGCGCCGGTGCCTATCGGGCGGCCGAAGCTACGCGCGGCTCGCGTTACATCATCAACGGCGAGCCCACGGAAAACAAACTCGCCCTCGCGTCCAAGGGTGTGCTGCGCTATGAAGTGGCCGCAACCGGCAAGATGGCGCACTCCGCTTATCCCGAGCTGGGCGATTCGGCCATTCACAAGCTGCTCGATGCACTCGAAGCGATCCGGCGCATCCCGCTCCCTACGGATCCGCTGCTCGGCCCAAGCACGTTGAACGTCGGCACGCTGACTGGTGGGCGCGCGCCCAATGTCGTTGCCGATGAAGCTCGCGCCGACATCATGCTGCGCCTCGTCGGCGATTCATCCGCGACCAAGGCCGCGCTGGCCCGAGCCGCCGCCGGTCTGGTGGAATTGCGCGAAGTGATCGAAATTCCCGCAGTGCGGCTCAACTCCCTGGACGGATTCCGAACCTCAGTCGTGGCGTTCACCACCGATATACCTGCGTTCGGCGGGCAGTGGGGCGAACCGTTTCTCATCGGCCCCGGGTCTATCCACGTCGCGCACACACTTGACGAGCGTGTGCCCAAGGCGGAGCTGCTCGAAGCAGTCCAGATTTATCAACGAATGGTGAAAGAATTATGCAATCGCGAATCGAAGTAGGTATTCTCGGCGCCACCGGAATGGTGGGGCAGCACTTTATCAAGTTCTTGCAGGGCCACCCGTGGTTCGACCTGAAGTGGCTCGGCGCGAGCGATCGCTCCGCCGGCAAGAAATACCGCGAGGCGATGACTTGGCACCTGGGCGTCGTCCCTGAGCCGGTCGCCGGCATCACGGTCGATGAGTGCAAGCCGGGCAACGCTCCGCGGCTGCTATTTTCTGCTATGGATGCTTCCGTTGCCACCGACATCGAGCGTGCGTTTGCGCAAGCCGGCCACGTCGTCGTTTCGAACTCGCGCAACCATCGCATGGAAGCCGACGTGCCGCTGCTCGTCCCTGAAATCAATCCAGATCACCTGAAGCTCGTTCCCGGCCAGCAGCGCGCGCGCGGCTGGAAAGGCCAGATCGTAACGAATCCCAACTGCTCCACCGTCGCGCTCACTATGGGCCTGGGGCCGCTCAAGCAGTTCGGCATCACGAAGATCATTTGCACCACGCTGCAAGCCATCTCGGGCGCCGGTTACCCAGGGGTTGCCTCGATGGACATCATGGGGAACGTGATTCCGTTCATCGGCGGCGAAGAGGAGAAGATGGAGCAGGAGACGCAGAAGATTCTGGGTGAATTCCGTGGCGATCACGTGGAGCCGCTCGCCGCCGTCGTGAGCGCGCACTGCAATCGCGTCGCGGTGGTGGATGGCCACACCGTGACGGTTTCGGTAGAGCTGTCCTCGAAGCCCAGCGTCGCCGACCTGAGGAACGCATACGACGCGTTTACCGCGTTGCCGCAGCAGCGCAGTCTGCCGAGCGCGCCGGCCAAGCCCGTGCAGTATATGGAAGAGCAGAACCGGCCGCAGCCGCGCAAAGACGCGGAGCGCGAGCGCGGCATGGCGGCCTTCGTTGGCCGGCTACGGCCCTGCCCGGTTCTCGATTACAAATTTGTAGTGCTGAGCCACAACACGGTCCGCGGCGCGGCCGGCGCGGCGGTGCTGAATGCCGAACTGATGGTTTCGGAAGGAATGCTCGACTGATGATCGTCATGAAATTCGGCGGCACGTCGGTAGAGTCCGCCGCCGCTATCGAACGCGTCGCGCGCATCGTCAACGCGCGCCTTGACCGCCGGCCTGTGGTGGTCGTCTCCGCCATGGGAAAAACCACGAACAAGCTGCTGGCCATTGCGGCCGCGGCGATCGGCGGCAGGCGCGACGACTACATCCGCCAGCTTCACGATCTACGCGACTTTCATTCCCGCGAGGCGCGGCAGGTAGTGCCGCTCTCCGAGCGCGCCGGCCTCGATCGCTTCCTTGATGAGCACTTTCAGGAGCTCACCGAGCTTGTGAAAGGCCTTGCTGTCCTCGGCGAGCTTACGCCTCGCTCCATCGACACCATCTCCAGCTATGGCGAGCGCCTCTCCAGCTACATCGTCACCCAGGCGTTCCGTCATTTCGCCATGATGGCCGAGCACCTGGATTCGCGCGACGTGATCGTCACCGACGGCCGGCACACCCAGGCCGCGCCGCTGTTTCCCCAAACGTACGCCAAGCTCAACGCCACTGTGCCGCCGATGGCGGCGCGCGCCGTGGTCGTGATGGGCGGCTTCATCGGCGCCACGGAAGACGGAGTCACCACAACGCTCGGACGCGGCGGCTCCGACTTTACCGCGTCAATCGTGGGCGCCGGCATCGGCGCAGAGGAAATCCAAATCTGGACGGATGTAGATGGCATGCTCACGGCCGATCCCACCATCCTTGCCGATGGCCATCGCGTCAAGACGCTCTCGTTCGCGGAAGCGGCTGAGCTGGCCTATTTCGGAGCGAAAGTGCTGCACCCGGCCACCGTGGTCCCGGCAATCGAGAAGGACATCCCGGTGATGATTCTCAACTCGCGCCGGCCCGAGGTCGCCGGGACACGTATAGTCTCCGGCCAGGTCCACTGCGGCAATGTAGTCAAGTCGATCGCCTGCAAACGCAAGATTGCACTGGTGAACATCCACTCGACGCGTATGCTGATGGCGCACGGCTTCCTGCACAAAATCTTCCAGGTGTTCGATCGCTACGAAACGCCGGTTGACATGGTCGCCACCTCCGAGGTCAGTGTCTCGCTCACCATCGACAATCCCGCGCGGCTCGACGAAATAGTGAGCGACCTCCGCCAGTTCGCTGAAGTGGAGATCGAGCGCGACCAGGTGATCGTCTGCCTGGTGGGCGAAAACATCCGCTACACTGCCGGTGTGGCGCGCCGCGTGTTCAACGCACTCGACGGCATCAATATCCGCATGATCTCGCAGGGCGCTTCACTGCTGAATATCAGCTTCGTGGTGGCCGAAGCCGACGTGAAGCGGACCGTGGTCGCGCTGCACGGAGAGTTCTTCTCCGAACTTGATCCCGCTGTCTTCGAGCGCAGCGAGGCGGTGCATGTCTGAGCCGCGGCGGCTGGCCATTGTCGGTTACGGCAAGATGGGCCGCCTGATCGAGCAGTTCGCGCCGGAGTATGGTTTTTCCGTGGCGCTCAAGCTCGACGAGTTCAACAACGCCAACTTTGAGGGACTCACCCAGGAGAACTTTCGCGGCATCGATGCGGCGATTGACTTCTCCATTCCCGCCGCGGTCCGGCGCAACGCGGACGGCATCGCGGCGCTCGGCGTGAACCTCGTGATCGGTACAACCGGATGGCTGGATCAAATGGGCGAGGTAAAAGCAGCGGTCGAGCGGCACGGCATCGCCGCGGTTTGGAGCCCCAACTACTCCATCGGCGTGAACGCGTTTTTCCGCATCGTCGCCGAAGCCGCGAAGCTCTTGGCCGGTCAGCCCGAGTATGGCGCTTGGGCGTGGGAGGTCCATCATTCCACCAAAAAGGACGCGCCTTCCGGTACACTACTGAAGCTGGTGGAGCAGATGAAAGCCGCGGGCTACACGCGCCACATTGATACCGGTTCCAACCGCGCGGGCGCGCACCCGGGCACGCATGAGATCGGCTTTGATTCGGCCGCCGACACCATCACGCTCCGGCACACGGCGCGCAGTCGCGAAGGCTTCGCCCGCGGCGCTTTGAAAGCCGCACAATGGGTGGTAGGCAAGAAGGGCTTTTACGAATTTAGCGAAATCATTTTTCAGCCGCCGATGAACGCCGATGAACGCCGATAGCTCTACAGTTTTTCATCTGCGTTTATCGGCGTTTATCTGCGGCTAAGAATCGGCTTTCAGGAGGTGGTACATGTTTACAGGATGCGGAACGGCCCTCGTAACTGCGTTTCGGCGCGACCTGTCTTTGGATGAGCCCACGCTGCGTAAGCTCGTGCGGCGGCAGATCGATGCCGGCATCAATTTCCTGGTGCCTTGCGGTACAACGGGTGAGAGCCCTACCCTGACGCGCGCCGAGCATCTGCGCGTTATCGAGATCACGGTGGAAGAGGCCAACGGCAAAGTCCCTGTGCTGGGAGGCGCCGGGGGTTATAACACGCATGAGGTCATCGAGCTCGCGCGCGAATTGGAGCGCCTTGGCGTGGACGGCATACTCTCCGTAACGCCTTATTACAATAAGCCCACCCAGGAAGGCCTTTACCAGCACTACAAAGCCATCGCCGCGGCGGTGCCCCTGCCAATCGTTGTTTACAGCGTTCAGGGCCGCACCGGTGTGAATGTGGAACCCTCCACCCTCGCGCGCCTGGCTGAAATCGAAAATATCGTCGGGGTCAAAGAGGCTTCCGGCAACATCGGCCAGATGGCCAATGTAGTCCACGAGGTGCCGCCCCGGTTCACGATTCTTTCGGGCGACGATGCCGTCACCATTCCGCTGATGGCGCTGGGCGGCCGCGGAATCATCTCCGTGGTTTCCAACGAAATCCCCTCCGAGATGACTCAATTGGCGCAAGCGTGCCTGCGCGGCGATCTTGATACCGCACGCGCCATCCAGCGCCGATACCTGCCGCTCATGAACATCAACTTCGTCGAGTCGAACCCGATTCCGGTCAAAGCCGGAATGGCGCTGATGGGCCTGCTTGAGCCGGTATATCGCCTGCCGCTGGTGCCGCCTTCCACTGCCAATCTTGCGAAAATCGAGAAGGTGCTGGAATCCGTCGGCCTGCTGGGGAGCGTGCCAGTTGCAGGCTGACATCGAGCGGCTGTACGACGAAAAACCTGCAGAGTACACCGCCGCACACCGAGCGGTGTTCGAGTGCTTTCGCGACGGTCTTGATCGTGGCGCGATTCGCGCCGCCGAGCCCGATGCCTCCTCTCCAACCGGCTGGCGTGTTAATACCTGGGTCAAGAAGGGCATTCTTCTCGGCTTCCGCATGGGAACCATCGCCGATATGTCGGTGGGCGATCTCTCGTTCTGCGATAAGGACACGTACCCGATGAAGCGCGTCGGACCGAGCGACGGCGTTCGGATCGTGCCCGGTGGATCGAGTGTGCGCAGCGGCGCTTATCTCGCCAAATCGGTGACGTGCATGCCGCCTATGTGGATCAATGTCGGCGCGTACGTGGACGAAGGGACGATGGTCGATTCGCACGCGCTCGTGGGGAGTTGTGCGCAGGTCGGCAAGAACTGCCATATCTCCGCGGCCAGCCAGATCGGCGGCGTGCTGGAGCCCGTTGGAGCGATGCCGGTGATTGTGGAAGATGAAGTTCTCGTCGGCGGCAACTGCGGCATCTACGAGGGCACCATTGTGAAGCGCCGCGCCGTTCTCGGTACCGGCACCATCCTCAACCGCTCCACGCCGGTCTACGACCTCGTGCGGAATACCGTTCATAAAGCCACGGACGATCAGCCGCTCGTCATCCCCGAAGAAGCCGTGATCATCGCCGGAACGCGCGCGATCACCAGCGGCCCCGGTAAAGACTGGGGAATCTCGATTTATACGCCTGTGATTGTGAAGTACCGCGACACGAAGACGGATACAAAAATCCAATTGGAAGACTTGCTGCGCTAGGCGGGAGCGTGGCCGTTGCCGCCGTTCCGCCGAGCTTTCAAAAATGTGTCGACCGTCCTGGACAATTCCTGCACAACCTCTTGGGTGCGCTCCTGAGCCTCGGAAAGCCTCTGCAGACTGGCCGCCAACTCGCGGCGCTTCCGGCGCTCGTTTCGGGCTTCCCGTACTCCATAAAGGATCGCCCGGTCCAATCTGGTGTCAATCCGCGCGATCATCTCCTCGTGCTTTGCGAAGTTCACCTCATGCTTCACCTGCATTTCCAGGATGAACTCTATGGTTTTCTCGACGTCCACGACATCTCCATTCTACCCCAGCACATCCACTCCATCCTCTTCCCGCCTCCTTTGCAGCACGATCGCCACAGCGAGACCTACCAATGTCAAAACTAATCCCAAGTAAACCGAAAGAGGTCTATAACTCATCGTAATCGTGTGTTTCCCAGGCCCAACCACCACACCGCGAATTGCGATATTTACTTTCCAGATCTCCGCCGGCTTTCCATCCACATATGCGTACCAACCGGGGTACCAGTTATCACTTACAACCAGCATTCCCTTACACGCCATCTCCACATCCAGATACACCGAACCAGGCTTATCTACAACCTTCCCCACCTTGTCCGGCGCGCTACAGGTATCGAGCGCCGGCTTGGTCCCCACCGTGAGCGCCGTGGTCCGTAAGTCGAAAGGCCACGTGTTCACCATGTCGGCGCCGTTCCATTCGTTCGGCGCCACTACGATCTGGTGCACGGTCCACGCGCGCGGAAACGCTTCGGGGTTGTACCAGACCTTGATCCCGTTCTTGCCGGTGATCATCTCCTGCAGGCCCGCTCGGGTAGGCGTGCGGCTCACGATGTAACTCAGCCCGTACATTCGACCAATCCGGTCCGCCCACCACCCGCCCAGCTCCGAAGTCGAGGTCAGCATGCTGGCGCTATAGGTCTGGTTCGTTTCCATGCGGTACCAGTCGCCGAAATTGAAGGCTACGTCTTTCTCGTTCACCTCGATTCTCTTCGGATCGGGGCGTGTTCGCAGCCAGTTCGCCAGGTCCTGCGTATCCACGAGCGCATTGACGATGGCCATCCGACCCGCATCCTTCTGATCGTGCACGTGCGGCCAGCCCCATCCGACTTCGTTCCCCTGTTCGATCACCAGCAGAATTCCCAACAGTCCAAGCGCCCATTTACGCCCCACGAATCCGCGGCTCCAGGCGTAAAACAAACCGGCCAACAGCAGGGCAATTAATCCGATCATGCCCGGCCGTGAGTCGCCGTCCAGAACGCCACTGTTCACTGTAGGCTTCAAATAGGTCATCAGCATCAAAAGCGCGAAGGTTCCTGCGCCGAACCAAATCAGTGCCTTTACCACTCTTCGGTCGCACTGTAAGTCTGGACTGCCAAAGAGTATCTCGGCGCCAATCGCCGCCAGCACCGCGACGGCAAACTGAAACAGAAACATGGCTACGATCGGCTCGCGCGTCTTCTCCACCAACGGCACGAATACATACAGCAGCCCGTAAGGAGCGCAGAAGCGGGCCATCGCGTACAACAAACCACCAATCGCGATCGCCGTAAACAGCCGCACGTCGCGCCGGCGGAATCCGCCGAGAATCGCGATCGCCGCTAGGCTCAGCCCCACCGTTCCGACAAACGGATCGGAGAACATCCCGCTACCGCCTGGCATCACAAGGTGCAACAGTTCTTCAGGCCGCACGCTGAACCTCGCGTGCTCCGGAAACGGAACGCGGTCTTTCCACGTGAGCGCGCCGGTTTCCGTCCAGCGCTTCGAGAGTTTGCCATACTCAATTGCGGGTAGCACCTGAACGGCGCTCACGAGCACCATCGCGCCAAACAGCACCGCCAGGCGTACCAAGATCTGCCGCCGATGTTCGCGCCTGGCCATCGCGGCCAGTCCTACGCCCGCAACTGTCAGGCACAGGATCACGGGCGGTTCATGATGGCCGCACAGCCACGATACTCCCAGCATTGCGCCCGCCGCCGCGGCGCTCTTCAGGGGCGCCCGTCCGCGTAGCGATCGTAGCAGAAACAGGAACACTAGCGGAGCGAAAATGGCAGGCGTCAGGTGATGCGGCCAATCCGTGTTGCCATAAAATCCCATGGTCGCGAACAGGATCGCCGCCACCGCCGCCGGTCCGCCTGAACATCCCAGATCGCGAAACAGCCAATAGGCGAACAATGCCGCGATGCAATGGATCAGGACAAACCACAAGTGGATATAGAAGAACTGAACCTGCCCGTTGTGCAGGGGTGCGAGCGCCAGAAGAAACGTGAACGGGCTGACGGCGCTCGGTTCCACCTGCCCGACGGTTGGCTGTCCGAACCACTCATACGGAGTCCACAACAGCACCGACCAATGCCGAATCGCGTAGACAGCCGTTTCCAGGCGCGGCACGACCATGTTTGCCAGGTCCGAGCTCGCCAGAAATGTGTACTGCTTCGTGAGGGCGAGCTTCCAAAAGACCGTGATGACACCGAGCACAGCAAACAGAGCCGGCGCCGCGCCGCGAGCCAGGCGCGTCCACCGGCCCTCTTGCATTCGCGCCTTTTGACTGGGAAGGGATTTGGTTTCCAATCCAAACAGCTTAAGGGCTGGCGTCCGCTACTTCAACTGCGCGCCATCCGGCGCCAGTTTGCGCGCCTTTTCGAAATCGCCCTTCAACTGCGCCGTGATCTTCTCGGCCACGTCGGCGCTGGCGCCGTGGAACTTGGCGCCCAGGCTTTCCTGTGTGGTCGACCAAATCACGTCTCCGTCTTTGTTCACCAGCCGTACCGCGGCGATCGCCTCGTGGCGCCGCTCGGTCGAATGATCCGACTCGCCTTCGCCGATCCCGATTCCCGCTGCGTTGCCGCTGTTATAGCGCGAGCCGCTGCTGCGGGCGCTGAGATTAGCATGCGCGTTGACGTTGTCCGACGACTGGTGCGTCTCGGTAAACACGAGGTCTTCGGCTGCGCCGCGCAGGATGGCATCGGCCCGCTCCTGATTCTCGGTGAGCACGAACAGCCGTGCGCCCGCCAGGCTGCTGATCAGGATGTCGCGCATCTGCGCCGCGGTCTCGCCTCCTGTCAGGCGGTCGACGTAGACCCGCTTCACCATCATCAGTTGCCGCAGGCTCGCCGCTTCCAGCGCCGCCGGCGTGGTTTGTGCCAGCGCCGCACCGGCCAACGCGGCCATTGCGCACACCAGAGTCCTCATCCTTTGCCCGCCTTTCGCGCTTCGTTATCCTGATACTCCACTCTGCGTCCGGTGCGCGCCTCCAGCCCTGTGAGCACGGCGCGGATGTCGCCCTTGTCGATGCGCAGCACCAGCGCCTGCTGTTTTCCCTCGGAATCCACATACCCCAGCGTGACGAAATGTTTGTGCGACTTGCTGAGCAGCAGCATGGGTGAGATGAGAACGGCCGCCGCATAGCGCCGGCTGACGTTCTGGCCATACTCCAGCGTGTTGACCTTCTCGTAGGAGATGCGCAGTTCGTGTTTGCCAAAGCGGAGCACAAGCTGTTCGTTGTCCGTCAGGTCGAGGCGAACGGTGCTCTTGGCCGGAGTGCCAGCGGTCGTGCCACCCACGACCTCGGCCTTCGACCCGGGCTGGCCGGCCGATGCGAACGCGGCCGACAGCAGCCCGCAAATTATCAGGAGTCGCAATCGCGCCATGGAGAAGATGTAGTGCAGCGCGGAAGCCCGGATTCTCAGAAATATTTCGGGTTGGTGCTAGCGCTGGATCACCAGCTTGGGCACGGCTGGCGGGCGGATCCGTGCCGTGAAGGCGCTAATCGCCAGGTGCAGCAGAATCGCTGCCGTCAGCAGCCCACCCGCCGCCTTGTAAATAAACCGGATGCGCCGCGGCTCTAGGCGAATTTCCACTACCGGAGCGGGTGTCGGCCGATGCGAAGCTGCTTCGGGCCCGACAGGCGCTCGCGTTTCCCCAACGGCCAGAGGCATCTCGATAACGCGGAGCTGGCACGGCCAAACCGCGCCTTCCCGATACTCCAGCTCACGCAGCAGCCCGACGATCACCACCGGGTCGTCCACCACGGAAACTTCGCCCACCAGGCGACGTGGAATCGAGATCTCCTCGCCCGTTTTACGGTTCACCACCAGCATCTCCGACCACGTGGCTCGAAGGAACGCCCACTCGTTGTGCCGAATGCCGCGAATCGCGGGGTAGAACGAGAAAGGGCGATTGGCCAGGTGACCGAGGGCCGGAGGAATCGGGGGCGACGCCATGTGATTCGCTCCCAGGATACCGCACAACCGCTGGCAGGGGCGGCGTTCGCTTGCCCGCTCGGCGAGTCCGCTACGCACGATGCCGCCGCAGCGCTGGCCGCACCTCCGCGGCCATCCGATCTGTCGCCAGTCCGCCTCCCAGGAATCCGTTGATCGCGCGCGCTGCTTCCGCAGGATCTCGCAGCACGTCCTCGTGCCTGACGTACAGGGCCTGTGTTTCCGGCCGGTTCGCCAGAAACGACTTTACGCGCCCGACGAGCCTGGTATATTCAGCCTTCAGGCGGGAGCGCCGCGCCGGCGTATCGTTCACATCGGCGCCGCGCCGCGCGATCATCTGCGACTGGGAAGCCAGTACCTCATCCAGATCGCGCTCGATGAAAATCACGCGGCATGCCACATTGGGCGGCAACGCGTGTAACAGGGGAGCGACAATCTTCACCGCCTTGCCCTTCGCGTCCGCCAGCCAGGCGGCATCCCTCCGCATCTGCTTCACGGGCCCATATTCGAAGTAGCCGCGCGGATTGTCTTCGTCGGGCTGGCGCTCGCCATCCGCGAGAAGGGGCAGCCCGCCCGTCGCGAGCATCTGCATCAGCATCGACGTGCCCGATCGCGGCAGACCGGAGACGATCACAACTTCCCGGTTCAGCGGAGGAAGAGATTTCGGAGTTTGGTTCGGAACGTCAGCCGGTTCCGCCCACTCGTCCTGCTCGATCACAGGTGCCGCCGGCCGCTCGCGGCGTGCCGCTTCCCGCAACTCGCGATACAGCCGGAGGTGCTCCCCGGCTGCTTGCGGCTGGTTGAGACGCCGCTTCAGCAGCAACGCCAGGCGCAGGTGTGCCTGCGGGAAGTTCGGGTTCAGCTCCAGCGCGGCGCGAAACGCATCGGCCGCCCGCTGGTAGTCCTTCAT
>Ga0126381_100003380_pt1 | contig 17358 bp, 15 predicted proteins | sample PanSoiMetPlot_28_FD_96465 | JGI IMG/M metagenome (GOLD analysis project Ga0126381, IMG submission 96465) | Tropical forest soil microbial communities from Panama - MetaG Plot_28 | ecosystem: Environmental > Terrestrial > Soil > Tropical forest > Bulk soil | place: Panama | collected 2016-02-17 | reverse complement strand
GTGGCGGCCATGGGCCTGCAGTACGCCACGGTGACAGGCGTGGCCAGGGATGACCTGGCCGATGGAGGCGCCTGGCTGTATGCCCAGACCTGCCGGGAGATCCACCAGAGCGTGTCAGGCTGCGGCGTCGAGCTGCTGATCCCCGACTTCAATGCCGAGCCGCGGCGCCTCGCTGAGGTGTTCTCAGCCCGTCCCGAGGTGCTGGCGCACAACCTCGAGACGGTGCCGCGGATCTTCCGCCGCATCCGGCCCGGATTCCGGTACGAGCGGTCCCTGGAGGTGCTGAGCCGGGCCAGACTGGCCGGGCTTGTTACCAAGTCCAATCTCATCCTGGGCATGGGCGAGCACCGGGACGAGGTCAGCGAGGCCATGGCCGCCTTGCGGGCCGTCAGCTGCGAACTGCTGACGATCACCCAGTACCTGCGTCCGTCCTCCCTGCATCACCCGGTCGACCGCTGGGTGCCACCGGAAGAATTCGAGGAGCTCGCGGCGGAGGCCGCCGGACTTGGGTTCGCAGGCGTGCAGTCCGGCCCGCTGGTTCGGTCGTCCTACCGGGCTGGTCGGCTATATCGCCAGGCCATCGGCAGGCGGGCAGACCCGGTATTCTCGCCGTCATGAGGAGAAAGTCCGGCGCAGAGCCGCAGAACCCCGCCGACCCGGCATCGATGGGGCGGATCAAGCAGCTCCGCATGGTCGCCGGAATCGTGCACGAGCGCGACCCGAAGTCGCTGCCGCTGGTAGGGCTCGCCGCGCTCGGCGTCGCGGCTGTGATCATCCTCGTCGGCTTCTTCCTCGGCCTGGTCTATGTATTCATTCCCTTCGCCATCCTCGGCGGGCTGCTCGTCGCGATGCTCCTGTTCGGCCGGCTCGCGACAGCGGCGCAGTACGCCATGGTGGAGGGGCAGCCGGGCGCGGCCGCGGCCGTGCTGCAGACGCTGCGCGGCGGCTTTACCACCACCCCGGCCATTGCGGGCAACCGGAATATGGACGTCGTGCACCGCACGGTCGGAAAGCCGGGCGTGATCCTCGTCGGCGAAGGCTCCCCCGCGAGGCTGCCGAGCCTGCTCGCCGCCGAGAAGAAGCGGATTGCCCGGATTGCGAACCAGATTCCGATCTACGACTTCCAGGTCGGGGACGGCGAAGGCCAAGTCCCGATCCGCCAGCTGAACAAGAAGATCATGAGGCTGCCGCGCAATATCAAGGGCCAGGCGGTCGCCGAGCTCAACTTCCGGCTCAACGCGCTGCCGCAGCAGCTGCAGATGCCCAAGGGCCCGATCCCGCGGGCGGCCAGGATGCCGAAGCCGCCCCGACCGCGCACGCGCTAGCGCGCCCCGCCTCCGGCGGCTGCGTCAGACGCGGACGACGACGGTACCCGCCGCCTTGTCCTGCAGGCCACGCAGGTCGCGGTCCATCATGAGGGCCGGAACGACGAGCATGAGCAGGACGGTGCGCGGCAGCGCCCACAGCCCGACGGGCTGGCCATTCAGCCGGACAACCCGGAGCCCGAGAAGCCGCTTACCGAGGGTGAACCCGGTCAGCGCTGTCAGCAGGAAGTCCTGCGCGGCGAAAACCACGGGCGTCCACAGCCGCGGCTGCGCAAACACGTCGGTCACGTGCCCGGCGTGCGGGTGATAGAAGAACGCGATCACGATGAGGCTGCAGGCGAACCAGTCGATGAACAGCGCGGCCAGCCGCCTGCTCCAGCCTGCGACGGAGCCGCGTCCGAATTCCGGCAGGCCAAGGTGCTGCCCTGGGTAGAAGGCACCGGCTGCGGTCGCCTCCTGGTTGCTCACAGCTCAACGGTATCGGCTCGGCTGGGTCACCGGACCACTGCCAGGCACGGTTTGGCATGCTGGGCAGAAGCGCACAGGAGCAGGCTCGCGTAACACTGGTGAAACATCGGGGACACGACCAGGAAACTGTCCGCGGATACCGTCGAGCAGACCCTCTGACTGCCCCGCTGACCGCTGACCAGCTAGCTGAGCGGATGCACGGATACGGCGGGGCCAGGGGCCGCACATGGGGTGGCGGCAAGCTTTCCGCCAGCGGCAAGCACTGCGCCCGCGGCATCACCGCGGCCGCACTTTAAGGAGAGTGGATGTTCACAAACGGTGACGAGGTACTGCGCTTCATAGAAGCCGAGGGGGTCCAGTTCATCGACGTGCGCTTCTGTGATCTGCCCGGCACGATGCAGCACTTCACCGTGCCTGCCGAGTCTTTCGATGAGGGCGTGTTCACCGAGGGCCGGATGTTCGACGGCTCGTCGATTCGCGGGTTCCAGCAGATCCACGAGTCCGACATGCTGCTGCTGCCGGACCCGAGCACAGCGGTGCTCGATCCGTTCCGAGCGCACAAGACCCTGAACATGACCTTCTTCGTGCACGACCCGCTGACCGGCGAGCCGTACACGCGCGATCCGCGCAACATCGCCCGCAAGGCGGAGGACTACCTGCGCGGCAGCGGCGTGGCTGACACGGTCTACTTCGGCCCGGAGGCCGAGTTCTACATCTTCGACTCCGCTCGGTATGAGACCGGGGCGAACCAGGGCTACTACCACATCGACTCGATCGAGGGTGCCTGGAATACCGGCCGGGACGAGCCGGGCGGCAACCTCGGCGCCAAGCCGGCCTACAAGGGCGGCTACTTCCCGGTGCCACCCATGGACCACTACACCGACCTGCGCTCCGAGATGGTCCGCAAGCTGATCGAGGTCGGCGTCACTGTCGAGATGCAGCACCACGAGGTCGGCACCGCGGGCCAGGCGGAAATCGACATCAAGTTCGACACGCTTCTGCACATGGCCGACAAGCTGATGCTCTACAAGTACGTGGTCAAGAGCGTCGCTCGGGACGCGGGCAAGACGGTGACCTTCATGCCGAAGCCGCTGTTCGGGGACAACGGTTCCGGCATGCACTGCCACCAGAGCCTGTGGAAGGACGGCACGCCCCTGTTCTACGACGAGGTCGGCTACGCGGGCCTGTCCGACATCGGGCGCCACTACGTGGGCGGCCTGCTCCGCCACGCCCCGGCGCTGCTGGCCTTCACCAACCCGACGATGAACTCCTACCACCGGCTAGTGCCGGGCTTCGAGGCTCCGGTCAACCTGGTGTACAGCCAGCGCAACCGTTCGGCCTGCATCCGGGTCCCGATTACCGGGCCGAACCCGAAGGCCAAGCGCCTCGAGTTTCGCGTGCCCGACCCGTCCTGCAATCCCTACCTAGCGTTCGCCGCCATGATGATGGCGGGCCTGGACGGAGTGAAGAACAAGATCGAGCCGCCGGACCCGGTCGACAAGGACCTCTACGAGCTGCCGCCGGACGAGGCCAAGGCCATCCCGCAGGTGCCGGGCTCGCTGGAGGCCGTGCTGGGCAACCTGGAAGCCGACCACGACTTCCTGCTCGAGGGCGGCGTGTTCACCCCGGACCTGATCGAGACCTGGCTGGAGTACAAGCGGTCCAACGAGATCGACGCGATCCGGCTGCGCCCGCACCCGCACGAGTTCGAGCTGTACTACGACGTGTAGCCCTCGGAGGGTCGCTGACCTGGCCAGGAGCCAGGTCAGCGGCTGTCCGGGCGGACGCCGCCGACCTTGTTGCAGGACTCGGGCTTAGTACTTGTCGTGCATCGTCCCTTTGCCCGGTCCTTCCACCATGCCACAGCCGCAACCGTGATGACCCGCCCCGAGGCCATGGTGCGCCTGCACCCAGTCGGTGAAAGCACTGGTGACCGCGTCGGCCTGGGCCTTGTTGATGGTGCCTTTGCTTACCAGCTGGCCGAGTACCGTCTCCAGGGCACCACCGCGGGCTAGCAGCTCTGACATGCCACCATGGCACCAGCCGCGCATGCTCTGCTGGTGGCTAGCCAGGTAGCCCACCAGTCCGTCGTGGATTGCGATGGCCTCGGACTTGGTGATCGTGCCCTTGGCGACAAGTGACGCCAGCGGGCCATGCCAGGCCGATGGCATCCGGAATGTGCTGGAAGCGACGGCGACCGTGCTCGCGGCCGCTGCCGGCAAGCTCCCGGTGGTCACGGCAGCTGCGCCTCCTCCGCCGACCAGGAGACCAGCGGCGGCCAGACCTGACAGCAGCTTCCTGTTCATGACGTCCCCCCGCTCAGGTCTCTTCCGTTCCCCCTTTTCACGATAGCGAGCAGCGGTTCAGCCCAGCCGTGACTGCATTCGTTCTATACCTGTTGATCATGATGGCAGTCATTTGTCCCCCTCAAACGATCTTGAATCGGGGGTGATCGGCTCTACAGGTCCTTCAGCGCCGAGGTCATCAGGGCGGCCGAGTCGCGCGGCGATAGCGCGGCCGCTTGCAGGTGGCGGAAGAACATGTTGTAGCTGTGGACCTCGGCTGTGTCCTCGAGCCACAGTATGCCGGTGACATACCCGACGGCCGCGACGTCTGGGTCGGCCGGGTCAGCGAAACCCAGGATCACGAACGGCAAGTCCAGGGCGACGTGCGCGCCACTCGTGAACGGGATGAACTGGAGGATCATGGTCTTCAGCGAGCTCAGCTCGATGAGGTGCTCGATCTGCCCGCGCATGACTTCCCGGCCGCCAACCTGGCGCCGCAGCGCGGCCTCGTCCAGAACGACCTGCACATTAGGCGGGCTGGACCTGGCGAGCCGCTGGCGCTCCATGAACATCTCGACGATCTGTTCCGCGGAACCCGGATACCTGCCCGTCCCGGCGCGGCCGCCTGTCACGACTGCACGCGCGTAGTCCTCGGTTTGCAGCAGGGCCGGTACGCGGGCGACAGCGTACTGACGAATCTCGCTGGCTTCGCTTTCCATGCCGAGGTACGTCGCGAGGTGTGGCTGAACGTTGCCCCAGGCGTGCCACCAGCCTTTCTGCCTAGATTCGCGGGCGAGCTCGATGAGGCCGGCCCGCTCGTCCGCTGGCACGCCGTAGATGCTGAGCAGGTCGCGGACGTCGCGCGGTGAAACGAGCACCCTGCCGGTCTCGATGCGGCTGATTTTGGACGCGGAGCAGTCGAGCCGGACGGCGACCTCGTCGCACGTCAGCTGCGCGGCCTCGCGCAGGCGCCGCAACTCAGAGGCGATGCGACGGCGCCGGACTAGGCTCACAGTCCATCTCTAAACCGCTGTTCACGTTGCCGGCCATAGTACTAGGACATGCCTGCAACCTGCGGTTTCTTTCCGAGCGGGTATCGATGCAGGATGTCAGCGTTGGGGCGATGACGCAGCAGCGGACCTGGCGGGCGAGCCGTTCGCGGCGGTACGTGCGAGCTCTTCACACAGGTGGCAGGCGCCGCAGTAGCCGCACGGCCACCTCCCGCATACCGGGCAGCGCTCTCGCTCACTCATGCTGCACCTGCTCCTTCTGACCGCGGTCGAGGTGGTGGACCAGCACAGCCCGACTCTGGGCTGCGGTCGGCAGCGTCCCGTGCCATCGCAGCCGCCGCATGCTGGTGCAAGGACAAGAACCGCTCCGGTCGCGGAAGCCGGTCGTTCCCGGCGTCCAGCCACATGCCACTGGCGACCCTGGCCCGGTCGATGAGCTCACGGGCATGGCTGAAATCTGCAGACGAAATACTCAGCGGGCAGAGCGGCGGCATGACGTGCAACTCTGCGCGTCCCGCGAGATCGCTCACGTCGTGGATCAGCCGCTGCTGAGTCAGGAAGCTCACCGCCTGCAGCACGGCTGCGTACGGGCTCGCCGATGGTTCTGCGAGCGCACAGGCCACACCGGCCGGGAGCACGAAAATACGGTCGGCCCCGAGGCAGATGGCCTGCGAGATCGGCGTGTTGTTCGCGAGGCCGCCGTCACCGAGGATCATGCCGTGACGACGTACAGCCGGCAGCAGTCCTGGGATTGCGGTGCTCGCCAGGATTGCGCTGCCGGCGTCGCCCTCGGACAGCAGCACTTCCTCTCCGGAGAGCATGTTGGTCGCCACCACGTGAACTGCTGTCGCCGCGTCCTCAAGATTGCGGTACGGCAGATGGGCTTCGATGAGACGGCGCAGGCCGTCGGATGCGAAGACGGACTCGCGAGCGCCGGCTAGCGCCAGCAGATGACGACCGGGGCTGAACGGAAACACATCGCTGCGCCGAAGGCCGCCCCAGATATCCGCTAGCGCGCCGAGGGCTTCCTGGCCGGTGCCATGTCCGGCGAGGTAGCCGACGTTGAGGGCGCCAGCCGAGGTACCGACGAGCAGGTCCGGTTTCACTTTGCGGGCACTCAGGGCTTGCATCATCCCGACCTGCACCGCTCCGAGGCTGCCGCCCCCGGAGAGAACGAACGCGGTAGTCATGGCCGGTGCTGCCGATCCGATCGCTGCTCGTGGCGACCAAGGTGGCCCTCCCCAGGGAACGCCGTCGCAAGCCGCGCCAGCGTCCGGCCGAGCGCACCGGGGGCAGTTCCCGCCGCTGTCGTTCTGACGGTCATGACGTTGCCTCCCGTTCTAACGAACACTAAGTTTGACGTTAGAAGCTTCAGGCTCTAACGTCAAGACCTGTGTCCGTTAGAGATTGACTACTCGATCGGGGAGCCGGATTGAACGTCCGAGATTTCGCCAGCCGCGTCACGAGCATCGCCGCGCTGGCTGAGCCGGTGCGCCGGGAGCTGTACCTCTACGTGGTCGGCCAGGCCGCGCCGGTAAGCCGCGAGCAGGCCGCTGCGGCAGTGGGAGTGGCCCGGCACGTGGCAAAGTTCAATCTCGACAAGCTGGAGGACGAAAACCTGCTGGATGTCGAGTACGCGCGCCCGTCCGGCCGCGGAGGGCCGGGCGCCGGCCGGCCGGCCAAGCTGTACAAGCGCAGCGGCCGCGAGGTCGAGGTGAGCCTCCCTGAGCGGCGGTACGATCTAGCCGCGCAGGTCATGGCTCAGGCAATCACGCAGGCCGAGGAGCAGGCAGTTCCAATCGCGGACGCCCTGCGCGACGCGGCGAGAGATGCGGGCCGCACCCTTGCCGCTGAAGTCCAGCAAAAAGCGGGCACCCGGCCGAGCCGAGAGGGCCAGATTCGTGCCGTGCAGGACGTCCTCACCGAGCAGGGCTACCAGCCCCGTGCCGCTGAGGATGGCGGCCTGGCGCTGGCAAACTGCCCGTTCCACGCCCTTGCGCAAGCCCATTCGTCGCTCATGTGCGGCGTCAATCTCGACCTCATTAACAGCCTCGTTGAGACCGCCGGACCCAGCGATGCACGGGCGGAGCTCAGCCCGTCTCCTGGCATGTGCTGCGTGCGGATCACCACGGCGTAGGCGCTGCTCAGGCCTACCGGGTCAGGCAGAAGGGATGGCCGGCCGGATCGGCGAACACCCGGAAGCTCTCGCCACCACTCTCAAGCCGGGTTGCGCCGAGCTCGAGAGCACGAGCCTCGCCGGCGTCGAGGTCGTCCACGGCAATATCGAGGTGTGCCTGCTGCGGGTAGGCCGGGTCCGGCCACCTGGGCGGGTTGTAGTCGCTGATCTGCTGGAACATGACGCTCTTGCCGTTGCCGGTGATGAGCGCGCCCTCGGGCCCCTCGTAGCCCACCTCCATGCCCATCAAGGCCGCATAGAAGTGGGCCAGCGCCCCGGCATCGGCAGCGTCGATCGTCGTTGCGTACAGACCCATCGCGGGCCCGACGCCGTCCCGCTGCACCAGGTCGAATGGATGGCCGGCTGGATCGGCGAGCGTCACCCAGGTCGCGCCGTCTGCCAGCCGGGTCGCGCCTAGCCCGACGGCCCGCTCGGCCGCTTCCAGATAGCCGTCGATGAGCAGGTCGAGATGGAACTGCTGCGGATGCTCCTGACTTGGCCACTGCGGCGGGACATGGTCGGGGGCCAGCTGGAACGCCAGCTCTGTCCCGTCCGGCGCCGCCAAGGTGATCCAGCTGGCGTCCTTGGTGTGGACCTGCCAGCCAGTGAGCTGCGAATAAAAGGCCGCGAGCTGCTCGATGTCGCGCGCATCGAGCACGACGAATTCCAATCGTCCTGTTGTCGTCATATCACTATGGTGCCCGCAACCTCTGACAGTCGGGCAGGCTGTGGTCCGTGCGGACGCAAAGCGACCCGGATGCGACTGTCATCGAGCGCGCACTCCGCACCGCCGGCTCATCAGCACGAGCAGCCAGCGAGCAGAAGTACCTCAAGAGCACGCTCGAGTTCGCCGGCACGACGGTCCCGGCAACACGCGCTATCGTCAAGAGCTGGCGCCAGGATCACCCGGACCTCACCAGGGAGCAGCTCATCCGCCTGGGTGCCGCGCTCTGGGACGGACCGCTCTTCGAGTGCAAGATGGCAGCAGTCATCTTGCTCACCGACCGGAGGCGGCTGCTCGAAGCAGCGGACGCAGACTTCGTCGAGCGGCTCCTGCGCACCTCCGGTACCTGGGCGCTCGTGGACGCGCTGGCGTCCGACGTGATGGGCTCCCTGGTCGACCGATTCCCCGCGCTGCTCGGCACCCTGGACCGCTGGGCCGCTGACGACGACTTCTGGCTGCGCCGGTCCGCGATGCTCGCACTGCTTATTCCGCTGCGCCGCGGCGAGCTCGCCAACTGGCAGCGGTTCGCCGGGTATGCCGACGCGATGCTGGCCGAGCGGGAGTTCTTCATCCGCAAAGCGATCGGCTGGGTGCTTCGCGAGACTGCCAAGAACCACCCGGATCTGGTCGCGGACTGGCTCGCCCCCCGGGTACACCACGCCTCCGGGGTCACCATCCGTGAGGCAATCAAGTGGCTGCCGGACACCCGTCGCGACGGTTTGCTGGCCCTGCGGGCGAGCGGCCGCGATCCAAGCCGGGCCCGTTACCCGTAAAAGAGGCGTTCCATGACGGCACGGGCCTGGCGGGCTGACCGGCGCCAGTCCTGGACCAGGTCCTGCGCGCCGTCAGGCCGGTAGCCGAGGATCCGGGCCACCACTGCCAGCTCCCCCGGCGAGGTCGGCACCGTGTCGGAGGGCCGGCCGCGAGCGAGCATCACGGCGTCCCTGATCCGGCTCGCCAGCCGCCACGCCGCGGTCAGCGTACCGGCGTCTGCGCTCTCGATCAGGCCCGCCTTACTAGCCGCCGCCAGTGTGACCGGCGTCTCTGTGACGCGCAGGTCCGGGACCGCCCAGGCATGACGGAGCTGGAGCAGCTGGGCCACCCACTCCACGTCCGCGAGACCGCCAGGCCCGAGCTTGAGGTGCAGGGCCGGCTCGATGCCGCGGGGCATCCGCTCTGCCTCCATCCGGGCCTTGATCCGCCGGATCTCCCTGACCGCTGCCTGGTCAATGCCGCCGTCCGGGTACCTGATCTCGTCGGCCATGGCGAGAAAGGCGGTACCCACGTCAGGGTCCCCGGCGGCGAACTTTGCCCGCAGCAGCGCCTGCGCCTCCCACGCGACCGACCAGCGCTGGTAGTACGCCCGGTAGGAAGCAAGCGTCCGCACCAGCGGACCCTGCCGGCCCTCGGGCCTCAGCCCAGCGTCCACCAGCAGCACGGGATCAGGACCTGGCCGGCTCAGCAGCGCGCGCAGGTGCTCGGCCACCGCGTGCGCCGCCCTGGTGGCCGCCTCGTCGCTGGCGCCCGGCAGCGGATCGTGGACGAACAGCACGTCCGCGTCACTTGCGTAGCCCATCTCATCCCCGCCGAACCGGCCCATCGCGATCACGGCGAGCCTCGTCGGCAGCGGGCCCGACGTCCGCTCGGTCGCGGCCACTGCCGCGCCCAGCACCGCGGTGACGCTCACCTGGGTGACGGCCGTCAGCGCCAGGCCGACGTCCTCGGGTCCGGCGAGGCCGAGCAGGTCCGCGGCCGCCGTCCTGAGCAGCTCCCGGCGCCGGATCGCCAGCACCGCGACTGCGGCGTCAGACGCGGATCCGGCCCGGCCGGCTGCCGCTGTCGCCTCGGCCAGCAGATCTGTTGCGGGCCTCGGTGTCAGCTGCGTGTCGTCGCCGAGCATCGCCACCGCTTCAGGCGCGCGCAGCAGCAGCCCGGTGGCGTACCGGCTGGACGCCAGCAACCTCGCTAGCCGCTGCGCGACGATCGCGTTGTCCCGCAGCAGCCGCAGGTACCAGGGCGAGTCACCCAGAGCCTCGCTGACCTGGCGGAACGACAGCAGTCCAGCATCAGGCTGAGGAGCGTCGGCGAGCCAGCCGAGCAGCAGTGGCAGCAGCGTCCGCTGCATCGCTGCCGTCCGGGACATGCCGGATGTCAGGGCCTCGATGTGGCGCAGCGCCCCGGCCGGGTCCGCGTAGCCGAGCGCGTCGAGCCGGTCCCTGGCGGCTTCCGGGGTGAGCCGGGCCGCCTCGCCAGGCAGCCGTGCGACGGCGTCGAGCAGCGGCCGGTAGAACAGCTTCTCGTGCAGCTGCCTGGCCTGCCCCGCGTGCAGCCGCCACTGGCCGGCCAGCTCCACCGCCGGGTCAGCATGCGCCGGGCCGGTCACCGGCGCGCCGGCCGGTCCGCGTGGCCGGGCGGCTGGATCGAGCCACATCCGGCGCAGCGCGCGGCCGATCTCCCGCAGTACCGCCGGATCCTCAGGCAGCAGGTGCGTGCGCCGCAGCTGCCGAAGCTGGACCAGGTGCTCGACGGCGCGCAGGAACCGGTAGGCGGCCGCCATCGCAGCCGCATCGCCACGGCCGACGTATCCGCCTGCAGCGAGCGCTGCCAGCGCGGGCAGCGTGCCAGCCAGTCGCAGCGACTCGTCGGCCCGCCCGTGCACGAGCTGCAGCAGCTGGACCGCGAACTCGATGTCTCGCAGCCCGCCCGGGCCGAGCTTGAGCTCGCGGCCCGCTTCCGCCGCCGGCAGGCTCGCGACCACCCGGCGGCGCATGGCCTGGACGTCCGCGACGAAGCCGTCGCGCTGCGCCGCCTGCCACACCATCGGCGTGATCGCGGCCAGGTACTCGGCACCCAGATCGGCGTCACCGGCCACGAACCGGGCCTTCAGCAAAGCCTGGAACTCCCAGGTGCTGGCCCACCGCTCGTAGTAGGCCCGATGGCTGGCCACGGTCCGCACGAGCGGGCCGTCGCGGCCCTCCGGCCGCAGGTTCGGGTCGACGGGAAACAGCTGACCCTCTGGCGTGCTCTGCGAGCAGACCCGGATCATGCGGCTGGCCAGCCCTGTCGCGGTGCGCAGCGCGGCCGGGTCGGCGGGATCGGCCACGAAGATCACATCGACGTCGCTGGCGTAGTTCAGCTCGCGCGCCCCGCACTTCCCCATCGCAATCACGGCCAGCCGGCCCGGGACCGAGTCGTCCGGCAGTTCCGCGCGCGCGATCGCCAGGGCCTCAGTGAGCGCGGCGCTCGCGGCGTCGGCGAGGCCGGCCATGATGTCATCAAGCGGGTGCTCACCAGTCAGGTCACTCGCGGCAATCCGCAGCAGCTGCCGCCGGTAGGCCAGCCGCAGCGCGGTCACCGGGTCCGACGCCTGCGCCGCCTCGGCCTGCACGGCACCGTGACCGTCCGGCGACGCGTGCCTAGAGGGGAACGGGGTCCCTTCGATCAGCAGCCGCCAGTCCGCTGGATGCCGCCCGAGGTGATCACTCAGCGCGGCACTCGCGCCGAGCACGCTGACCAGCCGGTCGCGCAGCACTGGATCACTGCGGAGGGCATCCCTGAGCTCGGCGTCGGGCGTAATCCTCGCCAGCCCCGCGAGCGCCTGACCCGGATCGGCCGCGCCAGCCAGCGCGGTCAGGACCGACCTGTCCGCGCCCGTCGCCGCGTCGTCGCCGAGGCCGAGCTCGGCGAGCAGCTGGCCGGCTCGCGCCGTGTCAGCAAAGCCCATGGCCGCCAGCTGCCCAGCTAGCGTCCCGCGCGGTGAGGTCACACCAGCACGGTAGCGAATCTGGCAGTCAGCCACCCGCGTGCCGAAGCCTGGCCAAGTGGCGATCGCAGTCGCAGATTATTCGCGACGATCGCCCGCCAACCTACGCGGTCCGCACGGCGTTAATGGAGTATGCGGATCCCGAGGGCGGAGCTGTCCTTCGAGGATTTCGTGCGGGCGCGTTCGAGCAGCCTGCTGCGCACGGCGTTGCTGCTCTCCGGGCAGAACCGGGCAGAAGCGGAAGATCTGCTGCAAGTAGCCCTCGAGCGCGCCTACCGGCACTGGCCGCGGATCTGCTGGTCGGAGGAGCCCGAGCGTTATGTGCGGCGAATCCTGGCCAACGCGTCGACGGACCGGTGGCGGCGGCTCAGGCGCCGGCCGGAGCTGTCGCTGCACGCGACGAATACCGGGCCAGTATCGGCCGATCACTCGGCCGCGATTGCTGACCGTGATTACTTACTGCGGGCGCTCGCGGCGCTGCCACCGGGCCAGCGCACGGTGCTGGTCCTCCGCTATTTCGATGACTTGTCGGAGGCGGCGACCGCGCAGCTGCTGGGATGCACCCCGGGCACCGTGAAGAGCCAGGCGGCCCGAGCCCTGGCGCGACTGCGCGACCTCGAAGCCGCCGCCGCCAGCACCGCCCCATCGCCCGCGGCACCGGAGGTGGCCGTCGATGACTGACATCGAGCAGCGGCTGCGGGCAGCGATGCACGCCGCGATGGATCCCGAGGAAGCGGCCGCCGAGCAGGTGCTCCGTGGCGTCTACCGGCGCCACCGGCGGCACTCGATGCTCGTCGCTGGGCTTGCTGTCCTCATCTCCGCGGCCGTGGCGATCCCCGCCGCGATCGCTACGCGCAGCTTCAGCGGAACGCCCGCGCCAGCGACCCGTCAGACACCCGCGCCAGCGACGCCTCAGACACCCGCGCCAGCGACGCTTCAGGCTCCCCCGCAGCCATTGCCTACGACGATGAGCGGACTGCCCATGGCGACCCGCCCGAACTTCCGGTTTCTGATCTCGGCCGACACCGGTCAGGCGGCCTGGTACACAACCGCCACTAAGCAGACGAAGCCGATCGCCGGCCTGCTGGCGCCCGGCCGTTACCAGCGCGTTACCGGCGGCTGGGCCACCGCCTTGCTCCTTGGTGGCTGGACGTGCCCGCCGCACTGCTGGAGCACCCTGTACTTCGTCGCCGATGGTGCCACCCGCGCGAGCCAGATCGGCGTCGGACGAAGCCTGGTCGCGTCGGATCGCGCTGGCGCAGTCTGGTTGCTGAGCTATGCGCACACGATCACCAGCCCGCACAATGCATCAGCGTCCGTTCAGCTATTCAGCACCACCGGGCACGCACTCGGCCCGCACTACCGCCTGCCCGCTGGGTATGTGCTCGTCCGTGGCGTCGGCCGGTACCTGCTCCTGACTCACTACCCGCCACGTGTTGAGACGATCAGTGGCCCCGTCGCAGCAGCGCTGTGGGATCCGCGGTCCAGGCGCGTTGTGGATACCTTCCCAAGCATGATCGACGCCGGTCCCGGTGAGATCGCGTGGAGCCCGCAATGCCGGGGTTGTGACGTGCAGCTGCTGAACGTGGCAACCGGCAAGAGCATGGCGACGCCGATACCGGGCGGGCAGCCGATGGGGCTGAGCGGCAGCTTCAGTGACGACGGCACTCTGCTGGTGGTAAGGCTGCCCAGCCAGCAGCTAGCCGTCTACAACATCAGCAGCAAAGCCCTGACAGTGATACCGGGGACCGCGCTGAGCGATGACGACTGGCAGAATTTCGGCTGGATGAACGGCAGCCACACGCTGGTCGTGACGGCGGGATGCGGCGGGAACTGCACGACCGGTCCGGACGGTCCCGACCAGCTCGCATACTGGCAGCCAGGGGACGTTCAGCTACGGGTCGCCACGGTCACGGATCTCGCCGAGATCCAAGCCGTGCAAAGCTGGGAATCCTGACCAGCTGAACGCGAGTCAGAGCACCATGTAGCGGTCGAGTTCGAACTCGGACACGTGCCGACGGTACTCCTGCCACTCCTCGCGCTTGTTCCGCAGGAAGAACTGGAAGACCTGCTCACCGAGGGTCTCGGCGACCAGCTCGCTGCCCTCCATGACGTTGATCGCATCCGACAGGTTCTGCGGCAGCGGGTCGATGCCAAGCGCGTGCCGTTCGGTCGGGGTGAGCGCCCACACGTCGTCCTCGGCCCCCGGCGGAAGCTCGTAGTCGTCCTCGATGCCCTTTAGACCGGCCGCCAGGATCAGCGCGTAGGCCAGGTACGGGTTGCAGGCCGGGTCGATCGAGCGGAACTCGATCCGGGTGGCGTTCCCCTTGTTTGGCTTGTACATGGGCACGCGGATCAGCGCCGAGCGGTTGTTGTGGCCCCAGCAGATGTAGGCGGGCGCCTCACCGCCCGCGCCCGCGATGCGCTCGGTGCCACCCCACAGCCGCTTGTAGGAGTTCACCCACTGGTTGCACACCGCCGTGATCTCCGCCGCGTGCCGCAGCAGGCCGGCGATGAACGCCCTGGCCACCTTGGACAGGTGGTACTCCCCGCCTGGCTCGTAGAAGACATTGCGGTCGCCCTCGAAGAGCGACATATGCGTGTGCATGCCCGAGCCCGGGTGCTCACTGAACGGCTTCGGCATGAACGAGGCGTAGACACCCTGCTGTAGCGCCACCTCCTTCATGGCCAGCCGGAACGTCATGATGTTGTCGGCCGTGCTGAGCGCGTCCGCGTACCGCAGGTCGATCTCCTGCTGGCCGGGCGCGCCCTCGTGGTGACTGAACTCGACGGAGATGCCGAGACTCTCGAGCATGGCGATGGATTCGCGCCGGAAGTCGTGCGCGATGCTATGCGGCGTGTGGTCGAAGTAGCCGCCTGAGTCGATGGGCCGGGGGCGCTGACCGGGCTCCGGCTTCTCCCGGAGCAGGAAGAACTCGATTTCCGGGTGGGTGTAGAAGGTGAAACCGAGCCGGGAAGCCTGGCCCAGTGCGCGCTTGAGCACGTGCCGCGGATCGGCGTAGGACGGTGTGCCGTCGGGCAGCAGGATGTCGCAGAACATCCGGCCTGTTCCAGCGGTCGCACCCCCGGTCGGCATCAGCTGGAAAGTCGCCGGGTCGGGCCTGGCGATCATGTCTGCCTCGTAGACGCGGGCGAACCCCTCGACCGCGGACCCGTCGAAGCCGATGCCCTCGGCGAAGGCTCCCTCCAGCTCGGCGGGCGCGACGGACACAGACTTCAGGTACCCGAGCACATCGGTGAACCACAACCGGACGAACCGGATATCGCGCTCCTCGAGCGTCCGCAGCACGAACTCTTCCTGCCTGTCCACGGCCACAGTGTGCCCGGCCGATGTTTCGGGCTTGTTACCGGGGTCTGGGCCGGACGGTTAGCTCCAGGCTGAGGTGTCGCGGTTCGCACTAGGCTGGCATCGTGGCGCGGCTACGAATCGGACTGGCCCAGATCAACGCGACGGTAGGCGACCTGGCCGGCAATAGCGACAAGATCATCGAATGGACGATGCGCGCCGCCGAGCAGGGCGCAGGGATCGTCGTCTTTCCCGAAATGGTGCTGACGGGGTACCCAGTCGAGGACCTCGCGCTGCGGCGCTCGTTCGTCGAGGCGTCGATCGCACGGCTGCGCTCGCTGGCCGGCGAGCTGGCCGGCGAGGGACTCGACGGCATTGCCGTGGTCCTCGGCTACCTGGACCGACGCACCGGCGAGCAGCCGCGGGTGGGCCTGCCGGCCGGCGCCCCGCTCGACGCAGCGGCCGTGCTGCACGGCGGTCGGGTGGCGATCACTTCCGCCAAGCATCACCTGCCGAACTACGGCGTGTTTGACGAGTTCCGCTATTTCCTTCCCGGCAGCTCGCTGCCGGTGTTCCGGCTGACCACGGCCGGCGGCGAGGCGGTCGATGTGGCAATCGCGATCTGCGAGGACCTGTGGCAGGACGGCGGCCCGGTGGCAATCACCCGGCAGGCTGGCGCCAGCTTGCTGGTCGTGCCGAACGCGTCCCCGTATGAGCGGAACAAAGACGATGTCAGGCTCGCGCTGTGCCAGCGGCGGGCACGCGAGGCCGGCAGCGTACTCGCCTACGCCAACATGGTCGGCGGCCAGGACGAGCTGGTTTTCGACGGCGACTCCATCGTCGTGGCCCCGGACGGCACGGTGCTGGCGCGCGGCCCGCAGTTCGAAGAGGCGCTCGTGCTCGCTGACCTGGATCTTGCGCCGGCCGATCATCGGCTGCCGACCGGCGCACCGCAGCGGGCTACCGCGTCCGACGGGATCATGACGATCGAGCGCGTCGAGCTCGCACCGCTGCCGGGCCCGGCACCAGCAGAGCCGCTCGCCGCCCCGATGATCTGGCCGCGGCTGCCGGACCTTGCCGAGATCTATGGCGCTCTCGTGCTCGGCGTGCGCGACTACGTGCGCAAGAACGGGTTCAGCTCGGTCATCCAGGGCCTGTCCGGCGGCATCGACTCAGCGCTGTGCGCCACCATCGCGACCGATGCACTCGGCCCGGACCGAGTGCACGTCGTGCTCAACCCCGGGCCCTACTCATCCGACCACTCGGTGGCGGATGCGGAGGAGCTGGCCAGGCGGCAGGGCATCCACGCGCGGACGATCCCGATCAAGCCGATGCTGGATGGCTTCGAGGTCAGCCTTGACCTGCACGGCCTCGCGGCCGAGAACCTGCAGGCCCGGATTCGCGGCATGATCTGGATGTCGTTGTCCAACGAAGAGGGTCACCTGGTCCTCGCCTGCGGCAACAAGAGCGAGCTGGCCACCGGCTACTCAACCCTGTACGGCGACGCGGTCGGCGGCTTCGCGCCGATCAAGGACGTGCCGAAGACGCTCGTCTGGGAGCTCGCCCGCTGGCGCAATGAGCAGGCGGTAGCGCGCGGCGAGACGCCGCCCGTCCCGGAGAACTCGATCACCAAGCCGCCGAGCGCCGAGTTGTCGCCGGGCCAGTTCGACAGCGACTCGCTCCCCGACTACTACGTACTCGACAAGCTGCTCGACGATTACGTGGAGAAGGACCTAGGCTCGGCCGAGCTGGTCTCGGCCGGGCACGACCCAGCCCTCGTCGAGCGTGTCATCCGGCTCGTCGACCGCGCCGAGTACAAGCGGCGGCAGTACCCGCCTGGCCCGAAGATCAGCGCCAAGAACTTCGGCCGGGACCGGCGGCTGCCGATCACCAGCCGCTGGCGCGAGCCTCGTGTCGGCTGAGCACGCGGGCGGTCCCGTTCCCTACCGTTCGGTGATGCCCGGATGACTGCCGCAAGCCGGTTCCTCGCGCGGGCGATGAAGCTGCCGGCCGCCCAGACTGCCGACGTGCGGGTGCAGCGCGACCTGCGAGTGCCGATGCGCGACGGCGTCACGCTGCTAGCCGACCGGTACGCGCCGGCTGGCGTCAGCAAACCGCCGCTGGTGCTGGTTCGCTGCCCCTACGGGCGCCGCGGCTTCTGGGGAGTCATGGCGGGCCGGCTGTTCGCCGAGCGCGGCTTCCAGAGCGTCGTGCAGAGTTGCCGCGGCACGTTCGGGTCGGGCGGCCGGCTAGACCCGTTCGGGCTGACCGAGCAGGACGACGGGCTCGCTACCGTCGAG
>Ga0126381_100003379_pt1 | contig 17361 bp, 16 predicted proteins | sample PanSoiMetPlot_28_FD_96465 | JGI IMG/M metagenome (GOLD analysis project Ga0126381, IMG submission 96465) | Tropical forest soil microbial communities from Panama - MetaG Plot_28 | ecosystem: Environmental > Terrestrial > Soil > Tropical forest > Bulk soil | place: Panama | collected 2016-02-17 | reverse complement strand
GCTACTACAAGGTGTCCCGCGCCTTTGTCGACGGTCAGCCGGTAGGCAACCTCACCCGCGACCACGTCCTCGACAACATTACGCTGTACTGGCTGACTGGCACCGGGGCCTCGGCAGCCCGCTCGTACTGGGAGGGCGGACGAGCCCAAGCTCTCGCGGCGGGGCAGGCTCCTCCGCAAGTCACCCTCCCGGTCGCCTTCACCACGTTCCCCGGCGAGATCTTCCGAGCCCCGCGCAGCTGGGTCGAGAAGCTCTACCCCCAGGTCATTTACTTCAACGAGGCCGACAGGGGCGGTCACTTCGCGGCCTGGGAGGAGCCGCAACTGTTCTCCGGAGAACTCCGGGCTGGCTTCCGGCCGCTCCGCTAGACGGCTGCACGCCAGGGGAGGGCACCGCGACGCGCAGGTGCTCGCGCGGCACCGGCCGGAAACGCGCGGAAGGGGGCGCCGAGCCGCACGCCGTTAACGCATCAGCGGAATCGTCCTCAACACGCGAGAAGGGATACAGATCATGAGCACCGGTACTGCTGCGACGGGCGCGGATGCGGCCGTTCGGCCGTTTCATGTCGATATTGCCCAAGAGGCGATCGCCGACCTCCAGCGGCGGATCGCGGCGTGGCGGCCGCCGGAGCGCGAGCCCGTTGATGATCAGTCACAGGGCGTGCAGCTCGCGACGGTGCAAGACCTCGCGAACTACTGGGCGACCGAATACGACTGGCGCAGGTGCGAGGCGAAGCTGAACACCCTCGACCAGTTCACCTCCAACATCGACGGACTCGACATCCATTTCATCCACGTCAAGTCGCCGCAGCAGAACGCGCTGCCACTGATCGTCTCGCACGGCTGGCCCGGCTCGATCATCGAGCAGCTGAAGATCATCGAGCCGCTCACCAATCCCACCCAGCACGGCGGGAGTGTGTCGGACGCATTCGATGTGGTGATTCCGTCGCTGCCGGGCTACGGCTTTTCGGGCAAGCCCGCCGCTGCCGGCTGGGGCCCCGAGCGCATCGCACGCGCGTGGGCGGTGCTGATGGAACGACTCGGATATAGGCGCTACGTCGCGCAGGGCGGCGACTGGGGCACCGCGATCTCGGCCGCGATGGCGCGCCAGGCGCCCGACGGGCTGCTCGCCATCCACATCAACTTCGCGCAGATGATTCCGCTCAGCGTGCTCGGCCACATCCGCAACGGCGATCCCGCGCCAGCTGGCCTGTCGGATGCGGAAAAGCGCGCGTACGGGCAAGTCGCGTTCGCGACGTACCGCCGCGGATACGGCGTTATCCAGGGCACACGGCCGCAGACGATCGGCTACAGCCTGGCGGACACGCCCGTCGGCCTCGCGGCCTGGCTGCTGGACCACGACACGGGCACCTACGAGCACCTCGCCCAGCTCTTTGCCGGACAGCCCTACGGCGCCATCTCGCGCGACGACTGGCTCGACAACACCTCGCTCTACTGGCTCACGAACACGGGGACGTCCGCGGCGCGGTTGTACTGGCAGCAGGCCGTAACCGGCGGAAACTTCTACGCCGCCGCCGATGTTTCCCTCCCGGCGGCAGTCACGGTGTTTCCGGAGGAGTACCTGCAGGCACCGCGCAGCTGGACCGAGAGGGCATACCACAACCTGATCTACTTCAACGAAGCCGAAAAGGGCGGCCACTTCGCTGCCTGGGAACAACCGCAACTGTTCTCGGCCGAGCTGCGCGCGGCGTTCCGCACAGTGCGCTGAAACAAGCTCAGGCCGTCGCCGTGATGCCGTCGCGGGAGTGGCCGCAGCTCACAGGGCCGGCGCCGCCATGAACGCGGACGGCAGCGGGGTTGCGACCTGGCTCGAATCCACTTCGACGATCTCTCCCCGCAGCGGCGCCAGGAGGTTCAGCAGCTCGTCCTGCTCGGCTTTCCCGACCTTGAAGTCGTCCAGAACCGCGACGACGTCTTCCACGAAGGCCTGGAACTCGCCGCTCGTCACGCCCATGTCGTGATGCGCCTCGGTCATGTCGCGGCCCGTGTAAGTGCACGGCCCGCCGGTCGCCTGGCAGATCAGGTCGACGAACTCCTTCATCAGCCGGTCTACGTTGGTCCGGGCGAACTTCTGGTTGATGCGATCGTCTTTCATCTGGCGATCTACCACGGCGCGGACGACTGCCGTGATGGCATCGACTCCGCCGAGCCGCTCATACAAGGAACCGTTCACCGTGCCACCTCCTCTGCTCGCGCCGCCAAGGTCCGGCGACGTCACATTGCACATCCTTGACCACATCGCAGATCGTCAAACCGTGTAGCCCGCCGGCGCCCGCGCTCGGCCCGCAGTACCTGTAACCGATTATTGCTGGCCCGGTCACCCAGTGGGCTGGGGGAGGGGCGCGTTGGGCTCGTCTGCAGCGCGGTCAGGAACCGGAAAACCGCGTCTGTAGCCTGAGGGGGATGGCCGGACTAGACAGCCGGATCGGTTCGTCCTTGCCTGGGGAGCAACGCCATGCCCGTGATCACCGTCGGCACCGAGAACTCTGGCCCCATCAACCTCTCCTACGAGGACCACGGCAGCGGCACGCCGGTGATTCTTATTCACGGCTACCCGCTCAGCGGCCGGGCATGGGACAAGCAACTCCCCGTCCTGCTCGCGGCCGGCCACCGGGTCATCACCTACGACCGGCGCGGCTTCGGCGCCTCCAGCCAGCCGGCCACCGGCTACGACTGGGACACATTCGCCGCCGACCTAGCTACGCTGATCGACACGCTCAGTCTTGATCATGTCACGCTCGTCGGCCACTCAATGGGGACCGGCGAGGTCACCAGGTACCTCAGCAACTACGGGTCGGCGAAGATCGACCGGGCCACTCTGATCTCACCGATCCCTCCGTACCTGTCGCAGGCACCAGACAACCCCGACGGGGTACCAGCCAACTTGTTCGACGGATTCCGCCAGTCGGCCGCAGCCGACCCTCCCGCCTGGCTGAAGGGATTTCTCGACCTCTTCTACAACATCGACCAGTTCCGCGGCAACCGCGTCAGCGACGAAGCGTACAGCGCCAGTTTCAACGTGGCCCTCACCATGTCCGCTATCGCCGCCGTCGCGTGCATCGGGACCTGGCAGGCCGATTTTCGCGCCGACCTGCCCAAGATCGACGTCCCGGTACTGGTCATCCAGGGTGACGCCGACCAGGTCCTGCCGTTCGACAAGACGGGCAAGCGCCTGCCCGGCCTGATCGCGGACGTGAACCTCGTCGTCGTCGAGGGCGGCCCGCACGCCATCCCCTGGACCCACACCGACCAGGTCAACGCGGCCCTGCTCAGCTTCCTGGGCCACCCGGCAGCTTGACGGCGACGGCGACCAGATACCGCCCAAGCTCAACGGCTCCCAGGCCTCCAGCACCGGCGTCGTCCGCCTCACCTACCAGAAAGCCTAAGGCCTGACCGCCCAGCCCCTGGTCCCTGCGGATTCCGCTGTCGTTGGCGTCATGCCCGGCGGACGCGGTTGCCCCAGATAGTGGTGGGATTCACCCGGATGAAGTGCATGGGCACTCCCTCGATCCACGGCTCGAGTCCGGCATCCATGAACGGCGCGCGCTCGGCCTCGGTATCCAGATGATGCGCCGGCCCCCGTGCCAGCACGAACCATCCCTCGCGCGCCTCTGCATCGATCTGGTCCACTTCGACCGCGACCTCGTACTCGGCCTGCGCAATACCGGTACGCAGGTCCTCGTCGAAGAGGACCGGATCCCACGTGCCCAAGATGACCGACTCGCCGTCGGGCTTATACGTGACCGGCAGCGCCGTGGGCCCATACCGGCTCGTGTAGACCAGGCGGCCCACCCCGCCATCGGCGAACAGCTCCCGGCATTCAGCCTCGCTCAAGCGTTCCAGCACACGCCAGCCACTCGCTCCCGGGTCGGGCCGAGCAGTGCCGCCAGGAGAACCGGGGCCCGCATCATCGTCTGGCATGGCTCCAAACCCTAGTCGTCCTGTCTGGCGACAGCACGGGCTGCGGCGGCTGGCTGCCGCTGGCGGCGATCCTCGGCTGCCAGCTCGGCGAGCACTTGGCCGACGGCGTCGTCGAGGGCGTGCAGTGCGCGAATGACCTCTTGCTCCGGGAGGGGCAACGCCCCTCGCAGTCGCTTGATTACCCTGACGAAACTGACCCGGGCGGCGTGGTGGGCGGCTAGGCCCTCGTCTGTCAGCGCGACGAGGACGGATCGGCTATCAAGCGGATTCGCCCGGCGGCGGGCGTGGCCGCGGCTGGTCATGGTCTGGACGTAGTCCGACGCAGTGGTCAGTGGCATGCCCACCGCGGCCGCCAGCTCGCTGATCGTCAGCGGCCCAGCCTTGAATACCGCGCTGTAGATCGCGTACTCATCCGGCCGCAGGCCGGCGTCGGCCATCGCCTGTCGGAGCAGGACGCGAACGCGGTTGCTGACAGTGAACAGGTCAAACAGCAGTGAGATCCGGCGGTGCCGGGGCGTCGGCCGAGTGTGCTGGGTCAAGGTTGCTGCGCCAATCACGAGTTAGATCTGAAGGGCAGTCTGTTACTCCGAGTCCGGAGTGAATTACTCCGAAGCCGGAGTATACTCTGGCTGCGTGGCAGCGTGCCCGGCATGTCCGAGGCCTGTCCTGCTCGCGAGCCGACATCGCGCTGCACGAAGGGCACACCTGAGAGGGCTAGGAGATGGCTCGCGGGTCACCGCTGAAGCGACTGAGCGTCCTCGGCTGCGCGCTCGCCGCGATCGTGTTCGCCGGTTCCGGCTGCTCGCTCACTAGCTCGCCGTCTCACGCCAATAGCTCTGACCCCGCGCTCCCGGCCACAGCGACCAGCCCTTCCCCGGCGGGCGCGCCGTACTGCGGTGCGATCACCGGCCGACACCGGTACCTCGCCTCGCCCCCGGCCCGCAACGCGGTCCTGCTCCTGGGCACCGGTCCGCGGGGGATCGTGCTCGGAGCGCAGGCCAACGGGGGCATCTGCCAGGTGCTGCCCACCGCACAGCAGTTGGCCAGGCGCGGCTATCACGTCGCAGCCTTCGACTGGAGCATCGACAACACCAACTACGCCGCCGACATGACCAGTGCCACGCGCGCCCTGCTGGCTGACGGCGCGCGCCGGGTGGTCCTGGGGGGTTTCTCCCGGGGCGCCCTGGTCGCGCTGGGCGTCGCGCCCAGACTCGGGCCGAGGATCGCAGGCGTGATCTCGATCAGCGGCGGGCCGTCGCCGAGCGAAGGATTCCCCACGATCCGGTCCCTGGCCGCCTTCCGTGGGCCGATACTGCTGGTCAGCAGCAAGAGCGATCCCGTTTTCCCGCCCGGAACCGCTGCGGCTATCGCGGCAGCGCACCATGGGCCTAACACCGTGCTCATGCTGCCCGGTAACGAACACGCCCTCCAGTTGCTCGACGGGCCCCACTCGCAGCGCATCAACAGCGCCATCGACGCATTCCTCGCCCGGCTGCTGTGAGCTGAACGCAGGCCACATCCGGGTCGGCGAGCGGAAGCCGCCGGTGAGTGCTTGCCGTTCCTTTACGAACGTGTTAGTGAGGTACTAGCTGACAGCACATGCCTCCGGCGCGCGGCATCTGGACCGGCGCCAGGGAATACGGGAGCGCCTTCAGCGAACGGGGAGGAACCACGATGGACGAGGACAGCGAACTTCGTGAGGGCTATGCCGAGGTCGGCGACCAGCGGCTGCACTACGTCGAGACCGGCGACGGGCCGCTGATCGTTTTGCTGCACGGCTTCCCTGAGTTCTGGTACGGCTGGCGACTGCAGATCAAGCCGCTCGCGGCGGCGGGCTTCCGCGTCGTCGCCCCCGACATGCGCGGCTACAACCTGTCATCGAAGCCGGACGGCGTCAAGGCTTACGACATCAGCCTGCTGACCGCCGACATCCGGGACCTGGTCAAGGAACGCGGCGCCGAGTCCGCGCTGCTGGTCGGTCACGACTGGGGCGGATCCGTCGCCTGGGCGACCGCGATGCACCACCCCGAAGTCGTGGACCGGCTGGCCATCCTCAACGCGGCCCATCCGCGCAAGCTATCGCAGGGACTGCACCACCCCGGCCAGCTGCGGAAGTCCTGGTACTTCTTCTTCTTCGACCTGCCGGAGCTGCCCGAAGGCATCGTGCACGCCGACCACTGGCGGTTCTTCCGGCACTTCCTGCGCGACGCCAACCCGCCCTATACGCAGGAGGAGATCAAACGCTATATCGAGGCGTGGTCGCAGCCGAAGGCAGCCACCGGGATGATCAACTACTACCGGTCCTCGGTGCGAGAGTCGCCGAAGCGCGCCGAAGCGGAGCTTCGCCCGATCTCGGCGCCCACGCTAGTCATCTGGGGGGAGCGCGATCGCTACCTCGGCCCCGAACTGGCCGAGCCTGAGCACGATGACGTGCCCAACCTCGACCGCGTCGAGCGCCTGCCCGACGCGTCGCACTGGGTCCATCACGACGAAGCGGAACGGGTCACCCAACTGCTCAGCGACTTTTTTGCCCCGGCCCAGCTAACCAAGGACCACTGAACGCCCGCCTGGTTCTAATAAGCAAGCCGCCCGCTGCTCATTGACGCTGGCGGTACTTCCCTGCCAGGCTCACCGCCAGCGGGTGATTGCGGACTTGCCGCGCACGCCTGAGGGCGGGTCATTGCTGTCCCAGACCTAGTCCGCAGTCACCGCCGTCCAGCAGCATCCGTCCGGTGACAGGAGTAGCGATGCGCAGTCTGATTCGCCGTACTGCGGTGGTGACCACTGCCGCGGCAGTGGTAGCGGGCTTGACGCCGGCTCTTTCGGCCTCGGCCAAACCGCTCACCGGATCGGCCAAGAACGGCACCTATCTAGCTCTGGGGGACTCGGTGGCCTTCGGCTATGTACCGTCCGAGGCGGTGCCGGCGCCGAACTATCGGTCTGCCCATTCCTTCGTCAGCTACCCGGAAGACGTGGCTCGAGCGCTGCACGTCCGGGTATGGAACGCCGCCTGCCCGGGCGAGACCACGGCCAGCATGCTCAAGCCCGCAGCGCCGAGCAACGGCTGTGAGAACAGTCCTGGCTCACCCGTCGGCTACCGCACCCAGTTCCCGCTGCACGTGCAATACCAGGGCACCCAGATGGCGTACGCCCTCAAGTACCTGGCGGCGCATCGTCATACCAAGCTGGTGACGATCAACATCGGGGCCAACGACGCGTTCCTCTGCCAGGAGACGACCGCAGACCACTGCACTTCCCCCGCCGAGCTGGTGGCCCTGGTGAACAAGATCCAGGCGAACCTGACAGCCATCTACACCCAGATCCGCAATGTCGCCCATTACCGGGGCCTGCTGGTCGCGCTGACCTACTACTCGCTCGATTACAGCGATCCGGTCCAGTCGGCCCAGTCCAGGCTGCTCGACGCGGTGATCGCCAACGCCACCAAGCCGTTTGGCGGTAAGGTCGCCGACGGCTTCGCCGCCTTCAAGGGGCCGTCCGAGGCTTCCGGCGGCTCTCCATGCGCGGCGGGACTGCTGATCAAGCTTCCGGACGGCACCTGCAACATCCACCCTTCACGGGCCGGGCATCTGTTGCTGGCCCGTGCCATCGAGAAGGTCGTAGGAACCCTCGCGCCGAAGTAACCCGCCAGGGACCGCTGGCTACCGCAGCGGCGCAGGGGCTGGGCGGCCAGGCCCGGCCGCGGCCAGAGCGTCCGCGCGGTCAAGGTAGGTCTTCCAGCGGACGACCCTGCCCTCGCGCAGTGTGAAGACGTGGAACACCTGGCCGGCGTTCTCGAAGTCTCCCGGGATCCCGTTGAACCCGGGGCCGTGCATACCCACCACGACCGCGTCCCCGCGGGCAATCACTTCCACCGCGTCGAGCGCCAGCTCGCGGCGGGCGAAGAACCCGCGGATGACGCCCATCGCCTGAGCCCGGCCATCGCAGCGCTGATCAGCCTGCACGCCCTCCCAGACCACGTCCTGGTCAAGCAGCCCAGCCAGGTGCTCGCTGTCCTGCGCGCGCAACGCGTCGGCGAGCGCGCCGAGAATGATCTCTATGTTGCTACCAGCCATGGCCGCCTCCGCTGCAGCAAGACCCTGAACAGATTCTTCCACCCTCCGCTGTCGCGGCCGCGCGCCCACACCGAATCGGGGCGTCGCAGTGCCGATGAAGAGGCCTGATTCCTGACGCGACAGCTCGAAGCCGACCAGCCGCGAAGATCTGGGCGAAGCCGTCTCCGGAGTGTTCCGTACGCCGCGTTGGGCGCTTCAGATCCGGAGCGGCTCGCCATTCCTTTATCAAGTCTAATAGGTGTACAATTTCAGCGGGGTAATCTCGCCGGGCGTTCTTGTTTGGGGGACGTTGTGAGATCAACATCGCTCATTTCCGGAATGGGATCGGCGGCGCGCCGCGTGCGCGGTTCGGCAATCTGCGGTATGGCGGTGCTCGCCGCCGTCGCGACGGCCTTACCGTCGGCCGGGCCGGCGCGGGCGGGAGCGAGCCCGGTGCCGCGGTCGGCGGCTGCGCACCGGCACCTGGCCTCGGTCGTTACGGATCAGGACTGGCCCGCCTACCTGTTCTCGGCGCACCACCCGTCGGTGACGACCGGACCAGCGGCGATCACGCTGGGCAACGCCGGGAACCTTCGGGCCGCGTGGAAGTTCCAGCAGCTGGCGAACACGGGGCACCACCAGCCGGGGGGCGGCTTCAGCGCCAGCCCCACGGTGGCGGGCGGAATGGTCTTCATCGGCACCCAGACGGGTGACTTCTATGCCCTGCAAGAGTCGACCGGTCAGCTTTTGTGGAAGCACACCCTCGACTATCAGCTGGTCGGGCACAACGGCAACTGCAAGAACGCCCGCGGGATCGTCGGAACGGCCACCGTGGCCGCTGACCCGCAGACGGGGAGGCTCACCGCCTACGTCCCGGGTGCTCGCTATCTCTACGCTTTCGACGCGGCGACCGGCGTGCGGGACTGGAAGTCCCTCGTCGGCCCGCCGGGAAGCGAGAACGTCGTGGGCGCTTACTACAACTACGCATCTCCCACGGTCCGCAACGGGCTGGTCTACGAGGGCATTTCCTCCAGCTGCGATGAGCCGTTCGTGCGGGGCGGCGTCCAGTCCTTCAGCCAGCACTCCGGCAGCCTGCAGCACAGCTTCTGGACCGACCCGGCCGGTCAGGTCGGCGCCAGCGTGTGGAGCAGCGAGGCGGCGACCAACCCCTGGGTGTACGTGACCACCGGGGATCCCAAGTACACCGGTACGCACCTTTATCACGCGTATTCCTTCCTGCGCCTGAACTCAAGCACGCTCGATCTCAGCGGGTCCTGGCAACTCAAGCTCGGGCAGGGGGCCGACCTGGATTTCGGCAGCTCGCCGACGCTCTTCGACGGCACCGTGAACGGGGTGTCGACCCCGCTCGTCGGGGCGTGCAACAAGAACGGCCGCTACTACGCGCTGATCCGGCAGCACCTGAGCCGCGGGCCGGTGTGGTCCGTGCGGGTCGGCGCGGCCGCCCACACCAATCAGGGCATGTGCCTGGCCTCAGCGGTCTGGGACGCCCGGGCCGGCCAGCTGTACCTGGCGGGCAACACCACGACCATCAACGGGCACACCTACGGCGGCTCCGTCCGGGACGTGAGCCCGAGCACCGGTGCGACCCGGTGGGCCACCGGATTGGGCTGCGGCGTCCTCGGCACCCCCGCGCTCGATGCGGCCACCGGCGTGCTCGCGCTGCCCGGCTGGTACCCATGCACCAGTGGATCGCCCGCCGTGTACCTGCTCAACGCCGCGACCGGAGCTAGCCTGGGCACCGTGCCGTTCGCGGACGGCGGGTTCGCTCAGCCCGTGTTCGCCGGCCCGTACCTCCTCGTCGCGGGCGCGTCCGGGCAGATCACCGCCTACACCCCGGGAGCGACAGCGGGCCACGTGCGCTGCAGCGGCTGGTGCCACCCCCGGCATCACCACGCAGCGGTACCGTCGGCTCCGGTTCCGTGAGTTACGCAATCGACAGAACGGCACTGATTGAGCTCTGACCGGGATGCGTGGGCCTTTGCGCTGGCCCGGCGCCAGCCCTGGGGCGGCCGTTAGCACTCCTCGGCGACCGTTATCGCCTGGACCACTGCCGCTAACGCAGCGGCCTGAACGCTGCCCGGACCTCGGTCGCGAACAGCTCCGGCTCTTCCCACGCGGCGAAGTGGCCGCCCCTGTCGGCCACGTGGTAGTAGGAGAGCGTGGGGTAGCCCAGCTCGACCCAGCTGCGCGGCGCGCGGAAGATTTCACCAGGGAACGTGGTGAACCCGACCGGGAGCTTGACCGGGGGCGGAGGCTGCCCGGCCGCAAGGGCTTGGGCTCGTCCGTTCTCCCAGTACGACCGGGCGGCCGAGGCCCCGGTGCCGGTCAGCCAGTACAGCGTGATGTTGTCGAGGATGTGGTCCCGGGTGAGATTCCCGGACGGCTGCCCAGCGGTGAAGGCGCGGGAGATCTTGTAGTAGGCGTCGGTGTCGTGGTCGAGCATCCACGCCGCCAGGGCGACAGGTGAATCCAGCAGCGCGTACCCGATCGTCTGCGGCCGCGTGGCCTGCTCCAGGAAGTAGCCGAAGCCGGTCGCCCTGAACGTCTTGGTTTGCTCGAGCGACGCGCGCTCCTCCTCGGTGTTGCCCGGCATGGGGCCGCCGCCCAGCGCCGTCACGAGCAGGTTCATGTGGATGCCGATCAGGCCTTCGGGTGCCTGGCGGCCCATCTGGTCGGTGACGGAGGCGCCCACGTCGCCGCCCTGGGCGACGTAGCGGGTGTAGCCGAGGCGGCGCATCAGCTCTGCCCAGGCTCCGGCCATGCGGCCGACGTTCCAGCCGATTTCCGTCGGCACGCCGGAGAAGCCGTAGCCGGGCAGGGACGGCAACACCAGGTCGAACGCGTCTTCGGCCGCTCCGCCGTGCGCGGTCGGGTCGGTGAGCGGGCCGACCGCCCCGAGCATCTCGATGACCGAGCCGGGCCAGCCGTGCGTCATGATCAGCGGCAGCGCGTTCGGATGCGGCGACTTCACGTGGATGAAATGAATGTCCACGCCGTCGATCTCGGTCTTGAACTGCGGCAGCGCGTTCAGTTGCGCCTCGCACTTGCGCCAGTCGTAGCCGGTCGTCCAGTAGCGGGCGAGTTCCTGATTCGTCGACAGCTGCACGCCTTGCGACCGGTCATCGACAAGTTCCCCCGGAGGCCAGCGCGTCGCGGCGATGCGCCGGCGAAGGTCGGCGAGGGCTTCATCGGACATGTCGGCCCGGAAGGACCGGATTTCAGTGCCGTTGGACATCGGTCTCCACCTTCTGGATCGGGTGATCACGATTCGGTGATCAGTGGTGTGCCGCGGACTTCTGGAGGAGGAGATGTGTTCATGGCGATCCCCTTCGCACGTGGTCCTGCCCCGCGATCGCGCATCGGGCAGGCCCCCAGCGCCCCTGACCTTCCCCGTGGCGTCACCTTTGCTCTACCCCGACTTCGGGTTGCGCGCACGTGAAAGCGAGGGTCAACTCGTCGGACCCGATATCGTGCGGACGCGCGTCAGCCTGTGGTCCAGGGCCGGAGCTTGTCGGGGTTGCGCATGGCCCAGATGTGCCTGATCTTGTCGCCTGCGATCTCGAACGCGAACACGGTCACGGTGACGCCATCTCGCTGGGCTACCAGGCCGGGCTGGCCGTTGACCGTGCGCTCCAGGAACGTCATGTCGGGTGCGATGCGGGCGACATGGACGTAGGCGCGCACGATCTGCTCGCGGCCTTCGATCGGGGTGAGGCTGAACGAGGGGACCAGGCCGCCGCTGTCGGCGGTCGCGGTGGCGTCGGGGTCGAGCAGGCCGATCAGGGCCTTGATGTCCCTGGCTTCCCAGGCCTGCTTGAAGTCCCGGACGAGGCCGGCCTGCCGGGCAGCAGGGGTCGCGGGAGGCTGCGATGTACGGATGCGGCGGCGGGCTGAGGTAGCCAGCTGGCGGCAGGCCGCCGGCGTGCGCCCGACGATCTGCGCTACCTCGGCGAAGGGGTAGCCGAAGACGTCGTGCAGGATCAGCGCGACGCGCTCGGCCGGGGTCAGCGAGTCGAGCACGACCAGGAAGGCCATGCTGACCGACTCATCCAGGGTGACCCGGTCGGCCGGGTCGGCCGTGGCGCCGCCCGGCGGCTCGCTGGCCCACGGCGCCGGCCCGGGCAGCGGCTCGGGCAGCCATTGGCCCACGTAACGCTCGCGCCGGGCGCGGGCCGAGCCGAGCAGGTCGAGGCAGACGCGGCTGGCGACCGTGGTCAGCCAGGCGCCGGGAGATTCTATGGCTTCCTGCTGCTCGCGGGACATGGCGTACCAGCGGGCGTAGGTCTCCTGGACGGCGTCCTCGGCCTCGGCCAGGGAGCCCAGCAGCCGGTAGGCGAGATTGATCAGCTGACGCCGCTCGCTCATGATCGCGTCCAGGCCGGGGTCGGGCCGGGCTGGTCCTGGCTGGGATTGGGTGCTCATGGCGCGTCGGCTCCCTTGGTCGCATCTGCCCTCACTAGTTCGACGAAACACTGCACCGGAATGTGAGGCCGGCTCCCGCCTCACATTCCTGCGAGCTGCATCGTCGTACTGCTCAGAACAACACGCCATCCAGCGAGCAGGAAAGCTCAGCTGGACGCCACCATCCTGGCGGCCTGCGCGCGGTCGCCTTGCTGCCCGGGCTGTCGAGATTGCTGCGGCACTCACGGCCGGGCGTGCTGACGGCGACATCGACGAAGGGACACAGTCATGATCAGCTGCTGCAGCATGGTCATCCGCCCGCGCGAGCGCGACCGCAAGGCGGGCGATAGCGACGAGCGGATCCTCGCCGCCTCCGGCGGCCGCGGCGCGCCGTTCTGCACCGATGCCGAGCGCGCCGCCCTCGCGCTGACCAAGGCGTTCGCCCGGCTCAGCGACCGCGCGGACCAGGCAAGACCGCGCGGACCAGGCAAGTTGTCCGCAGAGCCCAACCGAGCGTTAAGCACGGCAGGCAAGCGCTGAGCAGGCGGCATCCGCAGGCCCGCAACCTGAGCGTGCTGGTCACACCTGACCCTGGGTGAGATGATGTGGCTATGAGCGGCGACGAGGATCACCCGATGCGGCAGTTCGTCGCTGCGTGGCGGGCTGCTGCGGCGGTCGTGAGCGAATGGGCGGAGCAGACCACTGCGGCGACCACCGAGGCGTTCCGCAAGCTCGCCAGCGATCCGGCCATCCGTGCGGTGATGGAGAACTGGCGCACCGCGGTCGTGTGGGCCTGGCGCGACTGTGAGTGCTTCTGCGCCGAGTCACACCCGGACGACATCGGGGTATGTGACAGCCGTGCCGTGATCACCCGCCGGCTCACCAGTGACCTCGATGGTGAGGTGGACGTGCCGCTGTGCGCACCGTGCGCGGTGGCGCAGGGTGTCGCGGAACTCGCGCAATAACCTGGCCTCGCCTTAGTGTCCCCCCGGGATCCGTGATGCCCGGGCGCACCGCGGGTACCGATAACGGCCCCGAATGACCAGCGCCGGGAATTGTCCGGCTGCCGCCGAAGCGCGCCCGCAGGTGCGGCGCTCCGCGCCGATTTTCCAGCCAGGTGCGATGTACCGGGCGGTAACTAGGCCAGTCTCTGCAATGCATATAAGGAAATAATGTGATCGACCTCACAGATAATTCGCTGATCATCGGCTAGCCTGGTCCGCCATGCCTGCGGAGGGGGAACGCAATGCGCAAATTCGGCCCGCAACATGGGACCATCGGCCCCCGAGACCTGCGATCCGGCCTCGTCAGGGCGATGCGCAAAAGAGGACGATCGTCGCGTCGCGCGGTCGCCGTGCTAGCTTCCTGCGGCGCCGCGGGGCTATTCTTAGCGGCCAGCGCGGGGACTGCTCCGACTTTCGCCGCATCATCGTCGACGCCGGTCATGGCAGCGCGCACCATCCCGGCCCCTAAACAGGCGCCGAACCTGCGGGATATCACGACCGCAGTCGCCTCGACCTGCGCCACCGCGGCGTACAAGGCTGGTTTCCCCATGGACAGCCTCACCCGAACGCAGATTGGGAATTACCGCACCATAGTGGTGGCGGTGGCGATCGGAATGGCCGAATCGGGATGCAATCCAGCCGCCGTGAACGGCTCGGGTAGCTGCGCCTCGCGCGGAGTGTGGCAGATCGAGCAGTGCTACTGGCCCCGCGTTACCGAAAGTTGCCTGCAGAACGCCCAGTGCAATGGCGACGCGGCATGGGCGTATGTCTACCGCGACGGCAATACCTTCTGCTGGTGGCAGACGTACGACACCGGGTGCGGCAGCGGCTACAACGGTGCCTGGACGCGCTACGTTTCTGCTGCCCAGACAGCGGTGGGGCAGCTGGAAGTCACGCTCCGCAATGCCGGGACCGGCCTATGCCTGGCCGCCGATGCCAGCCACCCGGTGGACGGCGGCGCTGTCTGGCAGTATCACTGCAGCCACGCCGGCGCTTACGGACAGTGGTACGTGCGGGAGGCCCCGCCCTCGTACAACCCGGTGCTGCGGAATGCCGGCACCGGCTTGTGCCTGGATGCCCAGGGTGGCCAGGCGGAAAACCGAGGCAAGATCATCCAGTGGCGCTGCAACAGGACCCGCGACCCGCATCAGCGGTGGGGCGTCGCTGGCAATGTCAGGATAAGCAACAGTGATGCCGCCCAGCTCAATCTGCGAAACAGCCCGCACGGGAACGGCACCTGCCTGGCCGCGGACGCGAACGAGGGGCAAGACCGCGGGGTGATCTGGCAATGGACCTGCAGCGGCGGCTACAGCACTAACCCGTACCTCGACTGGAAATAACCGGCCCGTCTGCTCGCTGGAGGCGGGGCGGGCAGGGCCGGCCGTGGCTGGAACCAACGGGCCCGCGGCAGCCTCGCGAGGCGGGGTGCGCAGCGGCGGAATTGACCGAGCCGGGCGGCAGTGACGCGAGGCCGGCCCGGCAGGATCGTCAGGTCCCGGGGCTTGGCACCCGGCCGACACGATGTGGCATTAGCGATTGCGCGTTTCTCCGCACGATATGCGTCGTCGCCCGCTACCATTGCCATGGCTTTACTCACCATTAGCGAGACCGTAGCTGTGAGGCATCGGTGCACCAGCTGAATCAGGTGGCGGGTTGACCGCGCGAGATGCGCTGGACCTGGTTCCGTTCGGCCGGAATAACCGGGTCGCAGACGCCTGCCCTCGCCGCGTTTGCCTGCACATCGGAGAGCCAAAGACCGGAACGTCGTACCTGCAGGGTTCGCTGTGGAGCAACCGCATCCCGTTGACGGCCCAGGGCGTCGTGCTGCCGGGCTACAACCGTCAAGATCACAACCGTGCCAGCCGGGATATTCGCGAGGCCCGGAGGGCGCCTTCCGATCCGGCCGATTCGTGGGTCGGCGAGTGGGATGTCCTGATCGGGCAGGCGCTGCGGGGCAGCGGCACCGCGGTCATCTCGGACGAGATCCTGGCCGCGTGCAACCCCCCGCAAGCCGACCGTGCGCTGCGATCGCTGGCGTCCGCCGAGGTGCACATCATCCTTACCGTGCGTGACTTCGCCAGCCTGCTGCCTGCCGAATGGCAGGAGAGCGTCAAGTGCCGCGGTACCGTTCCCTGGGAAGCGTGGCTCGACGCCGTTATCGACGCCGGGCCGGCCGCCGACCGCCGCAGGCGATCGTGGTTCTGGACGGTGCATGACACGCTGGCCAACCTCGACATGTGGTCACAGAACATCCCGCCGGACCACGTGCACGTGATCACCGTCCCGCCGCACGGCGCGCCTGACCTGCTCTGGGTACGGTTTGCGTCCGTTCTCGGCATCGACCCGGACTGCATCGACCTCGCCGAAGCGCGCGTCAACACCTCGCTCGGGCTGCCGGAAGCCGAGTTCCTGCGCCGGTTTAATGAGGCGCTGCCGGAAGATGTGCCCTACTGGTTCTACACCCGGGATATCAAGCGGATTCTCGCTCTCGACCTCCTGCGGTCCCGGCCGCGCCAGCTTCGCCTGGGGCTGCCCCCGAATCGGGAGGCCTGGGCCAGGGAGCAATCGGAAATCCTGGTGGACGGCCTGCGTGAGGCCAAGTACGACATCGTCGGTGATCTTGACGAGCTCCTGTCGGCCCCTGCGACCGGGTCTTATGCCGGACCTGCCGACCAGCCGCCCGAGCAGCTGGCGCAGGCCGCGGTGGACGTCGCCGCGGCGCTGATGCATTGCCTGTACCTCGAAAAGAACCACCCGGTCAGACGGCGGCAGAGCCCGGGCGGCCCGCGGAAGGCGATCAGCCAACTGAAGTGGCTGGTGCTGAACGGCCCCTGGACCAGGCGCGCGCTCCGTGACGCCAGTCATCTCGCGGCGGTGCGGCACCTGCGGATCGTTATCTGGCGCGTGCTCATCCACCCGGCGCGTCACCGTCCCTGAAACGGCGCCGGCGAGCGTCGGCCGCCGGGGGCATCAGCCAGTTTCGCAGCGCGGGCGCGTGCTGGGCTGGCTCACCAAGGCCAGGATGATTCACCCGGGCCGGGTGAGGCGCGTCCGGGACGGTTGGAGAAGCGTGAACGCCAACGGGGGGAGGAGCCCGTCGGCTATGGGTCCGGAGGTCCAGGTTGAGTGCGACGCGGCCAGAGGCAGGCCGTGCCTGACGGCGATGACCGGTCGGCCGGCATAACCGGAGATCCGGTCGCCAGCCGTCCGGAGGAGCCTGAGCAGGAACATCCGCCCGCCGCGGGGAGCGAGCAGCCGGGCCGGCCGCCGGCCCGCCGCCGCCGGTGGCGGCCGGGGTGGCGGGGGCCGCTGGCCACGCTGCTGATCGTGATCGGCTGCATCCTGGCCCCGGTGTCGGTGATCGGGGTGTGGACCGCCAACCAGGTGTCCGACACCAGCCGGTACATCGCCAACATCGAGCCGCTGATCCATGAGCCGGCCATCCAGAACGCGCTCACCAGCAAGGTCAGCACCGCGATCACCAGCCACCTCGACGTGACCGGGGTGACCGGGCAAGCTGCCGCGCAACTGCAGGACAAGGGGCTGACCCGGCTGGGCGGGCTGCTGAACTCGTTCGGCCCCTCGATCACCAGCGCGGTGGACGGGTACATCCACAGCACCGTGCACAAGATCGTGACCGGGCCGCGGTTCGCCAATACCTGGATCCAGGTCAACACGGCCGCCCACCAGAGCCTGGTCAACGTGCTGTCCGGCCGGGGAACCACGGTGAAGGTGGTCAACAACCAGGTGACCATCGACCTGGCCCCGTTCATCAACATCGTCAAGCAGAACCTGGCCTCCCGCGGCTTCACCCTGGTCAACAAGCTGCCGCCGATCCACGTGCAGCTGGCGCTGTTCTCCTCCCGGGATCTGAGCAAGGCGCAGACGCTGTACCGGCTGATCAACGACCTGAAGATCGTGCTGCCGATCCTGGCCCTGGTG
>Ga0126381_100003378_pt1 | contig 17361 bp, 13 predicted proteins | sample PanSoiMetPlot_28_FD_96465 | JGI IMG/M metagenome (GOLD analysis project Ga0126381, IMG submission 96465) | Tropical forest soil microbial communities from Panama - MetaG Plot_28 | ecosystem: Environmental > Terrestrial > Soil > Tropical forest > Bulk soil | place: Panama | collected 2016-02-17 | reverse complement strand
TTTTTCCTTTAGCATATGTCCGTCAGCCTGAACATCCGAACCTCGGGCCGTGAAGCTAAAGGGGATCCCCGCCAAGCGATGAACCACCAGCCCGGCCACTGCCGCGTGGTAGGCAAAGTGCGCATGGACGTGTTGGATCCTTTGCTTTTCCATTTCATTGGCAAATCGAACCGCCTTCGAAAAAAACACCAGGGCTCCACCAAAGCAGCGAATGCATCCCCAGGTCCCTCGCAATACTTCGGCTAAGGTCCGGAAATACCGGCCCGGATCTCGGTAAATAAAATGCCAGTGAGAACGAAGGATGGCCGGAGATAGCCAAGGAAGATAGTGAGCACGCCTCACCCACTTCTCCGCTTCCGGATGAACGATTTTGGGGTGCTCGCGAAGCAGGGAATAGAGTTCGACCGTCACGCCGAGCTTCTCCAGGGCTTCCAGTTCGTACAAGACGAAGGTTTCCGTAACCATCGGGAACCGCGAAACGAGCTGGGCAAGCCGCAGCGGCCCGGCGGTAGGGGAGAAAGATGATGGCGATGACATGGTTGAGCTCTGTTCAGACCTGACTTGTGCGCTGGTCGGGGAGGCCGCTGGTCATGACTTCCCGTTGCTTTCGGTCCCGCCAAGCGTCCATGTGGAGGCCCAATCGCAGCAGCCGCAAGCAAAAGATTGCTCGCGTCGTCCGAGGCATGATCATCGTGCGGCGCAAACGCAGCGGGTCAACAGATCCCAATTTGTTTGGCCCGCTTAACGTCGTGAACGCAAGGCGGATGCCTTGTTCCCGGAGAACAGAGACCACCGCGTCATTGTGGTTGCCGTTCGGATAGCAAAAGATTGGCAGGCACGCACCAATTTCTCTTTGGAGATCTTCCTGAGAGCATTGAACCTCCTCCTGCAGTTGTTTCGGCGTAACCTTCGTCATGATGGCGTGTGTTCGACTGTGGGACCCAAGCGTCAAACCTTCCCTCGCAAGTTGGCGGAGTTGATCCCAGCTCAAGATGCTGCCACCTTGTACGCGACTCAGCCCGAGCTCCGAGCAAACCGAATCCACCAACCGCGTGGCCTCAGAGTAAGGGGTGACGGTCAGGTGGTTCTGAATTGCACGCAGGCTCTTGCGCCTCTGGTCTGCGGGGAGAAGCGGAAGACGGCCAAGGGGCGGGATGTTTATCTCCATTCTGGACGTCGCGGCAAATGCCTGGTAGAGGGCATCCGACCAAAACGCGCGCTCGGCGTGGCCAGGAAAGGCGGTGGGAACGAACATGGTCGCCGAGAAACGGAATTTTTTGAGGATGGGCCAGGCGATTTCGGCAAAGTCTGCGTAAGCGTCGTCAAATGTGATCAGCACCGCACGCTTCGGAAGCGGACGCCCTTTTTCAACCGCCTGCAATACGTCGGGCATGGAAACAACCCGGTAGGAGCGCGCCAAATGGGCCATCTGCTGCGCAAACCCTTCCGGGGTCGCGCTGACGCTGCGCGAGTCCACCCCAGGCGTGTCCCGGACTTCCGCCACTCGATGGTAGGCAAGGATTCTCAGCACTGTGATTTTCGAGAGATAGACCGCGAAAGGTTGTGTGCAGGCCCAGCTACCCAGTTCGGGGACACGCCGGGCCTGGCCAAGTAAACTGGTTATGTTTGCTTAATCGACGTAGGCACCCAGAACCTGACTCGAAGTTCGTGTCACTCCGTCTTTGTCCGTCGTCTGTGTATAGCTAGAGTTTCCCTCGCCGATCGCCGGACTTGCACTTTGAAGCCGATAGTTGTGGTCGGCAGAATCCCAGAAGGCGGGGTTTTGCGCACCCCAATTGTTGGCTGTGATATTACATCCTGTGCAGCTAATGTTCGTATATCCCTGCTTCGACGCGGTCCTGTCGTACAAGATGTTGGAGTCCACATAGAAGTTTGAGCCGTTGAGATGTAGCTGTGTGCCAGTGTTTGAGGTTTCATTGTTCGACATAATGTTGTTCACGACCTTGTGATTGCTCCCGCTCACGGTTACTCCATAATATCCGTTGCCAACGATCGTGTTCTCTTCGATATCGATTTCAAACTGCGGCGAGGTCGAGCCGTGAAGTTGCACGCCGCTAGCAGCATTGTCTGCAATGAGGCAATTAGCGATCAAGTTCCCCGTTCCTGCGTTCGTGTCCCAGTAAATTCCATGATCCAGAGTGGTGTTCACGCCATTGTCATGGATGTAGCAACCTAGCACCTGGATGTTGTATCCCCCTCCGGTGCCGTCAGTGTATTGATAAAGACCAGCATGGTACTCTGCGTTCCGTATTTCGACGTGGTCGAACGTTATGTCGTGGGTGTACATGACATCTATCAAATCCCTGGTGGTGTTGCCGGTGCAGGAGACGGCTGTCTTGCTACTACATCCCTGGAAAACTAATCCCCCATTCAAAACTGGAGTTCCCAGGAAGTTAATGTACTGCGCCCCGATATACGAATGGCAGGTCTGGCCGTCGATTCGCGTGTCCCCCTGAATAACCGCCATTTCCCCAGGATAGTTTGTAAAGGTGATCCAGTTTGTCGAAGTCCCGCCAGTTCTTAGGATCTGGGAGTACGTCCCGTCGGTAACGCACGGGTCTGTGCCAGTTCCTCCGTTTTGAGGGTTCTGAGGGTACCATCCGCCCCGAAAACAAACGTAGTCCCCGGCCGAAACATTTTGAAATGCATGCTCCACCGTAAGCCAAGGCGCCGACAGCGTCGTTCCTGAGTTTGCATCTGAACCAGCGGGCGAAACAAACTTTGTGCACTGCGCCTTAGCACGTTGAAAAGTTCCAGAAAGAACGAGAACCCCAATTGCCATAACTACGTTCGTGAGAGCTGTTTTGCTCAATTGTTTGCCAATGAGAATTCGCATAGCTCTCCACGCTTTTTAGTCAAAAGACCGTTTTTTTTTCAGACTCTCGCGACGCCGATGATCACGCCGCGCAGCGCGGGAAACCTCTTTTCGATTATTCTTTCAAACAGCACGCCAAGCAGGAAACTGAGTCTGCTAAAGCGCAAGTAACCCGGCGCAACGCTGCGGTGTTCAAGTTCACAGGCAAATCCGCAACTCGTTAGCTGCTCCCGGATCGCAAGCTCATCATTGAATCGGTAATAGGTCGGGAATATTTCATCCGCAGTGCGGCCGGAACCGAAACGGCGGACGTAGAATTCGTGAAACCACTGTGGGGTCACCCGGGCGACCAGCATCGGGTACCAAAAGCGGCTCGGCGTTTGAAACAATAACAGGCCTCCCGGTTTGAGAACCCGGGCAATTTCCCGATGGCAAGCTTTGGGGTTCTCAAGATGCTCCGCAACGTAGTAGTGAAAAACGACATCGAAGGATTCGTCCGGAAAAGGCAAAGAGTCCGCTGTGCACCGGTAGGCCTCGCCCAAGTACGGATTCCGCAGCACCGTTTCGGCCGGGTCGACGCCGACGTAACGGGCCACCTTCCCACGCAAATCGAACTCATTCTGCTGGGACCCTCCTGACCCTGCCCCTATCTCCAGCACATGGTCGGTAGCGCAAATATTGTTGTTGAGGAGATCTTTGAAGCGTTGGTGGCGAGACACCGGGTAGTAGCGCAGCCACAGTCTCTGGACCGAGGGAGAGAGTCTTCCCTCGAACAGCAGCTCTCTGCTCTCCACGGTCCCGTGCCTTGCTCTTTCTAACCACTAATCTCCAACTGTCCTTCTCATGGGAGCAACGTGCCACAGGGGCGTCCCCGGTGTTGCGGGAAGTTTCGCTTGCTCCCCGCGGAGTGTTGACGATGGGATGGCCCGCCGTACTGAAGTTTGTGTTCAAAAATCATTTCGCGCCGGCACTCGCTGCTTGCGGCAGCCTGCTTGAATCAGCCCGCATAAAAAATCGCATCGCAGCGAGCGATTGCGATAGAAGGAACTTGATCGACCACCAGTTGTCTCTTTGAGATGCTCCGAAATGGTATTCTGGTTCAGCGAAAACCCAGTCTTCAAGCACCTGTTAGAGCATCATATTGTGCCAGCAAGATGAGCGAATAATCGAGGCGAGGTCGCGGTCTCCGGTCACGCCGGCGCCGGTTCACTGGCGGACTCCTGCTCGAGCTTGCCAAGGATGTGCATGGTGGCGCTACAAAGTGCCATCAACAACCAAAAGTACCTTTGATAAGACAAGTGGGCGAAAATCGCCGAAATTAAATAAGCGACCAGACACAGGGAAAAAGCCATGGCCGTATCGGCGAATTCAGAACCCTTTTGCTGCAACCTTCTCCAGATTCTCCATAGCCCCCACATGATAGCCAGGATGACGGACAAGAACGAAACCAGGCCCAGAATCCCTGTTTCAGCCAATGTCTCAAGATAAAGATTGTGCCCGCGATACTTCTTCAATTGTTCGATAAGGCCCACGCGATTGCCGTAAGGGATCGAATAGTACTCGGCGAAGTGCCCCGGGCCTACTCCAAGAACTGGATGACCGAGGAAAACATGCCATGTCGCCACGTTGAGGACGTAGCGCCGCACGACCGAAGTGTCCGGAATCCCCGTCTGACTTTGCGTGGGTTCCTTATAACCCGAAGTCGGATTGGCCAGCAGCGTTTTGATTCGTCCCAGGCTCGCGAAACGCAGCGCGGCCTGGGGATCAAGGGCCAGGATGAACAAACTGAGGCCAAGAGCGGCCGCGAGCAGGTGGAGAGGCGTGATGAACCGAAAATAGGCCAGCAATACGAAGATGCAGACAGCCGTAAGCATCGCACCTCTGGAAAACGTAAGCATCATGCCGCCGAGAATAAGAGCCGCGGACGCAAGTGCGAGCCAGCGCAAGACACGCGAGCGCTCTCTTCGGAACCGGAGCGCGGCAAGGGGAAGGAGCACAACCAGCACTTGCGCGTAGCGGTTGGGTTCCCCAATCGGGCCCGCGGACCGAAACTGAGCGCCAAGGGTCAAACTCGTAGCCCCCTCAGGATGAAAGTTGGATTGATCGGAAAACGAATGAGCGGACTCCCTGCCGATCGGGTTGAAATCGAGTTCCGCTCCCAGCATGGCGAGGCCGCCATAATTGCGGTTTTGCGTGTGCGTGACGTGCTGAAAAATAGAGAGTCCTCCCATGAGGCTTCCGGCAAGCAGCAAGGCCCAGGTGGCCCGCCGCAACGTCGTGTATTCTCGAACGAGGTTGACCACCAGGAAATAAATCGCAATGCCTTCCAGGAGAAAGTCGATGATTTCTGAGGTGACGATTTTCTTGTCTCGGGCAAAAAAAGAAGAGGTTAGGAATACGGTGAAGTATACAAGCATAAGGTAGAAACCGCGGTCAAAAGTCAGTTTCTCCTTGCAAACCAGGAAGTGGTATGCCACGGGCACGCTAAGGATCAAACAAAGCGCGGCCATCACAACCGCAATTCGCGCGTTTTGACCTGCAGTAGCGATCGTCATTTGGCCGGTCTGGACGGAAGTTCGCAGGATCGCCGGCGTCTTCATGCCGAGGACGGCTATGTTGGAGTAGATCGCAAACAGGGCGGTCAGCGTCCCCAACTCCGGCCAGCGCACGACCAGAGCGAAAAGGCTCAAGACGAAGACCACAGCTAAACCCAGTACGATGCTCTTTTCCAGGAGAAAGAAGATCAAAAACCCCACCGCGGCGCAGGGCCAGAGAATGCGTGTGTCGTCGATTGTGGCAGTGTGAACGGACACGGTTTTCCTCACAAATTCTTTGGCGAAGTGCCTCTCCAGGCCCCAAGTGTTTCAGGCAAAAATCAGCCGCATAAACGGCAGGCGAAGCAGCTCGGGAAAGGTTTCCGCAATGCTGAGCTTCTTCTTCGTCACTAAAAACACGCACAGGGAGGCGCACACGGCTAAAAGAAGCAAAACATAGAAGTTCAATGACGTGAGCAAGCCAACGAGAAATAGACCGCAAGCGCACAACGCGATCGTTAAATAAACCGAAAGATAGCGCCGATCAAAGACATGAAAATCCGGTGTAGATAATAGACCCGCTTGCAACAGCAAGTTGTATCCGACGAGCGTCGTAGCCGAGCCGATCCCGGCGCCCAGGGGCCCGTATAGCTTTATCAAGACTGCGCTCAGTATCAAACCGCCCAACGCCGTCACGACGCTAGCACCGATGACATAGCGCAATCTTTCGAAAACCTTCAGGGTCTGGAGATTGAAGCCGACGAAAACGTTGAAATAGATGGCTGCTGAAAGCAGAGCCAACACCGGGCCGGACGGCGCGTAACGTGCCCCGTAAAGGAAAACCGATAGAGGATTTGCGAGCGAAAAGGTGACGGCCAGGACGGGAAAGGATAGTACGGACATCCACGCGGCTGTCCGCCAGTAAAGCTCGTTGATGGCTCGGTAGTCCGCCCTGGCGAACAGGCGTGCCGCAAGCGGCGTATACAAGAGTGCAAAAGTCGCAAAACCGATGTTGTTTAGTTCGGCGATCGGAACCGCTGCGCGATAGAAGGCGACCTCCGGCATGGTCCGCAGACGACCGAGCAAGAAGATGTTCACAGGACCGATGCACATGGCTACGGCCGAAACAAGGCCCGGTATGACGAAAGCAAGGGTTTCTCGAGCAGGAATGACTACCTCCTTTAGCCGAAAAAGCTGCAAAAGCCCCTGCTCACGTAAGAGCTTTATGAGCAGGCCTCCGTAGATCAGCACTCCCACTGCTCCTGCCACGACATATCCGTACGCCAGGAAAACTATCGAGCTCTTCATCCACACGAGAAGAACCACAACGCCAAACTTAAGCCCGGGTCCCAACAAGTACCTTCGAAAGAAAATGTCGCGGGTGCCCGCAAGGCTGGCGAATAGACCGTCCAATAGCGCGTCCGCCGCTTCGATGGGCGCCAACACGATCAAGATCGAAAAGATAGCCACAGTAGGCAGACCCTCGTGGGTGATGAGAGGCATGAGAAAGAATGGCGCCTGCCATATAGCGCCGACCATAAGGATTCCTGTAATCAGCACCGCTCCCACGGCCAAGAGAATTGTGCCAAACATCTTTCCGTACTCACGGGTTTCCCGGTAAATCGGAACGAAACGCGGAATTGCATCCTGCAGGCCCAGCGAAGCAAACATTCGGAAGAACCCGACCACCGCCAGTCCGTAAGCTAGTTCACCGTAGTCGCTCGTCGAGAGATAACGAACCATCAGCACTTGAGTGAAGAAATTGATGCCTAGAGATAAGATGCGACCTAACAGAAACAAGCTCGAGCCCCGGATCTGGGTTCGCGTAGCTTCCTGCGCGTATTGCGTCTGGGAAACGGTTTCTAAGGCGGCTGACATTCTATTTGGCTACCTTGCTTGAAGTGGTTGCGAAGGTTGAGAGTTCCTCGGTCGAGACCTCTCTGGGGCTTCGGAACTCGATTCCTTCCTGTTGGCGAGATCTAACACGACATTCGGGCGCCCATATCCTCGTGCACCATATTTTAGGCACCACTCACCATCCAGTCGCGAAAAGAAAGTGTCACCATGCTGAACTAATCGCGCTAGTTCGGGATCACGAGCACGGAAAAGCAACGGAGTACTCCCCCAAAAGGAACACCGTGCCTCCGATAGTTCCTGTGCGTACCGTATTTCGAGCCGGCCATGAACACCTATCGCTCCGCGGTTCGATGCGTCGCAAAATAGGTAGTCCAGAACTGTTTTCATCCGGGACTTTGCTGCTCCGACTTGTACTACATCGGCGATCCCGCCGCGTTTCACATAATAGATAAACCATCCGATGAGTTGTCTCGTTACGTCTCGGAGGGCAACTTTGCGCAAAGTTCCATATGCTTTCATGCGACTCATGAAATCCAACAGCCATCCAAGTGACTCTCGGCTGTATTCGGGCTGCAGGGAATAACATGCAGAAGAATCGGCCGGGCACGAATGCAGCAAAGTGTCAATCTCGAGCTCTTCCTCGGTAATACCTTCAGGGGGCCGATGGAGGCTCGCTAGGGGAGTCCTCGTGACCATGCCGCCGATGGCCTTACTTAGAGCCCCACACGCGGCGGAAAAGCCTCCGTTTCCAAAACGCGATATTGCGTGAAGCGCGTATAAGCCTGGCCGCAGAGGGCGCGCCCATTGCATCCCGTACACCGCTGACGTGCTTCCTCCCATTGCCACCCAGATTTGCTGGCTCAACAGGTTCGCCGTGTCGGTCATTGCCAAGTCTTGTCTCCCGTTCATGAAGGCCGCGAGCAAGCTCAGCCCCGCCAAGCTTGATCGACTCTCGGGGTGAACCACCAGGCTGCTTCCAAAAGCAGCCCGAATCGTTTTTCCTTTCATGGACATGGGGCGCGGCACGATGCCCAAAAAGCCGACGACGCCGCGTTGACGCTGCTCGTAGACGAGCGACTCAATAGAACTGTCGAACCACGGATTGTGAAAAAAAACCTCCTGAAAATAAGCTTCCAACCCCGGAGGGTACGGGCCCTTCTGACTCTGCAAGAATTGCCAGTAAAGCTGCGCTACTCTTGGAATATCGTCTTTAACAAAAGCTCGCAGGCGTCCCACTTCTATGCACTCCGAGTTTGCCCGAGCCTAAAGCACGGAATTACGCAGGAAAGGAAGCAGACATTGCGCCGTGCCTTCAGGCAAAAATCAGGCGCAGCAAAGGCATCCTCAGTAGCTCTGGGAACATTTCGGCGATTCCAAGCTTCTTCCTAGCTATAGAAAATACGAGGAACGACACACAAGCTGCCAAGAGCAAACCGCGGTACAAACTCATTGAGCCGAAGGATTGAACGAGGAACAGCCCGCCGGCGCCGAGCGCAATGCTCAGGTAGACGGGGAGATAGCGACGATCAAATGCGCTGAAGTTTGATGTCGGAAGCAACCCTACCTGCATCAATAAATTGTAAATGATAAGTGTTGCCGCCGTGCCGATCGCTGCACCAAGAGCTCCATGAGCAGGAACCATCAGGAGATTTAGCCCAATATCCACAAGGGTTGCCACTACACTAACCAATACGATGTAACGCAGTCTTACGAGCACCTTGAGCGTTTGCAGGTTGAAGCCCAGCGCAACGTTCGTATAGCTCCCGAGAGCCAGCAACGCCAAGACGGCGCCGGACCGCGCGTACCGTCCGCCGTAGAGAAACTCGGTCAGCGGCTGCGCAAACGAGAAGGTAAGCACAAAAACCGGAAAGGACATTACGGACATCCATGCCGCTGTCTGCCAATATAGTTTATTCATGCCGTGATAGTCCGACTTGGCAAACAGACGAGCCGCTGCTGGCATGTACAGAAGTGTGAAGCTCGCCATAACCACGCTGTTTAACTGGGCCAGCGGAACCACAGCTCGGTAGTAGGCCACCTCTGTCATCGGGTGCAGATAGCCCAAAATAAAAATGTTGACCGAGTGAATCGCCACGGTAACCAGGCTAGAACTCAGTCCAGGGAGAACAAATGGCAGAACATCGCGCGCCGGGATGGTCAGAGGGCTTGACCGCAGTTGCTCGAAAAGCTGTTGTTCCTGTAACAGCCGCACGAGCATCCAACCATAGATTGCGATTCCCGCCGCGCTGGCAAGTAGGTATCCGTACGCCAGGAAAACCACCGTGCTCTTCAGCCCGATGAGCAGTAGCACAGCGCCGAGTTTAAGGCTTGGCCCCAAGATATACTTGCGACAAAAGATTGCGCGTGTTCCTGCAAAACTCGCGAAGAGCGAGTTGAACAACTCATCTGCTGCATCCAAAGGCACCACCAAAATCAGGATTGACAGGAGGTGCCGAGGCAGTTTTTCGTGCGTCATGAAATGCGTGAGCAGGGCGGGTCCGCTCCAGATGAGGGCAATGATCAGCAGCCCCGCAAGGAGGACCGTGCCGATCGAGAGCAGGATGGTCCCGAGCATCTTCGGAAACTCGCGGTTCTCTTGATAGATAGGAACAAAGCGGGAAACCGCTTCATGCAATCCGAGCGTGGCAAACGGTTGGAAGAATGCCACGACAGCTAATGCGTAAGCCAGAGCACCATACTCGGCCTTGGCAAGATAGCGGACCATCAACACCTGCGCCGAGAAATTTATTCCCATGGATAGGAATCGGCCGGCAAGAAAAAGACTGGACCCGCGGATCTGCTTGCGAGCAGCATCCTGCCCGCTGACCGTCTCGATCGTTGCGATTCGAGATAGTACTGGCATATTGCCGGGGTGATCGGCTTCGCCATTCATACGAGTGCGTGTATAGACTCGGCGGTCGGGGAGGCGGTAGGTTTGCAATAAGGTTCGATCGCCGCGAAGAGCTCAGGGAACACATGCGGATACGGAAGCCGCACCATGTAGGTCTCTTTCCCGTGGAGTGCGCGAGTTAGTATTGCCAACGAAGACTCGGCCGTGTTTTCAATGGACTCATTCCTTCGACTGGGAAAAGCAAAGCGGTAGGCAGAATAGTGCCGAAGGAGAGGAGACAGCTCGTGTTGTACAAGGAAAGTTAGACGGCGAGCCATCTCGAAGGGACTGATCGGCTGCACATCGATTCTGTTCTCTGCATGGCTGAGGAAAATAAATACCTTGTCCACTTGCGCGCCTGCCGAGCGAATCCTGTCTCGGAAGATGGCTGAAGGCTCTATGGCTTGCCGCAGCCGGTCTTCGACGGCAGCAGACACCCTCTGCAGATTCCGGAACAGAAAGTTGCTTCGAATCCTTTCAACGCGAATCATTTTGTCGAATCCAAGCAGAACGCCGATTCCACCAAATGCACAGCGGCTCATGAAGTTCACCGCCGTCCTCCCGTGCGGCAAACTCGCTACCTGCCAGTGCGTGAGCTCCAGCGGCTTCATGATTCCGCGCATTCTTTGATCGTGGCCACCGAGAAGCACCCATTCTTCCCCGACGTACTCCGCCCCTTTTGAGGCGAACCCCAGCAGCGCGGTCGTTTTTCCGCAGTGAGCCCAGCCAGCCATCAATAGGCCCACGCCGTCGTACACGAGGGCGGAAGCATGGATCGGGATGCACCCTTTTTTGAGGACCGTCAAGCCAACGATGGGAATTAAGAGTGGTACTGATCCGATTCGGTTCGTACAGACGATCTCACACGGTTCTCCAATCCGGTCAAAAGGGATTCGAGCCCTAACTCGCCTGGTTCCTTTCTGTAGCAGGAAAAATCCGTCGCCTGTAAAACCGCCCTCATCAGTGCCCAAAAATCTCATCTCGCGGACCGGCAACTCGTTTACAAACCGTACGGTAATGTCGGGCAGGGTGAGGGGTAGCCGGGACGGCTGCCCGAGTAGTTTGCAGGCTGCATCGAAATCACGCGGCGAGGGGTCGATGAGGCGGATTCCGACCACGCCGTGGATGTCGAAGTCAATGTTTCCGGGGCATTCGGAAGTTGCTGAGCAACCGTTATGCATCTTGCGTCTTGGATGTGGGTCTCACTCGCCGAGCTTTGGCGCGCTGCGAAGGACTATTGTTGATCGCTCTCGTCCGCGGGAAGGCGTAGGTAGCCGTGACTTACGCCGTTTATATCGGAATACGAACCTACGACTGCGCCCGAGGAGTTGATCCCCGACACTCCGACGAACCGGAGGACGTGGCCAAATATGACTGCGACGGCTCCCGGCACGTCGAAAGTTGTGATGGTACCGTCAGCAGTTCGCAGGAAGCCGTGCCGAGCGAAGAAGCCGCCGCTTACGGGTACGAGAAATGTCCCCGCGACAACTCCCTTATCATTCAGGGCTACGACTTGAAGACATCCGGCACATGCCCCAGGAACATCGAAAGAGGTGAACGTCCCATCTGGCGCTCGGACGTAACCATGGTTCGTGTTCACGTCCCAAAACATTCCTGCAAGCACTCCCTTCGAGTTAATCCCGACGACCCTTGTGCCGTTGACTGCCCCCGGAGCGTCGATGATCGTGAAGGTGCCGTCCGAGGTTCGCAGGTACCCATGCGAAAGAAAGTTGGAATCACCGAAATTCCCGACGATTGAACCTGCCGAGTTGATTCACACAGCGCCGGGAGTGGCTCGATTGTTGGTATCTGGGGCATCGAGAGTGATGAACGTGCCGTCTGCGCGGCGCAGAAAACTCGTGCTAGATGAGCCTTGATCAGCCGTCCAGTAGCGCCCGACGATTGCGCCGTGAGCATTGATGCCGGCGGGATCGGTACCTGGGTTTGATCTTGTTGGATCAATGGGGCCATCAAAAATGCTGATGGTTCCGTCGTGCCGCCGTACAAAGCCGTGACTCCCGCCACAACCACCTGAGGTATCCGGCCAGTTCGCGCAGCCAAAACTACCGTCCCTCTCAACCCCCGTAACTTCACCAGCGCGGTTGATGCTCGCTGGCTGGGGGCAAGTGGAGACACCATGTTGCCCCATTGGCGTATCAAAAGTGACGAAAGTGCCGTCCGCATGGCGAACGAAACCATGGCATCCAAAGCTGGAGTCAAGAAAGGACCCCGTGACTACACCCGATGCGTTGACGGCCGCTGCTCCGGTACCTTGTTCGGGGCTCGTGCCAGCGCCAGGCGCATCGATGGTGATAATTTCGGCCTTCGTCTGGGCACTTGCGTCGTAGCCGGAGAAAAAACCGCAAAGTAATAAAAGCCAGACGATCGATCGGCTCCCTTGGCCTGCCATTCCAGCCTTCCCGAGAGAAGATACGAGAGAAGATCGATGTTTCATTACGTACCTCTGATGCATCTCAGATTTCTGGCGCGGGAAACGAGGAACGGCGCGTCGAGCTTAACTTCGAGGACATCCACCCTAGCGCCGTTCTACTCGAACAACTTCGCGAGTTTTTGTAACTGGAATTTCAGTCCTTGGCCGGGATTCGCTCGCGTGTTCCGGTATCCTTGCTCAATCAGGTTGCAGACTTCGGGATAAACAACATCGAAAGGGCGCGTCGTATCGATCCGCACGAAGTTCTTCACCTTGTGCTCAAGCTGAAGAAAAGCTTGACGGCGGAGCTCCAACTCCGCCAAGGTCTTTTCACCCTTGCGCGCAAAAAGCACGTCCGCCGGTGCATCCAAATAAATCGTGAGACCAGGCCGCGGGTAGCAGTGCTGTAGAAGCCATCGGTGAAAGCGCTTGTCGGCAGGTTGGTTTTCGCCATTGATTCCGTCGAGTGTGAAATCGTAAAGGAAGTGACGGTCGTATATAACAGCGTAGCCCCGAAGCTGGTAACTCCAGGACAGCACTTGCCGGTACCACTCTTCTAAAAGCCGATTGATCAAGCGGCCCACGGCCCACAACCAGGCACCCAGCCCCCGCTTTTCGTCCACTCCTCCTGAAGGCGAGGTCTCCCCACCGCGATAGACCCCGAACTCTCGGTTCGAGCGGCGCCTGAAATACTCAACCAGGCGAGAAGTCGGCAGGGCGTGGTTGCTTGCTTCGATGTTTATGCCCATGTACAAGCATTTGATCGGGGACGTGCAAGATTGCTCAAGCTTCGCGGTTAGGCTTGTTTTCCCTGCACCATCGGGCCCAATCAACGCGACGCTGAACATAGGTCCTATCCTTTGCTCCCTTTGGTCTGTTCAGGAGGGCACAGTCGGCGAGGTGCACGACAGCCGCGGTATTCCTTCCTGATCATTCTGAACTTTGCTTTTTTGTGCGCACAACTCCCCCGCTGCGAGTGCCATCGCAATGGGTTGAAACAAATGTCTTTGCAACAGTAGACCGAGGCGTTTTTCGGCGATCCCAAGGTTCGTGTAGTGACGAAACCTGGATTTAAGCCCAGCCGGGATTCGAGGTTGCCTCGGGTCAATCTCCCACGGATGGAAATACGTGACCACCGGCTTCCGGTAATGTTCTTCAAAAATCCTAAAGATCCATTCCGTGTATAAAAAAGGAAAAACACGAAAATACCCACCACCCGCCCCCGGAAGGTTGAATCCCGCGATGCAAACCGTCGGTGGAGGGACTTCCGTCAATTCGGTCCCGTTACGGCATCGGTAGTCATAAGCAAATCTCGGCGCGTCAGGGACCCCGTATAAATCATGGCGAATCGGATAGATACTGGAATCGTACAGAAAACCTTCTTCCCCAAGGATGTCCAGGGCCCACAAGGAATCTTTTTTAATTGACCACGAAGGGGCCCTATACCCGTAGACCGGAACCCCCGCCGCTTGCTCAATGGCGGCTTTGCTTATCCGCACGTCCTCCCGGAATTCCGCCGGCGCCAAGGAACAGACGCGGCGGTGCCAGTAGCTGTGACAGGCTAATTCATGTCCATGCGCTTGCACTTCCCGAACGAGACTTGGAAAGCGGTCAGCTACCCATCCCAAAAAGAAAAAAGTCCCCTTCGCGCCGTGCCGTTCGAAGAGATTCAGAATTTTGCGAGTATTCTCAACTACTCTCGAGGGCCAATTCTCCCACGTGCGTCGCGGAACCTCCTTAGCGAATGCTTCGACCTGGAAGTAATCCTCGACATCAACACTCAAGATGTGTTTTATGCGCAGGCTTTCATTTGGCGCGCTTGCGGTAAGCAAATGGTTGGAAAGGCTGCTTCCGATAGGCGCACATCTAAGTGCGGAAACGGGTTGGTCGAGTCCTGAACTCGGCGACAAACCTGCAGGCGAATTGTCCAGATTTGCCTCCATCGAAGTTCGGATCGAAGGCTCTGATAACCACTTGCCTTCCGCGGGCACAGTTTCAGCCTCTGCTCTGGTTCTTTCTTGCACAACCCGGCAGCCGTAGCTACTTTGCGCCGCGGCCGAAAAGAACCACCTTGAAAGTTGCTAGGATGATTGCCAAGTCCAGTTTGAGGGAAAGGTTTTTGATATAGTAAAGCTCGTATTCCAGCTTGCGTTTTGCGTCTTCGATATTGGATCCATACTGATACTTTACTTGCGCCCAGCCGGTGATTCCTGGTCTGATGCTGTGCCTGCGCCAGTACATGGGAATCACTTGCTCCAGCATTTTGCAGAGTTGCGTCTGTTCTGGGCGCGGACCCACCAAACTCATCTCGCCACGCAAAACGTTGAAAATTTGCGGCAATTCATCCAGACGAAACTTTCGCAATAGTTGCCCGACACGGGTGATGCGCGGATCGTTGTTCTGGGCCCAACTCGGACCACTCGCCTCCGCGTTCTGAAGCATCGAACGGAACTTCAGAATGGTGAACGGGTGTTGACCCAACCCGACACGTTCCTGCCGGAATAGGATGGGAAATCCGGTCTCCAGCCAGATGGCGAGCGCGATCACGCCCATTAGCGGCAGACCGAGGATTATTCCAAAGAGCGATATCACAATGTCTGTGCACCGTTTCGCAGTCAGAAGAAAGGGAGACTTCCGGAATCCGGCGGAAAGAAATAGCCAGCTCGGTTCCAAGTTCGTTAACAGAATTTTTCCGGTCAGTTTCTCGTATGCGCTGTGCGCGTCCGCGACCTCGACTCCAGAAAACTTCAATTGCAGAAGCTGTTCGATAGGTGTGCAACCCCGCCGTTCGTTGAGGGACAGGATCACCTGACTGACCCCGTTTTCTTTCACAATGTCACTCACGTCATTTACGGAGCCAATGATGGAAGGGTTTACAAGCGATTTCCCGATGTTCTCCCCTTTTTCATCGAGAAACCCAATGACCTTGACGTTGAGTTCGGGGCGGACAAGCAGTTCCCGTACCAAGGTAATACCCGCCTCGGCGGTGCCAAGAACGAGCAGTCGTGTTTGATCCTTTTTCATACTCTTTCGATACGTTTGAGTGACGACGGAAGAAGCGTCAAAAACGGTCAGCGAGTTAAAAGTATGTTTCAACAGCTACTCGATAGCTGTTGCGGCGGGATTGTGCATCGTCCGCAAGAAGGAGTTGTAATGCCTCAAACTCGCCGCTTGCGTTTCTCCGTTTTTCTCCCGGAGTCATGCGTGACGGCAAATGAAGCTTATGGAAGTGGGGAACGGTCTAAGACTACAAGCTCATTGCGCGGAACTTGTGGGCGCCGTTCCGCGGTACCGTAGCGAGCAGCGGAATGTCCAAGTGTTCAATGACATCCTCGGGTGTCCGGAATGACGGGTCAAGGTATTCCATCAAGAAGCCCAGTCCCACGCTAACCAGCGTGGCGATCACCACGGCCAGAAGCAGTTTGACACCTGTCGGCAGACTCGCTGGCACCAGCGGTGCCATCGGTGCCTCCGCGACGGCAGCATTAATTATCTTCCGTTGGTCAAGAGCGTCCGCGATGCTGGCTTCTTCGCGCTTCCGATAATAAAGGAGATAATTTTCTTCGTTGGCTTTGGCCGTCCTCAGTAAGTCCTGCTGGGTGACAGACTGGTCCTGTAACTCCAGCGCTCTGCTCTGAAGGGTCTTCAGTGCGCCGGACATGGCCGAGGCCCGGGCCTCGAGACCCATTAAGTCCGCCTGGGCTTTCGCCATCTCTGTTTGGACCCAAGCATGCGCTGGGTCTTGGTCCGTTGTCTCTTCTCGAAGTCCTCGTTTCTCGGCATCGGCGATGGCGGTCAGAGTCTCAGAGATCTTTCTTTCGACTTCCCCAACCAGCGGATACGATGGATCAAATCGCTCGAGCAGTTCTGTCCTTTTGAGTTCCAAGTCGAGCAAAGTGGTTTTCAGATTGGCCATGAGCTGAGGATTGTCCGCGACCTTAATCTGCGTGGTCACGCGCGCGGGGACGGCCCGATTTTCGGACTTGAGCGTGCGAAGCCGCGTCGCGGTTTCCGCAATCGAGGCACGCGTCTGCTGAAGCGTCAAATCGAAATCGTTGATCTTTTGAAGGGCCACCTGCTTCTCGAAATCGGCCGTAACCACCCCTGTCTTTTTGGTGAAATTCACCAGCTGCCCTTCTGAGGCCTCCAATTCTCTCTTGTATTGCTGGGCTTGCTGTTGGAAGAAATCTGACGTCCCTTGTGGACGGCGGATTGTAGTGTGCTTAGCGAGATACAGCTCTCCCAACTCCTTAAGCACTTGCGCAGCGAGTTGCGGCGATTGAGATTGATAAGTAACTTTAATGATATCGGAGGCGTTGAGCGGAATCACCTGTAAGTCTTTCGTTTCCATTTTGAGAACTGCCTTGTAGACCCTGGTCTTTCTGTCCGGGGCCATCCTCAGGGCTCCAAGCACGCGCAACTCGACGGCCCCGAGGGACCACGGGTTTCTCGGCTCATACAAACCGCAATCCACTACCGTCTTTTCCAGAGAGTCACGGCTTTGGAACAGCTCGACCTCCGAGGTAATTTCGTCCAAAGTCAAATTACGATCGGATTCGCTGACGTTTGCTTCGCTGGATACCAGCGGGTCCACGCGCTCCCGTTGCACAAGGATCTTCATTTCCGCCTCGTAGGTCGAAGGCAAAATCAAAATTGCCAAGAGCGATCCCGCCAGCACTCCTGCAAACGCCAGGAGGATCATGCGGCGCCGCCGGAATGCCACTGCCAACAGGTCGCGCAGCGTAAAAGAACGTGTTGGCTTCCCACTACCGTGGCCATGTCCATTTCCGTTTCCATTTCCGTTTCCGTTTCC
>Ga0126381_100003377_pt1 | contig 17363 bp, 14 predicted proteins | sample PanSoiMetPlot_28_FD_96465 | JGI IMG/M metagenome (GOLD analysis project Ga0126381, IMG submission 96465) | Tropical forest soil microbial communities from Panama - MetaG Plot_28 | ecosystem: Environmental > Terrestrial > Soil > Tropical forest > Bulk soil | place: Panama | collected 2016-02-17 | reverse complement strand
TGGCTGCGCCTGCGGGTGCGGCCGCTCGGCCCCGGCAATCATCCCGCCGGCCTGACGGTGTGGTCGCTGGCGGATGTGACCCGCGAGCTCGAGCGTCAGGAGAATGTCTTTCAGGAGCTGCAAACCGTGATCGACTATCTCGACCACGCCCCGGCCGGCTTCTTCTCGGTCGATGCCTGCGGCGACATCGGTTATGTCAACGCGACGCTTGCCGAATGGCTCGATTATGAGCTCTCCGAGCTCGGCGCCAACGGCCTCAAGCTCGGTGACCTGGTGGCCGGCGAGGGAGCGGCGCTGCTGACCACGGTTGCCGCTGCCCCCGGCGAGGTTACGACTGAAGTCTTCGACATCGATCTGAAAACCCGCGGCGGCCGCACGCTGCCGGTGCGGCTCTTTCACAAGGTTGCCTTCGGGGCGGATGGCGCCCCCGGCGCCTCGCGCACTCTCGTTCTCAACCGGGCGCGCGACAACGGCACCGATCCGCAGCGCCTCGCCGAGGTGCGCTTCATGCGGTTCTTCCACAATACCCCGATGGCGATCGCCACCGTCGACAAGCCCGGCCGCATCGTGCGCTCCAATGCGATGTTCGCCCGCCTGTTCGCCCCCTTGCGCCAGGCCGAGGGGCCCGAGGGCGCTTCGATCCTCTCGGTGGTGGCCGAGCGCGACCGCGCCGGGCTCGAAGCCGCCATCCGCAAGGCCGCCGACAAGCAGGGCGAGATCGCGCCGGTCGACGCCGCGCTCGCCGGCAGCGATGAGCGCCATGCCCGCTTCTATGTGACGGCGGTCGAGGAGGAACAAGGCGACCGCGAGGCCGCCATCGTCTACGGCATCGAGACGACGGAGCAGCGCTCGCTCCAGAGCCAGATCAATCAGACCCAGAAGATGGACATGATCGGCAAGCTTGCCGGCGGCATCGCGCACGATTTCAACAATGTGCTCAATGCCATCATCATGGCGACCGACTTCCTGGTCGGCGCCCACAAGCCGACCGATCCGTCCTTCCAGGACATCATGCAGATCCGGCAGAACGCCAACCGCGCCGCAGGCCTGGTCCGGCATCTGCTCGCCTTCTCCCGCAAGCAGACGCTGCGACCGCAGGTGCTCGACCTCGGCGAGGCGGTCTCCGACCTCACCATGCTGCTGCGCCGCCTGATCGGCGAGAACGTTGCGCTTACCGTCACCCACGGCCGCGACCTGTGGCCGATCAAGGCCGACATCGCCCAGCTCGAGCAGGTCATCGTCAATCTCGCGGTCAATGCCCGCGACGCCATGCCGGACGGCGGCAAGCTCGCGATCAGGACCGCCAATGTGAGCGCGCAGGTGAGCGCGCGCCTGCGCTACAAGGGCATGCCGGTCGGCGAATATGTGCTGATCGAGGTGGACGATACCGGCACCGGCATCGCGCCTGAGATCATTGACAAGATTTTCGATCCCTTCTTCACCACCAAGGAGGTCAACAAGGGCACCGGGCTCGGCCTCTCGACGGTCTACGGCATCATCAAGCAGACCGGCGGTTTCATCTATCCCGATTCGGTGGTTGGCAAAGGCACGATCTTCCGCATCTTCCTCCCGCGCTACATCCCGGGCGCCGACGACATCCAGGCGCCGCCGCAGGCCACCTCGGCCGCGGCGATCGCCGGCACCATGGCGGCCGCCGAGGAGGTGCGCCGCACCGCAACCGATCTGACCGGCCATGGCACCATCCTGCTGGTCGAGGATGAGGAGGGGCTGCGCGCGCTCAATGCCCGCGGGCTTGCCTCGCGCGGCTACAACGTGATCCAGGCCGGCAACGGGATCGAGGCGATCGAGGCGTTGCAGCGCGAGCGCGGCCGCGTCGATCTCGTAGTCTCCGACGTGGTGATGCCCGAGATGGACGGCCCGGCACTGCTCAAGGAGCTGCGCAAGACCAATCCCGACCTCAGGATCATCTTCGTGTCCGGCTATGCCGAGGACGCCTTCGAGAAGAGCCTCCCTGATTCGAGCCAGTACAATTTCCTGCCCAAGCCCTTCACCCTGAAGCAGCTGGTCAGTGCCGTGAAGGAGGCGATGGGCGGGTGAGGAAAAAACCGGCTTGGGCGCGAATTGTCTTGATTCTGGCCCGGGATTCGGTGTGGTTGGGAAATCGAAACTCGGAAGGTGCGCCCGGCCGATCCTCCGCGCCGGGCGTTTTCTTCGTTGCGGGCGCCGACGGCTGCGGGAAGCAGGCAATCCGGCTTTGGCGTTGAGCCAGTCTCCGCTGGCCGCTGTCGGGTCGTGCCCGAAATGCCGGGCCTCCCTTGTTGGTTGCGGATGTGTAGCTATACGCAACTTATAGGGGTGTGCGGAGCAGAACGAAGGTAAATACAATGGGCGATGACGCGAAAGGCGAGCCCTGCGCGATCTGATCGGCGGAGCCCTTGGGTAAATCGGAGCCCTGTTTTTCGCCTGTGCAACCCAGGCCCTCCGGAGAAGCCAGCAACAGGGTCAGTACAACCACAGGGGGTTGTGCCTTATTCTTGTTTGCAATGGCCTCGGAAAAGCATGCACAAAGGGCGATCCGGAAGGAGGGGCCACGATGAAGCTTTACGACTGCGCCGTGGCGCCAAGCCCGCGCCGGGTGCGCATCTTCCTGGCGGAGAAGGGCATCACCGTGCCGACCGTCCAAGTCGACCTGCGTAACGGCGAGCAGTTCAGCGAATCGTTCCGCAAGATCAATCCGGAATGCACCGTCCCGGTGCTCGAGCTCAACGACGGCACCCGGATCGCCGATGCGATCGCGATCTGCGTCTATTTCGAAGGCGTGAAGGGCGAGCCGCCGCTGATCGGACGCGATCCGGCAAGCCGCGCGCGCATCGTGGCGGCAAGCCGCCGCGCCGAGCGGGACGGCTTCTACGCCATGGTCGAGGCCTTCCGCAACGCCACCCCCGGTTTCAAGGGCCGCGCGCTTCCGGGCACTGCCGACTACGAGCAGATCCCTGCGCTGGCCGAGCGCGGCCGCGCCCGCGTCGCGCGCTTCTTCGAGACGATGGAGGCCGAGCTTGCCGGCCGCGCCTTCGTGTGCGGCAACGATTACAGCCTTGCCGACATCACGGTGCTGGTGACCATCGACTTCGCCAAATGGATCAAGCTCACGATCCCGGAAAGCTGCGTCCATCTGCGCCGCTGGTACGACGCCGTTTCCGCGCGCGCGAGCGCGAAGGCTTGAGACCGGCGGCGCGCTTCTTGCCGCAATGCGCACAGCGGCAGCCCATCGGCTTGATGATCAGGTCGAAATACTCGCGCCCATAGTCGTAGGTGATCTCGTTGCCGGGCTCGATCGCCTTGATGGCGCGCAGGATCACCCTGCCTTTGACCACATCGGATTCCGCATTCGGGCGGCAGGAGTGATTGGCATAGCGCGCGATGTTCTTGCGGCTCGACCCATCGACCGTCCAGCGGCTGTTGATCTCGTACATGTAACGGGCGCCCTGCGCCTCGCGGGCGTCCGCCTCCGCCGTGGTGATGCGACGGCCGGTGTATTCGGCGATGAACTCGCCCCTCTCAATTCGTTCCGTGGCGAACAATCCAAGCCCGGTCGCCGAGCGTCCCACCCGAAACGGTCGTTTGCGTGCCATGTGTCTCGTAGCCAGGATTGACCCTCGCGCAAGCGGGGGGAAATCCGGGGACAACCGTTTCCGGATTTCGCAAGTGCTCGCTGCGGGCTACAGATGGTTCCTGACATAATCAAGGAGGCCCTCATGGAGATCAAACCCGCCGGCTCGATCCCCCGCCGCCGCACGTCCGCCGACTGGTTCACCGGCACGGTGTGGCAGGACCCGATCATCGAGGCGCCCGACCCGGCGCGGCTGCGTGCTGCGGTCGTGACCTTCGAGCCCGGCGGCCGCACCAACTGGCATACCCATCCGCTCGGCCAGACGCTTCACGTCCTGTCCGGCGTCGGCCGCGCGCAGACCTGGGGCGGTCCGCTGCGCGAAATCCGCGCCGGCGACACGGTCTGGATTCCGCCCGGTGAAAAGCATTGGCACGGCGCCGCGCCGGGAAGCGCCATGGTCCATGTCGCGATGCAGGAGGCGCTCGACGGCAAGCATGTCGAGTGGCTCGAGCCGGTGAGCGACGCGCAATACAACGCGCAGGCATAAGGGCGTTTACGCCTGTCTTCGACGGGCTACGGCGCTGATCGCGCCCGTCACTTCGGCGTCACGCAGGCATAGTTGCTCGCGACGCTGAGGTCGCCGCCGGGCGCCCCGGTGTAGCGCACCTGCTGCGGATAGGGGCAGAGCGGCCGGCTGCGCTTGGTCGGGGCGACGGTGAAGTTGGTGCCTGTTGCGGTGATGTGCTCGGGCGCAGTGCCGTGCTCGACCCACGCCACCAAGGGAGTGAGCATGTCGAACTGGTCGGTCGCCGGGCCGCCGCGGCAGTGGCCCATGTTGGGGACCAGGAACAGCCGGGCGAATTTCTTGGTTTCCTCGATGCCGCCGTTCTTCGCCGCAAGCTCGTTGTAATAGCCGATGGTGCCGATCGCAGGCGGCCCGGGATCGCTGACGCCGTGATACCAGATGATCTTGCCGCCGCGGCTTTTGAACTTCGAAACGTCGAGCGAGGTCGAATACGTTACGAGCGGCGTGCCGGTATTAAGGCGGGCGGTGTCCTTGTTGAAGTCGAAATCGAGCGGGTTGAAGTTCGGGCTTGCGGGCGAGAGCCAGATATACGGAATCTGGCTCAGCCCCAGGGCGAAGTCTCCGGGCGGCGACGTTGGCGTGCCTATCTTGCGGGATGGAATGCCGGTCGGGGCCATGAAGCCGCCGTCATAGGCATAGCCCAGAACCGTGTTGTCGGCATGGTCGCGGGCGACCGCGCCGGCGGGTGCGCGCAGTGCCTGGCCAAGCGCGTTGCGCGGCCCCTGGTTGATCTTCTTGACCGCGCCGATCTGCGCCGGCGTGAGGCATGTGGCGTTCTTGGCACCGGTGCATTGCAACGGCTGCCCGCTGTCCGGGAACACAAACGTCGCCGGATCGAATTTTGCCCAGCAGGCCGGCAGGTCATCGATGATGGCGTCCGCGGCGCCGTCCAGGCGGTCGCAGGCCGCCAGCAGCGCGCTGGTGAAGAGCTTCTGGTCGGGCGGTGGAAATGCAGGCTCGATGATCGGATCGCCGTTGGCAAGCTTCTGCAGCGGCGTCGGCGCGATGTTGGCGATCGCCTGCACGCCCCAGGTTTCGGTGAGCGCAATCGCCTCGGTGTCGAAGACCGGCGCGCCGGCCACGATGCCGTCGTAGTAGTCGGGAAAATTCTGCGAGAGCACCATGCCCTGGCGGCCGCCCGTGGAGCAGCCGACGAAATAGGAATGGTCCGCCGCTCGGCCGTAATAAGTATCGATCAGGAACTTGGCGGTCTGGGTGGTGACATCGATCGACCCATAGGCATGGTCGGCGACCGCCTGCGCATCGAGGAGGAACGCCTGGGGCTTGGGCAGATCCTTGTTCTCGTGCCCGCCGTCCTGGCTCGCCACCGCCCAGCCGGCCGCGAGCGTAGGAGAGGCCGTTCCGGCAACCCCGACGGCGGGAGGCACCGCGCCCTCGCTGCCGCCGCCGCCCTGGAACATGAAGCGGCCGTTCCATTGGCTCGGAAGCGGCAGGCGTACCTCGAAACTGTCGCCATAGGGCAGGCCGTCGCTGTCGATGCGCTTGTTGATGATGCCCTGCACCTGGCAATGGTCCGGCAGCGGCGTCTCGCCCGCCTTGGTGGTTCCCCCAGGGTTGAACCGGGCGAGCGTGATGTGCGTCGATGCCAGGGGAAAGTTGGTCAACGCTGCAAGATTTCGGCACGCGGCCGCAGGATCGACCGGCTCTGCCGTCAGGCTGGCGCGTCCCGCCAGGACGGCGGCCGAGGCGCCGAGGAGGAGGGTGGCAAGGACCGAGATGGGGCGCGGCCGCAGACCGTTCATGTTGCCTCTCCCTGCTTCAACCGATACCTGAACTGCGTACTGCGTGATGAAGATGATCTATAGCATGAACTGTCGGTTCCGATCCCGCTGGACCGTCGCTACCATGTTGCGCGTCATGCGCATAAATTCCTGTCGCAGAGCGCGCTCCTAACCCAAGGCCAAGGACCTCATGAACGCCCCCGCCGCAATCGTCCCACCTTATCGACATACGCCGCTGTTTCTGCTTGGCCCCGATACCACGCCTTACCGCAAGCTGGGCGCTGAGGGTGTGCGGGTCGAGCGCCTGATGGGGCAGGAAGCAATCGTGGTCAACCGCGAGGCGCTCCGCGCGCTTGCGGAAGCGGCCTTCATCGACATCAATCATCTGCTGCGGCCGGGGCATCTGGCGCAGCTGCGCTCGATTCTCGACGATCCGGAGGCGAGCGCCAACGACAAGTTCGTGGCCTACGACTTTCTCAAGAACGCCAACATCGCGGCGGGCGGCGTCCTGCCCATGTGCCAGGATACCGGCACCGCCATCATCATGGGCAAGAAGGGACGCCTCGTCATCAGCGACGGCGACGACGAGGCCGCGCTCGCGGAAGGCGCGCGCGATTCCTACCTCAAGCGAAACCTGCGTTATTCGCAGCTCGCCCCGATCTCCATGTTCGAGGAGAAGAACACCCGCTCCAACATGCCGGCGCAGGTGGAAATCTATGCCGAGGGTCACGGCGAGCACGACGCCGAATACAAGTTCCTGTTCATCGCCAAGGGCGGCGGCTCCGCCAACAAATCCTTCCTGTTCCAGGCGACGCCCTCGATCCTCACCCATGACCGGATGCTGGCTTTCCTCAAGGAGAAGGTGCTCACGCTCGGCACTGCCGCGTGTCCGCCCTATCATCTGGCGATCGTGATCGGCGGCACCTCGGCCGAGCTGACGATGAAGACCGTCAAGCTCGCCTCCTGCCGCTATCTCGACAGCCTGCCCACCCAAGGCTCCGAGGAGGGCCATGCCTTCCGCGACCTCGCCATGGAGCAGGAGGTGCACAAGCTCACCCAGTCGCTTGGCGTGGGCGCCCAGTTCGGCGGCAAGTATTTCTGTCACGACGTGCGGGTGATCCGCCTGCCGCGCCATGGCGCATCGCTGCCGATCGGGCTCGGCGTCTCCTGCTCGGCCGACCGGCAGGCGCTCGGCAAGATCACCCGCGACGGCGTGTTCCTGGAGGAGCTCGAGCACAATCCGGCGAAATATCTGCCCGAGGTCGATGTCGCGAGCCTGGGCGGCGAGGTCGTCGAGATCGACCTGCGGCGCCCGATGCCGGACATCCTGCGCGCGCTCGGCGCCCATCCGATCAAGACGCGGCTCTCGCTCAACGGTCCGATGGTGGTGGCGCGCGATCTCGCGCACGCCAAGCTGCGCGAGCGGCTCGAAGGGGGGCATGGGCTGCCCGATTATTTCAAGAACCATCCGATCTATTACGCCGGTCCGGCCAAGACGCCGGAGGGCTATGCGTCCGGCGCCTTCGGCCCGACCACCGCTGGCCGCATGGACTCGTTCATCGACGCGTTTCAGGCCGCCGGCGGCTCGCTTGTTTCGCTTGCCAAGGGCAACCGCTCGGCTGCGGTGCGCGAGGCCTGCCACAAGCACGGCGGTTTCTATCTCGCCTCGATCGGGGGCGCTGCTGCCAATCTCGCCGAGCACTGTATCAAGAAGGTCGAGGTGCTCGAATATCCCGAGCTCGGCATGGAAGCGATCTGGCGCATCGAGGTCGAGAATTTTCCCGCCTTCATCGTGATCGATGACAAGGGCAACGACTTCTTCAAGGAATTGAACCTGGGGTGATGCTGCTTGTAGCCCGGATGGAGCCTGAAGGGCGTTTACGCCGTCTTCGACGGGCCATGGCGAAATCCGGGAACGCTGATCCCGCATTGCGCTACGCTCCATGCGGGCTACACTTGATCGCACCAACGACAGGGAGGAGAGAACCATGGGGGGAACCAATCGTCTGTTTGAGACCAGGCTTTCGCGTCGGACGATGTTCGCGGGCGCAGCCGCTGGCGCCGCCGCAGCGGGCGCGCTGGCGCTCACGGCGGGTTCCGCCTCCGCGCAGCGCTGCGCGGGACCGCCGCCGCCGCGCGTGAAGGGGCCGCTTGTCTGGCTCGACATGGACCAGCAGGACCTCGACGACGCCTACGACCAGTCGGTTTATGCCTGGAACCAGCCGAACATCGCCGAGCGGACCCGCGCCAACAGCGAGGCGGCGCTCAAGATCATCGGCAAGCCCGAGCGCGTTGCCTATGGGCCGAGCGAGTTCGAGAAGCTCGACATCTATCGCACCAAGCGGGCGAACGCGCCTGTCAACATTTTCGTCCATGGTGGCGCCTGGCGCGCCGGCCGCAGCGGCGGCGCGCGCGCGCATCTGGCCCTGCCGCTGGTAAAGGCGGGCGCGCATTTTGTCGGGCTCGATTTCATCGACGTGGACGCGGCCGGCGGCAGCCTGTTTCCGATGATCGAGCAGATCAGGCGCGCCGTTGCATGGGTCCACAAGAATGCCGCAAGCTTCGGCGGCGATCCCAATGCGCTCTATCTCACCGGCCACTCGTCCGGCGGCCATCTCGGCGGCTGCGTCGTCATCACCGATTGGGCGCGCGAAGGCCTGCCGCTCGATATCCTCAAGGGCGCGCTCCTTGGCAGCGGCATGTACGACCTCAAGGCGCCGCGGCTCTCCAAGCGCGGCAACTACGTCCACTTCACCGACGAGATGGAGCAGGAGCTTTCCGCGCAGCGCCACCTCGATCGGCTGCACACGCCTCTCATCCTGACCCACGGCACGCTCGAGACGCCCGAGTTCCAGCGCCAGACCCGCGACTTCTACGCAGCCGTCAAGGCCGCCGGAAAGCCGGTCGAGCTTCGGGTCGGGCAGGGCTACAATCACTACGAGACCCAGGAGACGCTGGCCAATCCCTATGGCTTCATGGGCAGCGCGCTGCTCGACCTGATGAAGCTCTCGGCGGCCTGAAAATCGCCGCCTGATCGGGAGATGTCCCGCTCATGAAGTTCGCCCGCAAGGAGGAAGGAACGTGACCACCACCGATACCGCGCTCGCCCGCGAGGCTGAGCGCAAGGGAACGCCGCGCGTCAAGGGTCCGCGCGTGTGGCTGGACCTCGACCAGCGCGAGCTCGATGACGCCTACGACCAGAGCAAATATGCCGCCAACCGCGCGCAGATTCAGGAGCGCAGGCTGCTCAGCAGCGAGCTGGCGCGCGCGCGGCTCGGCGAGCCGATGCGGCTCGCCTATGGAGCAAGCGAGATCGAGCAGCTCGATGTCTACCGGACCAAGCGGGCGAACGCGCCCATCAACGTCTATGTGCACGGCGGCGCCTGGCGCAACGGCGGCGCCGCCGAGTTCGCCTTCCTGGCCGAAGTCTTCGTGAATGCCGGCGCCCATTGCGTCATTCTCGATTTCATCAATATCGACGCGGCATCCGGCAACCTGATGATGATGGCGCGGCAGGTCCGCTCTGCGGTCGCCTGGGTCTACAAGAACGCGGCCCGTTTCGGCGGCGATCCGAGTAGGCTTTACGTGTCGGGACACTCCTCCGGCGGCCATCTCGGAGGATGCGTGGCGACCACCGATTGGCGCAGGGATTTCGGCCTGCCGGCGGACCTGGTGAAAGGCGCGCTCCTGTGCTCGGGCATGTACGATCTCAAGCCGGTGCGGCTGTCGGCACGCTCCAACTATGTCAAATTCACCGACGAGATCGAGCAGGAGCTGAGCGCGATCCGCCATCTCGACCGGCTCAATTGCCCGCTTGCGCTCGGCTACGGTACCTACGAGACCCCCGAGTTCCAGCGCCAGACCCGCGATTTCCACGCCGCCGTAGCGGCCGCCGGCAAGCCGGCAAAGCTCCTGGTGGGCGAGGGCTACAATCATTTCGAGATGCTGGAGACGCTCGCCAATCCCTACGGCCTGCTCGGCCGCGCCGCGCTCGAATTGATGGAGCTCGATCGCAATTGATGCTTGGGCAGCAAGGTCCCGGCCGGACAGCCACATCGCGGCCGGGACTTGCTTGCCGGAAAATCGGTTTCCAACCACCATCAACCGACGGCCCGACTGTGCCGGGCGGACCTTGCGCAAATCTCAACGGCAATCCGGAAAGAGCGCTAACACGTGTTAAGGATATTTGCCGGGCGATGCCCCGCCCGCTGCGATCGATGGCATTTCAGCCGATCGGGGCCGCCGAGGTGCGCGGATGCGGCCAGCGTGCGCCGCCTGGTGCAACGGCGCACCAAGCGATGAAAGTCATCCGTGGAAAAAAGGCAGTGGTGACCGGCGCTGCATCCGGGATAGGCCAGGCGATCGCGCTCGCATTGGCGCGGGAGGGCAGCGACCTCTACCTGGTCGACATTGACGAGGTCAATCTCGCGGCGACCGTGCGGGAGGCGCAGCAGTTCGGCGTGACGGTTGTGGCGCGGAAGTGCGATCTGGCGCAGCCGAACGAGATCACCGCATCGGTGGATGCGCTTCTTTCCGCATGGGGCAAGCTCGATATTCTGGTCAACAATGCGGGCGTAGCCTACTATGGCTCGACCAACGAAATGGCAGCGGAGCAGTGGAACAGGCTCCTTGCCGTCAACCTCCTGGCGCCGATTCAGCTCATGCGCGAGCTTCTCCCGACGCTGCTTGCCGGCGATGACGCGCACATTCTCAACGTCAGCAGCGTTTTCGGGCTGATGCCGCTGCGAAAGGCCGCCGCCTACCAGGCCTGCAAGTTCGGCCTGGTCGGACTGAGTGCGGCGCTGCGCGCCGAGTATGCCCGCGAAATCGGCGTCACCGTCCTCTGCCCGGGCTTTGTCCGTACCCCGATGCTACGGACTTTCGAGACCGGCCACGCCGGACAACGCCGGCACAACATACCCTCATGGGCCTGCACGACCCCGCAAGCCGTCGGCTCCGCCGCGGTTCGCGCGATCCGCCGCAACAAGGGCCTGGTCCTGATCGGCCCGATGGCGCGAATCGTTTGGTGGATCACGCGTCTGTCGCCGGGCCTTGTTGATTGGCTCGCCCGCGAAGGTTGGCGACGCGGGCCGCGCCTGCGCGGCAAGCGGGACCAATGAGGACGGCCCGGCGTGCCGCGGGCCGCCGACCGGCCCAAAGGCGGGTCCGGCGGGCGCGCAGCGGCCGGCTTCAGTTTTGCCGATCTTGCCATTGCGGCGGGCTTGCGGACCGGGCACAATGCCGCGCCAACAGACTATATCGGACATTTCATTCGGAACCGCTGAACCGGCCAAAGCTTCGAGCAAGGCTGCCCTAACCCTCTCAAGTCACTGCAACCAAGTAGAGCCCGTCGCAGACCCCCTGGGGCGGGCGCGTTTATGGGAAGAGACCACAGGAGCACAACGAAATGACTACGAAGAGTCGATTGTATCTCAGCGTGGCGGCGCTCGCCCTTGCCGCCCTGCTCAACGCCCCGGGGACCCAGGTGAGCGCGCAGCAAGCTGCGATTCATGTGGGGGCGAACGATCTCGGCGGCGTCGTGACCGGTCCGAACGGGCCGGAGGCGGGCGTCTGGGTGATCGCGGAGACGACCGAGCTTGGCACCAAGATGTCCAAGATGGTGGTCACCGACGATCAGGGCCGCTACGTGCTGCCCGATCTGCCGAAAGCCAATTACAGCGTGTGGGTGCGCGGCTATGGGCTGGTCGATTCGCCCAAGGTGCAGAGCGCGCCCGGCAAGACGCTCAACCTGACCGCCGTGAAGGCGCCGAACGCCGCCGCGGCCGCTCAATACTATCCGGCCATCTACTGGTTCGCGATGATGAAGGTTCCGGACAAGAGCCAGTTCCCCGGCACCGGACCTGCCGGCAACGGCATCAGCCCGAACATGAAGACCCAGGGCGAGTTCCTGGACATGGTCAGGACTGACGGCTGCGCCACCTGCCATCAGATGGGCAACAAGGCGACCCGCGAAATCCCGGCCGCGCTCGGCACCTTCCAAAACGGGTTCGAGGCCTGGACCCGCCGGGTGCAGTCCGGTCAGGCCGCCACCAACATGGTCAACAATCTTGACCGCATGGGCACCTCCGCCTCGCTGCGGATGTTTGGCGACTGGACCGACCGGATCGCCAAGGGCGAGCTGCCCGCCACCGCGCCTGAGCGCCCGCAAGGCGTCGAGCGCAACGTGGTCATCACCGTGTATGACTGGGCCACGCCGGCGACCTACCTGCATGACTCGATCTCGACCGACCGGCGCAATCCCACCATCAATGCGAACGGTCCGCTGTACGGCTCGACCGAGAACAGCACCGATGAGCTGCCGGTCCTCGATCCGGCCCACAACACCATCACGCGCGTGAAGATCCCGGTGCGCGATCCCAAGACCCCGAGCACCAAGGACGACCCGATGCTGGCGCCGTCGCCCTATAACGGCGACAATCCCCTGTGGGACAGCCAGGCGGTCGTCCACAATCCGATGTACGACGAGCAAGGCAATGTCTGGTTCACGGCCCGCATCCGCCCGCCGGCGAATCCCGACTTCTGCAAGAAGGGCTCGGATCTCGAGTCGGCCAAGCTGTTCCCGCTCGCGACCTCGGGCCGGCAGCTCGCCATGCTGGATCGCAAGACCGGCAAGTTCACGCTGATCAACACCTGCTTCCCGACCCATCACCTGCAGTTCGGCTACGACAAGAACGACACGTTGTGGACGAGTGCGGGCGGGCCGGCGGCCAACGTGGTCGGCTGGCTCGACACCAAGATGTTCCGGGAGACCGGCGACGAGCAGAAGTCGCAGGGCTGGACGGCGCTCATCGTCGACACCAACGGCAAGGGTAAGCGCGAAGGCGAGTACACCGAGCCGAACCAGCCGATCGACCCGGCCAAGCAGCACCGCATCAACGCCGCCTTCTATGGCGTTGCGCCGAGCCCTGCCGACAATACGGTCTGGGGCTCCTCGCTGGGCGTTCCGGGCTCGATGATCCGGCTCGATCCGGGCGCCAACCCGCCCGATACCGCGCTCGCGGAAATCTACAACGTGCCGGCGCCGGGCTACGGGCCGCGCGTCATGGATATCGACAGCCAGGGCGTGGTGTGGACCCCGCTCGCGAGCGGCCACTTCGCGAGCTTCGACCGCCGCAAGTGCAAGGTCGTCAACGGCCCGACCGCGGGAACCGGTAATCAGTGTCCGGAAGGCTGGACGCTCTATCCGTTCCCGGGACCGCAGTTCTCCAACCTGACCGAATCGGGCAGCGCGGAAGCGGCTTACGGCGGCTGGGTCGACCAGCATGACACGCTCGGCCTGGGCAAGGACGTGCCGATCGCCACCGGCAATGAGAACGAAGGCATGCTGGCGATCGTGAACGGCAAGTGGGTCACGCTGCGGGTTCCGTATCCCATGGGCTTCTATGCCAAGGGGATGGACGGCCGCATCGATGACCCCAATGGCGGCTGGAAGGGCCGCGGCGTGTGGACCACTGCCGGCAACCGCACTCCGTTCCATGTGGAAGGCGGCAAGGGCAATGTGCCCAAGGTCTATCACTTCCAGATGCGCCCCGACCCGCTCGCCGACTGAGCCGGCCTCAGGGGCTGCAAGACAAAAAAGCCCGCCCGGCGCCAAGCCGGGCGGGTTTTCATTTTGGCTGGCGTAAGGCGGGCGAGTGGCCGGCGCTTTAAGAGGTTCTTTACCATCCGCGGCGCAAGATCGGGCGGCTTAACCGATTGGCAATCTCTCGATGCAGGCGAAGAAACCTATGGAGTGGCTCCGGGAGAATTTGGGACATTCGGCCGGCGGGCTCGGCCTTGATCCCGGCGACAAGATCCTCAATTTCCGGCGATTGTCCGACGCGGGCAGCAAGCAGGAGGCGATCGCGGCGGTCGACTTGGTGCATCAGGCCGCCGCCATGATCAAGGGCATCCAGGACCGCGCCAATCAGATCGAGACGCGGGCCGAGGATCTGGTCAAGCGCGCGATCGACAAGCTGCACATCGCGGAGGCGCGGATTCAGGCTGCCGAGATCGATCGGCGGGCGGCGGAGGCCGGCATGAGCGAGGCCTGCGTGCGCGTCGAGGAGGCCGAGAAGGCGCTGCAGCGTGCGCAGTCGCGCATCGCGGCAGCCGAGGCCCAGTTGACGGCTGCAGAGCGGCGCGCGAGCGCCGCGGAGGCGCGGGCGGCGGAGGCGGAAAAGGCGGTGCGCCGTATCGAGGAGGCGATCCGCACCCAGATCCTGGAAAGCGGCCGCAGAGCCCCTCGGCGATCGGCCGCGGCCTGAACGGCGTGGACCGCTGAGCGGAAATGGAAGAGCCCCGGGTGCCGGGTTCCGGGGCTCCAGCAGCCTCAAGTCAGCTCCATCTCAGCAGGTCGAGGTTGCCATGAAGGCCATAAGCAAGCCCTGGGCCAATGGTGAAAAGTCCGTGGAGGTCGATTTTGCCGGTCAGCGGCCGACCTCGTCTTGCCCAAAGGGAAGGCCGATGCCTGAATTTTCAGCGAATGCCGATTTTGGGGGCCCGGCACACGATCTTTCCGGCATTCGGGTCCTGAATGTAACAGGCGCCAGCCCCGGCAAGCCTCAGGCGGCTTCGCTGCCCCCCTTGCGGAGGGTTGTTCGGACCACCTCGGTCTCGCAGCGCTCGCAGGCGTAGACGGAATCTTCGAGATCGGACGGGGGCTTGGAGGGCGCGACGAAGCGAAAGACCAGCCGTCCGGTGCAGATCGGGCAAGGCATGATCAGGGACGGTAACTGAGAAGGCGATGCGGCCCCGTACTGGCGCATCGAGACCTCCAGACCTCATTGGGACATCGACTACCCCCAATTTCTGGACCGCTGCGCGCCGGAGTCAAGACTTTTTTGTGCGGCGCACACACAAAGTGTGCGGTGCGACAGAGCCCGCTCGGGCGCTGGCGAGTCTTGGCCAACTCCAGTGTGAAAGGGATGCCCCTTGGGGGCGCTCGGTCAGGCCGGTCAGGTTAAGGGGTCAATGCGCCCAGCTGTGATTTGGTGAGCGATGTCGCTTGGCGGCCATGCTGGTGTGCGCTGCCGAGGCCTCGCGATCGTAGAGCTGGGCACAGCGGAGCCATCTCTCCGCCATACGAGTCCATACGGTCTTGTTCTCGGGGCTGCGGGTGAACTTGGCCATGAGCTCGCACTCGGCGGCAAATCTCAGGAACTTCTCTGATGGGTTCATGGGCTCCTCTCTCCCTGCCGGCTTGGTTGACTCCAAGTCGGGAAGCTGACCCAAAAAAGCGCAAGCCCCCGCAAAGGTTCCCATAAATCCTCCAGCGCGCTCAAGGCGGTACGGTATAACCGCAGGGGCACGGCCGATCACCGACGGGATGGGCCAGCCTAGGGAGGGATTACCGGTTACAGTAGGAATCCTTCCTGCAGCTCGCCGTGCAGGCTGCGTAGGAGGATTGGAAGTCCGGCTGCCAGCTCGCCCAGGTGGCGCATGGGTTCTCGCATTTGGCTGCGCAGATGCGCGCCATGTCCCTGGGCAACAGGAGGGGACGATCGGGCGGCTTCGGCGCGGGGAGCTTTGGCGTCTCCTGGCCCCAGGCAGGAACCGCGACCATGGCCGCAAGCACCAGCAGGCGTGTGATCCTGCCTGTGAAATCGCCACAACCCCTTGTCTGAATGAGGTCAAAAGCCGCGGGTTGAACGATACCCAATTTTCTTTCTTGCATGGACAGGAACATATTGCGAACTTAGAACAAACAGTGTACATTGCCGCCTTAAGTCACAGGGCCGGCGGCTTGCGTTGTCGGTCCTCCGAATCCCGGTCATAAGGAGGGGGCAGCGATGGCCCAGTCTGCATTACGTCTCGTTGAAGGTTCGTCCATGGACAAGTCCAAGGCCCTTGATGCCGCGCTGTCCCAGATAGAGCGCAGCTTCGGCAAGGGCTCGATCATGCGGCTGGGCAAGAGCGGCAAGAGCGTCGAGGTCGAGACCGTCTCGACCGGCTCGCTTGGCCTCGATATTGCGCTTGGCATCGGCGGGCTGCCGCGCGGGCGCGTGATCGAAATCTACGGACCGGAATCCTCCGGCAAGACAACGCTCGCGCTGCATTGCGTCGCGGAGTCCCAGAAGAAGGGCGGCATCTGCGCGTTTGTGGACGCCGAGCATGCGCTCGATCCGATCTATGCCCGCAAGCTCGGCGTCAACGTGGACGATCTTCTGATCTCGCAGCCCGACACCGGGGAGCAGGCGCTCGAAATCTGCGACACGCTGGTGCGCTCGGGCGCCATCGACGTGCTGGTTATCGATTCGGTCGCCGCCCTGGTGCCGCGCGCCGAGCTCGAAGGCGAGATGGGCGAGAGCCTGCCCGGCCTGCAGGCGCGGCTGATGAGCCAGGCGCTGCGCAAGCTCACCGCTTCGATCGGCCGCTCCAACACGATGGTGATCTTCATCAACCAGATCCGCATGAAGATCGGCGTGATGTACGGCAGCCCCGAGGTCACCACCGGCGGCCATGCGCTCAAGTTCTACGCCTCGGTCCGGCTCGATATCCGCCGCATCGGCGCGATCAAGGAGCGCGACCAGGTTGTCGGCAATCAGACCCGCGTCAAGGTGGTCAAGAACAAGCTCGCGCCGCCCTTCAAGCAGGTCGAGTTCGACATCATGTACGGCGAGGGCGTGTCCAAGCTCGGCGAGCTCATCGATCTGGGCGTGCGTACCGGCGCGGTCGAGAAATCGGGCTCATGGTTCTCCTATGACAGCCAGCGCATCGGCCAGGGCCGCGAGAACGCGAAGGCCTTCCTCAAGGCCAACCCCGACATCGCCAACCGCATAGAGGCGGTCATTCGGCAGAATTCGGGGCTCATCGCCGACGATGTTCTGGCCGGCGAAGGCGGTGGGGGCGACGGCGGGGAGGCCGCGGCCGAGGAATAGACCTCTCGGGAGGGTCTCGCGGGGAGGCGTGTATGGCGTTGTCGGTAGCGTCAGTGGCGTAAGACCCGGCCCCGAAGGGACCAACGAGGAATGCCGCCCGCCGGTTGAGCCCGGCCGGCGGCATTTTTGCTTGCTTGGCGATTGGGTCGAGCTTGCGGCGAGCGCTTCCTGGACAGGTCCAAGCCCCGCCGGTAAAAGCCTGCGACAGCGTCAAAACGGTCGGGCGGCGGAGAATGCGGACGCGCCTCGCGATCGCGGATGCATGACGCAGGTGGATGGCGAAGGTGGATGAGTTGTCGGCATGAGCGGCGTCAACGAGATCAGAGCAGCCTTCCTCGACTATTTTGCGCGCAACGGCCACACCGTCGTGCCGTCCTCTCCGCTCGTGCCGCGCAACGATCCGACCCTGATGTTCACCAATGCCGGCATGGTACAGTTCAAGAACGTGTTCACCGGGCTCGAGCGGCGGCCCTATGTACGCGCCGTCACCGCCCAGAAATGCGTGCGCGCCGGCGGCAAGCACAACGACCTCGACAATGTCGGCTACACGGCGCGCCACCACACCTTCTTCGAGATGCTCGGGA
>Ga0126381_100003376_pt1 | contig 17364 bp, 17 predicted proteins | sample PanSoiMetPlot_28_FD_96465 | JGI IMG/M metagenome (GOLD analysis project Ga0126381, IMG submission 96465) | Tropical forest soil microbial communities from Panama - MetaG Plot_28 | ecosystem: Environmental > Terrestrial > Soil > Tropical forest > Bulk soil | place: Panama | collected 2016-02-17 | reverse complement strand
TGAGCCCTCGAATCATCGGACCAAGCCGATGCGTTTACGTCCCCTCGATCCTGGCGAGCAACCATTGCAATCCTGAAAGGTGTTGGCAATCGTGACTGCAAAGAAAATGAACAAGACCGGCTAAAGTCGTCGGCCTGCCCTCGAAAGTCGCCAGTCGACTGAGTTCAGTGTCAGAGAAAGCTCGAATGTCTGCGACCGTTGTCGCGCGAGCATCGGCAAATTCCTTCAATACACGGCTGGCGTCGGCACTCGAGTAACGCCGCTGCCGTGCCATCAGCTCCCCGGGCAAATCAGGAAGGACAGGGTTGTTCTCAGCGCGAGTGCGCCGGAATCGGACCTGATATCCCTCGATTTCGATGTCTTTGACGTGACACAGCTGTTCGATGGCGGTGAGTCTCTCACTGGGAACGCCATCCCACGACGAAGGCCGCCAGTTTTGGTAGCTGGTCGGGAAGCAGTGGAAGTGTGCCTCCAATTGTGCTGGGAACGCGGCCAACGCATTGAGCGTCGCTTTCATGTCCCGCTTTATCGTCATGGGTGCATTAGATCCAGAATTACCGTGCGTGCGGCGACAGCCGATTGTGACCGATGTCATCGCGATTGCAGCATCAGGGAGCGTCGGACGTGGCGTGCCGGCGGACTGCCCAACCCCACAGTGCTACGACACGGTGCGCGCTCTCGCAATGTTCAGGTAACTAACCGGAGGGCAGGATGACGATCAGTTTGCAACCACCCTTGGATTGTGGAATATGCGACGACCCCACCGGGTGCCGAATAAATGTTCCCGCAGGGTACTCGTGTGCGCCGTCACCGAAAACACCCTCCACGACATAGACGTACTCGGGGCCGGAATTGTGAACATCGAGGTCAAGGAACATCTTGCCGGGGTCAATCTCGACTTGCAGGATGCGGGGACCGCCGGGAGTTTCAGACGCGAGTAATGTCCGTCTGCGTACCCCCGGGTAGTAGTCAACTGAGGGCACATCGTCAGCGCGAAGGCTGGTGACGCCCGTTAAGTTCAGGCGTGAGTCGACTGGCATATCAACTCCGTTCTCGAGAGATCAGAATCACCGTGCGCTCTGCAGCGCCCAGTCTTGAGACAATCCGCGTGAGCAACAAACGCAATGTCTGAAGAGCACATCAGAAAAACTGAATGTCAACGCGGCGGCGGCGCGCGCGATCAGGTCGCCGGACACTCGTCCTTGAAGCCGCTGGGTTGTTCGGTCGCCGGAGCATCAGGCGGCGGGTAGGTCTCGCGGAACGTGAAGGCCTCGGAGTGTTGCCCCTTGCAGCGCAGCAGCTGCAGCCGCGCGATCGCCTCCTCGACGCTGGGGCGATGCCCACGTGGCACCCACCACAGCACGAGGATCGCCTCGCTGCTCTTCTCGAACCACTCGCGGCGGCGGCTCAGGATGTCGGCATGGGCGCTCCGGTACACGAACTTGCGCAGCGAGTCGGCGTCCTGCCACACCGACATGTTGATAAGCATGTTCTCGTTCTCGAAGGGACGGATCGCCGTCGCATTACCGTCGGGGGTTTGCAGCCGCCATACGAAGCCGGGCGAGCTCTCGGCGAGCGCGTTGATGCGCTCGAGGTTGGCCGCGAACTCCGCCATGATGGGCGAGTCCATCGGTCCCCTGATGATGCCGATGTTAAGTTGCGCGAGCTCGTAAGCGGACATGACTGCCTCCCGCCACAGAGCATAGCCGATGCGGAACGTCACGCGACACCGCGGCGTTTCAAGCCGTGTTCCCGAGGCCGCCACGTTGCCATACCTGCGCTCGTCGTGCCGTCGACTTGCTGCTGATGCAAGTACACGGCGACCCTCTGCTCCGTGAGGTCGTGCAAGAGACTAACGACGTATATGCTGCGTCGTCCCGTGCCCTCGATGCCCTGCGACGACGAACCCCCCGGCGACGAGGAGATTCCCAAACAGTCTGCGAGTGGAGACGCCACGTGTGGCAGCTTCAGGGACCGCGATTGAGAAGACGAGGTGTCTACGCCAGGAGAGGAAGCGTCTCCACCACCGCAGGCGCCGACGAGCCCAAACGCCAGTACCAGAAACCACCGGGTGCGATTGGGGGCTGTCATGTCGGTGTCCCTATGCGATCCGAGCCCCTATAGACGAACTGCGCAGCGCCGTTGCAGCCACCGAAACAAGCCAAGACACAGGAGACCCAACCAGTCGAACGCGCCGCCGCCGGAGGACGGCTCGCTGGGGGTCGGCGGGCTGGCATTGATGGTAACGAGCTCGTGCGCATGCGGGCCGAGCACAGCGCCGTTGGTCGGATTGGTCAGGTCCACCGTGAACGACTTCGATGATCCAGCGACGATGTTGGCCTTGACGATCGGGATGACTGCAGTCTGGGACCCCGGATCGCCATCCGCCCAAGACAAGGTCACCGGCGTGGCCGAAAAATCCGCACTCGTTGCTGATCCCGGGACCGGTGTTAGCGTCACCGAGATTAGCCCCGTGGCGTAATAGTTGCGGTTGACGACAATCTGCACGCTGCCGTCGGCCGCGTTCGCCGTAATGGTCGGCTGTGCAAATCCCAGCTCACCGGCTCGATCACCGTCGGTGGCGACCTCAACCGCGGCCTGTGTTCCGAATTTCACCCCTCCCGTGGCGTCATCGAGCGTCACGGCGAAGCGTTTGGGCTCCTCGACCCGCCCGGCGGTAAGGATAGGGACCGTAATTTGCCGATCGCTCCGATCCCCGTCTGCCCAGTTCAATTGACCAGTCACCGCAGTGTAGTCGGCACCGGGGGTCGCAGACGGGGCATCGGCACCCGTGTAATCCGCGGTGCGGTAGGTAACGCTCACCGAGCCGGTAGCGCCACCCATGCGACGGACCGTCACGACGGCAGATTGGTCTTGCGACTTGACCGCCACGGGCGATTGCATAGCGCCAATGACACCCGCGCCCGCGGTGCCAGTCGTGCCCACCAAACGGATCAGCAGTGGCTGCTCACCACTGCCTTGTGCCGAGAGCTCACCGCCGGCGGCCAGTACGCGCCCGTCAGCCAGCACGCGCATGTCGTTGATGACCGGAGCGGTTGCCGCGCTCGACACCAGATCGATCCAGGTCGAGCCGGCATCACCGAATAGCTCATCGAGCAGCCCGCTCGCCTGCAGGCGCATGATCAGCGCCCCTGAGACGCCGGGACTCGCCTGGCCGGCGACCAGAATCGCGTCCGCCGCATCCACCGCCAATGCCGTCACGCCTGTCATGTTGGCTTGCACCGCGCTCGCCGCGAAGTTCGGATCCGGCGCACCGCTAGCGAGCAGGCGGCTCACAAACGCATGTTCACCTGCCTGCCCGGCGAGCAGCAGAGCACCGTCTGACTGGCTGGCCATCGATGGGCAGTTGCTTGAAGCAGCGGACGGTGGGGCCGGCGCGGCGATTCCCGAAGCGCCGAACGTCGTGTTCAACGTGCCAGTGGCCGTGAGGGCCAGCACAGCGCAATAGGAAGGCTGATTCGGATCTGTGGGTACGAGGTTGGTGCTGACACGGTACTCGCCACTGGCGGTGCGCAGAAGCTGGATGCGTGTGCCATCAGTCGGTGGCCCGGTATAGACCCCGCCGGTGCCGAATGATCCGTCGGGGCTGCCATTTGCGAGCAGGCGCAGCACCATCAGGTTGCCGGCTTTTGATCCAGCGACCACGATGGCCCCGCTGGGATCGAGCAACACAGACTGAGCGATCGAGTCTGGCGGGTACTGCATGATGCCCTGATGGGCAAAATTGGGATCGAGCGAACCTCCCGTCACCAGCCGGAATACCGTAAGCTGCGACCCCACTTTGTTAAGCGTACGGCCCACGGCCACGACGTTGCCGTCGGGTTGCAGCGCGAAATCGAAGACTTCGGTGGCGTTCCCCAGCGGGGCCGCGGACTCCAGCTCGAGGGAGCCTGCAGGGGAAACGTGGCCCATGAATCCGTCGGCGTGGCAACTGCTGTAATAGCAACCGTGGGGATGAAACTCGATCTCGCCGCCCGCGATGACACTCTCGTCCCCGGCAAGCGACTGGACACTCCAGGCAGGTCCGAGGTGAAGAAGACCTGGCGTGGAGCCGACGCGACCCATGTCGCCGAAGGTCGGGTCGAGATCTCCGGGAGCGCCCCAAGAGGGCTGTGAAAGAAACCCGGAGGCAATTGCCGTTGTCGGGACGATTCCCCGAGTGATTTTGGAGATAGCCTCCGATTGATGCGGCTTCGTCATGGGTGTAACTCCCTTGAAGGCAGGCGGAATTGAACGCGACGGCCTGAACTGTCGAATACCACCTGCTCCGAAGTCCTAAGCCAGGACTGAAAGATCCCTCAGGATCGAATGATCTTTCTCTAAAAGCCGTGGCTGCGGCCCTAAGGTGCCGCCGGTATAGTTGTTTCTTGGGAAGAGAGTCTTAGGCGGAACACCCGATGCCTGCCGAATCAACGGTCTTGCGCATTGGCGAGTGGCGGGTCGATCCAAACCTCGATGAGCTCTCGCGCGAGGGGCAGACGATCCGGCTGGAGCCGCGCCCCATGCGGCTGCTGCTATATCTCGCCGCGCACACCGGACGGGTCGTTGACGTGCAGGAACTGCTCGATGAGGTCTGGCCCAACGTGGTCGTGACCCAGGGTTCGGTCTATCAAGCCGTCGCCCAGTTGCGCCGGATCTTGGGTGACGAAAGCGAGCATCCAAGGTACATCGAGAATCTGCCGCGGCGCGGCTACCGGTTGATCGCCCCAGTTGCGCCGTGGGGTGTACCCTCCGCTGCAGCGGACAACTCCAGCCCCGCAGCACAAAGCTTCGCAAACGGCGCGGTTGGTGCAGACCCGCAATCAGCGTCCGGAGCTCTGCAAGCCCGGGGAACGCTAGGGGTGGGCGACGCCAGGGCAATGCCTATCCCCGGGACTTCGGTCGCTCCACCCTGGCGGTCCAAACTCGCGTTCCGCGTAACTGGTGCTCTGCTCGCTGGCTTACTCATTTATTTTGCTATCGACAAGTTCTGGATCTCGAGGCAGTTGCAGAACGCTTCACACGGAGCGGCGGCCATTGAAAAAACGAGCTCGAACACGGGCGTGACTGTTGAAGCGGTGGGCATCGCATTCAAGCCCTCGCCGTACTCCATCGCGGTGCTGCCGTTCGCGAATTTGAGTGGGGACAAGGAGCAGGACTACTTTTCAGACGGGCTCACGGAAGAATTGTTGAACTCCCTCGCCGCTATAGATGGGCTGCAAGTTGCGGCGCACACCTCATCCTTCTACTTCAAGGATGAGCACGCCGATCTGACCACCATCGCCCACAAGCTCAACGTCGCGACGGTGCTCGAAGGGAGCGTCAGGCGCTCGGTGCACACCGTCCGGGTCAGCGCACAGCTCATCAACGCGGTGACGGGGTTTCACCTGTGGTCGAAGACCTATGACCGGGACATCGGGGATGTATTGAAGCTTCAAACCGAAATCGCCACCGCGGTCGCCGAGGCGCTCAAGGTCACGCTCCTCGGCGATATATCCCAGAAGATCGAGCTCGGCGGCACGCGTAACCCGGCAGCCTTCGATGCGTATCTGCGGGCTTCGAAAGCTCTCAATACGCAAACCGCACAGAGTATCCAAACCGCTATCGCGGGGTATGGGGAAGCGATCCGCCTGGATCCGAACTACGCGCTCGCATTCGCCGCTCGATCAAGCCTACACGCTGGCCCCGGAGACTCTTTGAAGGACACGACGGCTATTCGCGACGCCTTTGACAAGGCGCGGGCGGACGCACAGCAGGCGATTGCGCTGGCACCGGACCTGGCCGAGGGGCACGTCGCGCTGGGTTACCTTTTCCAAAGGCTGCTCGATTTTACGCAGGCGCGCGATGAGTACGAGCGGGCCGCAGCGCTGGCGCCGGGCAGTGCGCTGGTACTAGGAGAGAGCGGGCGGTTTGCGGTCTCCATGGGGCGCTTCGATGCGGGGCTTGCCGCTGTCCACCGCGCAGTCGCGCTAGACCCGCTCAATCCACGCAGCCATTACTTGCTCGGCCTGACGCTGTTTTTGGCTCGTCGATATGACGAGGCTGTTGGGGCTTATGCAGAAGCTATTACTCTTGACTCGAACCACACGGCCCATGCGCTGCGCGGGCTCGCCTACTACGAACTCGGCAACCTCGAGAGCGCGCGCTCGACTTGCGAGACCAAACTCGCCTACTGGGCAAGCCAGTTGTGCCTTGCGGTGACCTACGACAAGCTCGGACGGCGCGCCGATGCGGAAGCCGAGCTGGCGAAAATCAAGGCAGCTGGCGATGGCGGTGCCTACTCTTACGCGGCGATTTATGCGCAGTGGGGGAATACCGCTAAGGCGCTGGAGTGGCTGGAAACCGCTATGCGGCTGCGTGACCCGCGCTTGCAGTACGTGAAGACCGACCCCCTAATGGATCCGCTGCGCAAGGAGCCGCGCTTCCAGACGATCGAGCGCGATTTGAAATTTCCGAACTGAATACCTTCTGAGGCGCTCGCGAAGGAAACTTCCCGATTGCGGTCATTCAAGGGGCTGCTCTCGGGAGAGCTACGGGCTGTCACTGAGTGGCTGCTCCTGGGGGGCAGCTGCCGTTGCCGCCAGGGAATCAGCTCACCTCGGCCGGCAGGGTGAGGAACCCGCGAAAGCGGGCCCGCTTAGCCCGCGTTGCCGCGCCTGTCAGATGCAGACGCGGAAGCCTCTGCACGGTGCGCAACAGCGCGATTTGCGCTTCCAGTCGCGCAACGCCCATGCCGGCGCATGCGTGTGCGCCGGCGGCGAAGGCGAGATGGCGATTGGGCCGGCGGGCGATATCGAAGCGCTCCGGATCAGGGAACTCTTCCGCATCGCGGTTGGCTGCGCCGATGCACAGCGTCAGGTAGGTATCGGGCTCGAGCACCACGCCGCCAATGGTGACTCGCTGGCTGACGAGTCGGTTGCCGAGCTGGTTGGGACTCTCCAGGCGCAGGCACTCCTCGATCGCGCTGCCGATCAGTGACGGCTCGCTGCGCAGACGCTCGGCCGACTCGGGGTGGCTCAACAGCAGGTACAAGCCGTTGCCGATGAGATTGGTCGTCGTCTCGTGCCCGGCATTCAACAGGAACACGCAGTTCTGCAGCAGCTCGGATTCCGTCAATTCAGCCTCCTGCAGCAGCCGGCTCAGCAGGTCCGCCGCTCCCCGGGGGTTGCGACGACGCTCGGCAATCAGGCCGCGTAAGTAGGCCGTGAACTCCACCACCGCCTGGTTGCCACGTGACCGCTGCTCGTGAGTCAGTTCCGTTTCCAGAGCGCCGAGTATCGCCAGCGACCAGCCACGCAGCGGACCGCGATCCTCGTGCGGCACATGCAGCAAGTTGCCTATGACTTCCACCGGGATGGCCGCGGCAAAGTCGCCGATGAGATCGACCCGTTGCCGCTCCTGCAGCTGCTCGAGCAGCCGGTCGACGAGCGCCGTGACCCCCGCCTCCAGGGCGCGCAGCGCGTTCGGGCTCAGCGCACCGACGATCTGGCGGCGCACGCGCGTGTGGTACGGAGGATCGTTGAAGACCAGGCTCTGCGTGTGATGTTCGTAGAGCGGCGAGCCCGGGCCGAATTTGGGGCCAAAGGCCGCCTTCTTATCGGAGCTGAAGCGGGCACGGTCGCGGTAAATCTCGTCAAGATGCGCAAAGCAGCTGAAAAAGTAACTCCCATCCGGACAGCGGTGCACGGGATCGAACGTGCGCAACGCGGTGTAGATGTCGTAGGGATTGTCGTAGAAACCGGCGCCCAAGCGATTCGGGTCGAACCCGCGCGCGATGGCGCGTGCTTCCTCGGTATCCATCGCGCCCTCACGCACCCTTGATCAGCCGCTCGAGCAGTGCGACGACGGCCCCGGGGTCTTCGACGTGGGCGTTGTGGCCGGCGCCGGGGATGTCGCAGGCCTGCGCGGCGTGCATCCCCAACTCCTGCAGCGACACCATCGGATCTCCCTCACCGCGCGCGAGCAACACGGGCGCGGTGGCGCTCGCCGCCAACGAGTCAAAAGGAGCGCCCGCAACGGCGAAGGTGCGCGGATCCTGTGTGAGACGCCAACCGCCCTCCGTCTGAAGGATGCCGCGGGCAAGCCAGTCCTCTTCGATTGCGATGTCCGGCGCAAGACCCGAGACGCGTCGGTACCGAGCCCAGGCCTCCTCGGGAGTCGAGTAGAAACGCACCGGGCGTGCCGCGAGCTCGCGGGCGGCCTGCAAGTCGGCGGCTGGCCAGTTGATTTTCGGCCCGAGGCCGAGAACACCGTGGACCGCGATCCCGAACCAGCCACTTGCAACCGCGAGACCCACGTAGGCGCCGAGGGAATGCCCGACGATGTACGCCTCGCCCACCTGCTGCTGCCGCAGCAGTTCCGCGAGCTGCGCCGCAAGTTGCCCGACGCTGTAGCACGACTGCCAGTCCGAGCCGCCGTGACCGCCGAGGTCGGCGGCCAGCCAACACAGGCTGCCGCGCTCCTGCAGCGCGCGCCCCACCGACTTCCATACGGCGGCGGTCGCGCCCAGGCCGTGCAGCAGCACCACCGTGCGATCACCGCTACCACTGCTTTCGTACCAGATCATGCATCAGCTCCCCGTCTGGAAGTCTCGCACGATGCACCTGCACTGACACCACGAAAGTCGTTTATTACGGCGGCGGCAGTCGGGCTCGAAGTACAATGCGAGCTGCATCAGCCTCCCACACCGAATCCAGCTGAGCACTGAAATGTCACGCGGCGTCGCATTGGTCACGGGGGCAGGCAGTGGCATCGGGCGTAGCGTCGCCGTGGCACTTGCGGCCGCGGGCTATGCGGTGGTGCTGGCGGGCAGGCGACAGGCACCGCTCGATGCAGTCGCCGCCGAGGCCGGCAAAGGCGCGCTCGCCGTGGCGGCGAATGTGACAGCGCCGGCCGATGTCGATGCTCTCTTTGGCCGCGTTGTGGAAAGGTTCGGCCGTCTCGATCTACTCTTCAACAACGCCGGCATTGCGACCGCGCCCACATCCCTGGACGATCTGAGCATCGAGGATTGGCGCGCCACGATCGACACCAACCTGACCGGCACCTTCCTGTGTACACGGGCTGCTTTTCGGTTGATGAAGAACCAACGACCCCGTGGCGGCCGCATCATCAATAACGGCTCGTTGTCCGCCACCACACCGCGACCTGCGATGGCGGGTTACACGGCATCCAAGCACGGTGTGACGGGTCTCACCAGGGCGACCGCGCTGGAAGGACGCCCATACGATATCGCGTGCGGACAAATCGACATTGGCAACGCCCGTACCGATCTCGCTACCTCCATCGCGGAAGGCGCTCTGCAGGCCGATGGCTCCCGTTTGCCCGAAGCCACGCTCGATGTCCGGCATGTCGCCGATGCTGTTCTCTACATGGCGGGACTGCCGCTCGACGCCAACGTGCTATTCATGACGGTCATGGCCAGCCGCATGCCCTACGTCGGGCGCGGCTGAAATCCACAGACCCCTCAGCCCGCGCGCGGCGCGCGCTTGCGGCGTGATTTTACCGCGGCCGCCGGCGAGCCATTGCCGGCGGCAACCTCGCTCAAGGTCACCGTACCCGGTAGGTGCTGCTTACCCCAGTGCACAAACGCAAGCAACACCTCCCCGAGGGCGCTGCCCTTCGCGGTGAGCATGTAGGCGTAGCGGGTCGGGCGCTGCTGATACGGGGCACTGCTGATGATGCCGGCATGTTCCAGGCGCTTGAGACGATCGGCGAGAATGTTGGTCGGAATGCGTTCCGGCGAATTCGCGAGCTCGCCGTAGGTGCGCTTGCCGTGCAGCAAGTCACGCACCACGAGCAACGACCACTTGTCGCCCACGATGTCGAGTGAATTGGCGATCGCGCAGGCGGAGCGCGCGAAAGGCTTCGCGGTACTCATATGGGCTCAGTTCTCCACGACGGCAACGGTGCCAGTGACTTGCATAGTGCAAGTAAGTCTGCTACGGTCGGCCATCACTTGCAAAATGCAAGTTAATGCCAAGGAGAGCGTCATGGCAAGCACAGTCCTCCCCCGTCCGCTCGAGTCTCAGCCCACGCAGCAAAGCGGTGTCCGCCAGAAGGTCATCCTGGTACTGAGCGCTTGGTTCCTGCTCGTCGTGGCACTCGGTGCCGCCGGCGCCTTCGTCGCTCGTCCCGGCACGCCGCCGATTCTCCTTGCCATCGGCGTTGCCGCCCCGCTGCTGCTGTTTTTTGCGTGGCTGCGGCTCTCGCAACCGTTCCGTGACTTTGTTCTCTCGCTTGATCTGCGCCTGATCGCCGGCATTCAGGCGTGGCGCTGGGCCGGTCTGGGCTTTCTCTCCCTGTATGCGCACAATGTGCTGCCGGCCGTGTTCGCCCTGCCGGCCGGCCTTGGAGACATGGCCATCGGATTCACCGCCCCATGGATGATTCTCGCGCTCGTGCGTCAGCCTGGCTTCGCCGCCAGCGCCACATTCGTGCGTTGGAATGTGCTCGGCATACTCGACCTGGTCGTGGCCCTCACGATCGGAACCGTGACTGCCACACTCGCTTCCGGAGCCCCCGGGGAGGTGAGCACGGGTCCGATGGCGACCCTGCCGCTGCTGCTGATCCCGGTATACCTCGTGCCGGTGTTCCTCATGCTGCACGCGACCGCACTGATGCAGAGCCGGAGAATCCGCCGCGAGCGCACTCCCTCACGAGCCTGAGCAGCGTCATCAGCGCATCAGCTCCATGACCCAGCGCCTCCCCTCTCACGTACAGCCGATGCTCGCCACGCTGGTTGCCGAGCCATTCGACAAGCCGGGCTGGGTCTATGAGGAGAAATACGACGGCGACCGCATGCTCGCCCACAAAGACGGCGCACGCGTTCTGCTCCTCTCGCGCAACGGCAAGGACAACACGGTCCGCTTCGCGAAGATTGCCGCAGCCATCGCCAGACTCCGCCCGGCGACGCTGCTCCTCGATGGAGAAGTCGTGGTATTCGACCGTGAAGGCGTTTCACGCTTTCAGCTTCTCCAGCAGGACAGCGGCGAGGCGGTGTACGTGGTGTTCGACTGTCTGTTTGCCGACGGCAAGGACCTGCGGCGCGAGCCGCTCTCGGTCCGTCGTGCGGCACTTGAAGAGGTCGTCTCGTCACGAGGCGTTCTGCGGCTTTCGCATCGCCTCGCCGCCAATGGCCTCGCGGCATATGAGCTCGCGAAACGCTGCGGCTATGAGGGCCTCGTAGCCAAGGACCTCTCCTCGCGCTACCTCGGCCAGCGGTCGCGATCCTGGCTGAAGGTGAAAGTACACCAGGAGGACGAATTCGTGATCGTGGGATACACCTCGCCAGAGGGTTCGCGGCAGCACTTCGGTGCTCTGCTGCTCGGAGCCTACGAACACGGTACGCTTCACTACGTCGGCAAGGTGGGTACGGGTTTCAATGGCGAAACCCTGGCGGCACTCTACAAACAATTTCAGCCGCTCATCAGAGGCAAGACTGCGCTCGTGGACCCGCCGCGCGCGCACGACATCACGTATATTCGACCGCAACTCGTTGCGCAGATCTCCTACCAGGAAATGACGCGGGATCGAAAGTTACGCCAGCCGGTGTACCTGGGTCTCCGCGACGATAAGCGCGCGAAGGACGTCACCCTGCCGCGGGCACGCGCCACACCGTAACGGGTGTCCCCTTGTTGGAATCGCAGATGCGCATGCTAAGCTCCTCGGGCAAAGCATCGCGAGCTCACCCGTGCAGGAGACCGCAGAATGAGAAAAGGTTCGCACTGGGCTGCCACAGTGCTCGTGGCGACCGTCGCAATTGCCGCGGATCCCGCGCCTCAGTCCGATCTGCCGAGTGACATTCCGGAGAAGTGGAGCACCGCCACCGGCGCATTCGATTTCGTTCGGCGCGAGGCGATGATACCGATGCGCGACGGGGTCAAGCTCCACACCGTAATCCTGCTACCGAAGGGTGTTTCGGGCGCGCCGATCCTCTTGACCCGAACGCCCTACGGCGCCACCGACAGCACGACACGTGCGCACAGCACTCATCTGAAAGCAGTACTGCCATATGGCGATGACATCGTCAGCAGCTCGGGCTACATCAGTGTCTATCAGGATGTACGAGGCAAATACGGGTCTGAGGGCAGCTACGTCATGAACAGACCGTTGCGTGGTCCGCTCAACTCGAGCGCGACGGACCACTCGACGGACACCTGGGACACGATCGAGTGGCTGACCCACAATGTGCCGGAGAGTAACGGCCGCGTCGGCATCATAGGCACGTCCTATGGCGGATTCCTCGTCCTCATGGCGCTCGTCGATCCTCACCCGGCGCTGAAGGTGGCCGTGCCCATCGCCCCAATGGTCGACACGTGGAAAGGGGATGACTGGTTTCATAACGGTGCGTTCCGACAGATTTATGCCGCCGACTACGCGTACGAGCAGACGGCGACGCGGAAGTCTGAAGAGCTGCTCTGGCGCAGTAAGTACGACGAGTACGACACGTTTCTCGAAGCGGTGTCCGCCGCTCGCTTCGCGGAGCTCACGGGGCTGGATCGGCTCCCCTTCTGGCAAAGGCTTGTCGAGCATCCCGCGTATGACAGTTACTGGCAGCAGCAGGCGCTCGACCGCATACTCGCAGCACGCTCAGTCAGCGTGCCGACACTATATGTCCACGGTCTGTGGGACCAGGAGGACATTTACGGGGCGCCGGCCACGTATGCGGCGATAAAGCCCAAGGATCCAGGCGCTCGTAACTTCATGGTCATCGGGCCCTGGAACCACGGCGGGTCGAACCGCGATGGCAGTAGCCTCGGCGCGCTGAATTTCAACGGCGACACTGCATTCTGGTTCCGTAGTCACGTGCTGCAGCCATTCCTCGACCGCTACCTGAAAGAAGGAGCGCCGCCGACGCAGATCCCGCCGGTGCTCGCCTACGAGACTGGCAGCAACGTGTGGCGGCGCTACGAGCGCTGGCCGCAGAGTTGCCGGGAAGGCTGTCCGTTCCCACTCGTGCCCCTTTACCTCATCGCAGGCGGTGGGCTGTCTTTCGCGAAGCCGAGCGGCAAGCCGGCTTACGACGAATACATCTCCGACCCCGCCAAACCCGTGCCGTACCGCCTGCGGCCGATGCGGCCTGTCTATTGGGAGGGATCCACCTGGAATCAGTGGCTGGTGGATGACCAGCGCAACTTCGCGACTCGCTCGGACGTGCTGGTGTACACGACACCGGTGCTCACAGCTCCCGTGCGCATCGCCGGACAGCCCGTGGTGCATTTGATCGCCTCTACGAGTGGCAGCGATACTGACTGGGTGGTCAAGCTGATCGATGTGTACCCCGATGAGATGCCACGACACGACGCGCTGGCGGGTTACCAGCTGATGATTTCAGCCGACATTTTCCGTGGCAGGTACCGCGAAAGCCTCGAACACGCGACTGCGATCCCGCGCGACCGGCCGCTCGAGTACCGCTTCGATCTTCCGACTGCGAGCCACGAATTCCTGCCCGGTCACCGCATCATGATCCAGGTGCAGTCGAGCTGGTTCCCGTTATACGACCGCAATCCGCAAACGTTCGTCGCCAACATCTTCCGGGCTGAACCAGCGGACTTTCGCAAAGCCACCCAGCACATCTACGCAGCGGGCGAGAATCCGAGCCGCATCGAGCTGCCGCTCGTCCCCGCTGCTGAGCACTCTGCCGAGGCACCCGCTCCTTGAGGGCAGCCCAGTAGGACACGGGCGGGCGCGTCAGCGCCCTTCCACCTGACGCGCCCAGTCCTGCGCGTCATAGTGCCCTGTTGAGTCCACAATCAGTCCGTCCCGGCCAATGTTCCAATCCTCGTAGCCACTGATCCGGACCTGATTGCCGGAGCCGCCGGGCCCGGTATTCGTCCCAACGAAGGTCCAGTGGTAGAGCACTCGATTGCCGCGTGGCTCGAGGCGATCGAACTTCACGACGAGATCGGGGTAGGCAGTCATGAAGCTCTGCGCCGCCGCCGCGACCGCTCGGCGGCCTACTGCCGCTGCGCCATCGTTGATTGCCAGCGAACCTGATTCTGAATAGAAGGTCGCAACTCTCGACGCGTCACGACTGCACCAGGCGGCCGTATAGCGGGTGGCAAATTCAACCAGGCGCGACTCGCTCATGGAATCCGTATCGGCCTGCGTGTCTGCTCTGCCCACATTCCCAGCAGCGGCACGGCTGCGGCCGCGATACCGAGCAACATCGCGATGTATCGGCCGTACTGGCGCGAAAAGTCCATGACATCCCGGCCGATATGCGGCCAGGCCGCGACAAGGGCAACCACCAGCAGGAGTCCGATTCCCAGCGTATCGAGTGTCAACAGGCGCAGCATCGACCGCCGCCAGCTCTGTAGCTCCAGAACGGCGCTCCGATACCGTGCGCGCTCCTGATGCGCCCGCCTGGCCCGCTCGCTCGCCTCGGTCTGCGATTCGGCTCGCAAACGCGCCCTGAGCCGGGCGTCGAAGTCTGCGCCGGTATCGAGGCCACCGAAGAGCGCCTTCAGGTGCTTGTCGAGTTCGGAGTCAGGTGTGCTCATGCCGTCACACTCACTTCACGGCGGCGGCACTCAGCCGCGCGCGGGCGCGATGCAGCAACGTTTTAACTGTTCCAACCGGCATCCCGAGCATGGTAGCTACCTCCTCATGGGATTGTGCTTCCATGTAGAACAGCATGATAACTTGCCGTTGCTTCGCCGGGAGCTGATCGACGAGCCGCAGGATCGCCGCGCGGTCGACCATGTCATCGGCCGACGCAACAGGGTCGATCGACTCGACCGCTGCCATCACCTCCGGATCGCTGAGGGAGGACTGCGGGCGTCGCGCCCGCAGCGCGGACAAGCTCGCGTTGCGGGCAATCGTGTAAATCCACGTGGACATCGAGGCGCGCCCGTCAAATCCGGGAAGAGCCCGCCACACTTTGATGAATACCTCCTGGGTCACGTCTTCTGCAGCCTCACGGTCGCGGAGAAAGCTGTACGCCAACCCAAAGACCTTGCGTCGGAAGGCGGGCAGCAGCAGCGCGATCGCCTCATCGCGTCGCTCCGCTCGCACGAGCTCCATGACTCTGCCGTCGCTCAACACAGCGTCGCATTGCCCGTTTCGTCCGACTCCAATGTGCTCGCGTCCCTCCAGGTCAAGGTGTCTGATCGCCACCGGGCGCGGGCTCTTCCGACTTCGGGGCCGACGCGGTGCGTCCTTCCACGAAATAGAAGATGAGATAGGCCACGCCGACAGCCACCGCGATCCAGCCGGCCCCTCCTAGCGGAGCCCGCAGCCAGTCCTGCCCGCCAAATGTGATGGCGAGGCCGACACCGAGCCAGATCAGACCGCGCAGGAGATAGCGTGAGCGCGGCGGCACCGGCTGGGGCTGCGGCAGCGACTCCGGCGGCAGCTCCAGCCCCTTCTCGATGGCCGCCATACGCTCCTTATGGCGACAGTCAACCTCGTGCATCCGGCGCCGGTACCACACCACGATCCAGACGATCAGTGCACCCAGACTCACTGTGACCGAGATGATGGGAATCAGCAGGCCCAATGCCGGAATCAGAGTTTCATTTGACATGATCACAGCCTCGATTCAGCCGAGCAGTGTGTGCAGGAACCATTCGATCTCCGGACCGTGCCGCGCGATCAGATAGCCGGCGATCGCTCCGATCACCGCGGCTGACAAGCTATCGCTCATCGCAATTTTCTAGCGTGCCATTCTCGCGCATCACAGGGGTTGATACGCGTCGGGCGCCCAGCGGGTTTCAGGGTATAGGTCCTTTTTTTGCGCTCACGCTGAAACCCGGCAGCTGCCAGGTGCGTATCAATCGCGTGACCCTGTCCCGATGCCAGTCGCTGGCTCACGGACTCGCCAGATAAGTGGAGTGTCCGCGCCAGAAGGGCCGTCGAAATGCGGGGATACGCAATGGAGGTTGCCACATGAATACCCAATCTATCCTGGCGGGCCGTCTTGGTAGCGGGCACACCGCGTCCGCAGCTGCCATCCTGGTGGCACTGTCGGCGATTGTGCCTGTCGATGCGATCGCGGATCAGCGCGCTGCAACAACGAGCGTCAGTAACGTTGCGGACGTATCGCTCTCAGACCTCAATCTCTCGACTCCGGAAGGCATGCGCCTGGCACGGGATCGCCTGCGCACGATGGCAGAGCGCCTGTGCGCCGATCGTAGCGGCGACCGCGAGCCCTCGCAGCCGGCCTTTGGCGCGTGCGTGGACAGCACGGTGGCAAACACGCTGCGGCAACTCGACGCGCTCCGACAGTCCCATACGCGGGTGCTCAAATCCGTGACACTCGGCGCAAACGTGTCGCTCGCCGACCTCGACCTGTCGACGCTGGAAGGAGCGGGAATCGCACGCCAGCGCTTGGATGCGATGGCCCGACGCCTGTGCAGTGAGCTTGCCCGCCGACAGGACCTGTCGTACGCGCTGAATTACACAGCCTGCGTGCAGAACACCCTGGCCGGGGCGCTGGCACAAGCCGATGCCCTCGCCGCGGCCAGAAACTCGCGTACGGCACGGCGCAGCGCGCCCTAGGGCGCGCCGCGCGCGCTCAGCTCATCTTCATCCTGCGCCGCGCGAGGACCATCCCCATGAGGCTGAGCCCGAGCAGGCCAAGCGTCGCGGGCTCGGGAACCCCGGGAGTGCTGGCGGGTGTGGTCACCAACCGGGTTCCCTCGCTCGTCAGGGTGTCGAGGTTGAGCGGATTGGGCAGCTGAGCGTAGACGTAGGAGGTGGTGATCGCGTCCCCGGCATTGGGTCCGGTCCCCATGAAGGTCCCGGCGAGCTGGGCCGGCGTTTCGGTGCTGTCGAACGAGAAGCCGGTCAGCTTGTCTCCGCCTGCGAGCGAACTGCCGGTGCTCATCCACATGATCGCGGCCCCATTGTTGGTCAGTTGATCCGTCCATCCGGAAGGCGACATGACGTTGGTGGGTTGCGCCGACAGAAAGCCCGCCCCCGGCACCCAGCTGAACCAGTACACACCGATCGGGCCGGAACCCGTGTTATGCAGCGTAATGTTGTATTGATACTCACCGGGACCGAGCAGGATGTCGGTAAAGGACGCCGTCGCAGTGGGATTCGCCGCCGGCGTCGGTACGGCGCCGAGCGCAAACGCCGCGGTCGCGAGTAAGACCTGATGAATCTTCATTTGGGACCTCCTTCCCTTGAGCTGAGCCACGCTGCAGCTGCAGGTGGCCGACCCCGTCGCACGAGGTGAGTGCCGCCGCCGGCCTATCCGGTTTGCCGAATCGAGCCGCGGAACGTTTCGTGTCACGTTCCCCGAGTGCGTTTCACGCCCTGAGCGGTGACTCGAGAGCGGCAGTTGCCCCAATTGTGGTGCACGTCGCGCTCAACTCGTCCCGCTTCCAGCAGACTGCGGCTATGAGCCTCGCGCAG
>Ga0126381_100003375_pt1 | contig 17365 bp, 10 predicted proteins | sample PanSoiMetPlot_28_FD_96465 | JGI IMG/M metagenome (GOLD analysis project Ga0126381, IMG submission 96465) | Tropical forest soil microbial communities from Panama - MetaG Plot_28 | ecosystem: Environmental > Terrestrial > Soil > Tropical forest > Bulk soil | place: Panama | collected 2016-02-17 | reverse complement strand
GTGATTTTGTTGTTGTCGAATGCATCAACTTTTCTTATGCGAGGCAAGTCCGCGCGATTGTCGATCTGGAAGCGAGATGTAAAATCAACCGTATGCCTGCCCTTAGCAAAGACGATAAGCTTCGGCTCTTAAGAATTATTCTCGAGAGCCGGCACGCCGATTTGCGCGAACAAAATTTGATTCGTCAGGGCAAAGGACATTTTCATGTCTCCGGGATGGGCCACGAAGGACTGGCGGCGGTCTCTCTCCAGATGGAGCAGGAAGATTATATCGTTTCGTATTATCGAGACCGAGGCTTGGTCCTTGGTCGCGGCATGACCACCCGGCAACTCGGCCTGGAATATTTTGCAAAGCGCAGCACCGGTAGTGGCGGACGCCAAATGCCCTCACATTATAGTGACGCAAGTCTGCACATCTGGAGCGTGCCTACGCCAACGGGTTCACAGCTTCTTCCTGCATGCGGCATCGCTTTGGGAATCAAGCTTGATGGAAAGAAAAATGTTGTGGTCACGACAATAGGTGACGCCGCAACGCGGCAGGGAGATTTCTTCGAAGCCATCTGTTTTGCCAAAGAAAAGAAGCTTCCCGTCCTCTTTCTTGTCGAGGACAACGCCTACGGCATCAGCATGCCCACGCGGAAAACAAACCCGCTCGCATTGGACATTCTCGAGCAGGACAACTGGCGGCAGATCGAAGGACAAGACGTCCAGCAAATTTACGATGCGACGGCTGAGGCCTTCGCAAAAATTCGCACCGGTGGCGGCCCGTTCTTTTTCTGGATTAACATGGAACGCCTGTCGAGTCACACCAGTTCCGACGACCAGAAACTTTACCGTAGTGCCGAGGAACTGCAGGACTTGGAGAGATCGGATCCTCTCACCTGCTGGAAGGATCGACTCGTTAAGGAAGGCGTAATCACGGAAAAAGATTACGCAGAGCTTGATAACGAGATTAAGGAGCGCGTTCGCCGCGAATACGCCGAGGGGGAAAAAGCTGAGGATCCTTCGCCTAACGAGCTTCTTTCGAATGTCACAAAACCCCCGCCGAAAATTGAAAAAGAAATCCTTCCTCCAGGTAAATATCGAATCGGGGACACTGTGAATAAGACCCTGCGTGCCGGCATTGAGGAAGATCCGCAGCGCATCCTCTTCGGCGAGGACATCGAAGACCCGAAGGGCGGCGTGTTTCGCCTGACGCAGAAGCTTTCATCTGAATTCCCAAAACAGGTTTTTAATTCACCGCTCGCTGAATCGACGATTCTCGGTGTGGCGTGTGGACTCGCTGCGTACGGAAAGCGTCCGGTGTTCGAGCTGCAATTCATCGATTTCATATACCCTGGCTTCAATCAGTTGGTGACCAACATCTCAACGCTTCGCTGGCGTTCCTTTGGCAATTGGAAATGTCCGGCAGTAATCTATGCGCCGTACGGCGCGTATTTGCCCGGCGGTAGTCTGTGGCACAGCCAGGCAAATGAATCGGCGCTCGCCCATTATCCCGGTCTGAATGTTGTAATCCCGAGCACGCCTGGCGACGCCGCCGGATTGCTCTGGACGGCGATGCAGGCAGAGGACCCCGTAATTTTCCTTATTCCCAAGCATCTGCTTTGGGCCGAGCACGAGTACACCAAACCAATTCGCGCCATTCCACTGGGTAAAGCACGCAACGTGCGCGAAGGTTCTGATCTCACTTTGGTGGCGTGGGGCAATACAATTGAGAAATCACTCGAAGCCCTCAACAAAATCGGCAATGAGGTGAGCGTTGAATTGATCGATCTTCGCTCAATCGTGCCCTGGGACGCCGGGGCGATTGAAGAATCTGTGCGCAAGACGCGCCGACTGGTTGTGGTCCAGGAAGACACGGAAAATTGCAGCGTAGGTCAGATGATTATCTCTCATGTCACTGGCACGCCGGAGCTTTGGAACGAATTGCTCAGTCCACCCATTCTTGTCAGCAAACCCAACGTAGTGATCGGTTACAATCCGATCTATGAATACGCGGCATTGCCCGACGTGGAGCGGATCGTAACCGCAATCGGGCGTGCGGTTGGAAGTAAAAAGGAACGCACAGTTGTAACCGCCGGTGCCGACCGCGCAGTCGCGCCAAAACGAGAGTTCGCCCGCGCAAGCGCGGCGCGGTCAACTACAAGCAAGATGAGTGAACAACACGTCCAAAGCATCACCGTTCCCATCATGGGGGAAGGAATTCGAAACGCGAAAATAGTTTCGCTCCTCAAAAAATCAGGAGAACAAATTCAGCTGGATGACGAATTATGCGAGGTCGAAACCGATAAAGCCGTTTACCCGATTCAATCGTCATTCGCTGGAGTGATGGGTGAATGGAAAACGAAGGTCGGCGATACGGTTGAGATCGGCCAGGAACTAGGCACGATTTTTACGAGCGAGCCGGCGTTTACAGACAAGCGTGATGCAGCAGCAAAAGAATCACCTAAACCTGAAACTGTAGAGGTAGCCGTGCCGGCTGCAGCGCCTGGTGACGACGCGCGACACGCCCGCCACCACAAAATCGAGCCTGCGCTTTCGCCGACTATTACTCGTAAACTGAATCGCGTTATTCCTGCCAACCTCCAAATCGACGCGCGTTGGAACGCAATACAAGAAGCTCGCCAGGCGGTGAAAAAGACGGACGACAAGCAGGCTCCCTCCCCTTCCATGATGATTGCGTGGGCAGTCGTGCGCGCGATGGAAAAACATGCGCCGTTTCGCCGATTGATCCTCGAAGACGATCAAATCGTGCAGAATGACAATTTCGATCTGGGTGTTGCCGTCGCTCTGGAAGCCGATCGGCTCGCAACAGCGGTGATTACAAATGCAAATCAAAAGAGCTGGCCGGAGTTCGTCAGTGCTTACAATGAGACGGTTGCCGCCACACGCGCCGGTCGCGTTGACGCCATGAACGCGCCGGTCGTGATCACAAGTCTTGGCGCGTTCGAAGTAAAAGCCGGTGCACCGATTGTTGTGCCTCCTTCAGTCGCGACCCTGTTCGTTGGCACTGCGCACCGAGAACTAATTTCGAACAAAAACAAGAATGAGAGCGCTGAAGTCATCACGCTCTCGCTGACATTCGATCACCGGGTCGTAAATGGCGCCGGAGCGGCGGCGTTCGCAAACGAAATCAAGAAACAGATCGAAAAATTCGAAATCCCGTCTCCAAAGATATTGGTAGACAAACGCTAAGTATTTTTCTCGGCTACATCCGACGTTCCATTGCGCTTCGTAGCGTAACCGATCTAAACTTTCTCACAATTTGAAGGGCGTCTTTGTCAGCCGTCAACTGCTTCGATCAGGCGTTGGCGTTTCGCAGAAACGCCCTACAATTGTTTGCGTTAGCACGCGCCATGACCACCGCCAACAAGATCACTGTTGTTCGGATCGTGATGATTCCGGCCTTTGTCACGATGGCGATTTACTATGGTGAAAGCATTACACGTGGCCAACCGCTTGAGTGGCAACGGTTCGCAGCGATCGCAATTTTCATCCTCGCAGCGCTAAGCGACGGACTCGACGGCTACGTTGCCCGACGATACAACCAGCGCAGCACACTCGGAATCATTCTCGATCCCATTGCAGACAAGGGACTGTTGCTGAGCGGTATTATCACGTTAAGCCTGACGAACTGGAGCGAGGTGGAAGCGGACAGCGGGAAATTCCCGGTTTGGTTCCCAGTGCTTGTAATTTCGCGCGACGCCATTCTTCTGGTCGGCACGCTGGTCCTGTATTTGCTTAATGGAAAAGTGCACATTAAGCCGCACTGGACGGGCAAGGTCGCGACGGTTCTACAGATGATCGCCATTGGATGGGTGATGCTGCAATTACGTATCATTCCGCTGCTCTACGTTGTGCTTGCCGCCGGCGTGTTCACACTGACGTCAGGAGCCGTTTACGTTGCAGAGGGTGTGCGTCAGTTGCAGGCCGAAGGCCACGCGCATCCGGCGAAATCGTAAACAGGGTCGCCGAATTAATCATCCGGACCCTCGGAATCGAACAGCAGTTTGGGATCTGCACCGCCACACTCGCTTTCATTCGACTCTCTCTTCATAATGCTATTCATCGCTGACCATGAGTGACACGACACGATTGCCCGACGTGGCGATTGTCGGACGGCCGAATGTTGGGAAGTCCGCGTTATTCAACCGTCTTGTCGGCAGGAAAATTGCCATTGTTCATGATCAACCCGGGATAACGCGAGATCGGCTTTCGGCGACCTGCACTCTCGGAGAGCGTCCGTTCACACTGTGGGACACCGGTGGGGTTTTCGGTGCAGGCGAATCTGAACTGACACAGCAAGTACGGGACGCCGCCGAAAACGCACTTCGTGAGAGCGATCTTGTTCTTTTCGTCGTGGATGCAAAGGAAGGCCTCTCGCCGGTCGACCAGGAACTGGCGAGAACGCTGCGCAGATCACACAAGCCAACCGTGCTAGTGATTAACAAGATAGATAACGAAAAGCGCGACCCGTTGGCGGTGGAGTTCGATTCGTTAGGCTTCGAGCAGACGATTTCCGTCAGCGCAGAACATGATCGTGGCATCTCGGAATTGCTGGACGCCATCGAACGGCGGCTGTCCTCGCCTGCGAACATCGAGAATGCAACACTGGTCCGCGGTGGCCTCGGCGAAGGCGGATCCAACGTCGCAAATCCAATCGCGATCGCCATCGTCGGTCGACCGAACGTTGGTAAATCTTCACTGATAAATTCGATCGTGCGCAGGGAACGCGCGATCGTAAGCGAGCTGCCCGGCACAACGCGTGACGCCATCGATATAGCTTATGAGCGCGATGGGCTGCACTTCGTTTTCATAGACACCGCTGGCATCCGCCGACGCGGAAAAGTTGCAAGCTCCGCGGAAGTCTTCAGCGTGATGCGCGCCGAACGCAGTATTCGCCGCGCTGATCTTTGCATTCTCGTCATCGACCTGACTATGGGTGTCACGGCACAGGACAAACGAATTGGCGGATTAATTCAAAAGGCAGGAAAACCGGCCATCATCGTCTTGAACAAATGGGACTTGGTTAAGCCGAGACGGCAGGAAAAGCAGTCAGCCAGGGATTTAATCGAGGAGACGCGCGCGCGGATTTTCTTCCTCGACTACGCTCCGGTATTAATCACGTCAGCGTCGACCGGCGAAAGCGTCGATCGACTGTTTGGATTGATCCAAAAAATCCAGCGCTCGGCTCAGAAGCGCATCGGCACAGGAGTTCTCAACCGGTTACTCCGGCAGGCATTTGAATCCAATCCTCCTCCAATGGTTAAAGGGAAACGCTTGAAATTGTTTTATTCAGCGCAAACGACAGGCGATACGGAACTCTTTGCTCCGCAGCGCGGAACCGCTGCGACGCCAAAGCTCGCGCAAGCCATGCGAACCTCCCAGCGGGCTCGCGGAAGGTCACCCCTCCATGCTCCGGAATTCGTCCTGTTTGTAAATAATCCTCAGTTGATCACCGAATCATATCGGCGGTACCTCGAAGCTCGCATTCGCGAGGGTAAATCGTATTCCGGATTACCGATCATATTGACTCTCCGTGCCCGAGCCAGGGACGCCGGGCGACGGTGATTTTGCAGGCGAGAAACCCGCTACTGCTCCGGCTCGTGACGATATGGAACGTTTGCGCGAACTGACGCGAGAACGTTTTCGCTGAGTTTTATACTGTCGCTGTCACTGAGGGAACGTGCCTCGCTCAGCGCTTCTTCGCCGGAAGCGACCGCACGCGAAAAATCTCCAGCCTCAGCGTAAGCTGCAGCCAGCGTAGCAAGAAGAGCAGGGACGCGGCGATCTGTCAGTTTGCACGCACGCTCGGCAAGGCGAACTGCCTCGGCGCCATCGCGCGCATTCGAGTCGGGATACGTTGCAAGCAACCACGCAAGTTCGTCCAGCATTCGCGGCGAATCCGGAGCATATGCCGCGATGTCACGAAGCCGTTGCAATCCATCAGGCGTTTTCGCCAGCGAAGACACGATCTGGTGCAGTTGAGCAAGCGCTTCCTCAGTGTTCGACCGCAGCATCATCACGTAACCGAAGTGTCGCGCGGCTGTAGCCAGCTCACCTGTCTGTGACATTGCAATAGCCACAGAAGAATGAGCAGCCGAATCGAAGGGCGATACCGCCAGCCATTCCGGTCCGAACGCAGCCGCTTCATTGTAGCGCCCCAATTCCAGAAGACAGTTCATCAGCAGTTGGTACGCCGAAAAATTTTCTGGGCCGAGCTCGATTGCCCGACGGGCTTCGGCGACTGCGCGTTCCATGTCCGTACGCTTCGCTGTAATCGCGAGGTTGAGATGGGCCGTGGAATCCGTCGGAGCTAACTCGATTCCACGCTCAGCTTCCTTCACAGCTTCCGCGTCGTGGCCGAGTTCGCTCAAGCTCAATGCGAGATAGCCGTGCGCCGCTGCGTTCGAGGGATCGGCTTCGACTGCTTTCGCCGCTTCGGTGGCGGCATGCTCCATGTTGCCTTGCTGGCCCAGAACCTTTACTGCGTACAAATGCTGCGACACCGAAGGAACAATGTAAAACGTCGCCAAGCTGGTCAGCGCCCAAACGATCAAGAGCGCACCGATGACAAATCGAAGACGCGGCCGGCTATTGGTGACTGTTTCCCAACCAACTGCGCCAAAAAAACAAAGCGACGTTAGAGCAGATAATCCGTAAAAAGCTTTGGCTTGCGCGTACGAGGGAACTTTCAAGGTCATAAAATTCAAGGCCAGCGCGACGAAGACAGAGAACGCGAGCAACAGAAACAATTCGGCCGACGGTTGTCGAAGGAATCGAACGACTGCGACGCCAGCGCCGATAAAAATCAAAACTGCCGGAACCAGAGCCCACAAGTAACCTGCGGCCATGGGCCTCAGGTTCCAAGCGAGATTCACACTGGACGCCCCGCCTGACAAACCGTCGCCCCACAACGTCGAATAGATGCCATCCGAAAATCCGGCAAACCCGCTGAACAGCGGAGTTACTAACGAACGCCCGAAACGGAGATAATCAGCTGCGGTGTGATATCCGGCATCCTGCCACCAGGCGAATCCGCTTGTAACGTCCCAATTGCCCAGCAACGGGGACCCGAACTTCAGCCAGATACGTGCGTAATACCAGCCGCACGCCGCGAGACAAGTTACCAAGAGCAAACCGGGACCGAGCAACCAAATTGCAAACCCCGCTTTGGTATGCACATGCCTTGCGCAGATCGCAGCGATTACGATGGGAAGTAAGAGAATGCCGGTCGCCTTGGTCAGCATTGTCGCGCCGAGTGCCAATCCGATAAAAACAAATTGCGCGGCGCGTGGCGTTTCGTCTTTAAGCAGGCGCAAACAAAGATAAAACGTCAACGTCGCAAGTGTGGCCGTGAGAAGTTCGTTGGTCACGTAATGCATCAAATACAAATGCATTGGTAGAAAAGCTGCCAGCAAGAGACCGACCAATGCCGTTCTGGCCGGAAGCAGAAGCCGCAAACTTAAGAACACCAGAACGCATTGCGCGATGCCGAATAATGCACCGAGCGCACGCAAAACGACAACCGAGCTCGGATCATTGATCGAGAGTTTACAAAATGAAAGTATAGCGGCCGCAATGAAATAGTAGAGCGGCGGCTGATACATCTCCCAGCCTTCACTCGGTGAGGGAAGCGACCAGTGTTGCTGGATGTATTCGATGTATTTGAGATGTTCCTTCGAATCAAAGCCGGCGTGGAATGGCAGAAGCCGCGTGTTGTTCCAGAACAAAAACAACCAAATAGCGCAAACCACGAGAACGACGACTCGTTCGAGAGACGCTGGTTTGAACTGCTTCAAGCTCGCGCGCCACAGAATGACGCCTGAGCAGGCAATCCCAATCAGCAAAATCCAAAGCGGCCAAATCTTCTTTGCTGCATCAAAAGTGCGTTCGCCGCTTGCAATGGGATTGCCGCGCCCCGGGATCTTTGCCGCCGAAGCGAGCGCGGCATTCCGCCATGAGGAACCTGCATACGAGACTTCCCAGCTCTGATCGCTCGGCACGGTCAGTTGATCAGTACTCAAGAGGAGCCAGAGCGCTGGAGGTCCATTCTGATTGAACACCCGCACCTCGACGATGTTGGCGTCCTCACGCAACTGTTCCGTGATCGCTACGTCTGAAAGGTTCTTCCAAATAGAACTCTGCGGAAACTGAATTGAAACGCCGTTTACTTTCACTTCAGCGCGCCGCATTGCACGGAGGCTGATGCGCGCCGACGCAGGCTTCTGGCGCAAAATAAATTCGCGCCGGAATGTTGCATCCAAGCTGGCGGACCAATGTGCGCGTGCGTCAACTGCGGTCGGAAAAACGATCCAGTCTGCATCCCGATGACGAGGCAAATAATTAATGCCTGGATCGGCATGGGCAATCCATGCTAGGACCACCACTGCCAGGCCGGCAAGTAGCACAACAAGAATCGCTCGATGCCATGATTCTAGGGCTGACATTCGTGACTCACCTTTAGCACGTTTCGCGCAGGGCATAGAAAGATGATCGCCAGCACGATGCACGAGGTTTGATCGAACGTTCTCATTGCGAAACTGTCTGAGCAGACCGTATGAAATCGACGCAGGAAATTACGCAGGAAGTACGAGAGCTGGGCCAATGGATTCCAGCGCTTCGGCAACAGGTCGGTCACGTTGTGGTCGGACAAAAGTATTTGGTGGACCGTCTTTTGCTTGGACTGCTGGCCAACGGTCATCTCCTGCTCGAAGGCGTTCCCGGATTAGCCAAGACCCTCACTGTCAAGACAATGGCCGCGGGCATTCAGACCGGCTTCCAGCGATTGCAATTCACGCCCGATTTGTTGCCCGCAGATTTAATCGGAACGCTCATCTATAACCCGCGAACTGGTGAATTCACCACCAAACTCGGACCGATTTTTTCCAATTTGATTCTGGCCGACGAAATCAATCGCGCGCCGGCCAAGGTTCAGAGCGCGTTACTGGAAGCGATGCAGGAACGGCAGGTCACAATTGGCGAACAAACTTATCCCCTCCCCGATCCATTCCTGGTTCTCGCCACTCAAAACCCAATCGAACAGGAAGGCACCTACCAACTTCCTGAGGCGCAGCTCGATCGTTTCATGTTCAAGTTGAACATTGGCTACCCGCAAAAACGCGAGGAACGAAGCATTCTCGATTTGATGGCGACGTCGGCGCCGGACTTGCGAGTAGATTCTGTAGTCGAGCCGAAGCAAATCATCGCTGCGCGTGACGTGGTTAACAACATCTACATCGACGATCGCGTGAAAGATTACATTGTGGACGTGGTCTGGGCAACGCGCGAACCGGGCGCCTATAATCTGCGACTCGAAGGACTGATTCGGTACGGTGCTTCGCCGCGCGCGACCATTTATCTCGCCCTCGGCGCCCGCGCCCACGCGTTCTTAAACGGCCGCGGCTACGTAACACCGCAGGACGTAAAGAGCATCGGCCCTGATGTGCTGCGCCATCGCATCATTGTCAGCTACGAAGCTGAGGCTGAGGCGGTGACGAGTGAGACCATCGTCGAGCGAATTTTTGCGGGACTGCCTGTGCCGTGATGCCGTCTTCCAGTCAACGGGATGCCTCGACTTCTCCCGCATCCGCGCGATCCGCTCGGGATGATGAGCGCGCGAAAACCACGACCGAAATCTTAAAGAAGATTCGAGCGCTCGAGATTAAAACTCGCGGTCTGGTCGAAACCGCGTTCGCGGGTGATTACCACAGCGTTTTCAAAGGTCGCGGAATGAACTTTGAAGACGTGCGCGAGTATCAGCCAGGCGACGAAATTCGCGCGATCGATTGGAACGTCACTGCGCGCATGGGTAGCGCCTTTGTGAAAAAATTCACGGAAGAACGCGAGTTGACAGTGATGTTGGTGGTCGATGTGAGCGCTTCAGGCAATTTTGGCAGCACGACGCAATCGAAACGCGAGCTCGCGGCCGAGGTAGCCTGCCTGCTTGCCTTCAGCGCGATTCGAAACAACGACAAAGTGGGTCTGCTACTCTTCACTGATCGGGTCGAGCTTTTCATTCCACCGAAAAAGGGTCGTTCGCACACGCTGCGTATTATCCGCGAAATTTTGTTTTTCGAACCACAGGGACGCGGCACCGATCCCGGACTGGCCCTTGATTATCTGAATAAGATCGTCACGCGGCGCGCGGTTGTGTTTTTCATCTCAGATTTTCAGGCGCCGGACTTCTCGCGTGCGCTCGCGGTGAGCGGACGGCGCCACGACTTCATAGCAATTCAGATCCAGGACGAACGCGAAAGGTCGTTGCCAAACGTCGGCATTATCTCGTTGGAGGATGCCGAGACGGGCGAACAGATTGAGATCAATACCGCCGATCGCAAGACGCGAATCCTTTTTACTGATCTCGTTACTGGATTCGAAACAGATCTTTCGCGGACGCTCCGGCGGAATAATGTTGATACGATCACGCTGCAAACCGGCAAGGATTATCTGCCTCCGTTGCGCTCGTTCTTTAAACAACGCGAACGCCGGCTCGGGGTTCGATAAGGCAGATCGGAGTGATGGAGTAAATAAAATGAGTTCACGTCACGACGCTCCATTGCTCCACTACGCCATCACTCCTGTTTTGTTCGTCCTTGCGGAAGAATTTCACGATATCGCGCCTCCTGTGGATTATTCGCTGATTCCTCCCTGGCTTGTTTTTGTAATCGCATTTGTCGTCCTGTCACTGCTCGGTCTGATTGTGTGGTGGTTTATCCAGCGTCAGAAACCAGAATTGCCGCCAAAGGCGCCGCGGGAAATCGCGCTCAAAGAACTGGAGCACATTCGAAACGAAATTGAGGGAATGAATCCGTATCAGTTCAGTATTCGCGTTTCCGACATTCTGAGACGTTACGTCACCCAGCAGTACGGGGTACCGGCAACACGACAAACTTCCATAGAGTTTCTCACCGCCGCGGCAAAAGCCCCGTCGTTTTCCACTGATGACAAATCGTTGCTCGAAGATTTTTTGAACCGGTGCGATCTCATTAAGTTTGCCAAGTACGAAGCGACAACGTCCGACAGCGAATTGTTATTGGAAGAGGCGATCCGTTTCGTGAAAGGAGGTCAGCTTGCAGCTGTTTGATTGGTTGCGCGGCAATAGCGCATTAACCTTCGCGCGTCCGTGGCTGCTGCTCTTATTGCTGGCAATACCGTTGCTTGCATGGTTACGTGGAAAACGCGGACCCGCTGCGGCGCTGACGTATTCGTCCACAGCGACTCTGCGAGCGATTGGAAAACAGAGCGCCGCGCGAGTCGGTAAAATCCTGCGAGCGCTTCTGTTTCTATCGCTGGCGTTTTTCGTGGTTGCTCTCGCGCGTCCGCAGCTCGGCAAAAGCCTCACACAGATCGAGGCCAGCGGAATAGATATTATGCTCGTACTGGACGTTTCCGGGTCGATGTTAACGAAAGATTTTACGATCGGCGGCCAGGAAGCCACGCGCGTGGATACGATTCGCGAGGAAGCTCGGAAATTCATCGAAGCTCGTCCAAATGATCGCATCGGCATCATCGCGTTTGCCGGTCGTCCATATGTCGTGAGCCCGATGACGCTCGATCACGATTGGCTTTTGCAAAATCTGGATCGAGTGAAGATCGGACTCGTCGAAGACGGCACTGCGATTGGATCGGCGATGGCATCAGCTTCAAATCGGCTAAATGATAAACGTTCAAAGAGCCACGTTCTCGTTTTGTTGACGGATGGTGAAAACAACGCCGGCAAAATTCCGCCGAACACCGCCGCTGAGGCAGTGAAAGCACTAAAGATTCACTTCTACGCGATCGGCGCTGGAATTAACGGAATCGCGCCGGCGCCTATCTTCACCAGTCGCGGGCCACTGACCGACGCATTGGGAAACATTCTCTACGAAAATCAGCCGGTACAATTTAATGAGAGCGGTTTGAAAGACGTCGCGAAAATCGCCAACGGCAAATTTTTTCGTGCAACTGATACTCAATCGCTGGAACAAATTTTCAGCGACATCGACAAGCTGGAAAAGTCTACCGTAAGCGTGAAAAAATATCAGCAATACCGCGATCTCTTTCCGCTGTGTCTGATGGGCGGGTGCGGTCTGTTGGTGGCGCAACTACTCTTGTCTCAAACAATTTGGAAAAAATTGCCATGACTTTTGGCGCACCAGAATGGCTTTGGGGGTTATTGCTCGTCCCGCTCCTGGGTGCACTCTTCGTGCGCTCGGAACATAGCGGATTGAAGCGGCTGCAACAGTTTGTTTCCGCGCGTCTGCTGCCGCAGCTCGCTGGAACCGTGAATCGGCCGCGGCGCATTATCAGGTTTGGTTTGCTGTTGCTTGGGCTCGCGCTGGCGATCGTCAGTCTGGCGCAACCACGCTGGGGTTACACGTTTGAGGACGTAAAGCGTAAAGGACTGGATTTGATGGTCGCAGTGGACACATCGCGCAGCATGTTGTCTAACGACGTCCAGCCAGATCGGCTCGAGCGCGTTAAACTAGCGATTCAGGATTTGGTCGACGAATTGCAGGGTGACCGCGTTGGTCTGATTGCTTTTGCCGGGCGCGCATTTTTGCAGGCACCGCTTACGATCGATTACGATGCGGTGATCGAGGCCGTCAACGATCTCGACACGAAGACCATCCCCGAAGGCGGCACCAACATCTCGAGCGCTATCACGCTTGCCACGCAGAGCTTCGGCAAAAGCGCCATGGGAAACCGCGCGCTGATTATATTTACCGATGGCGAAGAATTAAGCGGCGATGCGGTGAAAAGTGCGGAAGCTGCGGCCGACGCGGGCGTCCGAATTTTCACTGTAGGCGTCGGAACTCCGCAAGGTTCGTTGATTCCGGTCACCGGCGACAATGGAGAGACGAGCTTCGTAAAAGATTCAGCCGGACAAGTCGTCAAATCAAAGCTGGACGACAAACGATTGCGTGACGTGGCGGAAGCAACAGGCGGATTTTATCTACATTTGGAAAACGGACCGCGCACGATGCAGCAGGTTCAGACTGAAGGCCTGGCAAAAATGCAGGCTGCTGAGATGGATGTGCGTTTGTCGCGACGGCCGATTGAGCGTTACGAGTGGCCGCTCGGCGGCGCGTTGATTGCTCTCGCGTTCTCGATTCTGATTCCCGAACGAAGACGCATGCGTGAGCGAGTGTATCTGCCCGCAATGCAAGCGATACCGGCCGGCGTTCCTTCGTCTGCGCACAATGTTCCTCATAGTGTGGCTGGCTCGGCCAAAGCTGCGGGCGCTGCCGCAGCCGTCCTCATTTTACTGTGCTCATCTGCGTTCGCGACCGTGCCGGGAGTCAACGCGTACCAACAAGGCAAATTCGAAGATGCTTACAAAGAATTTCAGGACACGCTAAAGTCGCATCCGCAATCCCGCGCGGAAGACGAGCTCCAGTTCGATTCAGGCACCGCGGCTTATAAACTAAAGGATTACAACAAAGCGTTGGAATCATTCAGTCAGGCATTGCTCACGCCAGATACCGGTTTACAAACCAAGGGTCATTACAATCTCGGTAACACCCTTTATCAGCGTGGCGAGATGCAGCAAAGCGACGATAAGAAGCTAAGCGACTGGACAAATGCTCTCGATCATTACGAGCAAACCCTGAAGCTCGACCCGCAAAACAAAGAGGCGAAGGAGAACTACGAATACGTCAAAAGAAAGATCGATGAGTTAAAGAACAAAAAGGAACAGCAACAACCCTCCCCCACGCCAACGCCACCGCAAAAGAACAATCAGAAGAAGCAAGATCAGCAACAAAAACAGCAGAACCAACAGAATCAGAACCAGCAGCAACAACAGAAAGATCAACAGCAAAAAGATCAAAAAGATCAGCAACAACAACAGCAACAACAACAAAATCAGAATCAGCAGGATCAGCAGCAGGCACAAAACCAGCAGTCACAAAACGGGTCGGACAACGACAAGGAGAAAAAGCAACAACAACAGAAAGATCAGCAGCAGGCGAAGAACGAACCCCAGAAGAAACAGCAGCAACAACAAGCCGGCCAGACGCCATCTCCATCGCCGGGCTCACAAAATCAGCAGCAAAATCAGCCATCGCCATCGCCATCGCCAGCAGGCAAACAGCAAGCTGAGCAATCACCAAGTCCAGGCGAAGGAGAAAACGAAAACCCGTCACCGTCCCCGGGAGAAGGCGACGATGAAAACCCCTCCCCTACCCCTGCGGAATCACCGCAAAAGAAATTTGCCGGAGAAGTGAAAGGCGCCGCAGGAGATACGGCACAAAAGCCAGCCGATAAAAACGACCAGGTGGCGGCGGAAGCTGAACAGGAGAAAGAAGGCCAGATGAGCGAACGTCAGGCGCTGGCGCTGCTCGAATCGATGAAAGACGAAGAGGCGCGGGTCCGACTTGATGAACGCAAAGTAAAGCGCCATGTCTATAACGACTGGTAGTGTTGATGGTCGAATAGTTGATGGAGGTCTCATGCATCGCCGAATCTTACTCGCACTATTCGCTGTAGTGGGGATCGCACAGATTGCGCTTGCCGATTCGCCCAGTGTCACGGCGGTATTGAGCAACTCGGAGGCAACTGTCGGCGAAACCGTGGAGCTGCAAATCAAGGTGACGGGTCCGGGCGATGCGCGGCCACCGGAAGAAATTTCAATCGATGGCTTGGAGATTCATTCCACCGGAACATCGCGACAATTCGAAATACACAACTTCTCGACCAGCTCGAGTGTGACTTACAACTATACGATCCTGCCACTCAGAGCAGGGCGATTCACCATTCCGCCACAGACAGTGCTCGCCGGCGGGAAGATTCTCAGGACACCGGAACTTGCCTTAAATGTCGCTGATGCACCTGGTCGGCCGCCGCCTACGACAACGCGGCCTGGCCGTAGCGCCCAGAGCCAGTCCGCTAACGCGAATGATATGGTTTTCGCTGAATTGATCGTGCCGAAAAAGACCGCATACGTCGGCGAGATTGTTCCGGTCCAAATTAGAATGGGATTCGATGCGCGTGTTCATCCCAGGCTGACCGATCCGCCTGACATTACCGGGCAAGGATTTACCGCACAGAAATTGCAGCAGTCGTCACAAAATCTGGAGACGATTAACGGCAGACCTTTCGATGTGGTGACTTTTAAAACCGCGATTGCGGCGGCGCGAGCGGGGAAATTTGAAATCGGACCCGTCAAAGCAACGGCGCAGGTGGTTGTTCCGCGAAGACGAAACGCGCCGCGTTCGCGTTCGCCCTTCGATTTATTCGATCTCGACGATCCTTTTTCGGATCCCTTTTTCTCGAATCCTTTTGCAGGGTTTGGCGAACGTCGCGATGTCCAAATAACGAGCGACCCTGTGGCGCTTGAAGTTAAACCGTTGCCACCAAATGCGCCGCCCAGTTTCTCAGGAGCGATTGGAAGCTTTACCATGGCTACCGACGCCAAGCCGAAGAGTGTGCAGGTAGGTGATCCGATCACAGTAACGACAACAATCTCAGGTCGCGGCAATTTTGATCGCGTCAATGCGCCATTGCTCGAGGATGACCGCGGCTGGCACAAATATCCGCCCTCTTCCAAGTTCAAACAGGACGATGAAGTTGGTATCAGCGGCACAAAGAGCTTCGAGATGGTGATTTCGCCTAACGAGAATAAGCAGAGTCTGCCATTGCTCGCTTTTTCGTATTTCGATCCGGCGAAAGAACAATACGTGACGCTGCACAGCGAACCGATGGCAATCACTGTCCAGGGTAGTGCAGCTGCTCCGGCCGTGGCCGCCCAGCCACCCTCTTCGGCGCCGGCGAACGCAGCCCGCGGCAGGCCGGCGATTCTAAATTCAAACAAACCGCAGGACATTCTCTATCAACTCACCGAGCCATCGCGAACCGTGGCGTCGTTCGAGCCGCTTTATACGCGTCGCGGTTTCTGGGCGGCGCAATCGCTACCTTTGGCGGCGCTGTTCGTGTTCGCAGGCTGGAAGATCCGGCGAAGGAGATTGGATGACCGCGAGGCGCGCCGTATCGGTGCCCTGCAACATGAAGCAGCCCAACTGATGCACAAGTTACGGCGTGATGATGTGCCCCCCCGCGAATATTATGCCGAAGCCTCGCGAGTTGTTCGATTAAAGGCCGCACTCGCCGCGCGTAACCGTGCCGTGGACCCAAATGCGGTGGATGTGGAAACTGCGGCCGAAACCTTCAAGCTCGATACTGATTCGCGTGACCGGCTTCGCCGTTTATTCGAGCAAAACGATGAGTGGCAATATAGCGGAACGCACAACGGCCCGGGAAGAATCTCGCCGGAAAACCGCCGGGATGTACTGGAACTGATTGAGAATTTAAAATGAAAAGCCGCACTTATTTGATTGCGCTTCTCTTCTGCGCCGGTTCGGCTATGTCGGCAATTGCCCAATCAAACACTGAATTCGCAAAAGCGAACCAGGAATTCGCGCAGGGGAATTTCAAGGAAGCCATCACCGGTTACGAAACGCTCGTTCGCGCGGGTCAGTGGAACGCAAATCTGTTTTACGATCTCGGTAACGCCTATTTTCGCACGCGCGATTTCGGCCGCGCGATTCTGAATTACGAACGCGCTCTCGCGTTGGACCAACATCATCCCGAGGCTACGGCTAATTTGCAGATTGCCCGCGACGAAGCTCGAGCGCTCGAGCTACAACCGACCAGAGTGGAGCATTACCTCCAATTCGCGAGCATCAATCAGTACAGCATCGCTGCGGCAGTTGCTTTCTGGCTGGGAATTTTGGCGATTGTCATGGTGATCTTCGCCCGTCGTCGATCGGCGGCATTGATATCATTATCAATCTTGTGCCTCCTCGTGTGCGCTGTAGCCGTGTGGGCGATTCACACGCTCGACAACGGGAGCGAAGGGCGTGGGCTTGCCATCGTGACGGGCAACGACGTTCAGGCGCGCCTCGCCACAGCCGACACGGCAAACAGCGTTCTCGCGTTGCCGCCTGGCAGTGAAATCAAAATTCTGAGTACGCGCGGCGATTGGATGTACGCCGCGTTGCCGAATGATTTGCGCGGCTGGATTCAGACCAAGAACGCCGAGCAAGTCCGGCTCTAACAGTTTCTGTAGCGCGGTTGTGCCAACCGCCGGCCACGCAGGCAACAAGCAAGAACCGTCTGACACAGACGCCTGCAATCCTGCTTTGGCTTCACGATTTGCAGCGGCCATCAATCACCGCTAGAGAAATCGTATGAATCCGCAGATGGAGATCGGCACTGACGAGAAGGCTCTCCACATCAATTTGGATTCGACGAAGTATGGCACGTTCGCTGAGATTGGCGCGGGTCAGGAGGTAGCGCGCAGATTCTTTCGCGTGGGCGGCGCAGCCGGCACAATCGCCAAGACCATGTCTGCCTATGACATGACATTCAGCGACGCCATTTAC
>Ga0126381_100003374_pt1 | contig 17369 bp, 9 predicted proteins | sample PanSoiMetPlot_28_FD_96465 | JGI IMG/M metagenome (GOLD analysis project Ga0126381, IMG submission 96465) | Tropical forest soil microbial communities from Panama - MetaG Plot_28 | ecosystem: Environmental > Terrestrial > Soil > Tropical forest > Bulk soil | place: Panama | collected 2016-02-17 | reverse complement strand
TCGCCGTGTGTCAGAAGGGCGTCGCGTATCGGAGTAAACACTCCCGGCTCGTTCCGGCTGAAATAATCGGAGAAAATTAGGTCGAGCGCCGCTCGCGTCTCGAGCTCATTCTCGTAGTGCCAGTGCGGATTGTACCAGCCACGATTCGCGGCTACTTGTTCAGCTGTCAAGCCGAATAAAAAGAAATTGTCTTCACCCGCCTCCTCCGCCATCTCAATCGTCGCACCGTCTCTTGTTCCGATGGTCAATGTGCCATTCATCATGAACTTCATATTGCTGGTGCCACTTGCTTCGTAACCAGCTGTCGAAATCTGGTTCGACACATCCGCTGCAGGAATCAATCGCTCTGCCAGTGACACACAATACTCAGGCAGGAATAACACTTTGAGACGATCTCTCACGGCAGGGTCGCCATTGATGGTTTCTGCAAGATTGTTGATGAACTTGATGATGACCTTCGCCAATCGATAGGCGGGCGCCGCTTTTCCAGCAAAGAAGAACGTGCGTGGCATCACCTCGAGGTTCGGGCTCTCGCGCAGACGATGGTAAAGCACAACGACCCGCAATGCATTCAGAAGCTGCCGCTTGTATTCGTGAATTCGCTTTACCTGGCAATCAAAAATCGTGTCGGTGTTAATTGCCTGCCCGGTCGTTGCCTTAAGCCAGTCCGCAAAATTTGTTTTGGCTTGTCGTTTAGCCTTGAGAAATATCTCTCGAAAATCTTTGCTATCGGCTAGAGGGAAGAGTCTTTTCAACTGATCCAGATCAGTGACCCATCCATCGCCAATCGCTTCCGTGATCGCCTCAGATAAAGCAGGATTGGCGAGCAGCAACCAGCGCCTTGGCGTCACACCGTTGGTCTTGTTATTGAATCTCTCCGGAAACATCTCGGCCAGATCCTTTACTGTCGTTGTCCGCAGCAATTCCGAGTGAATCGCAGCGACACCATTTGTGCTGTGCGAACCGACGATTGCAAGGTTAGCCATGCGAACGTTACGCCCTGAACCTTCTTCGATTAGACTTACACGTTCGAGACGCTCCCTATTTCCTGGAAAGCGTGTGCCAACGGCGATCATGAGTCGGCGATTGATTTCATAAACTATCTCGAGAAGGCGAGGGAACATTGCTTCAAACCATCTAATGGGCCATTTCTCTAGTGCTTCAGGCAACAAGGTATGGTTCGTGTATGCCAGCGTCCTCTGCGTTATCTCCCATGCCTGGTCCCAACCGAGATGCGCTTCATCCAGGAGAATGCGCATTAGTTCCGGAACAGCTAAAGTTGGATGCGTGTCATTCAGTTGGATGGCTACCTTGTCGGGCAGTGTATTCCAATCGGAATTGCTCCGTTGGAACCGGCGCACCAAATCCGCGAGCGAACACGTCACAAGAAAGTATTGCTGTACCAGCCGCAATGCCCTACCCATGCTCGTGCTGTCGTCGGGATAAAGGACACGTGTTAGAGATTCGGCAGCGAGAGTCTCGGTAAGAGCGCCGACAAAATCGCCACTGCTGAATTTTTGAAAATCGAAGTAGTCTGTGCTGGCCGCAGCCCAGAGACGCAGTGTATTGATGGTCTGTCCGCCATAACCCACCACAGGACGATCAAAGGGGATGCCATACAAACTCCATGGGCTCCCTGGGACCGCGCGCAATACACCGTTATGGAGTTCAAAAGAGCAGTTCAGCTTGATCTCAACTTTTTCATTTAAACGAGCTACCTCCCATGGGTCGGGATAGCGCAACCAGTTGTCCGGCTGCTCCTGCTGCCATCCGTCCTTAATGCTTTGTCGAAAAATACCGTACTCATACCGCAGACCGTAGCCCATTGCAGGTAGCTGCATGGTGGCCATCGAGTCAAGGAAACAAGCTGCCAACCGTCCCAAGCCTCCGTTACCCAGACCTGCATCAGGCTCCTCTTCTAACATCGAAAAAGCATCGATCTTTCGATCTCTACGAATCTCGTCCACAAGAGGGCTGAGCAAGAGGTTTGTGATGTTGTTGGACAATGAGCGTCCGAGAAGAAACTCCATAGACAGGTAATAAACACGCTTGGGGTTCTTAAGCTTGTATGTCTCTTCGGTGGCCACCCATCGCTGAGAGAGTATGTCCCGTATCGATCGAGCGCCTGCTTCGAAGCGCTCGCGCGAGCCAATTGCAGCATCACTTAATACATGGTCAAAATGTACGTGCCGATCATAGAGTCCGTCATTCCCCTTGAATTGGATAGGCCCGCATCCGTACGGCCTAAGAAGTTGGCCTGCATCCACCTTCGCCGGATTCTCCGTCACGCTCTTTGTACTCATAGCGTCGACCTTTCTTTTCGCATGGGTCGTTCATTGACTGCCTGCAATCGCTCAGTGAGCAGGTGTCATGTGTCATGAAACTAGTAAGGCCACTTCCAGTTAGCAGCATCAGGCCTGTCGATGCCGTGCTTGAAAGCGTAGTTTCGGCATGCGATCTGCTCGTTATGAAATTTCTCCCGGGCATGCGCTCCAATTTTTTGCAGCTTCGGAACTCGCTTGATGACGTCCATTGCTAGAGTGAAGCGGTCGATCTCGTTTTCAATTGCGAGCTCCAGCGGCGTATTGATGTTGCCCTTTTCTTTATATCCGCGGACATGTATGTTCTCATGATTCCTCCGGCGGTAGGCTAGCCGATGAATAAGCCACGGATATCCGTGAAATGCGAAGATAACGGGTTTATCAACCGTGAAGAGCGAATCAAAATCCTGATCGGACAATCCGTGAGGATGCTCGGTGCTTGGTTGCAACTTAAACAGATCGACCACGTTGACGTAACGGATCTTGAGATCCGGAAACTCCGCTCTGAGCAAAGTAATTGCCGCCAAAGCCTCCTGTGTGGGAATGTCGCCAGCTGACGCCATGACCACGTCTGGTTCCGATCCCTGATCGTTACATGCCGGCTCCCAGATCCCAATTCCCTTGGTGCAGTGCGTGATGGCGGCGTCCATGTCCATGTATTGCAGGTGCATTTGTTTGTCGCACACGATCACGTTGACGTAGTTCTCGCTCCGTAGACAGTGATCGGCAACCGACAACAGCGAGTTAATGTCAGGAGGCATGTAGATGCGCGTGACCTCGGCGCTCTTGTTAACCACCACGTCTATAAAACCCGGATCCTGATGTGTGAAACCATTGTGATCCTGCCGCCAGACTGTGGAAGTCACAAAGATGTTCAATGAAGCGACTTTCTTACGCCACGAGAGATGATTACAGATAGACAGCCACTTCGCGTGCTGGTTAAACATTGAATCGATGACATGGATAAAGGCTTCGTACGATGAGATGAATCCGTGACGCCCAGTCAGCAGATAACCTTCGAGCATGCCTTCCATGGTGTGCTCGCTCAGCATCTCAATGACGCGGCCGTCGGTAGCCAGTTCACCGCCATCGGCATCTTCAGGAAAATACTCAGCGATCCAGAATTTCTTGCTGACTTCATAAATATCCTGGAGCTTGTTCGATGTATTTTCGTCTGGACCGAAGACGCGGAAGTTATTCATGTTCAGCTTCATCACGTCCCGCAGGAACGTACCTAGCGGACGCGCATTCTCTGCTTCCACTGTTCCCGGCTTCTCGACCGCGAAAGCATAGTCTCGGAAATCCGGCAGACGCAGAGCCCTCTTCAAGCCACCGCCATTAGCATGAGGATTGGAGCCCATGCGCCGCGTACCTGTGGGCGCCAGCACTTTCAACTCCGGGATTAACGTTCCTTGTTCGTTGAAGAGTTCTTGCGGCTTGTACGACCGCATCCAGTCCTCAAGCTCATTCAGACGATGCGGATTCTTTTTAACATCGGCCATCGGAACCTGATGCGCGCGCCAGAATCCTTCCACAAAATGTCCATCCAATTCTCGAGGAGCAGTCCATCCCTTCGGACTTCGCAAGACAATCATCGGCCAGCGTACACGCCCGGCCACGCCGCTCTCACGCGCCGCGCTCTGTGCCTTCCTAATCTCATTGACGCAATGCTCCGTAGTCGCGGCCATCGCCTGGTGCATGCTGTCATGATCAGAGCCCTCCACAAAGTGTGGCGTCCATCCATAGCCGTGGAACAGGCTTTCTAATTCTTCGTGACTGATGCGGGCCAGCAGCGTGGGATTGTTGATCTTGTAGCCGTTCAGATGCAGGATCGGCAGCACCGCACCGTCGCGAATAGGATTGATGAATTTGTTGATGTGCCATGAAGTTGCCAGCGGCCCGGTTTCCGATTCACCGTCACCTACAACAGCTGCAACAATCAAATCGGGATTGTCGAATGCGGCCCCGCAGGCGTGCGAGAGAACGTAGCCCAGTTCGCCACCTTCATGGATGGAACCGGGGGTCTCCGGCGTGCAGTGGCTTCCAATACCGCCGGGAAAAGAGAACTGCTTGAAGAACTCGCGAAGACCTTCTTCATCTTCACTTTTATCGGTGTAAACTTCGGAATACGTTCCTTCCAAATAAACTGGCGCGAGCACGCCGGGGGCACCATGTCCGGGTCCGGCAAGAAAAATCATGTCGAGGTCGTACTTCTTAATGAGCCGATTCAGATGAATGTAAGCGAAGGCCAAACCGGGACTTGAGCCCCAATGTCCGAGAAGTCGATTCTTTATGTGCTCTGGTTTTAGAGGTTCTTTCAGTAGTGGATTGTCTTGCAGGTAGATCATTCCGAGCATCAGATAGGTGCACGCGCGCCAGTATGCGTGCGTCTTGCGCAATTCTTCAGCGCTGAGGGGCGTACCAGATACGCTCGACCTCGCTATTCCATAAGCACTTAGCGCTTCGTTTACCCTTTCTGCAGCTACCGCTGTTGTCATACATCACACTCCTTCGCCAGCGTAAGAGATACGGGCAGTTTAGAGCCCATACACAGTGAATGTCGTCTGTCACAACTGACAGGTTCCGCAACTGACTTCATACCTGTTGTGTGAACGGAGAGTTAAAAAACACGAACTAAGAAATTAAGCTTTGACAACTCGAGAGCATCCAACGTGCTCTTATCGCATCACCACGTGCCAATGCGTAGCACCGCGCCTGTGGTAATACGCAACGAATTCTGTGGTTGAATCATCGCCACACTGTCGATCCACGTATGCGAGTACTGGATATCAAGAAGCCGCCATGCGAACGGGCGCGCCAACACTACGTCGAAGCCACCGCCAAAACCGAGGGAAGGCCCGTTCTTTGACACTTCGACCGACCAATCACTGCGTTTTGGGTAGTGATGTAGAGGGCCCTTGCCATCATCCCATTCGTCTAGCAACTGGGTTCGCAGTGGAAGATCGTCGGTTTCGTGTGTAACCTTCCTGCCTCCAAACATCACTTGCATATACGGCGAAACGCGGTGGTCAGCTATTGGAGTCCAGCGCAGTCCACCACCGTAGAACAAAGAGTCGCCGCTCTGGTTAGCTGCGGGCATGTGCATGATGAGACATCCGCTCACCTCCGCAACGATTTGGAAGTTCGGATTTAGACGAGAAGCTCCCGATCCACCTCCTCCAACACAGCTGCCACCTCCAAGGAAACTTTCGTAAACAGGAAAAGCCGTCAATTCGATATCAGCTTCCTTCGGATATTCGTGTTCGAATTCTGGCTGAGGCGGACGAACATATTCGAAGGGTTTCTCTCCGCCCGCTTTGTATTCAGCTATGAGTTCTTTTCGAGTCCGAAAATTCTCTCCGAAAAGGCCAATGCGGTCCTCACGCTGCCACGGATATCGAAACGCCATCACATTCGCAAATGAGCGGCCGGGATTCAGAAAGCTCCGGGCCAGCAGGATTAAAGCCCGATTGGCGGTTCGATTCTCGAGCCCCATGATCAAGTAACGATCTGCGGCGTCTTCGCCAATCATTTCCACCGTACCCAAAGTGGGCGTGTCGGTTAGAGTGATGAATCCGGGAGACGCATGCAGCATCACGTTGCCGATCGATGCTTCGCTGATCGGCCCAATCTTCCACTGAGTGTGCCAGATTGCTGAATAAGTGAGTGAGTGCAACAGACTCATGTAGTACGAACGTCCATCGCCCCACTGAACATGGCGGTATCTCGGATCATTTTGGCGCTCAATGTATCCGAAGATCGATCCTTCCAGCGTGTGGCCCACATATGGAGCCATGAACCTGTCGCTGTCGCTCCAGCCGCGCAGTTCACCTACCGAATTGAGATAGTTTTGGAGCCATACGCCGTATAAAGAGTCACGCGTTCCGGGCTGTGTCCAGAGGTTGAATGTGTGCATGATTCCGGTGTAAAGAAGCGACTCCCCGATGGCCGCCTTCCACTTTACGTTCGTATCAGGCGGAGAAACGCGCGGCTGCACCACAACAGCTGAACTTGAGATTCCGGATACTTTGCCCGGACTGTCCGGAAGTTTGTCCGCCTTGATGTCTGAATATCGATGCGACGGAATCGATGCGTAGAAATCAATAATCTTCGTTCCGTATCTGTTGCTGTCGTCAGATCGAACGAAATCGTCCGAGGCCACGAGCGGAGCGGCACTTGATAGAGACTGAGCACTTCCACGCGCCAAGGGAATCGCGATGACAAGCAGCCACCATCCAAAGGCACAACGGGTCAACTTCCACGCGAACTGACTCTTGTGTCGCATATTCAAGTTCTCGCAGCACTTCAAAATAACGATGATTCTCTACCGCAATTTCTCGTACCGGACTCGTCATCAAATCGGGGTGCCCTCATTCCTCAGGCATGTGCTCTTTTGGAATTCACTCCGATTTCTTGAACACTCCCGCGCTTGCGCGAGCCGACTATGGTCATTTCATAGCACTTGCTTTTTTGCGAACACTGTTACTTGTGCCAGTGTGAACCTGATTTTGTGTAAAACCCGTTCCAGAATGCCGTCGAAGACGGCCGTTGAGGTTGCCCAGTTCGAAAGAACCGGAGGAACACAGCATTAGACAAAGCCTGCGTCTTACCTGCAGGGCAACTCAGGCCCATTGTGAATGGTGTGTTTCGAATAGTCAACACTTGCGGGGTGTTGTTCTAACATTTCGATCGCGTTATTTTCTGCGGAAGCCTTTCGCAACAATCGCCGTCTATTAATCAGTCGTTTGTTTGCGATTTATTGCGAGGCATGCACCGGCCCGTAATACGACAGGGCGCGCAGCAATAGTGGTGGCGACGGAGTCCAGTAGCGCGTCTGAACTCCGTCGCACACAAAAAATGCAGGGCTTACTCTCCTGCAAACTGGTGTCGAGTGATCTCCGCCATCACTTTGCTCGGGGGACGCAGCGCATCTTCCGGGTTGAGTCGCGCGAACACATCAAGGGCGCGGGCGATCAGCCCCGTCCATCCTGTCTGATGGCTGGCGCCTAGCCCGGCGCCGTTGTCACCATGGAAGTATTCGAAAAACAGAATGTAGTCCCGCCAGTAGGGATCATCCTGAAACTTCTTCGTTCCTCCGTACACAGGACGCTTGCCATCGGCGTCACGCAGAAAGATGCTCGCGTTCCGGCGGCCGATTTCTTTTGCCACTTCAAACAGCGTCATCTGATTTCCCGAGCCAGTAGGACATTCGACTTTAAAGTCGGGACCATAGAAGGGATACATCTGCAGCAGCCCTCGTATGATCAACCCATTGACGGGCATCCAGATTGGACCGCGCCAGTTGGAGTTGCCACCGAACATGCCCGTGTTCGATTCGGCCGGCAGGTACTGAACTTTGTATTCATGTCCTTCCAGGTGAAACACAAAGGGATGTTCGAGGTGATACTTCGACAGTGAGCGTATGCCGTAGGGACTGAGGAATTCATTCTCGTCAAGCATGTACGCCAGAATGCGGCGCAGTTTGGGTCTGTTGCTGGTTGTGAGGAGCCTGCGCCCCATAAACCCACCTACCGATATGTCCTCGGCTGAAGCGATTTTTTCAATCACTTCCGGGTGACGCTTACGGAACAAATTGACCAGTTCGAGGATCCGTGGATGTTGTCCGAGAGTATCCTTCTCAATCACGGTCGTCGCGCATAGCGGCAGCAGCCCAACCATCGAGCGAATCCTCATGCGCATGGAGTCGCCATTCGGGAAATGCAGTAGATCGTAGAAGAAACCGTCCGTCTCATCCCACATCTCATCGTGGTGCGTACCGATCCGGTCCATGGCATAGGCGATCCAGACAAAATGTTCAAGGAAGCGGTAGGCAATTTCCTCATACATTGTGTCGTAGTCGGTTAGGATTAGCGCAATCTCCAGCATGCACTGGCAGTAGAATGCCATCCATGCGGTGCCGTCCGCCTGATCCAGGTGCCCGCCGGTCGGGAGTGGTGCGCTGCGATCGAAGACGCCGATGTTGTCCAGCCCAAGGAACCCGCCTGCAAAAACGTTGCGTCCCTGCGGGTCTTTGCGGTTGACCCACCAGTTGAAATTCAGCATCAATCCCTGGAACGAGCGTTCCAGGAAGCGGATATCAGCACGACCCAACTGTGTCTCGATTCTGTAGAGAAACAGCGTTGCCCAGGCGTGCACGGGAGGGTTCACATCGCCGAAGTTCCACTCATAGGCTGGAATCTGCCCATTCGGGTGGGCATAGAGATTTCTCAGCATGAGAAGGAGTTGATCCTTGGCAAAATCGAAGTCCACTAGCGAAAGAGCAATGGTGTGAAACGCCAAATCCCATGCGGCATACCAAGGATATTCCCACTTGTCCGGCATGGAGATGACGTCGCTGTTCAGCATGTGAAACCAATCAGCGTTGCGGCAACCGGCCTTGCCCGAACCCGAGCCCGCCAAAGGATGGGCGTCGTGCTCCATTAGCCATCGATCCAAATCGAAATAGTAGTACTGCTTGGACCACAACATGCCGGCTAAAGCCTGGCGGTGAACTCGCCGTTCATCTTCGCTCAGGTTAGCGGGCGTGATGCGATCGTAAAACTCGTTTGCATCCGCAATTCGGCTGTCGAATACTTTGTCGAATTCACTGAAGCTGTCAGCTGCTGTTTTCGGGCTCAGCCGCAGGCGCACCACCTTGCTTTTTCCAGCTGGAACATCCAGCACATAATGTGCCGCGGCTTTGGTTCCGGTCTTTGACGGATTGACTGCATCGTGTGCGCCGTAGATGACGTATTGATGAAAGGAATCCTTGACATAGGGCGTTGGGTTGGGCTGTCCCCAAAGCCGAAAGGCATTCGACTCATTCTCGGTAAAGAGCAGTTCCGAGGCACCCTCGCACTGCAACGTGTAATCGCCGAGCGTCGCATGAGAAGCGTGAATCTTCTCACCGTCGATCTGACCCATTACTGGCTTGGGTTCGCCTTCCTCCCAAGTCCAATTGTTGCGAAACCACAGGGTTGGAAGCACATGGATCTGAGCAGCCTCCGGGCCACGATTGTGAACCGAGATTTTTATCAGCGTATCTTCTGCGTCGGCCTTGGCATATTCCACGAAGACATCGAAATATCGATCTTCATCAAATACACCGGTATCAAGAAGCTCGTATTCAAACTCTTCTCGCGAACGCCCCCGATTGGTTTCCACCAGATCGCGATAGGGAAACTCCGACTGCGGGTACTTATACAAGTACTTCATGTACGAATGCGTGGGTGTGCTATCGACATAGAAGTAATATTCTTTGACGTCTTCGCCGTGATTGGATTCGCTGTTCGTCAAGCCAAACATGCGCTCCTTCAAGATAGGGTCGCGGCCGTTCCACAATGCCACCGCGAAGCAGAGCAATTGTTTGTCGTCGCAGTATCCGGCCAACCCATCTTCGCCCCAGCGGTAAGCACGTGATCGGGACTGATCGTGTGTGAAGTAGTCCCAGGCATTTCCGTCTTTGCTGTAGTCCTCACGCACGGTCCCCCATTGCCGTTCGCTGAGGTATGGACCCCACTTCTTCCATGGAGTACCCAATTCACGCGCGTCGTTCAGCCGTTTCTGCTCAGTGACCTCAACGTACGAAAGAGGGGCACGCTTTTTTTCTTCGGATCCCATTACTCTCTCCTCTGGCTTGGCTACAGTTTGTTGAAGGTGGGCTGCGCTGCAGTTGCCTGTTATTGATCGGTCATTCGGTTTCCGGCGTAAAGGGGGATAACCAGAAATTGCACGTCAGTTTCCGCTTTTTCCTGTAAATGGCAGATCATGAGCAGATTAAAAGAAGCGAAATGCGTATCACACTGGCAAAAGTTACAGTATCGGAGTAGTTTCGGTGGCCGCGACCGCTCAGGTCGTTATGTAATCTTTAGCGCGGGAAAAGAATTAATCAGATATGAGGGGGCTGTAACCCTGCCGGTCGCCTAAATCATGTCAATCCCTAGCGTTGCAGTACCCTACAGGACAAGATAAATATAAACAACAGAGCAATTTTGAAGTGCGGGAGTGGTGAAATTGGCAGACACATCATCTGCACTGCTCATTCATTTCCCTTCCATTTAGCTCGCCCAGAATCATCCCGAGCCCGTACCCGCGTGTCTCGATTGGATAACGCAGTTAGTCTAAAAGACGCAAGACAACCAAGGTCATGTCGTCATGCTGAGATGCGCCCGCGGAGAATGCCTCCGTGGCGGCGAAGATTTGGTTCATCGCCTCATGCGCAGGCAGTCCGTGGCAACTCTTAGCGAACTGAATCAATCTGTGTTCCCCCCATTCCTCATAGTGCACATTCATGGACTCAGAAATACCATCTGTGAACAATACAATCTGATCCCCTGTTTGAAGTGAGAATGTTTCTTGTTGGTAACTATGCTGCAACAGCCCGATCACCGGTCCACCAGTTTCCAATCGCGTTACCTGGCACGCCGTGGCGGAACGCCGTAGGACAATCGGTGAGTTATGACCAGCGTTAACGTAGGAAAGGCGCCGATTTCGAGGATCGTACTCGGCATAAAAGAGTGTGGCGTAACGGTTCGCCGATGAAGCTTCGCAGACGAGCTGGTTGACTTGTTCTATCAGCTCTACCAGATCATTTCTCACAGCTGCCTGGGCGCGCAGAGAGGCTTCAAGACTTGCCATCAATAGTGCGGCTCCGATGCCCTTGCCGGAGACGTCCCCGATAGCAATTCCGAGCTTGCCTTCGGGTAGTTCGAGAAAGTCGTAGTAATCGCCACCCACTTCTCGTGCTGGTCGGCAGTGCCCACAATAGTCCAAGCCTGCTACGGAAGGAAGACGCTGAGGAAAAAGATGTGCCTGTACTTCCTGCGCAATTTCCAACTCTCGATTCAGCCGTTCACGTTGTGCCATCTCCCGTCCGATGGCGGTAGTTAGTCGGGCGACCTCCAGAGCTAAAGCTGTCTGCGCATTTGATCTTGCGTCAAGACCATCGAGAGTTCTCGAGATAGCACGCTGCGTGAATTCGTCAGTTTCATTTTCCTGCCATGCGATGAGATGGGGGATGAGGCGTTCCTTGTCGCGATGGTTCCTTGGCGCGTTTGCCACAAGCTGCCGTAGGCGACCGTCCGCGGGAGAGGAGATGGATCCAAGAAAGTGGTCAAGGGCTGGACCGCCGAGATCCAAAAGTTGGTGAAAGACTCGGCGGGCCTCACGTGGGTCCTCCACTACAAGGCGCCGTAGCTCCTCATAGAGAATCTCAGGAGGATTCATAGCGCTTCGAGCGAAGTTCGAACGCTCTCCTTCCACCTTCGAGCAAGTCGATGATCTGTTCGCGGCATTCATCAACGGTGCCCGACTTCTCAATCACTCCGATGCGCCCGTCTGAATTCATAACGAGCACCAGATCCGCTTCTGCTAGTACCGGGATGTTCGCATTGTGGGTGATGAAGATCATCTGTCGACGATTTTTCAGTCGTTGGACCGCATTCACCACAGTTTCAAAAATAAAGTGGTTGTCAAGATTGTCCTCTGGCTGATCGATGATCAGGGGACTATCTCTTCTGGCCAACAGGATCGGTAGTAGTGCGGGACATTTTTGACCACGAGAAAGATCGGACGCGTCCTTAAAATTTGCCTTTCCGGCAGACGAAACATTCAGCTCGATGCCAACTCTGTCCTCAATTGCAATTACCTCGAGCGTATGTGGATCGACGCTCTCCTTGAATGCATCGAGGATTTTGCGAGAACGTTCACGACCGAAGCTGGTGAGCTCTTCGAGCGAATCCACGTCGTCGGTTTGAATGAGTTGAGCCAGTTGCTCCGGTCTCAGCTGCATGAGGGTGGCGATAATCTCCTCGTGATTCCGAACGCGAGCACCACGCAACCCATCTACGAGCATCTGCTGATATGCAAGATGATCCGCATTCCGCATGATGCGGATGCGTACGCGTTTGCCGGACTCACGCTGGAGTTCAGAAGCAACCTCCTCGCGTATGGTTGAAATTTGATCGCGCATGAGAATGTGCTTCGCCTTAAGTGATTTCCGTTGTTCGAGAAGAGTTTTCAATTGCACATTCAACTCGGAACGTCGTTCCTCAATGGATTGAAGTTTAACGAGTTGCTGTTCGAGGGTGGCACGTGTTCGAGCTTGCTCACTTGCGGCTTGGTTTAGCGCCGTCAATTTGGCCAGTTCGCTGGCGTGATCCGAGTGGGCTTTTGTAATGCTGTCTCGTGCCTGTGTCAGGGTCTTCTGCGCCTCATGTATCTGACTGCTGATCAACGAGAACTGCTTTTCGATGTTAGCTAAGGTCCTCGCAAGGAGATCGTCATACGGGCGGAGAATTTCTGCATTGGCTGAATGCTCTTCCGCAAGGCGAGCCTTGAATACAACCTGCGTCTTCTTCTTCACTTGCTCAAGACTCTGATCGAGTGTTCCAAGCTCTCGATCAAAATGATCCAGTTTGTTGGTTTCACGTTGATTGAGCTCCTGTTGACGCGAGACCCGCACAAAGTCCCCCGCCTGTTCATGGTCTGATGGCGGGAGAGCATTTAGACGTGCCCGAACATCTCCTAGTTCCTCTGCCTGTTCGGTTAGATCCTGAATCGCACGTTGAGTTGTCCGAATTAGATCCGCGTTCGCATCCAAAGCACGTGCACTCTCGGCCAGAGACAAATGAATTGTGCGCAGCTGGTCGCCCCGCAACTCGTCTAAAAGGGATCTACGTTTTTGTCCGAGAACCTCGTCGGCTATAGCTTCAATTTCAGGGCTACTATAGGCATCCAGCGGCAGGAACGTGCCTCGATCGATATCCACTGAGTCAATCGTTCTTCCTTCAGATGTAAGCAGAACGGGTTGTTGCTTGAGCCCTCTTTTGATCGTGTATCGGCTCGTGCCTTCAGCCAACGCCGTAACTGTTACAAGCGCGCCAGCGGCGAGATTTGCCTGGACGAGGTCGACGCACTGTTTTGGGGCAGACGACAAGCCACAGACTGCGAATCTTAGCGCTTCGGCAAGTGTTGATTTTCCACTACCCCGTGGTCCAATGATGCATGTGAGGCCCTGCGGAAGCTGGATCGACAAGCCAGGAAGGAAACCACCGGTAATCTCGATTTTCTCAACGAACCACATAAGCAATAAGTAGCAATACTCTCCGATTCGAATTTGAGAATGCATACCAGCAATACAGGAAATTATGCGAGCTTTGCAATTTAGGCAAGCGCTACAGAGCGACCGACGGATTTGCGTCCGGGAGGCGTGGGTGATCACCGCGTGCCTCTCCACAAGGAGTTCAAAGGGCAAGGAAGCTCGACAGCTCATTTGCAGATGGCATGGGGAGAGTCGAGATCGCCCCGGAGGAAAGGAATTAAGCATCGAGCATCGGACAGAAGTCCCCTAAAAAATTTTTCCTAAAGGTATGTATTACACGCAAATACGGAAATAACGCGAGTTCAGATTGATTACTTCCGGATAGCCGACCCACACGAGAGCAACGGAAAAAATCGTAGCCGGCATCTCTGCCGCGTGCATCAATGACAGGGTGGATGCATCGTTTCGCGCGGCCACCTAGCAGCATTGAACATGGCGACGTTCTGCTCTTGCAGCGCCAAAATCGGCACGCAAAAATTTGGAGAGAGGACGGCGCGTGGGATGGAGGCGTTGGGTTCCAGCCTCCTGAAAGAACGAGCGAGGCAGCGCCCCGGTGCGGTACGCCGAACGCCCTGCACTCTACTCCTTCAACGGTAGGTGAACAAGTGGATTTCCTGTGATGGACAGGTATTACCCGGAGTTGGAGAGATAAACGGGATATTGGCAGCATCAATTGTCCCGTCCGCGCCTAGCTTGGCGGGCTAAGCTTCTGATAAACGTGCAGTTGCACGCGATAAGTGAATTAAGCATCCAACTGGAAAACAGACGAAGGCGCCTATCAGAAGCGGCTTCGCGTCGATTCTCAAATTATGCCGCTAGTACGGCGACCCGATTTCTGCGCAGTTCGATTAGCCCTGTCTCTGATGTCTACGCTCCGACAGCCGCCGCACCCAAATTTCGCGAAATCGGGAAGAAACGGTCGTTGACATAGTGGTACACGAGCGTCCGCGCTTCGAGAAGCAAAAGGGGTGGAAGCATGGTCGAACCCAAACGATGTGAAATTGGAGAGCAACTGGAAAATCGGTTTTTGGCAGCTGTGCACGCAAAGATCGATGGGCAAATGAAAGCTGCAGAAATCAAGCAGGCAAAATATGAACTCGACCTGCACGATGCGCAATGCTCACAATGTCGGGATTCCTTCACGCCCACTCGCGTAGCTTGACCGACTTGATCCGTGCGACAAAAAGCAATGCACGGGTGTGTTTTGTGTATGATGCCAACTCTCCTGGCTTGTGGAACTTCTGAAGGCACTCTCCTGACGCAAGCGTGGCATGAAATGACGTTCAGCAATTTATTGTCTTTGAGCGTAGAGTCAGATTTTCACAGCGGTAATTACTTGAACGGAGCAACTCTTAATCGAAAAAATCTCTTGTTTGCTGGAAATCGTAGGAGTAGAGTGCTCGGCACTATGCCCACCCATCAGGAATGTCGGAAATAGGATTAGGTGATCCAGTGAAGCGGACGATAGACCTACCGGAATTTATACAAAAGCACAGGGAACTAAGAAGACACTCTGACTTGAGTTTGGTGCAGAATCTATCGGCATTGGAACCTGTCTTCCGAACCCAAATCCATCAGTTTTGGCGGAGGGTGATTGAGCAACTTAGATGCACTGTAAATAACTTAGGCGAAATTGATTTCACAGGCTCGATTAGTAGCTTCGGCGAAGAGATCGTGCGGGTCTCATTGAGCGATACAAGGTTGACGAGTACTTCTACATATACCGATCTGATCTTGGACCGTGAGCGTATTCGTTGTAGTGTCCTAAATGGCGGCATCTACTACTTAAATTTTGTTACCTCATCTGGCAACGAGATGGTGGCTCAAGATATTCAGAAAGATGGTAATCCCATGGATGCACGAACGACTGCCGAGCACGTGATAGATCGTATGTTGAACATTCTCGAATGGACCGGCAGATAGGCTGATTCACATTCTGGACTTGCCACATCAGTAGCCCTCCCAGTACTACGATATTCTGGCGATTCCCTATTTACTAACAGTGAAAATGCTTTCAATGTTGTTCAAACAAGCATTGTCCGGGTCCGCCGGACGATTCGTCGCCATGATTTGCACGCCGTGTTTACCGATGGAGAGGGGCGAAACCAGCATATAGTAGCCATCGGCAAAGCCCCTGCCCTTCGATGGCCCAAATGCACTCAGGGTGCAAGGTCAGCTGCTGTTGGATCGACCCACAGCGCAGAGTGCGTAATGTCGCGATAGTGGTTGCTGTGAGAATTCAACTGTGTTCGTCACCATGCACGATGCTGACCGCATGCAGCGGTTGAACGATGCGGTCAACGCTGGCGGTCAACTGTCGGTCTGATCGTGGTCGGCGAGCGTTAGAGCATGATCGATGGTTCGACTATGCTCGTGTAGTTACCCTCCGACTTCGAGCGCGTCCCGTTTTGCTTCGCTTCCTTCAGCAGTTCCCCGCAACGATGCGCGGCGCCCCGGATTACTTCCCGACGTGAGCGTCTTCAAAATCGGATTCAGGAAGTGCCCCATCTGAGAGAAACAATCCGCACGGGGTGGAAGACCATTGCCTCCTGTAGAGAGGTCTCGGGGGAGCAAGTTCCTTCGACGATTTCAGAGGAAGCAGTTGTTTGATTGATTTCAACGGCTCTGGCTTTGGAAGTGAGACATCTCTGACAACTCTATGGACGCCGCAGACAGGGTTTCCCTCGTGGTTACGAACAGCCCCATCGACGTACCATCCGAGGTGCTTACCGTTGAACCCATAAACATTGAAGCCGCCGCCAACGCTCGATGATAGGTATGCTACAGGCTTGCCCGACCAAATATAGATTGTCGGATTATCTCCGGAGAAAGAAATATAGGCTTCGGGCGAACCGCCTCCGTTGAATAGGGTCGACTCATCAATCTGAGATCTCAAGACGACAGAGCACAGAACCACCACGAACAAGAGGAATCGACCAAAAAGATACTTCACGGTTCCCAGCCTTTCCCAAGAAGGCTTCATTCTACCGCTCTTCCAATATAGAAATAGGTTGAACATGCGAGGCAGTTGTTCGGTTCATTCGAAGAGTGACGGGGCACCGCATCTTGATGAGGAAATCCTCACGTTTCGTCTGTCAAATTATCTGGGGCTGCGAAAGATGCCGATGAGCGGTGGAAGCTCCTTGTCGAAACCGGAGCCGGAAAAGAGATCGGAATTCACATACTCTCCACCAAAGCTGCATTCACTGACCGGAACTACGGATTGTTGGTGGGCGGCAGTAGCGAGATTCGCTTCATTACTGCACCTTGAGGCTCACCGTTGCAGTGTTATTAGCCATGTTCGGATCGGGCGTATCTGCCATGGTGGCCGCATTTGCTGTGATCGTCGCGCCTGCCGCCGCCATTACCTTCACCGTCAGCCGCACCGTCCACGTAGTATTCGAAGCCATGCTGGCGTTTTCGTGGCAGACGATCTGTCCTGTTCCCTGATAGGACGGATGCGTGCAAGTGCCGAGTGCCGGCGTACCGGAGATGCGAATGTAGTCGAAGACCGTGCCCGCTGGCACCTGCGTGTTCAGCACTTCGAACGGAGCGCTTTTCGGGCCAAGGTTCCACACCGGGAAAGCAAAGGTGAGCAGGTCGCCCTGATGGACTATCGTCGTAGATGGCGTCGCCCGCAGGAACAGGTCGGCATTGCCTAGTGCAAAGGCATAAGTAGTATCAACGAATTCTCCATTGATGAAATCTGCACCGTTGATGTAAGCCAGCCCGTTCACAATGACGGGAGCGGAAGTTGTCCCTGGAAACTCGTAGCTCCACAGCAGTGCGCCGGTGTTCGCATCTAACGCGAGTATGCTGCTAAGATCTCGATGGAAGTAGGTGCCACCGACATAAACGATTCCGTTCGCGACTGCGGGCGGCTGTGCCCCACCTTCAAATGGCGCGATACCCCGATCCCACAACACGGCGCCGGTATTAGCGTTCAG
>Ga0126381_100003373_pt1 | contig 17377 bp, 10 predicted proteins | sample PanSoiMetPlot_28_FD_96465 | JGI IMG/M metagenome (GOLD analysis project Ga0126381, IMG submission 96465) | Tropical forest soil microbial communities from Panama - MetaG Plot_28 | ecosystem: Environmental > Terrestrial > Soil > Tropical forest > Bulk soil | place: Panama | collected 2016-02-17 | reverse complement strand
TTCAGAGGCTGGGAACTGGGAACACCCAAGAGAGAATTTGTGCCGGCCGACGTCCGCCAATCGCCGGGCGGATATCGTTCATTCCACTTCTGGCATTCAGGCTTCCACGGAGGTAAGTAATGCTCATTGATCCGAAACAACTCGAGATGACCATTGTATATACGAGCCTGGGAATGATCTTTTTTGCGATCGCGTTCTTCATCATCGTCAAGATCTCTCCGTTCTCGATACGCAAGGAGATAGAAGAGGATCAGAATACCTCTTTGTCTATCCTGATCGGCTCGGTGATAATAGGGATCGCCTTGATCGTTTCAGCCGCGATACACGGATAGCCCCGCCTTCCAGGAAGTGCAGTAAATGAACCGTATATCGATTTTTTACCTGAACGTGCTGATCGTTGCCACGTGCGGGCTGGTGTACGAGTTGCTTACCGGAACCCTTGCCAGTTATGTGCTCGGCGATTCTGAAACTCAATTCTCACTGATCATCGGCATATACCTGTCGGCGCTGGGTGTCGGCGCGTGGCTGTCACGGTTCGTCGAGCAGGGACTGGCACGGCGGTTCGTCGAAGTCGAACTGGCAGTGGCGCTTTTGGGCGGCGCATCGGCTCCATTGCTGTTCCTCAGCTTTGCGCGCCTGAGCTACTTTCACGTAATCCTCTATTCGGTCGTGTTCGGGATTGGAGTGCTCGTGGGGCTGGAACTGCCGCTGCTGATGAGGATCCTTAAAGACAACCTCGACTTCAAGGAACTGGTGTCGCGCATTTTGACTTTCGACTATATCGGCGCTCTGGTAGCTTCAGTGCTGTTTCCCATCATTCTGTTGCCAAAGCTCGGCCTAGTGAGGACCTCACTGCTTTTCGGACTGTTGAACGCGGGGGTAGGGCTGTGGGGCACTTGGCAGTTCAGGCCCATAATATCGGGTGAAGTGGCCGGGTTGCGCATCAGAGCGTTGGTGGTGATCGCGCTGCTCGCAGCCGGCGCGGTAAAGGCCAACACGTTGACGACACTCGCCGAGGACGGGCTGTTTGCCGACGAAATCATCTACACACGTACCACTTCATACCAGCGCATAGTGATAACCAGGGGCCGGGCGGGTTTCCAGCTCTTTCTCAATGGCGCGCTCCAATTCAGCTCGGCCGACGAGTATCGCTATCATGAGTCGCTGGTGCATCCGGCTATGATGGCTGCCGGCTCGCCGCGGCGAGTCCTCGTGCTCGGGGGCGGCGATGGGCTGGCGCTTCGCGAGATCTTGAAGTACCCGACCGTGGAGGCTGCAACTCTGGTCGACCTTGACCCCGACATGACGCGGCTATCGGAGCGATTTCCACCCCTGGCCGCTCTCAACAATCATTCCTTTGAAGACAGGCGGGTCCAGGTGATAAACAAGGATGCGATGATCTGGCTCGAGGACCCGGGCCCTAGATTCGATGTTGCCATCGTCGATTTCCCAGACCCTAATAGCTATGCTCTGGGAAAACTATATACGACCAGGTTCTATAAGCTGCTGAAGCAGCATTTGACGGAGGGCGCGGCGATCAGTGTGCAAAGCACCTCGCCGCTATTTGCCCGAAATTCGTACTGGTGCATAGTGAAGACGATCGAGGCGGCGGGATACGCAGTGAAGCCTTACCAGACCGCCGTTCCGTCGTTTGGCGTGTGGGGATTTGCTCTGGCCCGGCTTCAACCGTTTGAGCAGCCGGAACACGCGCCGGCCGGCTTACGCTTTTTGGATGACCAGGCGATGGCATCGCTGTTTTTGATGCCTACTGATCTGGGCCCGGTTCCGGTTGATATAAACCGGCTCGACAACCAGGTACTGGTTCGCTACTACGATTCGGAGTGGAAGCGGTGGGATTGAGAGTACAATTGACGCGGAGGGAAATGCTGGCGACATTCCTTGGCCTTCCCGCTGCCATCGCCGCCTGCCGATCGAATCAAACCCCGCCGCTTCCACGAGGCGAAATCGTCGGGGCCTCGGATGGCATTGGCCATAAGATCCGCGACGGGTTCAGGCCATCACCCCAGGAGGGTGACTGGCAGCGAACGGGAGTGGTAATCGTCGGCGGCGGGGTCTCAGGACTATCAGCAGCATGGCGCTTGCTGAAGTCCGGTTTTGAGGACTTTGTCTTGCTCGAGCTGGAAATGGCTCCGGGCGGGACCGCGCGAAGCGGGGACTCGCCTCTCGTACCATATCCATGGGGCGCACACTACATTCCGGCTCCTATGAAAGAAAACCCCTGGCTGATCGAGTTGCTCGGCGAGATGGGCTTGCTGGAGGGGCACGATGACGAGGGTCAACCCCGGGTGGCCGAGCAATTCATCTGCCGTGACCCCGAAGAGCGCATCTTTTATAAGGGCCGCTGGTACGAGGGCCTCTACCTGCATGCGGGAGCAACCTCGGAAGACGAAGCTCAGCTCCGGTCATTTCACCAGGAGATCGACCGGTGGGTCGCGTGGCGCGATTCTAAGGGCCGCCGGGCATTTGCGATTCCGGTTGCAATGGGGTCTGATGATGCAGACGTCACCGCCCTTGATAAGCTGACGATGTCGGAGTGGATGGACATCCATCAGTTTAGGTCGCCCCGCCTTCGATGGCTTGTTGACTACGCGTGCAGGGATGATTATGGCGCCCGAATGGAGGATGTCAGCGCATGGGCCGGCATCTTCTATTTCGCTTCCCGTGTTACCAGGCCCGGCGAGGAGGCGCGGCCGCTTGTCACCTGGCCCGAAGGAAACGGGCATCTGGTATCACATCTGTATAACAAGGTTAAGGCAAAGGTCAGGCTTGGGCTCGCAGTCACTGATATCATCCCATCTTTGATCAATGCCGGAAATCCGGCTGGTCGCGAGACCGCTCCGCCGTCTCAGAAGTCGACCGAGTCAGCGAGGATTCCTGCCCCTCAAATAGGCATCGACGTAACGGCTATAGATTCCAAGGGGCAAACAGCATACGGATTCCGTGCCAACAAAGTGATTTTTGCTGCACCACATTTTCTCTCACGGCATCTCATCCGGGCTTACCGAGAAAACCCGCCCGCCCATGTCACTGAATTCGAATACGGCGCATGGATGGTTGCGAATCTATTTCTTAAGAGCCGGCCTGAAACACGAGGATTCCCGCTGGCGTGGGACAATGTACTGTATGAGAGTCCGTCGCTAGGTTATGTGGTTGCGACCCACCAGCGAGGATTGGACCGCGGCCCTTCGATTTTTACCTACTACTATCCACTGGTAGAGCAAGATCCTCGGCAGGCGCGACAGCGGCTACTCGGGGCCGGCTGGGCTGAATGGGCGGATGTAGCATTAGCTGATCTCGAGCGCGCCCACCAGGACATCCGAACCCTGACTGAACGGCTGGACCTTATGAGATGGGGCCATGCAATGATCCGTCCCAGACCCGGTTTCATCTGGGGAGCCGCGCGCCGTGCTGCTGCGGCTCCATACAAAGGCATTCACTTCGCGAATACCGACCTGAGCGGCGTCGCCTTGTTTGAAGAGGCTTTCTACCATGGAATCAGAGCGGCAGAAGAAGTTATGAGCGGCAAATGAAGAGGGGAGTGATGAGTAATGAATAATGAGTGATGAGTGATGAGTAGAAGACTGATTTGTTTGGCTGCCCCGAGAACCTGACGCTGGTAAGCGAGATGGCGACAATTCAACCTGCCAATGTACGTACGTTCCAACCCGCCAGAGTGCAATCGCGTGCGTGGCTGTTCTCGAGGGACGTTGACCTGCTTGTATTCCTGGGCAGCCCCGTTGTGGCTTTGTTGCTGATCCCTCTTGGAATGCGGGCGGGCGTGCTCTACGGAGACACGCCGGACTGGACGTGGGTTCCCGCAGTTCTCCTGGTCGATGTCGCTCATGTTTACGCCACTGCATTCAGGGTCTATCTGGATCGCGAGGAGCTGGCCCGCCGCAAGACACTTTATGGCCTGGTTCCACTTATTGGATTCGCTTTTGGAATTCTTCTCTATAGCAGAGGCGAGATCGTATTCTGGCGCGCACTGGCATATCTGGCTGTCTTCCATTTCATCCGCCAGCAGTATGGATGGCTGGCATTGTATCGAGCGAAGGCTGGGGAACGCGGCCGGCTGGGGAAACTCATCGACAGCGGCGCCATCTATCTCGCAACAATCTATCCTGTAGTGTATTGGCACACGCACTTGCCGCGTCATTTCTGGTGGTTCCTGCAGCACGACTTCGCCGCGATGCCTGTTGCGCTGGACCGGGTTCTGTTGCCCGTTTACCTGCTGGCGCTCGTGAGCTACGCCGCGCGGTCGATTTACCGTAGCCTCGTGCTGCACCAGCCGAATCCCGGGAAGGACATTGTCGTCTTTACGACGGCTGTTTGCTGGTACGTCGGAATAGTCGGTCTCAATTCGGACTACGTGTTCACAGTGACGAATGTCATAACACACGGCGTTCCCTACCTGGCACTGGTCTACTGGTATGCGCGCTCGCGTCGAGACAAGATCGGCGGCATCTACAGGACGCTGGCGCGAAGCCCGTTGATATTCTTGCTCGTTCTGTGGCTGGCGGCTTACCTGGAGGAGCTGCTCTGGGACCGGGGCGTGTGGCACGATCGCGCCTGGCTATTTGGCGCGGCCTGGGACACAGGGTGGTTCAAAGTGATTCTTGTTCCATTGCTTGCCCTGCCCCAACTGGTCCACTATGTTCTCGACGGGTTCGTGTGGCGGCGCAAGAACAATCCCAGTTGGAGTCTTTAGTCTTCAGGCACAAGTTCCGGGGGCGCGGGAGCTCTTTCAAATCGCCGCTCTCCGTGATGTACAATATCACCCTGTCCTGTAAGGTCTCTCCCTGGAACAAGCGCACGGAGATCTCCACTACGAATGTGAGGTGAGTGTCATGGACATATTCCAATCAACAGAGAAGTATGAAACGTGGTTGCGCAAGCACATCCAAGTTCAGGAAAGCGATCTCAAGTTGAAGCACAGTAAGATGGCCGCTGACCTTTTTCAATTCTTTCGCGCCACTTACTACCGATGGGCTGAGCACTGGACCGATGTCTGTCCCGAACTCGCCAAGGCTCCGTCTTGTTTGGCGGTGGCCGACCTCCATATCGAGAACTTCGGAACCTGGAGGGATGATGAAGGCAGGTTGATATGGGGAATTAATGATTTCGACGAGGCCTGCCCGATGGCATATACCAACGACCTGACCAGGCTGGCGGCCAGTGCCATAATAGCTATGGACAGTCCCGACCAGCCGCCGGAGCTGAAAGCAGGCGGAGCCCTCGATGCGATGCTCGAAGGGTACCAGGCGGCTCTTAGCGAGGGCGGACAGCCGTTCGTACTGGAAGAAAAGCATGGCTGGCTTCGGCGCCTCGCCACCAGCGACCTGAGGGATCCCGAGCAATTTTGGAATAAGCTCGAACAGGTCCCGCCTTATGCACAACAGCTTCCAGGCAACGTTGAGGTTGTATTGAGACAGGCGCTGCCTCAGAAGTCTGACGTCCAGAAGATAAGCGCGCGTGTTGCGGGATTGGGCAGCCTGGGTAGATACCGGTTTGTTGCCATGGCCTCGCGATCGGGCGGATACGTCGCACGCGAGGCCAAGGCTTATGTGCCTCCTGTCAGCGCGGGCGATGACCAGACCTGCTATTACAACGAGATCGTGTCCAAAGCGATTCGCTGCACTGATCCGACTTTAGGGATTACTGACGGGTGGGTTATCCGCAGGCTGTCTCCTTATTGTTCGCGTGTGGAGCTCTCAGAACTGCCCAAAGAACACGACAACAAGAAACTGCTCAGGTCGATGGGATACGAAACCGCCAATGTTCACCTCGGGAGTACGCCGGCCGCTACCATTGCGGCGGATCTTGGAAGGCGTCCTCAAGGATGGCTGCATGATTCTGCCCGGAGCATGCTCGACGCGATTAAGACTGACTGGCACAACTGGAAGGCGAAGGAGGTCTCTACCTCGTCACCCTTACCGTAGACGACGTGTTTCATCAGGTTCAAAACCGGCGCCGCATCACGGCTGGCCGTAAAGCCAACCAGGCGCCGGCAGCGAAAAGGGGGTACGCGCCGGCGCTCACGCTTGAAGCACGCTGGAAGCGTGCGATCCCAGGAACGAAATGCCGGCACGATCCCGGCAATGCTACGAATCGTGTATCGGGCAGAATTACTCGCCTGGTGCGAGCTCGCCTGTTGCTCCCACCAAGTTGGGGAACTTCTCCTCGTAGTCCTCATGGCTCGCGCGTATGACGCGGTAGGCCTCCTGCCGGTCATAAACCAGGGTGATCTTAGTTGTTGACTTCGTTGCGCCCGGAGGCCGCTTGTAAGTCAGGAAGTAATGCTCGAGCCTGTCTATCACCGGCCGAGGCACATCGCTGATGTCTCGCCATTCACCGAAAGCAACGTCATCCTTCATTACCGCGACGATTTTGTCATCGGCTTCATTATGATCCACCATACTCAAACCGCCGATCGGAATCGCCTGAAGCAGGATATCGCCGTGTGAAATCGCTTTCTCGGTGAGTACACAAACATCTAGAGGGTCCCCGTCACCTGATATGCCCGGGCGAGCGGATCGCCTGCTGAGCAAACCGGCGACTCTGTCGCCGCAATATGTTTGCGGAACGAGGCCGTAAGGGGCCGGACATATATTCGAGAAGCGAAGCGGCCGGTCGATCTTCAGTATGCCGCTAGCTTTGTCCATTTCGTATTTGACCGTGTCCGTCGGCACTATCTCGACATAGGCATTTATTACTTCGGGCCAGTCATCACCGATAGGCACGCCGTGCCAGGGGTGGGCCTTGAAGCACAAATGCATGAACTGGCGCAAGCTGTCTCGATCGCTCATACCGGATTCCTTTTCGTTTGGGTATCTCTGCCTGCGGAGCTTAGCGAAGCGCATCCGTAGGGCGCAGCACATCCGCCGCCCGAGAAACCGATATTATTTGCTCATACGCTTGTCCACATTCATTGTACGTGGCAGAGGGTTCCGGTCCTCGCGCATTTTATACAGTAAATCGCCTTCGACGGCCTTTTGTTCTTTCCCAACATCCATGTTGAAGATTCGCGCCGTATTGCGCCCGAAGATCTTGTCCTTGATTTCGCGGGTGAGCTGGGGAACCTTGCTGCGCTCGATCATTTCGTCAGGTATTGTGAACGCTTGAAAAGCTTCGATCTGCCAATGGGGTGACCCAATCACCGGTGTATCCGTTCCCCAAAGAATGTGATCGGGACCAAGGCCGTCAAGCAAGTTGCAAAGTATCTCAGCATACCTGGGCCGGTTCGTCAGAAAGACTGACATCAGGACTCCCAGCTCGGCGTAGATGTTCTTTACTTTTGCCTTCTTTGCGAGCGCGGCAAGATCCGCGTCGTAAGGATGGGCGCTGTGAAAGGCAATGAAATTGAGGTCCGGGAAATCAGCTGCGGCCTTGACCATATCCTCAGGGTGGCAGAATTCTTCCAGAAAGCTTCCGGGCAACCCCTTATGGACACATACATTTTTGACCCCGTGTTTTCGCAGCACTTCATAGATGGGGTAGGTTTGCTTCTCGTCATCCATCCGCCAGCCGCGGGTGTCGGCTCCGGGAGGATATAGTTTGAGCCCGTCAATCTTCAAGGTTTCGCATTGGTAAGCAAGCGATTCGACTGCAGAGTGGCCGTCGGGGGGATCCACGCATCCCAGGACTCGGACTCGCGCCGGCGCCATCGACCTGATCTTGGCGGCTTCACGTGGCGGAAAAAGGTCAATGCCGTCGAAGGCGCCGCGCATTCCAAAGCTGTTCAGGAAAGCGATGTCGGTCTCGCTCTCGAGAAACACGTCTTCCATGAACATTATCCGCCCCATGTCGGAGATCGGAACAGGCCGGCCGAGGATGTTAGATCTGGCGCCAGCCAGCGATTTCAGAAAGGCTTCGCCGCGTTCGCTCATTTTGTTGATCCCGCCTTCGCGCCACCAGACATGGGTTTGCATATCGATCAGCAGCGGCGGCTTGAGCGAGCTGTCACGGTCAGCGATGCGCTCGAGCGAAACGGAATCAACGAAGCGGCTCTCGCGAATAGGCGCGGCGTCGGACTTGCGCTGCAGGAATGTGAAAGTAGCGGCGCCGCCCAGCAGCTTCAGAGTCTGACGCCTCGATAGCTTGTGCTCACCGGTCTGGTTTCTGTTGTTCGAATTAGACATGTTCGTCGTCTCCTCGCTCGATTTCCTAAGCGCATCCGAAGCGGCCTAATTCTACCAGCATCTTAAGACCCCGGGATAGCGGGATCTACAGATCGGACCGGCTTGAAACCTGCTCGATTGGCGAGAGTCTCGCTGCACAGCGGCGGCTGACATCGAGGCCGATAACATTACTGTTGCAGGCCAAAGTTTTTCTGATAGAATTTCAGGCGTCCATAACCTCACCAGTGCAGATTTCCGAAGCCACAATCGGATAATTGTGTGCCAGTTCGAGTTCTGAACAAAAGGTGAACTTGTATGTTCGTACTGCGTCCAGGGCAAAACTTCCGGATTGTTCTGATGCTTGTATTGGCAGTGTCCTGCGGGGCATTCCTTTTCATCGCTCATGCGCAGAACCCGCAAGCGGTCATCACTATTGATGTGGCTGCGGGGCGGCACTCCATAAGCCCGTACGTATACGGGCTGGCCTACGCGGGCTCAGCGCTCGGGGACTTGAATTGTCCGATCCAGCGCTATGGCGGGAACAACACCACGCGATACAACTGGCAGATTAACGCCGACAACCGCGGGTCTGACTGGTACTTCGAAAGCATCGGAGACAGCAGTTCTGTTGCCGCCGAGCGGATCGATAGCTTTGTCTCCGAAAGCCGGGCGGCCGGTGCCCAGTCAATGGTGACGGTTCCCATGATTGGATGGGTTGCGAAATTGGGATCGGGGCGGGCGAAGCTATCCAGTTTCTCGATCGCCAAGTACGGAGCTCAGACGGGAAATGATTGGCAGTGGTTCCCCGACGCGGGCAATGGTGTGTTGACCAGCGGCCAAAATGTAACGGGCAATGATCCGAACGATGCAAATGTTTCGGCAGACTCCTCTTTTCACCAAGGACTGGTTCAGCACGAGGTCGGGCAGTGGGGCACGGCGGGGGCAGGCGGTCTAAGGTATTACCTGCTCGACAATGAGTCCAGCATCTGGCATGCGACGCATCGGGACGTCCATCCGACCGGGGCTACAATGGATGAGATCAAGAGCAAGATCCTGGATTATGCGGGGATGATCAAGGGAGTTGATCCGTCGTCGCTGGTGGTAGGGCCGGAGGAATGGGGTTGGAGCGGATATTTCTTCAGCGGATACGACCAGCAATATGGCAGCCTGCACGGGTGGAGCAATCTGCCCGATCGGGCTAATCACGGCGGATGGGACTACCTCCCGTGGATGCTGGACCAGCTTCATCAGAATGACATAGCGACCGGCAAACGGATGCTTGACGTGTTTAGCGTTCATTACTACCCGCAGGGCGGCGAATTCGGCAATGACACTTCTACGGCAATGCAGTTGACGCGAAATCAATCTACGCGATCTCTTTGGGACCCAAACTATGTCGACAAGAGCTGGATAAACGACAAGGTCCAGTTGATTCCACGGCTCAAGAACTGGGTGAGCACTTATTATCCGGGCACGATGACAGCGATCACAGAGTACAACTGGGGCGCCGAAGGCCACATTAACGGCGCAACCACGCAGGCTGACATTCTGGGGATCTTCGGACGGGAGGGATTGGATTTCGCAGCCCGCTGGACGACTCCGGACCCATCGACGCCGACCTATCAGGCCATCAAGATGTATCGAAACTACGATGGCCAGAAGTCTGCGTTCGGCGATACCAGCGTTCAGGATTCCGTTGCCAACCCCGATGACCTGTCCTCGTTTGCGGCGGTGCGTACCAGCGACGGCGCACTGACGATAATGGTCATCAATAAAATGCTTACGGGACAGACTCCCGTGATAGTAAACCTGGCCAATTTTGCGAGCCAGGGGCTGTCCCAGGTCTGGCAACTGACCTCTGCGAATGCAATAACTCGCCTGAGCGATCTGCCATTCACCGGCAGCAGCTTCAGTACGACCGTTCCCCCGCAGAGCATCACTCTATTTGTGCTTCCGGCAGGATCTGCAGTCAATCAGCCGCCAAGCGCCGTACTGAAAGCGACTCCGTCATCCGGGAATACGCCTCTCACAGTGATGCTGGATGGCACCGGATCTTCGGACCCGGATGGAAGTATCACCGCATACTCATGGGACTTCGGAGATGGCAGTGCAGGTTCTGGCGCCAACGTGAGCCATGTCTATGCGAACGCGGGCACATATACCGCGAGGCTTACGGTCACCGACAACTCGGGCGCGCAGGCCTCGGCAACGACCACAATTACCGCTAATACCGCTCCGGCTGTGTTGGCGGCGCCCGATAGTCTCACAGGTTCGGTAGCGTCGAGAAAGGTGACTCTCAACTGGCATGACAATTCTAACAATGAGAGCGGGTTCTATATCGAACGCGCGCCCAAGAGTACCGGCGTCTTTGCGCGGGTGGGTCAGGTCAGTGCGAACGTGACGACCTTCTCAGAGACCGTACCGCGCGCGACGTACCTTTATCGAGTACAAGCTTTCGACGCAACCAGCGGAGCGGTCTCGGGCTATTCGAACCAGGCGCAGATCCGAGTGAGGTGACGCCGGCGAGAGCGTGAGATCCGTGAGACTGGAGCTTGTTTCGGGCCGATGATTCCCGTTGCCTGTCCTCGGACGGTTGGCGTTTTGACCTCCCTGCGCGGCTGGTAGCATCAACGCGACTATCAGCAGAGTAAAGGATTCGTTTCATTCTGAATTTGTCCCCCATCCGCTGGTTTGGTGCTGGCACAGGTGCGCATGTTAACGAATGTTGAACGTTCTGTTAAGCACCCTTGGAGGATTTTGGGCTAAAGCGGCCTCATTGCCGAGTCATGGACCGGCCGGTTCGACAGCATCTTTAACATCGACGCAACATCCGGTTCTGGAATTCATGCTAGAATCCCCGGATGCAATCCTACGATCTTATTGTAATCGGCTCGGGTCCAGCCGGGCAGCGCGCCGCTATTCAAGGAGCAAAGCTCGGCAAGCGTGTAGCACTGATCGAAAAGCGCGAGGTCGTCGGAGGAGCTTGCATTAACACTGGGACGATTCCAAGTAAGACTATGCGCGAGGCGGTGATGCACCTGTCGGGTTACCGGTACCAGGGCATATACGGCATGAGTTATCGGGTCAAAGAAAGAATTACAATGGATGACCTGTCGTACCGGGTCCAGCATGTCACCCGGACCGAGATTGATGTCACTCATGCTCAGCTTTCCCGTAATGGAGTCGATACCCTCACCGGTGCCGCAAGCTTCCTTGACCACGATCGCGTCCGGGTAATCAGCACTCAGGGGCAACAGGACTATGAAGCCGGCGTCATAGTAATCGCGACGGGCACCAAGCCGGCGGTCTCTCCGACGGTTCCATTGAACGGCAGAACCATCATCAACAGCGATCAGATACTCGCGATACCCAGCATTCCTAAGACCCTTATCGTAGTAGGCGGAGGAGTGATCGGGGTCGAGTACGCCTCGATGTTCGCCACGCTTGGGGTCCGGGTCATATTGATCGAGAAACAAGCCCGGCTGCTGGAATTCGCTGATGCGGAAATCGTGGAAGCACTTTGCTATCACTTGCGCGACATGCGGGTCACGCTGCGATTGAATGAAGAGGTGGAAAGCGTGCAAGAAGCTGCTGAAGGCGGGGTCGTGGCGAACCTCAAGAGCAGGAAAAGGATCTCGGGCGATATGTTGCTTTACGCCGTCGGCCGTCAGGGCAACATCGAGGAGCTGAACCTTAACGCCGCCGGCCTTGAGGCTGACCATAGGGGCCGGATCACTGTCGACAGCCAGTATCGCACCCGACAACCCAATATACTTGCCGTCGGTGACATTATAGGATTCCCCTCACTGGCATCGGTTTCCATGGAGCAGGGACGGATAGCCGCGGGACATGCGTTCGGAATTGCCCTCAAATCCGAGCCGGCATTTTACCCTTATGGCATTTACACCATCCCGGAGATCTCGTTCGTCGGCAAGACCGAGGAGCAGCTAACCGACGAGGATGTTCCTTATGAAGTGGGGGTGGCCTACTATCGGGAGATAGCGCGCGGCCAGATTCGCGGCGACACCACGGGCCGGCTGAAGCTCATATTCCACCGCGAAACCAAGGAGCTGCTTGGCGTCCACATCATCGGAGAAGGGGCCTCTGAACTCCTTCACATCGGACAGGCGGTGCTGATCCTGAGAGGCACGGTCGAGTATTTCGTGAACACCGTTTTCAATTATCCTACGCTCGCCGAGTGTTACAAGGCCGCCGCTTTTAATGGTTTGAACAAACTGTCTCGATTCGCGCAGTGATCATCAGGAAGGTTCTTGCCGGGCGAGCAGCATTTCAATACTGCCGCTTGATGATCTAACATCGACCTGGTTGCGACTGCTAAACCTCTTGCTGTGCAGCGGGGCGAGGTCGATACTCAGCGGTCGAGCCGGCGGCAATAATCAGATAAACAGCGAGCGCCCCAATCAGGTCGAATAATATAATAAACATCATGACTCTTGGTCCGGTCTTGTCGAACATCTGTCCGATCAGGAACGGCACAACCATCACGCCCACACTCCCTCCCAGGAGCAGAAATCCGGTCACCTGTCCGGTGATCCTGCTGCGTCGCTCCGCCAGTGATAACGCCATAGGATAGATGGAAGCCATCGAAAGCCCAGCGCCGATCGATGCCACCGTGATCGCCGTTGCCGAACTGGACCAAACGAGAGCAATGGCAAGACTTGCAAAACAGCCGAAAAGGTCCGCCAGCAACAGCTTTCCAGGCTTGAACTTTGCTGCCAACGGAACGCCCAGCAATCTCCCGACCGTTAACGATCCCCAGAACGCCGAAGTCAAATACGCCGCGACATCATCCCCTCCAATATTCATTTTTAGTACATAGCTGTAGATCCAACTCCCGTAGCTGACCTCGGCTCCGGTGTAAAGGCCAAGCAGCAGGGCGATCAGCGCGACTACCTTGTAATTGACACGTGTCACGGAACTCGAATCATGCCCGGAGCCTGACGACGCTCCCGCATCCCGAGCCGGCTGGCTCCCATCAGAGTTCGCTTTAATATGCGGGCTCGGATTCTGCGGGCTCGGCAGCACGAGCAGCCAGAAGGCCGATGGTAATACCAGAACCGCAAGTGTCAGGTATGCAGCAGTCGTCGTGTCACTGATTTTGAGCGCCAAGTGAATGACGAGGGGCGATACGAAAGCGCCAACCCCATAACAGAAATGTAGCGCATTCATAAAGGGTGCAACTCGGCTCTGGTGGACCCACACGAGGAGCGCATTGCCGCCGACTCCGAGCGCACCTTCGGCTATGCCCAGCAGCAACATCACGCTCAGCAACACGCCGAGTGTTCCAGCCACGGGCATTAAAGCAAGCGTCACCGACATCGAAATGATCATTGCGGCCATCACGCCGTGACCGCTCATCCTGTCATAGAACCTGCCGCTCAGCAGCGACCCGACGAAGAATCCAAATGCTCGCAAAACGAAAAGATAGCTGATATCCGCATCATTCCTGTGCACCTGCGCGGCAAGCCCGGGAAGCGTAGGTCCCAGAGATGCGATCGCGAGCCCCAGCGCAATAAATGCTACGAAATAGGCGGCGGTTTGGTGGCGCCTCAGGTCCCTCAATTTTTTCGATCCCTCCTTGAGTAAGCTCCGAATGCTAACAGAAAGGGGCCGGCGATTGAAGCACCTGGCCGACTCCGCTGTCCTGAGTCCAACATCACGTCTTTTGGTAAAACTCTAGCCAACAGACACTTAGAGCTGCCAAGAAATTTGAGAATCATTTTGGTTGACATCGGACCACTGTTGCCGCACTATCGCGACAACAAGTAATTGGCAGTTTAAGAGGCAATCCACAAATCTAGGAGGAAAATAATGCATAGGGAGTCTCTCCGTTCGAGAAGCGGCGCCCGGTGGGGCCTGGCCGTATTCTTTATGACGGCCATGGCTTTCCCCGTTTCTGCGCAATTTGATAAGAGCCAGCTCTCCGGGTTCGTCCGCGATCAGAAGGGCGCCGTCATTCCCGGGGCATCTGTAAAGATTACGAACACCTTAACCAGGATCGAGCGCACCGCTACAACCAACGATAGTGGGTACTATGTACAGCCGGATCTGCTGCCCGGCGATTACGAGGTCCTCGTCGAAGCCCCAGGATTCAAGAAGGCCTTACAGACCGCCGTAAAAATCGACGCTGCATCAAAAGTTTCTATCGACGTTACCCTGGAGCCCGGCGCGGTATCGGAATCGATCACTGTAGTTGCCAGCAATGCACTAGTTGAGCGCGATTCGGCGCAAGTTGCAAAAACAATAGAATCTAAAGACGTTCAGGACCTCATGCTCAATGGCCGGAGTCCGCTGTCACTGGCAATGTTGAAGGCCGGCATCCGCGGTATCACCTTCGATTCGTTCCGTCCCGACGACCTGGGCAACGGATTTAACGTAAATGGCAGTCGCAACGACGAAAACCTTGTGACTATAGACGGGGTCATAGCAACCAGGACACGTGCGTCGGGTGCAGTCCTCGGCGTTTTCAACGTAGATGCGATACAAGAGGTTAAGATTCTGACCTCCAATTACTTGCCCGAGTACGGCCGGTCTTCCGGCGGGCAAGTGAGGATGATAACCAAAGGCGGCGGCCAGGCTTTTCACGGCGATGCTTTTGAATTCTTCAGGAATTCTGCTCTTGATGCCAATTCTTGGATTCGCAACACCAGCACTGATCCTTCGATTAACGGACGTCCCGCACCATTCCGGTTCAACCAGTTCGGGTTCGATTTGGGAGGTCCGATTTTCGTTCCGGGCAAGTTCAACAAGAACCGCGACAAGCTTTTCTTTTTCTGGGCAGAGGAATGGATCCGCTGGCGGCAGGAAGGCACCAATACCGGGACCGTCCCAACCCTTGCAATGCGCCAAGGTGACTTCAGCGAGCTGCTGAACCCCAGTAATCTCTTTTATGGCAAGGCCGTTGTCATTAAAGATCCCTCGACCGGGCAACCCTTTCCGGGGAACAAGATCCCTCTGAATAAGCTGAGCCCCAATGGGATCGCCTTAATGAATGCATTTCCACTGCCCACCCCGGGGTTCCGAAGTGGCAATAGTAATTGGATCGGCACGAGCCCGAATCCGCGTGATACCCGAAAGGATACACTCCGCGTAGACTATCATCCGGATGCCAATGACCAGATATCGTTCAGCGGGACTCTCTTCAAGTGGGTCTCCGTTGATTCGTTCAGGGGAACGTTCGACCTGGCCCGCACTGATTGGAGCCGGCCAAACAGGACCGGTGCGATCAGTTGGACCCGATCTATTACGCCCACCCTGATCAACGAGTTCACGTTCGGAGCTTCGGAAGACCTGGTCTTTATCAACGTCTTCAACAACGGCAAATACCAGCGAAGCACCTACGGAATTACCTATCCGTACATTTTCCCAGGCAGCAAAGACATCGAGGACAAGATCCCCACTATTCAAGCCAGCAATTTTTCCACAGTGGATGGCGGTCCTTATCCGGCCAAGTCAAAAGGTCCCATTTTTACCTGGTCCGACAATGTCACCAAACTGCATGGCCGGCACACACTCAAAGCAGGCGTTTTCTTTGAGTATTCGGGAGAAAACGACCTGGATCAGATCAACGTTCAGCCACTGCCGGGCAATTCAAACAACCAGAACGGCACCTTCCAATTCACTGACTCACGCTCGGGCGGTACAGGCGCGGCTATCGCTAATATGGCTATGGGACTTTTCACGAACTATGCCGAAATCAGCAGGAAGTCCTATACGCCCTGGCGTTCCCTGGCTACTGACATGTTCGTGCAGGACAGTTGGAAGGTCCGGGAAAACCTGACTCTCGAGCTCGGTATTCGATACTCGTTGTGGCCACCCTGGCACAGCCTGTGGAACAATATAGCCGAATTTAATCCCGCATTCTACAACCCAGCCACGGCGGCGGTTGTAGACCGCACGACCGGCGCGATCCTGAGCGGCGATCGATTCGACGGGATTGTCCTACCCGGAAATGGATTCCCGAGCGCTGCCGTCGGCAGGGTCCCGGCCGCAAGCGATCCCCAGTTTCAGCGGCTATTCCACGATTTGCCTGATGGCTTTTCCGAGACGCACAAGAACGTATTCGAGCCCAGGCTGGGCATAGCTTATTCTATCGACCAAAAGACCGTGGTTCGAGCCGGCGCCGGAATTTTCCACAACCGCGCCACCCTCAATGATTCAACACTGCTCGGGGGCAACGCTCCCATCCAATTCCAGGTCGGGGCCAGCAATGGCGTGGCTGACGCGCCGACCGGCGCTCAGCGACAAAATTTCCCGCTGGCGATGACGATGCAGGATCCGGTGTTCAAGCATCCAACTTCATATCAATACAGCTTGAGCATTCAACGTGAGCTTCCATCGAGCATAACGGTGGAGGTCGCATACGTCGGACGAGTCGGGCTCTTCCTGCAGCGAGAGCGCAACATCAATCAGTTACTCCCCGGGACAAAGCAGGCCAACCCTGGCGTTAACCTCGACGCGCTGAGGCCGTATAGCGGCTTCGGCATAATAAGACTTTCGGAGAATGCCGGTCACTCGAACTACAACGGGCTACAGGTCACCGTGGACCGCCGGTTCCGCTCGGGGCTGGCGTTCGGCGCCTCTTACACCTTCTCAAAGATCATCAGCAACACCGACAGCAAGCGAGACCTCCTTTTCAACACCCAGGATGACAGCGGCTTCAGGAGCATTTCCGACCTTGACCGGACTCACCTTCTAAACATCTACTACATCTACGAGTTCCCGTTCTGGCGCGATCAGAACCGATTCTACAAAAAGATTGCTGGAGGTTGGCAGATATCGGGAGTGACTGTGTTTCAAAGCGGCCAACCGCTATCTGTCTGGCGCGGCGACGATGTTGCCGGCGTCGGGGATAACTTTAACCAGCCATGGAACCTTGTTGGTGACCCCAGCGTCGCCCATCAGGCGTTCTCCAGTGGCCCGGGAGACAACAACTTCTATTTCAATCCCAAGGCCTTTGCCGAGCAAAAGCCAGGTACTTTCGGCAACGCCGGACGGAATATTCTCAGAGGCCCAAGCTTCCAAAGCTGGGACATCGCTCTCTACAAAAACATCCACGTGGGAGAGCGGGTCAAGACTCAACTCCGCTGGGAGGTTTTTAACTTCCTGAATCATCCCAACTGGAACAACCCGGATACGAATCCGAAGAGCTCTACCTTTGGCCAGGTTACCCAGAAAACCGGCAACCGGCAAATGCAGGTGGCATTAAAGTTTAGTTT
>Ga0126381_100003372_pt1 | contig 17378 bp, 15 predicted proteins | sample PanSoiMetPlot_28_FD_96465 | JGI IMG/M metagenome (GOLD analysis project Ga0126381, IMG submission 96465) | Tropical forest soil microbial communities from Panama - MetaG Plot_28 | ecosystem: Environmental > Terrestrial > Soil > Tropical forest > Bulk soil | place: Panama | collected 2016-02-17 | reverse complement strand
GCGTTCAGCGATTGCGTCATATCCGCCCTCGGCGTACCAATGGCTGCGATTGTTTCCGCGGCACAAATGAATCGCCAGCGTAACCCCCGCATGCCGTGCCGCTGCGAAGCAAGTATTGTCCGCCTTCAGCGATGCCGTCAGCATCTGCGCCGGGTCCACGCGCAGCTCCTTTTGCATCCAGTCGGTCCACTTCGCGTCGAGATAGTAGCTGTACCGTGGCGCGTCGATCTGCAGATACGAGATTCCGCTCGTCGCTAGCGTCCGGATATCTTCTGCCATAATCTTGGTCACCGCGCTCAGCAGTGCATACGGATCGTGATACACGAGATCCGTGATCCCGTACTTGAACGAGATTGCAGGAAACTGGGTCGCGCTCGGCATCGTTATCTTGATCGGTCCAGGCGCATTCTCACGCAGGAATGGCAACTCCCTTCCGGTCAGTGGCTGCCGCTGCTTCAACAGAGCAGTCACAATTCCGCTTATGCTGCTCACCGCCGGAGTCGTGGCGCCGCCCTTTTGGTCGTCTTTCCATTTGCGCGACACGGCGTCATCGAAGTCGAAACCTTCGACAGCGTCGGTGAAGTCGCTCATGAAGTTGGTGCGGCGGAATTCGCCGTCGGTGAAGACTTCGAAGCCGAGTTCCTTCTGACGGTTGAGGATGCGAAGAATGTGGCGGTCTTCTGTGGCTTGAAGTTCCGCAGACGATCTGTGGGCGCGTGCGTCGAGGAGTTCGGCTGGGCGAAGGAAGCTGCCTACGTGATCAGCGCGATATAGGGAAGGCATGTAGAACTCCTTTCATATGGCAGACGCCTGCGGCTGCCGCGGGGATTAAATCAGAACGTTACGAAGCGAACGGGCGCCAGCCTGAAGGGCGGGCAGGCACTCCCGGATGAGTGTAGTGCGATCGACGCGGGAGACGTGCGTGCCGACATTGATGGCAGCTACCACATGATTACTCCGCGTGGAAACGGGAACCGCGATAGAGCGAAGGCCGGCCTCGAGTTCCTCATCGACGATGGCATAGCCGTCTTTGCGGACCTGGAGAATGGCTTTCTTGATTTCGGAGATGTTCGTGAGGGTTTTGGGTGTGTAGGACTCCGGCTTGAGCTCGCGGAGATAGGCGTTGAGTTGGTCGTCAGGCAATGAGGCGAGCAGGACTCGGCCCATCGATGTGCAGTATGCGGGGAGGCGACTGCCTACGGAGAGGCCTGCTGCGAGGATGCGGCTGGCGGCGGAGCGGGCAACGTAAACGATCTGGCCGCCGTCGAGCATGCTCATCGAGGATGACTCGTGGAGCTGTTCGGTGATGTGTTCGAGGATGGGGCGCGCGGCTTCAACAACGGAGGATGAGGACAGGAAGGAGAAACCGAGGCGCAGCACCTGCGTCTTGAGGCGGTAGACCTGGCGGGAGCGCTCGACGTAACCGAGGAGTTCGAGCGTATGGAGGATGCGGCGGATGGCGGCGCGGGAGAGGCCGGTGGAGTGGGAAATCTCGACAATGCTGCGGCCCTCGTGATGGCCTTCAAAACTTTCTATGACCCTAAGTCCACGAGCGAGGGAGAGGACAAAATCTGGGTTGCCGGTATAGCGAGCCAATTCGGCGCTGTTTTCGACAGCGTCGTCGGCGGTATGACGTTTGGCCACTGGCATTCTCTGCTCGTCCTGAGTTGGGCGATTATCGCACATCTTGTACAAGCATCGCGATTTGCGTAATAATGCCCAACATTCTGAGGTTCGAATGGCGGAATGGCTCAGCCTGACCGAGGCGATCGCGGCAAATGTGCGCGACAGGGACAGCGTGGCGATGGAGGGGTTCACACACCTCATTCCATCTGCGGCGGGGCACGAGATTATCCGCCAGAGGCGGCGTGAGCTTTCGTTGATCCGGATGACTCCGGATTTGATTTACGACCAGCTGATCGGCGCGGGATGCGCGAGGAAGCTGACATTCTCCTGGGGAGGAAACCCGGGAGTCGGTTCGCTGCACCGGTTTCGCGATGCGGTGGAGAACGATTGGCCCCGGCCGCTGGAAATTGAAGAGCGAAGTCACAGTGATATGGCGAATGCCTATGTGGCGGGTGCATCGAACCTGCCATTTGCGGTCTTGCGCGGATATGCGGGATCGGATTTTTCGCGCGTAAACGACAGGATTCGGAGCATCACATGTCCGTTCACTGGCGAGGTGCTGACCGCGACGCCTGCGGTCAGGCCGGATGTGACAGTAATCCATGCGCAGAAGGCTGACTGGAAGGGCAATGTGCTGCTGTGGGGGATTCTGGGCGTACAGAAGGAAGCGGCACTGGCGGCGAAGAGGGTGGTTGTGACGGTGGAGGAACGTGTGGAGCGGCTGGATGCCCCGCCGAACGCGTGCATTTTGCCGGCTTGGGTTGTAAGCGCCGTATGTGCGGTGCCGCGCGGGGCGACACCGTCGTATGCGCATGGGTATTACGAGCGCGACAACTTTTTCTATCGGGCGTGGGACGGAATCTCGCGTGATCGCGAGACGTTCAGTGCGTGGATCGAGAAACACGTCCTAAAAACAGAGAACTTTGCGGACTATCTGCGCGTGCTCGCGGAAACGCAGGCACAGGCGGTGTGCCAGTGAGTGTTGACTATACGCCGGACGAAATGATGACGGTGTCTGCTGCCCGGATGCTGCGGAACGGGGCGGTGTGTTTCGTGGGGATCGGGTTGCCGTCGACTGCGGCGAACCTAGCACGTCTGACACATGCGCCAGATGCTGTCCTGGTGTACGAGTCGGGGCCGATTGGGGCGAAACCCCTTGTGCTGCCGTTGTCGATTGGCGACGGGAACCTGGCGGAGACCGCGGATACCGTGGTGTCCACGTCGGAGATCTTTCGATACTGGCTGCAGGGCGGGCGAATCGATGTGGGGTTTCTGGGAGCTGCTCAGCTAGACCGGTTCGCGAATATCAACACGACGGTTGTGGGTTCGTATGCAAACCCGAAGGTACGGCTACCGGGAGCAGGGGGCGCGCCGGAGATCAGCTCGTCTGCGAAGGAAGTGCTGATCGTCGTGAAGCAGTCGAAGAAAACGCTTGTGGAGAAGGTGGACTTTGTGACGTCGGTGGGATTTCTGACGGGAGGGGATTCGCGAGAAAGAGCAGGACTGACCGGGAAGGGGCCGGTGGCGGTGATTACCGACCTCTGCATTCTGCGCCCCGATGCTATGACCCGCGAACTGAAGGTGGCAAGCATTCATCCAGGAGTGGATTGTGAAATGATTGCGGCGAATACAGGTTGGCGGATTCAGTTTGAGGAGAACTGTGGCGAAACGGAGAGGCCACGAACGAAGGAGTTGCATGTTCTGCGAGAGCTGAAGGCGCGCACGGCGGCGGCACACGGTGTCCAGGGAGAGGCAGCGTGAGACGCGTGTTTCTATGCGATGCGGTCCGGACGCCGATTGGGCGCTATGGGGGCGTGCTGGCGGGTGTGCGAACCGATGATCTCGCAGCGGTGCCGATCCGTGAACTGGTGCGGAGGAATCCCAGTGCAGATTGGGGCGCCCTGGATGATGCGGTGCTCGGATGCGCGAACCAGGCGGGCGAGGACAACCGCAACGTTGCGCGAATGGCGCTGCTTCTGGCAGGGCTTCCGGCTTCAGTGCCGGGGACGACGGTGAACCGACTCTGCGGGTCGGGGATGGATGCAGTGGGGATGGCGGCGAGGGCGATTGCCTGCGGAGAAGCAGAACTGGTGATTGCGGGTGGCGTGGAGTCGATGTCGCGTGCGCCCTTTGTGATGGGAAAAGCGGAAACTGCATTTCAGCGTTGCGCGGAGGTTTATGACACGACGATCGGCTGGCGATTCGTGAATCCGCAAATGCGCAAGACATATGGAACGGATTCGATGCCGGAGACAGGCGATAATGTGGCGCGGGAATGCGGTGTGGAGCGCGCGGCACAGGATGCGTTTGCGTGTCGGAGCCAGATGAGGACGGCGCGCGCAATCGAGGATGGGTATTTCGATGAGGAGATCGTGCCCGTCGATGTGACTGGGAAGAATGAGAAGTTGACGATTACCTGCGATGAACATCCGCGACCCGATACGACACTAGAGAAGCTGGCCGCGCTGAAACCGTTGTTTCCGGGCGGGACGGTAACGGCGGGGAATGCCTCGGGTGTGAATGACGGGGCGGCGGCGATGATTGTGGCTTCGGAAGAGGCTGTTGCGAAACACGGATTGCGGCCTCGGGCACGCGTGCTAGGCATGGCGACTGCGGGTGTGCCGCCGCGGGTGATGGGAATCGGGCCAGTGCCTGCGACGAAGAGGTTGCTGGCACGTTTGGGTAAGAGACTCGGCGAGTTCGATTGGATCCAGTTGAACGAGGCGTTTGCGAGCCAATCGCTTGCCTGCCTCCGACAAATGAACCTTCCTGAGGATGCGGAACACGTGAATGCAACAGGAGGGGCGATTGCGCTGGGTCATCCGTTAGGGATGAGTGGAGCACGGCTGGTGATGACGGCTGCACATCAACTGGATAGATTTGGCGGGAAACAGGCGCTGGCTACAATGTGCATCGGAGTGGGCCAGGGGATCGCTATGGCGATCGAGAGGGTTTGAGGAGGGACTTTGCAAGATCATCCTATGGTGGAGACGGCTGTGCGGGGGACGCAGCCGGACTATCTCTTCCCGCCGTATGTATCGAGCATTGCACGATCGCCAAGGATGCCGCTGGTGATGCTGCCGAAGACGCTGACGGAAAAGACAGGACCGGTGTTCGGGCACGGACTGATTCGCACAGGTGACAACGATCTGACGGCACAACATCTGGGCGATCCGGTTGGCGAGCGCATTTATGTGCACGGGCGCGTGCTCGATGAGGACGGCCGGCCATTACGGGGTGCCCTGGTCGAGGTGTGGCAGGCAAATGCGTCTGGCAGGTATCTGCACAAGGTGGATAGTCACGATGCACCGCTCGATCCGAACTTCAGCGGCGCTGGACGGACGCTGACGGACGAGAACGGCTACTACTCGTTCAAAACGATCAAGCCAGGGCCATACCCGTGGGGGAATCACTACAACGCTTGGCGGCCGGCGCATATTCACTTCTCTCTTTTCGGAGCTGGGATCCTATCGCGGCTGGTGACACAGATGTATTTTCCGGGAGATCCGCTTCAACCGCTGGATCCGATATTCAACAGCATTCCGAATGAGGCGGCACGGATGCGGCTAGTGTCGCGGCTGGACATGGAGCGCGCGAAGCCGGATTACGCGCTTGCTTACATGTTCGATATTGTGTTGCGCGGCCACACTGAAACGCCGTTTGAGGAGAACCGGTGATGAGTTGGGAGACCAAGCGGGTTCCCTCTAGTTCGCAGACGGTGGGGCCGTATTTCACGATCGGTCTCGATTACCTGATCGGCCGATTAGCCAAGATAGCTGTAGTTGCGGAGGGGGCGATCGAGATTCGAGGAAGAGTGTTGGATCGAGATGGAGCCCCGGTGCCGGACGCGATGCTGGAGTTTTGGAGCCTTGGTCATACGAGTGCTTCGGGTGGCTCAGAGGAGCGTGGAATTCCGGATGGATTCAGGCGAGTCGCGACAGATATTGAGGGGTGCTTCGCTGCGAGTATCACAAGGCCGGTTAGGAGCCGAATGGAGGATGGAAGGGAGCAGGCGCCGTATGCGATGGTGCTTGTGTTTGCGCGCGGACTTATGCGCCATCTGATTACGCGTGTTTACTTGGAGGACGAGGCCGGCAATGACAGCGATCCGGTATTGCTTGGGGTTCCGGTAGAGCGGCGGGGCACGCTGCTCGCGAAGTGTGAAAACACCAGCCTTTATCGGTGGGATGTGCGTCTGCAGGGTGCGGACGAGACGGTCTTCTTCGCCTGGTAAAGAGAAACTGCGCATATGAGCAATGATCTGAGTTCGTTCCTGTTTTCGACGCCGGAAATGACGCGGGTGTTTTCAGCGGAGGAGCAACTGCGCGCGATGATGCAATTCGAGTGGGCGCTGAGCAGTGCTCTAGAGTCCCATGGGTTGGCTGAAGTGGGATCGAAAGCGGTGGTAGCAGAACTCCTCGATGCTAGTTTCGTTGATGTGGAACGACTGATGCGCGAGGCGAGAGACGATGGCAATGTTGCAATTTCGTTCGTGAAACAGCTTGCTTCAGCAGTGAAGGGGCGGGATGAGCGTGCTGAACGTGGGATCCACCTCGGAGCAACGAGCCAGGATGTGCTGGACACGGCACTTGTGCTGCAGATGCGCGATGGAGTGAAGCTGCTCGAGAGCGCAATTGCCATGCTGGATGCGGCCCTGGTGAAGCAGGTGCTGGCGCATCGCGAGACGATGATGACGGGGAGGACGTGGCTCCAGCCGGGACCACCAACAACGCTTGGACTGAAGCTGGCGGGTGTGTTGGCCGCGCTGCGGCGACATCGCGGTCGACTCGATGTCGCAACGAGACGTGCGATGGTTCTGCAGTTCGGAGGTGCGGTGGGGACGCTGGCAGTGCTAGGTGATGATGGAGGGCGCGTCTCTGCGGAACTGGCGCGAGTGCTTGGACTTGGCGAGTCGACGTTGCCGTGGCATGCGCAGCGCGATTGTTTGGTGGAGATGGTTGAGGTGCTCGCGAATTTGACTGGGTCTCTGGCAAAGTTAGCGCGGGATGTTGCGTTGCTAATGCAGGCTGAAACTGGAGAGGCTTCGGAAGGAGGCTGCCAAAACCGCGGCGGGTCGTCGACGATACCGAATAAGCACAATCCAGTGGCGTGCGCGGCCGTCATTGCCGCACACAACAGGATGCCGGGGCTCGTGGTGACGATGCTACACGCGATGCCGCAGGAGCACGAGCGGGGACTGGGTCTGTGGCAGGCCGAATGGGAAACGGTTCCGGAGGCGTTTCGGTTGACTGCGGCGGCGCTTGGCAACGCGATCGGGATTGTTGAAGGGCTCGAGGTCGATGCAGATCGGATGCGGGTTAACTTTAATGCGCTGCTCGGCGTGAGCATGGCGGAGGCGGTGAGTGTAGCGCTTGCGCCGAAGATCGGGAGGTCGGCAGCGCATGAGCTCCTGCGAAATGCTACGAAACGGGCCACCGAGCAGAAGAGTCATCTGGGGTCTGTCTTGAAAGGCATGATCGAGGTGACGGGGAATCTGAGCGCTGAGGAGATTGATCGTCTTCTGGACCCGCGTGCTTATTTGGGCAGTACGCAACAGTTCATTGCCCGCGTGCTAGGAGACTCGGATGCCGGAGGCTGAGAACGCGGGGGTCCGACTCCATTACGAGCTGTGCGGCAAAGAACACGGCGACGTGCTCGTGCTCGGGAACTCGCTGGGATCGAACCTGCACATGTGGGACAAGGTCCTGCCATGGTTCGAGGCTAGATACCGCGTGATTCGGTTCGATACGCGAGGACACGGACGGAGCAGTGTTCCGCAGAGGCCGTACAGCTTGGAGGAACTGGGCCACGATGTGTTGCTACTGCTAGATTCTCTCGGCGTTGAACGCGCGAATTTCTGCGGTCTTTCGCTGGGCGGCATGGTCGCCATGTGGTTGGGAATTCATGCTCCGCAGAGAATGAGGCGACTGGTTCTTGCGAATACGGGAGCGCGGATTGGCACGCCGGGACTCTGGGATGAGCGGATTGCTACTGTGAAGCGGTTAGGGATGGCGCAACTCGCGGAGATCACGCTCACGCGATGGTTTACAGACGGTTATCGCGAAAAGCATGCGGGCGAGATGGAAATGATTCGGGAGATGATTAGCTCGACTGATCCAGTTGGCTACTCTTCGTGCTGTGGAGTGCTGCGCGATGCCGATCTGAGTGGCGAGATTACGGGCATCCCGGTTCCAAGTCTTGTGATCGCGGGGAAGCACGACCCCGCGACGCCTCCTTCGAACGGTCAGGCAATCCATCGTGTTCTGCAGAATTCGAATTACGTGGAGCTTGAGGCAGCGCATCTCTCGGCCTGGGAACGAGCGGCGGAATTCGGAGCGGAAGTTGTGGCGTTCCTTGAGAGGGAGGAGGTTCGCAATGGATGAGCGGGAACGGCATGCAACGGGCATGCGCGTGAGGCGAGAGGTGCTCGGGGATGCACATGTGGACCGCGCGGAGGCCACGAAGAGCGAACTGGATGCGGAGTTCCAGGATCTGATTACTCGGTATGCATGGGGTGATGTCTGGTCGCGGCCTGGGTTGCCGCGGCATACGCGGAGCTTGCTGACGATCGGGCTGATGGTCGCCCTGAATCGAGGGGAGGAACTGAGACTGCACATACGAGCAGCGAGGAAAAACGGGGTGACAGCTGAAGAGATTCGGGAGGTGCTGATTCATTGTGCTGTCTATTGCGGGGTGCCGGCGGCAAATTCGGCATTTCACGCCGCGAGGGAGATTCTGAAGGACGAGAAAGGCTGCGAGTAAAGCAACGATGGCGCGGTTTGAGACACAGGTCGGAATCGTAGGCGCTGGTCCGGCTGGGCTGATGTTGTCGCATCTCCTGCATTTGAACGGGATCAGCTCTATCGTTCTGGAGGCGAGGTCACGTGAGTACTGCGAAGAACGAGTCCGTGCGGGCGTTCTGGAACACACAAGTGTGGAGATGCTACGAGAAGCGGGCGTGGGAGACCGGCTGGATCGAGAAGGGCTTCGTCACGGTGGGATCGAGTTGGGAGTGTACGGAGTACGGCATCGAATTCCATTTGTTGAACTGACAGGGAAATGCGTCACAGTCTACGGGCAACAGGAGGTCGTGAAGGATCTGATTGTGCGGCGGCTTGTGGATGGAGGCGACATTCGGTTCGAGTGCGGCGAAGTGTCTCTGCACGGGATTGATGGCGAGAGGCCGTCGATCCGTGTGGACAAGAACAACGGAGTGGATGAAATTAGGTGCGACTACATTGCTGGATGCGACGGGTTTCACGGGATCTCGCGGTCGGCGATTCCTGAAGGTGCACTGATTCTCTACGAGAGATCGTATCCGTTTGCATGGCTAGGAGTTTTAGCGGAGGCGGCGCCATCGCGCGAGGAATTACTGTACATGCATCATGACCGCGGATTTGCGCTGTACAGCATGCGGTCGCCGCGGATCACGAGACTGTATTTGCAATGCAAACCGGATGAAGACATCAGTGAGTGGAGCGACGACCGAATCTGGAGCGAGTTGCAGGCACGGCTGGGTTGTATGGACGGTTGGAAGCCGGCGGAGGGCAGGATTTTGCAGAAGGGCGTGACGGGGATGCGCAGCTTTGTTGCGGAGCCGTTGCAGTACGGGCGGCTTTTTCTGGCGGGAGATGCGGCCCACATCGTACCGCCGACCGGTGCAAAAGGTATGAACCTGGCCTTTGCGGATGTACACCATTTAGCTGCGGCATTTAAGGCTTTCTACACAGCCAAAGATGATTCGAAACTCAAGACCTATTCGAAGACGTGCCTGGGGCGTATTTGGAAGGCCCAGAGATTTTCTTGGTGGATGACGTCGCTGCTGCACCGGTTTGAAAACGAGACAGCGTTCGATCATAAGCGGCAAGTAGCCGAGTTGGAGTATGTCACGAGTTCGCGGGCGGCCGCTACGAGCCTCGCAGAGAACTATGTGGGGCTTCCGTTTGAATGAATTGCGCGCGCGGCGCTCAGTTTCACAAGTGAGAGGGGCGAAGGTATGGCGGACTATGCGGGGCGATGGACGACGGTTCGTGTCGACGTCGAAGAAGGGATAGGCTGGGTGATTCTCAATCGGCCGGAGAAACGAAACGCGATGAGTCCTACGCTGAATCGCGAAATGCGCGATGTGCTGGAGACGCTCGAGGTCGATGACGACGCTAAGGTAGTGGTTCTCACCGGGGCGGGGGAGTCATGGACTGCGGGGATGGATCTAAAGGAGTACTTCCGCGAAGTTGACCAGGCGCCGGAGATTGTGCAGGAAAGGGTGCGGCGCGATGCGTCGACATGGCAATGGAAGCTGCTTCGGATGTATGCGAAACCCACGATCGCGATGGTGAACGGATGGTGCTTCGGTGGGGGGTTCTCGCCTCTGGTTGCGTGCGATCTGGCAATAGCGGCGGAGACGGCCGTGTTCGGGCTGTCGGAGATCAACTGGGGAATCCCGCCTGGCAACCTGGTGAGCAAAGCGCTTGCGGATACGGTTGGGCACAGGAAGGCGCTTGAGTTCATTATGACAGGCGAGACGTTTACCGGGCGCCAGGCGGCAGAGATGGGTTTGGTGAACAAGGCCGTTCCACTGGAACAACTGCGCGAGGAGACAATTACGTTGGCACGAAAGCTTGCGGCGAAGAATCCTGTGGTGCTGCGCGCTGCGAAGCACGGATTCAAACGTTGTCGGGAACTGACCTGGGAGCAGAGCGAGGACTATCTCTACGCGAAGCTGGACCAGGCGCAATTACGGGACCCAGAGCATGGACGTGAGAAGGGACTGAAGCAGTTCCTTGACGAAAAGAGCATCAAGCCGGGTTTGGAAAACTACCGTCGTTGAGCGAACAGCGATGAAACCGAAAGTGATCGAATCAGAGCAAAAAGAGACGATTCAAGCACAGCTCGAGAGGCTATTGAGGCCGCGATCGATCGCGATTGTTGGGGCATCGGCTACGTCTGGCTCGCTGGGCGAGAGCGTCCTGATGAATCTGAAGGAATCGGGATACGATGGAGAGCTTTATCTCATTAATCCGAAACGGCCGATGATTGACGGGAGGGAATGCCTCGGCGCGATTGAGCAACTGCCGAAGGACGTGGATTGTGCGGTACTTGCAATTCCTGGATCAGCGGTTCTTGCGTCGGTGAAAGCGTGCGCGGAGAAGGGAGTGGGGAGCGCCATCGTGTTTTCGGCAGGATTTGCCGAGGCCGGTGAGGAGGGGCGGGCGGCGCAGCAGGAATTGGCTCGTATTGTGGGAGAACAACAGATGCTGCTCGAAGGGCCGAATTGCCTGGGGATGGTGAACTATGTAGACGGGATTCCATTGACGTTTGTGGTGACGCCGCCGCAAACACCGACGGACAGTCCCGGGGCAGCGATTCTTTCTCAAAGCGGAGCACTTGCAGCGGTGATCGCAGTGAACATGCGACACCATGGGATTCCGCTGACCTATTCGGTTTCGACTGGTAACGAGGCTACAACGGGTATCGAGGATTTTGTTGAGTATCTCCTGGATGATCCGAGTACGCGGGTGTTTGCGCTGGTTGTTGAGCAGTTCCGGGAACCAAAGCGGTTCTTGGAATTAGCGGGGCGAGTGCGAGATGCGGGAAAGTTCGTTGTGTTGCTGCATCCGGGGCGCAGCAATGCAGCCAGGGCTTCGGCTGCAACACACACGGGAGCGATTGCGGGCGACTACAAGGTGATGCACATGCTGGTGACTCATGAAGGCGTCATACATGTGCACAGCTTGGAGGAGCTGGTCGATGTTGTGCAGATACTGGTGCGATGTCGGGAACTGCCGAAGGGCGGTGCGGCCGTGTTTACGGAGTCGGGTGCATTCAAGGCACACACTCTGGACCTTTGCGATGCTATCGGGCTGAAACTGCCAAGCTTATCGGAGAGGTGTGCAGAAGCGCTGCGGAAGGCGTTGCCGGCTTTTATTCCACCCTCGAATCCTCTGGACCTTACGGCACAGGGGTTGGTTGATCCTGATCTGTATCGCCGCACGCTACCGCCGATTCTGGAAGATGACGGATTTGGAAGCATTTTCCTCGGAATCATCCTCACTGATCCGAAGACGACAAGGCTGAAGCTTCCGCCAATTGTGAATGCGATCCGAGCTCTAAGGCCCCGGAAGCCGGTGATCTTTGCGGCGCTGGACGAGGGAGCGCCATTCGATTTTCCTGAGCTCGAGGAATTAAGGAAACTCGGGGTGGCGTGCTTTCCATCGCCGGAGCGTGCGTTGCGGGCGCTGGCAAATGTGACGCGGCGAGCTCTGCAAGCGGAGAGGCGAGATATTGATCGCGCTGACGGAATGGTGGTTTTGCAAATGCGCGCGGGACTGTTATCAGAGGCAGAGAGCAAGCAGATCCTGGCGCAGATCGGGATTCAAATTCCCAAAGGAAGTGTTGCGGCTACTGCGGACGAGGCAGTTCGAATTGCGCGGGAGATTGGATATCCGGTGGTTTTGAAGGCGCAGTCTGTGGACCTGCCGCACAAGAGTGATGCAGGTGGGGTTCTGTTGGGAATCGAGTCGGAGGCAGATTTGCTGGACGCGTGGTCGGTGCTTCACCGGAATGTACAGGGAGCGCGGCCGGATCTGGTGTTGGAGGAAGTGCTGGTAGAGCGGATGGGAAAGGAAGGGCTTGAGCTGATTGTGGGCGCGAAGAATGATCCGGACTGGGGTCCGGTTCTAATGGCTGGATTCGGGGGAGTGCTGGCTGAGGTGATTGAGGATGTGCGGCTGATGCCTGCAGACCTATCGCGCGAAGAGATCGAACAGGAATTGGACCAACTGCGGTGCGGTGCCTTGTTGAGGGGATTTCGCGGTGCGCCGGAGCTAGATGTTGTAGCGGCCGCGGCTGTGGTGAAGACGATTGGTCGGCTGGTTAGGTCGAGTCGGGAGATCCGGGAAATCGATATCAATCCGCTGGTTGTGTATGAGAAGGGCAAGGGCGCGATAGCGCTTGATGCGCTGATCTCGGTCAACGAAAACGATTCTTAGTCTCAGAAATTGAAAGGTGAGCTATCCATGAATGATGTTGCACTTCTGATCGATGGAAGATCGGCGGCCGCTCAGGAAGGTGGCTCTTTTAACCGCATCGATCCAGTGAAGGGATTGGCTGCAAGCAAAGCGGCAGCGGCGAAGAGTGCTGACGTGAATGTTGCGGTGGAGGCAGCCGCAAAGTCATTTCCGGCATGGGCTGAGATCGGCCCGGGGCGTCGGCGCGAGTTGCTGCTCAAGTCTGCCGAGACGCTGATGATGCACCAGAAGGACTTTATCGACTGCATGATTGCGGAGACCGGTGCCACGGAGCCCTGGGCAGGATTCAATGTTGCATTCGCGGCGGGGATTCTGCGCGAAGCAGCGTCGATGACTTCGCAGATCACCGGCGAGGTGATTCCGAGCGATGTTCCGGACAACCTCGCCATGGCGATTCGACAGCCAATTGGCGTGTGTGCGGCGATTGCTCCATGGAATGCGCCTGTGATCCTGGGGGTGAGGGCGGTTGCGATGCCGCTGGCCTGCGGAAACACGGTGGTGTTCAAGGCCTCTGAGGCATGCCCAGCAGTGCACCGGCTTATAGGCACGGCGTTGCTTGAGGCGGGAGTGCCCGCTGGGGTCTGCAACGTGATTACAAATGCGCCGGAGGATGCTGCTGAGGTTGTAGCAGCGATGATCGATCATCCGGCTGTTCAACACATCAACTTCACGGGGTCGACGCGGGTGGGACGTATTGTTGCGGAACGAGCGGCGCGACACCTGAAGCGCGTCTTGCTTGAACTCGGAGGCAAGGCGCCGCTGATTGTGCTGGACGATGCAGACATCGACGCGGCGGTGAATGCGGCTGCTTTCGGCGCGTTCATGAACCAGGGACAGATCTGCATGTCGACGGAGCGAATTGTTGTGGACGATCGAGTGGCCGACGAGTTTGTGAAGAAACTTTCTGAAAAGACTGCGGGATTGCCGGTGCGCGATCCGTCACAGGGTCCCACAGTACTTGGATCGATAGTGGACGCGAAATCAGCCTCCCGAGTCGCTGCGCTTATTGAAGATGCGGTGCATAAGGGCGCCTCAGTAACCGCAGGAGGTGGTGGGCACGGGACCCTTATAGAGGCCACTGTCCTAGACCGGGTGACTCCAGCAATGCGGATCTATGCGGAGGAATCGTTTGGACCGGTGGTCACTATTGTGCGCGTGAAGGGAGATGAAGAGGCTCTTCGCATAGCAAACGATACAGAGTTTGGATTGTCGGCTGCGGTTTTCAGCCGGGATATTGCGAGGGCATGGCGCGTCGTTAGGCGGGTGAATAGCGGAATCTGCCACATCAACGGTCCGACAGTGCATGATGAGCCGCAAATGCCGTTTGGCGGCGTGAAGGCCTCAGGTTACGGTCGATTTGGGGGGCGGGCTGCTATCGACGAATTCACAATATTACGCTGGATCACGGTTCAGATCGGTGAACGACATTATCCTTTCTAAGTTTGCATTACCGGAAAGATGATTTTGTGCTCGTAGACCCGTTTCGGGCTGCCGAAACAGGGAAGAATACAGGGAATTCTTAGACTGAAACGGGGTTGCTAGCCGATTCTCGCCAGTGTTTATGGGCCTTCTAGCGATTTTTTCCAAATCTGCCGAATCCGAACAGGGGAATTTTTTGAGGGGATAACAGGGAATTGATTTCCCTGAAATCGGGAGTTCGAATCCCAGCTTCGAATCCGAACCCACTTCGCAAACGCGATCTCCAATGGTGCAACGACGCTAATCGATGACCCACGAGGGCCGGTCGCGCGTCCGGGCGGGTTAGCTAGACCATCTCTTGAGCTTGTTCACCCGGCCGGTGCGGTTCCAATCCGAGACGTAAATGTTGGCTTCGCGATCGATGAAACACCCATGGGCAGCGCTGAAGTTGGCCGGCTTGATACTTGCGGGGTCGAGATCGTAGTTGGCCCACTGAGACTTCATCGGATTATCGCCGAGGAATGCGACCGGCACATTGTCGCGGTCCAGGACTGTGACGCGCCCCTCGAGTTCCGAGACAATCGCAAAGTCGCCATGCAACGCGATCTGACAGGGACGGCGAAGGTGCTGCGTCACCGTGTCGACGTATTTGCCGTCCAGATCAAAGTGGCAGAGCCGACGGTTTTCGCGATCGCACACCATCAGCAGCGGCTGTTCGTAACGCGTATCGAGAGTGAGCCCGTGGCTGCAATTGAGCATTCCGGGCTCTGAGCCCTTGCCGGAATAGCTCCGGAGATAGTTCCCTTTGCGATCGAAATGAAAGATCCGCGAATCGCCATATCCGTTGGCAACAAATATGGAGCCGTCGGGCGCAGGAACAGCGGCCGTGATCCGCCATTCGTTAGGTGCCTTGAAGCCGGCTTCGGCCGGAGCCGTGATTTTCAGCACTGGCGTGCCGTCGGTCTTCATTTTGACGAAAAGCCAGTTCTCGCTGGGAGTCCCCTTCTGCACCGTCGCATAGAAATACTCTGTGCCGTCCTCTTCCGCGTGGACCATCGAGTGCACTTCCGGGAATGTCTGGGCAATCGTCTTGAGGAGCCTGCCGTCGCCGGCGTAGACAAGGATTCCCGTTGAGCTTTGCGTACTGACGTAGATGTTCCCGGTCTTGTCCTGCGCAATGGCCCCGTGCGTGCCGCCGAAAGCGGTGCCCGTCGGGAGCGCACTCCAACCCGACACGACATCATACGTCCATTCGCCGTTGCCGGTTCGAAGAACCTGCGAAGCCGTTGCGTTGGAATCGGGCATTCTTTCTGCATGTAGCGGTAATGCAGAAGCAAATGCAGCAGCCCCGGCGGATGCAAGAAACGTGCGGCGCGACTCTCGATACAGAGGCGTGTTCATGGTGCGTTCCTCGATGTCTCCTCGCTGAGCTGAGCCAGTGTATTGAACAGGTATAGATGCCGCAGGCGAGGCATGTTCCTGAGCGGAGCTACGGATTGCATATTCACCTTCGTACCGCTCAGATTCAGGTAAGTAAGCTGTGTCAGCGCGCTTAGCTTCCCAAGATCAGCACCCGCAATTGCTGTGCCTTCTAGGTGAAGCGCGCGAAGGTGCGTGAATGTCTTCAGCGTGTCTACACTCGCATCGGTAATCGCAGTGCGTCCAAGTTCCGCTTCGACGATATATGGTGCGAATTTCTCGAATCCTGCAAGCTGTGCATCTCCAAACGAAGATGCGACATCAACCGTCCGCAGAATGAGTCCGTCCGACGGGTTGGCCGACATGGGCACCAGCTTCGCCCCTAGGCCATGCTGCATGCGAACGATCTCCGGCATCAGTTGGCTATAGTCGCCAACCGGCTCCGGAGGCGGTTCAGGTGGACCTTCGCTGAGTGCGTAGTTGGAATTAACCGCGGGAATACTCGTCGCTGTTGCTGTTGCGCCCGCCTTGATCCAAGCCCGAATCCAGGAGACTTCGTCCAAAGTGAGTGGGGTCCTTCCTTCGGCCGGCATGAAGTGCGGATCGCCCAGCGCCAGCGTCACCCTCGCCAGCAGCATGCTCGCTTCCGGTTTGCCCGGAACAACAACCGCGCCATCTTTTCCGCCACGCATAACCTCGCTGTACGAGTCGAGCCGCAGACCGGCCTTTTGCGTTCCCCCTCCATGGCAGGCGACACACTTCGCTTCGAAAGTCGGATGAATCCGCTGTGCGAAAAACGAATCCGCACTCGCGCCCGAGCTGCTCGTACCGGCGAACAATGTGCGCAAGCGTCCCGGCATGTAGCGGGTGAGATAGTCTGTGCCATGAGTAATCGATCCCCCCTCGTGGCCGGTCCACACAAGTATGATCAGGGTCGCGGTCAGCAACGCGGAATAGACGAGTGGCTGCCTGCCCCCTGCCCATGACGGCCGCACAAGCACGCACAGCATCAGCCCAATGCACAGCGCGATCGCGCCCCACATATGACGGCTCACAGTCGTGCCCGTATCGCCCGCGCCATATGCAAGCATGTAGCCCAGCGCAAGCGTCGGCAGCGCCAGTGCCAGCGCAGCGCGAAGAACGAAATCCGCTGCTTCGCGCAAGACAGGCCGTCTTGCCCCGGCAACCTCCAGCACGGGAACTAGAACAATCAGCCCGATTGGCAAATGCAGCAGCGCCGGATGAAACCGGCCCAGAAACTGCAGCCAGTCTGCATGTGCGCGCCCGTCCAGCCGAAACACGAACGGTAACGCCACTAGCACAAGGCAAGCGCCCGCAAGCAGTAGCCACGACGATCGCGCGATACCAATCCGTTGTATGAAGCTACGAGCCGCGCCCGTGACTCGTTCGGCTACTATCACGCGAGCAGTCCTTTGATAACGTACGCAGGCTGCGGTCCGGTGAGCCGCTGGTCGAGCCCCTGGAAATCAAACGTGAGCCGGTTGTGATCGATACCGAGGCAGGCAAGAATCGTCGCATTGAAGTTGCGCACATGCACGGGATCCTTCACCACGTTGTAGCTGTAGTCGTCGGTCTCGCCGTAGGTAAGACCGGGACGTACGCCACCCCCGACCATCCAGGTGGTGTAGCAGCGTGGGTGATGATCGCGGCCGTAGTTCTCCTTGCTCAATCCGCCCTGGCTGTACACAGTGCGGCCGAATTCGCCGGCCCAGATCACCAGCGTGTCGTCGAGCAGACCGCATCGCTTGAGATCGGTAACCAGCGCGTAACATGCGCGATCCGTCTCCTGGCAAAGCAACGGCAACACGCCGACTACGTCTCCATGAACGTCCCACCCACGCTTGTAAACTTGTACGAACCGCACAT
>Ga0126381_100003371_pt1 | contig 17381 bp, 13 predicted proteins | sample PanSoiMetPlot_28_FD_96465 | JGI IMG/M metagenome (GOLD analysis project Ga0126381, IMG submission 96465) | Tropical forest soil microbial communities from Panama - MetaG Plot_28 | ecosystem: Environmental > Terrestrial > Soil > Tropical forest > Bulk soil | place: Panama | collected 2016-02-17 | reverse complement strand
CATGCGTGCACGTGACGTGCGCGACAGCCGTTATCCCACCGTGGTGATTGCTGCGGCCACCATCGACTGGAACCTTGCCACGCATTTCTTCCAGAACCTGACGGGCAACCACACCTACACGTTCATAAACGCGGGGGACGGCCAGCGGATCCTCGTGGCTCTCACCAACAACGGCTGGACAGTGGCATGGCCGGCTAACGTCCGGTGGCAGGGCGGTGTCGTGCCTACGCCTTCAGCCACGGCCACGTCGATCTTTGAGTTCGCCAACATCAACGGGTTTTACTTCGGCTGGATGCTCTCAACCAACGCCTTCTAAATGTCATGCTTACCCTTGCGCAGATGGCCAGCTTCATCACCGGGAAGATTGGCCAATACGATTCGACGGCCATCGCTCTGTGCAAGCAGTATCTGGGTGCACGCTACCAGATGGTGTGGGACAACTTCTTCTGGCGCGACAGCCAGACGACGGCCACGGTAACGCTTCTCGCAGGGGCGACCACGATCCAGCTGCCGATGGAGCGCATGGTGACGCTTCGCGGCCCTAACGGGCTCTTGGACCCAGTAGACGAGACCTTCCTCATCGAGACCGATCCCACCATGGTGGACACCGCCGTCGGGCCTCCGCAGTATTACAGCGAGATCACGCAACCGCCTTCCGGTCCCACGCCAACCAAGTATATGGCGCGGATTTATCCGACTCCTGACATCAACTACTCGATCTACGTCTTCGGGAAGCGCGCCTGTCCCGGATTCTCCGGCGACACTGACGTGAGCCAGCTGCGCAACTGCGACAACGCCATCATTGCCTACGCCATGGGCGATATGCTCGAGCGGTTGCGGCAATACGCCAAGGCACAGGCGAAGTTCACCGAAGCGCAGTCGCTTCTTGAAGAGGCGAAAGCGGTCGAGACCGCTCAGGCCAACAGGCCACGGCGCAACAAGAACCTGACGGTTGTCGGAAATAGTCTTTTGGAGATGACGGATGCCGTGTGCGCCATCTGCAACTCATGGACACCGGACATTCGCATCCTTGCGAAGGAGTTCCTGCGCCGCAACTACATCAGCCTCTACGACGTGAACCTCTGGCCGGAGACGACCGTGGTGGTGAAAATGCCGGTCACCTGTGAGCAGATGATTCTGCCGCATTACATCGACAGGGTGCTTGCCGTGCGCAGCCCCGACAGTCTGATGATGATGCCCACCGAGATTCAGTGGCACTTCGCGGTGCAGCCGGAGGTCTTTGAATCCAGCGGGACACCGTATTATTTCACGACCCTCACCCCCGTGGGCGTTGGCGTGCTGCCCGCGAGTAATCCCGAAGCTCTCTCAATAGCCTCATCCAGCCCTCTGGACCGCCTGCAGCGCGTTTTTATTCGCGGGGAGAGTAACGGCACCGAGGTGACCGAGGAAGTGGTTTTAAACGACCCCGCCACGACGGCGGTGGTCACGCAGTATTCCTATAACGTGGTGCTGACCGTCTCCAAGAACGTGACCATCGGCGACCTCACGGTCAACGGAGCCTCATCCATGGTCTTGCTGGAACTGATTCCGGCAGCCGAACGGGAAAGGAAACACCAGCGAATCTGGGTATTGCCACCTCCAACGGTGGTGGACGGCAGCACCTCTTGTCTAGTCCTCGGGAAACGCAAGGTGACCCCGCTCCGGAGCGATCAGGACACGCCGATCATAACCGGGTGTCAGACGGTGCTCATTTCAGCGGCCGCGGCGGATCTCTTTACCCGGCTCGGCAACGCCCAGGACAGCGCAACATATCGCACGCGCGCGGAACAGGCGGCCAGGGTTCTGCAGAGCATCAACACCGATCAGGCGGCGTCCTCGCCCAAGATCGTGCCGGTGATCGAGCCGAGCCCGCTGGGGGTGTTCGGAAGCGATACCGTGTGGAGTAAGGTATGAGCTGCCCAAGCCCTATTCTTAATTATCAGCCTCCGGTAAGCCTGCCCATTCCCGCAGGCCCGTCGCTCCCGCCACCGGGTTACTTCTACTACTGGCCCTCGATCACGATGCTGACGGGCAGCGACGCGCTGCTTTCACTACAGGCACAGAACATCTCGGCGCTCCCGCCCAATTCCATCGTGGAAGTGAACATTGCTGGGCGCGGCGCCAGCCAGTGGCTCAGAAGCTACGACAACACGACGCCGGCCACCGACATCAACGCCGGTCGCATCGTGCCAATCAATTACAATTCCACCACCAACCCCTATGTCTTGATCCGAGTGGCAGGTTATTAAATGAAAAAATGGCTACTTCTTTTACTCCTTTCGAGCATCGCCCGCGCACAGGTGACCGAAGTGAGGGTGGACTCGACTGGCACAGTCTTGAACCCGCTCGTCAACTTCCCGACGGTCGGGATTCTAAAGATCAACGGTATCAACGTTGGCACCGGAGGCGGCGGGTCCGTGACCAGCGTCGCCTTGGCGGCGCCGGCGGTTCTGTTCACGGTTAGCGGCTCGCCGGTCACCAGCTCGGGCACGCTCACGCTTGCGCTGGTGCCGGTGGCACAGAACGCGGTCTTTGCCGGGCCCACAAGCGGCAGCGGCACGCCAACATTCCGCGCCCTCGTGGCGGGCGACATACCAGATTTGTCCTCGGTGTATCAGCCACTCGACGGTGATTTGACTTCACTTGCTGCGGCATCGGGGACAAACACTATCTATTACCGGAGTGCCGCCAGCACTTGGTCGCCGGTGACCATCGGAGCAAACCTCACCTTCACGGGCGGCACGCTCGCGGCCACGGGAGGTGGCGGCGGGACACCCGGCGGCAGCAATCAGCAGCTGCAGTTCAACGACAGCGGGGCGTTTGGTGGAATCGCTGCACTGATTTACAACAAGGCGACGCCGATGATTTACGCCATCGCGCCGGACTTCACGTTCCTCGATATTGGCGGGACGAAGGGCGTGCAGCTTGATCCGTCCGGCGTCACGGGAGGACAGGTTCGCATCATAAAAAGTCCTGACGCAAACTCCGTCACGGTGGTGGGTTCCTCGGCTGGGGCAAATCAGTTCGCCACGGGAATCAGCGGCACAACGGGCGTGATCAGTTACGCCCAGCCGGCCTTCTCAAATCTGAGCGGCAACATCGCCACCAGCCAGATGAACGGCGGGACATCGGCGAGCAGCAGCACATTCTGGCGCGGTGACGGAATCTGGGCGACTCCCGCCGGCGGCGGGAATGTCAGCAATGTAGGCACACCGACAGTGAACCAGCTCGCGCAGTGGACCAGCGCAACGACCATCCAAGGCGTGACACCCACCTCACCTCTCACGGTTGGAAGCGGATCCTTCACGCTGAACACCGGCGTAGATTTCGCGTTCACCGCTGCGCAGAATTTCTATGTCAGCGATGCGACTACGAACACCGTTTTTGCCAGTGCGATATTTTCACATCTCAGCTCTGCGGTGCCAGCAGCGGGTTTTGGTGCAGGTGTCGTTTTTGCTTCAAAAACAAACGGCAGCGCCGACCAGATACAGGGGAGCCTTTATACGGCGTGGAGCGACGCCACCGACGCAACACGCACCGCTTACATGGACTTCCAACTCGTGAACAGCGCGGCGTCAGCAGCTTCCAAGATGCGGCTATTCCCAAGCGGCGGGTTGAGCGTGAACAGCACCACCGATCCGGGCGCGGGAGAGGTCAACGCCAACACCGGTTTCAAGCTGGCAAATGCTGAGTTTCCGATTGCGGCGAACGGGATTGTGAAGCGCACCGCGGCCAACACGTATGCCGCCGCAGTGGCCGGAACGGATTACCTGACGGGCAACCAGACGATCACGTTGAGCGGTGATACGACGGGAAGCGGAGCAACGGCGATCACTACAACGACAGGCAAGGTCAACGGTGTGACTTATCCAGCCAGCCCAGGTGTTGGCACATATCCGGTTGTGACCAGTTCTAACACGATCACTTACACGGCAACGCCACCGCCTGTTCCTGCTGGTGCAAATCCCACAGGCACAGTTGGGCTAAGCGCAGTGAACGGAAGTGCGACCACATTCCTGCGTAGTGACGGCGCACCGGCACTGAGTCAATCAATTTCGCCTAGCTGGACGGGGTCGCATCTTTGGACGCAGCCGATGAACAGTGTCATCACCGACGCGGTGAATAATAATGTCACTGCTGGTTTTGTGCTTAACCACGATACAAGTGGCACACCTGCTATCGGGTTAGGCGCAGGAATTGCATTCACAGGTCAAGACTCGACTACCACCAATCAGAACCAAGGCATCATTGCGACCGCGTGGAGCAACGTCACTCACGGAGCGCAATCAGCGGTAATGGACTTTGAACTGGTTAATGGTGGCGCGGCTGTAGCCAGCAAGATGCGTTTATTTCCGAGCGGCGGCTTATCCGTTAACAACACAACTGATCCAGGCGCGGGAATCATTAACGCGAACACGGGTTTTGATAAAGCCGGTGCGGAGTTTCCGATTGCTTCGAATGGTTATCCCAAACGCACCGCCGCGAACACTTGGTCTGCGATCACTGCGATCCCGAATACTGACGGCGGAACTGGGTTGGATTCCAGTGCATGGGCGCAGGGAGACATCCCGTATATCTCAGCCACTGGAACGTGGAACCACCTTGCGAAGAACACGACGGCCACGCGATACCTCGCCAACACCGGAACCACTAACAACCCACAATGGGACCTGGTGAATCTTGCTAACGGTGTCACGGGTAATCTTCCAACAAGTAATCTAAACAGCGGCACAGCAGCTTCATCAAGCACGTTCTGGCGAGGTGACGGCACATGGGCAACGCCATCAGGCGGCGGGAATGTGTCGAACGTTGGAACACCCACGGCCAACCAGATCGCGCAGTGGACGAGTGCAACCACAATTCAGGGGGTGACGCCTACCTCACCGATTGCTGCCGGGGCAGGAACGCTCTCGCTCAACACAGCCGTAGATTTCGCGTTCACGTCTGCCCAGAACTTCTACATCAGCGATGCGGCCACAAACACGGTTTCGATCAATGCGGTGCTTTCTCATATTACCTCTGGAACGGCGGCGGCGGGTTTGGGTGCGAGCCTTGTTCTTGGAGCGGAAACAACGACAGGCGCAGACCAAGTGCAGGGAGGAGTTGCTACGGCATGGAGTGATGCCACGGACGCGACGCGAACGGCTTACATGGATTTTGCGCTGGTCAACAACGCGGCGGCAATGGCCTCCAAGATGCGACTCTTCCCGAGCGGTGGCCTTTCGGTTAATTCAACTACGGACCCAGGTGCGGGGATCGTCAACGCGAACACAGGCTTCAAACTCGCGAACGCGGAGTTTCCGATTGCGTCCAACGGTTATCCCAAGCGAACAGCGGCCAACACCTGGAGTGCAAACGCAACGATTCCGAACGGCGACTTGGCGAACAGCTCGATCACTGTCAACGGCGCTGGTGGCCTGACGATAAGTGGCAGCCCCGTGTCGCTGGGCGGAACAGTGACGGTTGGCGCGACCACAGATTTAAGGCAATTTGCCAGTCTTGGTCTGGGTGTTGGACCGTTGCTCAACGCTGGGCAAATCAACTCTAAATTAGGCGCGAATAACATCACTGCCTTCACCATCCAACGTAACACCGATACCTCACCCACGGGCAACTTTGAAACGTTCCAGAACGCAGCGGCAGGGTCACTATGGAACGTGGACATCACTGGCACTCTGACAAGCGGCACGGTTGGCGCAGCGCGTTTAAGCGGCACGCTCGCAGCTGCGCAGTTTCCGGCACTTACCGGCGATGTGACCACCACTGCGGGATCGCTGGCGACAACATTGGCAACGGTTGGCGTGACCAAGGGCGGCACGGGCCTCACGACGGTGGCGCAGGGCGATCTCCTTTACGGCAGCGCGAGCAACACGCTCAGTTCACTCGCCAAGAACACCACGGCAACGCGCTACCTTGCGAATACTGGAACAACGAATAACCCGCAATGGGACTTAGTGAACCTTGCAAATGGTGTCACTGGCAATCTTCCGACAGGTAACTTGAACAGCGGCACGGGAGCGAGCAGCACGACCTTCTGGCGCGGTGACGGGACTTGGGCAACGCCGAGCGGCGGCACAGGCAGTCCTGCTGGTAGTAACACGCAAGTGCAATACAACAACAGTGGCGCGTTTGGTGCTGACGCAGGTCTTACTTGGAACTCTAGCACACAAACTCTCAACGCTGGTAATGGGACTACCTCTGGCAACCTCACGGTCGATGCTCACGGAAGCAGCACAACTACGCCAGCTCAGTTTGGGATTAACTCATGGGTGAGCGGGAACGCGGCGCGTTTCCTGTTTGGCGACCTTTATACTTCCATCCAAGCAGCGCAGGGTGGCAGAACGCAGATTCAGTCCTACTGGGGAATAGAACTTTCGGGTAGCCGCCAGCAGACTGGGACGGGATTTGCTTTCGCTACCGGCGCATCAACCGATCCTTCCGTGACGCTCTGGGGCGCACCTGGCGGGACTGATGTAGTTACACTCAGGCTGCAACCCTTAAACTCATCGCAGACACAAGACCTCACGCAGTGGAGAAATCAGGCCGGCACGACGCTAGCCAACATGACCATCGGAGGCATCTTTGGCTTTGGGGGTGACGTTGCTTTATCCAGGAACGCCGCTGGCGTGCTTGAAGTTGACAATCTTACTGCCGGTCAATACCGACAACTCAAACTTGCCGGTGTGACGGTTGCGCAAACTGCCAGTCAGGCTGGGAACGTCAGCAGCACTCAGACCACGGTGACGACCACGGTGGATCAGACGGCAACAGCCGAGACCGCGCACGCGGTTTACACCGTCCCGGCCAACTCGGTCAATATCGGCACGACATTCAGGATCACGGCATGGGGCGACATCGACAACGGGACGACCGCGATCACCTACACACCACGCATCAGGTGGGGTGGGACGGCAGGGACGCAGCTTCTGGCAACGCCAACTATCGTTTCAACAACCACCGCTCTCACAAACAAGACATGGAAGGTTCATGCGCTGGTGACAATCCGCACTACGGGCGCAACAGGCACTGCGATGGCGCAATCAACGCTGTCGAATCACACTGCGAACACCACTGGCGCATACGCGGCAGACGAAGCCAGTTCCGGCGGCACGGCAGTCACGATTGATACAACCGCCAACAAAGACCTCGATCTTACGTGGACGCTCTCGGCCACAACCGGAACGCCACACGTTCGCACCTACGGAGCAGCAATAGAACTACTCAAACAATGAAAACAATCATCCTACTCATCCTCTTAACCGCAGCGGCAGTGTTCGCAGGTTCCTACGGCTGGAACACCGATCCCGCTGACGATCCGCGCATCCTGGCAGCGTTCGGATCAATCCTTAACAAGGGGGTGGACGCATCGGGCAGCCCCATTCCGGCCACGCAACGCGAGGTCAGCGCAGCGGCAATGAACTGGGTCAACTCGCAGACGCAGGACTACGAGCGCAGGAAGAACATGACGGCCTACACGCCACCACCGTTCGTGACCTCTCCAACGCCAGCGATACTTGCCGCGCCTTCGGCCAGCCCGACGGTTGCGGCGGCGGAAAAGAAGTAATGTCCAAGAATCGTCAAACGATAGATATTGTGGTCATCATGCTGACCGCAATGATCGGACTGGTCTTACTCATCACCATCGGTGGAATCATACTACTTAAATTTACGAGACCGGAAGTGAATACCGAAGAAGCTGGCGGAGCAGTCAGAGACATTGTGACAACCGTGGTTGGCGCACTGGTTGGATTCATCGGTGGCCGCGCCCAAGGACGGATGGAGGCTAACGGAAACGCAAAATGAGAACGATAGACAAGCGCGGGTTGGACCTGGTGAAGCACTTTGAAGGGCTGCACCTCAAGGCCTACCGCGATCCGGTGGGAATCCTGACCATCGGCTACGGCCACACTGGGATCAGGCACAACGACGGGAGCGTGCATCAGGGGCGTGTAATCACCAAGGAGGAAGCAGACAACCTGCTGGCGTATGACATGAAGTTCTTTGGCGAGCGGGTGGAAAAGCTGGTCACCGTATCGCTCGACCAAGACCAGTTTGACGCGCTCACCTCCTTTGATTTCAACACGGGTGCGCTGCACAAGTCCACGCTGCTCAAGAAGCTCAACGCAGGCGATTACCACGGAGCGGCCGATGAGTTCCTCAAGTGGAACAAGGCAGGCGGTAAAGTCCTGCGCGGCCTGACGCGCCGTCGGGAGTCGGAGCGCAACCTCTTCCTCGGGAAAGAACACTACATCGTGAAAGCGTGATATGCCGCAGCTCGTCCAGCTCAACCTCGACACCCTTGACGACCAGGTGGTGGGCGATGCCACGCCCTCCTTTATCGGTGGTCAGGTGAGCAACGAGCAGGCGAACCTCTTGGCCGACCAGGAGTCGGCACTCCTTATCAACTGCGACCGCACGCGGCTTGGGAAGATCACTACGCGCAAGGGTGTCATCCTGCTCGGGGCCTCGATGGGAAGCGGGATCGTGCAGGGCATGACCTACTTCTGGACGAAGGATTACCAATACCCGGTAGCCGCCTGTGGTGGTAAAATCTACGCCTACCAGGCTGGGGCGTGGACGCAGATCGCCACGGGCGGTGCCTTCGACAACGATGTCATCCAGGTCGTGAAGGCCGGCAAGATCAACAACGCGGCAGGTTACCCAGTGGGAACGACCACGTTCATCGTGGACACCTTCGTTGGTCCCGTGGCAAGCGGCGACAAGCTGGTGCTCTATCAGCGGGACAAATACACCGAATACAACATCAACGCGAGCGTGACCACGGCAGGCAACGTCACCTCGATCACGATTGACAACCCCGGCAGCGCGGTGGTGGTCTTCGACAACGACAACATCGTGGTGAAGCGCCTCGGGATGCAGATTAACAACGCTGGCGGATACCCGGCCGGAGCGACGGTTCTCACGGTGGACGGCATCACGGGAGCCGTTGGCACGGGGGACGTTATGAGTATCACTGGTGACAGCTCATTGCACCAGATCACCGCGCACACCGAGACGGCGGGAAACACCACTTCCATCACGATTAGTCCAGGAATCCTCGGGGCCTACGTCTCGAGCAGCACCACGGCACCCATCATGTTCGCCAAGGGCGTTGACCAGCTTTTCTGGACGGACGGAATCGGGAGTATTTGGAGCTGGGACGGAAAGCACACCGGCAATCTGGCTCTTGGCAATATCTACGATTTCACGACCGCTCCGCCTCCCACGGCGGCCAGCATCCTCGTCTGGTTCCAGAACCGGCTTATCGCCTCCGGCATCGCGTCTGAGCCCGACGCCATCTACTTCTCGGACATTCTCGATCCCACCCGATGGGACAAGACCTACAACAGCCTGCGGGTGGGCGGTGGGGAGGGCGATCCAATCCAGATGCTTGCCCCGTGGATGGATTTGAACCTAGTCGTGTTCAAAAAGGACTCCATCTATGTGGTCAACATGGACCCGAACCAGAACCCAGACCCGACCGATCCCACGCTCCTTATAGCCAGCTTCGCAATCAAGCTCATCACCCGCCATGTCGGCACCATCGCCCCGCGTTCGGTGGTGCAGGTGGGCGGGACAGGAGGGGACATCTTCTTTCTGGCCACGGATCGGCAGGTGCGAAGCCTGCGACGCACCATTGCCGCCGAGAGCCAGCAGGAGCTTGGGCAGGCGGTAAGCCTCCCGATCAAGGACTACTTGGATCGCATCACGCCCAACTACATCCAGAACGTGATTGGCACCTACTGGGACAGCCGATTCATTCTGGCAGCGCCAATCGACGGGAACCAGTACCCGAACGTCCTCCTGCCCTTCGACACGGCACTCAACAGCTGGTCTGGCATCTGGGTCGGCTGGGTGCCCACTGCCTTCAGCGGCATCGTGCTTTCATCGGGGCTGGTCGCGCTTCTTTTCGGAGGCCCGCTTGGGACCGTGTTCCAATGGCTCGAGGACACGGGTGCCGACGAGACCCTGGACTCGACCTACCAGGACGCAGGTGCCGACATCCCGACGGGCATCTGGACGAGGGCCTACACGTGGGGAGACCTCTACATCTGGAAGACGGGGCTTAGCGTCGAATTTGAGTTCAACGATTCCATCGCGCAGGCGACGGTGGTCGCAAACCTCGACCAGGTGCCGGTGACGGGGAACATCGCAATCATCAATACCAACACGACGCCGGCACTCACGATCCCTTTTGTCATTCCCGCCACGCTCCCCACGGCCACTTTCATGCGGGTGGAGAAAGACCTGCAGGCTCTCGGCCAGTTCCGGGAGCTGCAGCTCTACATCTCGAGCACGCGGCAGAAGCTCTCGATGCGCTCCATCAAGCTCACCGCCTTTTATGACAGCTTGCAAATCCAGACGCTGGGAGATACACCACTTGTGTAACGTGTGACATGGAACCCCGCCTCCAAATAGACCCGATGCTCCTGGAGGCCGCCACGCAGACCGCCTGCTTCATCAAGAAGCACCATCCGCAGGCCAGGGAGTGGAGCGACCTTCTGGGGTGGTGCATCTGGGGAATCAGCTACGGGTTCGTGACGTGCCTGCGCAACGACGATGGCAGGATCGTGGCCCTTCTCGCCATGCGCCCGGTGAAGGACCCAGCCGACGGGAACCTCGCCTACAAGCACGATGCGGAGGGCGAGTGCATCTTCGTGGACTTCCTGATGATCGAAGACCATGACGACTCGCGCGTGTGGCCCACGCTCACCGAGATCATGCGGGAACGCTTTGGTCCACGCAAGAAGATCGCGTTCACGCGGCTCGCGGTTCACGACTACGAGCACTTCCTCCGCAACACCTCGAAGAAGAACCGAATAGGAGTCCCGAATTATGTCTAAACCGCAATCTCCTCCACAGGCACCCAACGCCGCCGAGCAGTTCAAGCAGGGCTTGCAGACTTGGCTGAAGTTCATGCCGCAGATGCTCAGCCGGGAAATGGCGGCACGCACCGGACAGGACCCGCAGCGCATCCTTGAGCAGCAGGCACTGCAAGCCAAATACGGCCCAACGCAATACGCTCAGCAGCTTCAGGCACTCGGGCAGCTCGACCCCTACGGGACGTTCATGCGCAACCAGCTCGGGCAGACCATCGGGAACATCCTGCAGCGCGGGTATGTGAACCCGCAGCAGGCGGGTGTGTTCGGGCAACTGGGGCAGGCCACCGCCAGGAACCTCGCCCAAGGCGGGCTCGATCCCGCGCAGATAGCGGCCTACCGGCAGCTCGGGCAGGGCGTAATGGGGCAGTACAACCTCGGAGGCCAGATGGACCCGGCGACCCTCCGTCAGGTGCAGCAGACCATCGCGGCGAGGCAGGCTGCGACGGGAAATTTTATGGGCAACGCCGCGGACATGGCGGCAGCGGTCTACACGGGGCAGCGTGCACAGCAGCTGCAGCAGCAGAGGACGCAAAACCTTGCCGGGTTCGCCCAGCTCGCTCCTCCCGAGGCCGGAGCACTGCAGGCGGCCTCCACCTTCAGCCAGCTTCAGAGCCCCACCCAGCAGGCCATCGCGCAGGGCGCGGGCTTCATGTCTCTCCCATCGCCCATCCAGCAGATCGCGGGCATACAGGGCGTATCTCCCGACAGGAGCTACGCCTATGTGAACCCCAATGCCGGCTACCAGCAGCAGGCGTTCAGTCTTGCCAACTATGGCAACCAGGCTTACGCAGCGCAGGGGGCTCCGAACCCGTGGGCGGGAGCGCTGGGAGGCGCGTTAAGCGGTGCCGCAAGCGGTGCGATGTTCGGCGGCGGATGGGGCGCCATTCCGGGAGCCCTGATCGGAGGCGTTGGCGGATACTTCAGCGACCCGAGGATGAAGACCGATGTCAAAAAGGTGGGCAGCGTGCCCATCTACCAGTATCGCTACAAGCCCCAGTATGGCGTCCGGGGAACTTTCCGCGGTCCCATGTCTCCCGACGTGAGAAAACACGACAGTCGGGCTGTTAGGCGCGTATTCGGGCGGGATTTCGTGACTGTGCCAAACAAACTGGGGCTCAATCGGGTGAAGGTTAAGGAGGAATAGGTTTATGCCGTGGTTACCAGCAGCAGCAACGGGACAGGGAGGACTCCTTGGATGGGGAGAGCCCCCGCGGTTCATTCCCGGAAACATCGGAGAGGTCGCCCGCGCAATCATGGCGCAGCGGGCGTTGCAGCAGGAGCAGGTGCAGAAGGGGCTTGAGTCCCTCTCGGGTGCCATCCAGAACCTGCAGCGCGACCGGGTGGCCAACGCGCTCACCCAGCAGTATGCCGCCCAGGGCATGATCCCGCAGGAGATGGGAGGCCAGGGAGGTCAGGCGGGGCTGGCGGCGGCAAACCAGTACATGGCTTCGCAAAGGAACAAGCTCTACGACGTTCCGCTTGGAGGGCAGGTGGGCACCGTGCAGATGACCCCCGATGAGATTGCCAGAATCTACGGCACCACGGTGCGCTACGGAGGCAGGACGGGAGGGTTTGGCGGCGACATGGACAACCCGACGTGGCAGGACAATCAGGGCCGCACATGGATGGTCGGTCCCAGTGGAAGACCCGTGCTGGCACCGCGCTACCTCCAGGGGCAGCAGTTCCAGCCCCCGCCGACCCTGCGCGGGGTGCCTGGGATCACGACCTACTTCGGGACGAGGGCCAACGTCGATCCCACCAAGGCTCCGATCAAGCGCGGATGGAACGACTTCGACTGGTCTGGCGGCTGGCAGGACCCCGACAACCCAGACATCACCCACGTCCCCGTGTACACCGACCCCGACAAACACGGGAGCGGATACTCGATGAAGCCCAATCCGAACTACGATCCCAACGACCCCAACACTGGGCCCGAGAACATCCCCGACACTCTCGACATTCCGACGGACACATTTCACCGCAGTTTTCCCGCCACGCCGCAATACCCGCCGCAGTATCCCACGGCTCCGAGAGGCAACGTGCCGCAGACACCGAGCACACCTCCGGTGCCCGCGCCGCAGCCAGGTGACACCGATCCCACGGGCCAGTATCGCTTCAAGGGCGGCAACCCCAAAGACCCGAACAACTGGGAAGAGGTCTGATGCCATACCCGTGGGAGCTTAACTATGCCACTCCGACAGCTACGCCGGCACCTACGCCTACTCCTGAAGCGAGCCCTGAAGCGCCGAAACCGTGGGAGCAGGACTACGCCCCAACTCCACTCCCATACTACCAGTACAAGGGCGGTGTTCCTCCGCCGCTGACCGAGGACGAGAAGCAGGCGATACAGCAGGCCCTCTACCAGCAGGCACTGGGGCTCGTGACCGCTCCGCCGCAGGAGGAGCAGGCACTCGAGCCCGTCCCTGGAACCCAGTTCGCAGGCCGGCTCGTGAACGCGCTCAAAGGCGCAATGGCTTACGGCGCCGGAGCACCAGCGGAGAAAGTGACCCCGATGATCTCTCCCGAGTATGATCTCGGGCGGCAGGCGGCGGAGGCCCAGACACCGGCGGAGTTTTACCGTGCTGCGATCCCTCTTGGAACGGAGGGAGCAATGCTGGCTGCCAGCGTGATCCCAGGATCAGGCGAATGGGGCGCGGCCGGGGTGCGGGCTCCCATGCGTCCTCCCGTGCAGATGGGACCACCGATGGTGGTGCCCGATCCATTTGCTCCCACGGCAGCCCAGCAGGCACCACTGGCCGCTGCGATCCAGCAGGCGCAGCAGACAAGGATGCAGCAGGTGCTGGCACGGCAGGCTGCGGCGCAGGCTCAGCCTCCGCCTCCGCAGGCTCCGCTTGAAGGTCCCGCTCCCGCGGCATGGAACCCCGCTGCGGCGGCACAGTGGACCCAGCAGATGCAGGGTTACGCTGCGCAGCTTCAGCAGCAGGCACGCTTCGAGCAGCAGGCCTTCGGCACCACGACAAAGGTCACTGCCGACGAAATCCAGAAGACAAACCAGCAGCTCGCGCGTGGGTATCCAGCACCGCCTGAGACGCGGTTCGTGATCCAGACCACGGGCGAACAACCAGGAGTTCAATATGCCCCTACAGTCACAACAACAGGCAAAGTACCTAAACTGGCGGTTCGGCCACCAATGGCTCCGGGAGCACCACTTCCAACAGCCGTGGCACAACCTCCCCAAGTACAAGGCGCAGCTGGGCGTGGTCCGCGTCCCATTCCAGTCCCGCCAGAGGACATCCCATACTCAGGCCAGCAACCGGGCACTCCTCCTGTTCCGGCAGCTCCTCGCGTCTCAAAACCCGAGGTCGTTCCCCGCCCAAGGAGTGCCGCAGATGCCGCTGCAGCCAGCCTTGAGGCCACCAATCCGAAGATAGGCGAGAATGTCATAAACAAAGTCCTGTATCTCAACGGAGCCCTGGACGACGTGGAGGGTGCGGTCCTGATGCGCGAGCTGCAAAGGAGGTCCGACGAGTACGACCGGGCGGTGGACGCGGTAAATGCGACCAGGGACGGCTCTGCCGAGCAGGCCGTGGCGATGAGCCGGCTTACCGAGGCAACGGATCGCTTCCAGGACGCGGTGGACGCCTCCTACAAATCGGGCACCGCGGGTGGCCGAGGGCTGGCGTTCCGGGCTGGGATTGATCGCTTCTCCTTGGCCCGCATGATGCGGGAGATGCAGGCGAACAACGCCGGTCGCAGGCTCGACAACCTGCCGGACGTGGTGAATCGCGTGCGCGAACTCTCTGGGAAGATCGGTGACGTGAAAAACCGCATGGCGATGCACGCCGAGCTGTCCGAGCGCATGGACGCGATACTGAAGGACTACGCCACCAAGAAGGCTGCGGCCAAGGCTGGTGGTCCGCGTGCCCCAAGAGTGTCCACGCCCACGTTCCTCTCTGGTGCAGCCACAAGGGCGATGGAGCGGATCGCCAGGCGACGCGCCGAGGGACGGCTCTATGCCGGCTTCGATCCCGAGGCCCTCATGGATCACGCCATCGTGGGTGCCGACATAATGGCCAGAGGTGTCAAGGACTTCACCCGTTGGAGCACGGAGATGGTGTCGAAAGTGGGGGACTCAATCAGGCCGTTCCTCAAGCAAATCTACGACAGCTCGAGGAAGCTCCTGGAAGCCACCATGACCACTGACCGAAAGCTGGCCTCCTACAAGACCCGCAAGCGTGCCGACATCGACAAGCTGCGTGCCAAGATCGAGTCGGGAGACTTCACCAGACCGCAGAAGGTAAAGCTGGCACTGGACAGGGAGGCACTCGATCTGCAGAAGGAATACAACGGGCTGCGGGATCAGTGGAAGAAGGAGCTGCTCACGCGCCAGCGGGCCGCAATGCCTGGATGGCGCAAAACCTTTGACGGTCTGGTGGAATACCTGCGTGCCATCAAGCTCACTGGGGTGGGAACGCTCGGAAAGATCGCCTCGGCGGCAGTGGTGCGCCCGGCGCAGAGCCTTGCAGAGGACGTGGCTGTGCAGCCGTGGATGACCATTCCCTACATCCGCAGGATCGCGGAAGGCGCACCCACCGAAAACCCGATGCTCAGCTCATACCGTGGTTACCTGCCGGCCACGTGGCAGGGGATAAGGGAAATCCCCAGCGTGCTCCGCGGCGAGCACGAGCCGCCAGAGTATTCGGCACGCGGACCCGACGTGTTCCAGTACCCAGGTCGCGTGCACGGCGCCGGAAAGGTTGCAATCAAGACGGGCGAAGCCGAGCTGGGGCGTGACCGTGCCACCAAGTGGGCCGAGAAGGAAGGGCTCAACCCGTCCGACCCCGACACCGCAGCCATGATCAACGAGTATTCCAACCAGCGCGGTATGCGCGGCATCTGGATGAACGACAACACGGCAAGCCGCGGGTTCAGGCAGATACTGGCCATGCTGGAACGAAACCTCGGTGCACCCGGCTTCATTGCCTCCCGACTTGCGAGAATCTTTCTTCCCATCGTGCGGGTACCCACCAATGTCGGCATCGAAGCGATGCGTTACCACTTTGGGCTGCCCAACGCCTTTGGCCGGATCGGGCTGGCGATCTATAACGGCATCGAAAACGTCTCGCCCGCGCAAAAGGACATCATAATGATGAACCTGAAAAAAGGCCAGATCGGAGCCGCCCTGTTCGTCCTTGGTGCCACAGCGTTAAAGAACCAGCTCGGTGGGTTCTACAACAAGCAGACCTACAAGCAGACCGAGCTGAAAACCGGGCTGCGGCCGATGGAGACCAAGTTCCTGCCGCAGTGGATGGGAGCATGGGCGTCGCACAACCAGCCCATGCTGGCACTGCACGCGGGCGCAACCTTTGGCCACATCATGGACTCCAAGTACGGGAACACGTGGGACGCCGAGCGCGGAGCCGTGGGAGGTATTTTGGGTGATATTCCATTCCTCAACGAGCTGGGCAACGTGGACAAGATGCTCATGGGAGAGCCCTGGGAGTCTCAGAAGCAAATGGGTGGCTTCCTGCGCGGGAACATTGCGCCCGTGCTGTTGCAGGAAATCTCCCGGTGGACGGACACCCACGATAAGAACGGGCACCCCATCAAGCGTTACCCGAGAAGCGTGGGGGAAGAGATCAAGCTCGGTATTCCTGGGCTCCGCGAGGAAGTGCCAGCCTACCGCTCGCACCGATAATCAGAGGCGCAGAATCCAGACTGCCACGATCACCATGATCGCGGCAAGCAACAGGTAAATCCAGAACCTCATACGCCGAGGGCTCTCAGCTCGTCCGCCGCTTCCTGCAGTGTGCGGATGACCTTCACCCGCCACGCATTGGGTTCCTTCTGCAGCTTCCACATCATTTCGACCTGCTCGGGCGTCACCTTGCGGTTGCCGACTTTACATTCCCACGCGCACGGGATGGGGACGCAGGTGACGTTGGTGGGATCAATCTTGTTGGGCTTCTGCATGAGGACGGCAAAGGTGAAGTCCGGCCAGCCGACTGTCATGTGGCTGCGCTTGTCCATGCGGGATTCCAGAAACACGATGCCCTTGAGGTGCAGGAGCTGCCGAATTTGCGAGTGCAGCCTGCGCTCGTTGTAGTGTTCCAGCCTCAGGCTCCGTTCCTCATTGGTCACGATGCCGAGTTTTTTCCGCTGGGCGTGGTCGATCATCCGCTTGATGTGATCGGGGAGCAGATTGGGGTTTTTAATGTTCATGGGCGTTTGGAATTGCTAGGGGCGTATGTGGCTCAACAGGACGCGGCTCTTGCGAATCCTTACCTTTAGTTCAAGAATGTATTGCGCATCGTCGGCGGACAGCTCGGACACCTTTTCCCAGGTCTGCAGGAGGGCCTGCTTACCCTCGATCCTTTCGCTGTATTTGGTCATTCGTTCAAGTGACTTTGTTCGTTGCTCGCGGTTGTGGTGGTAAATCACACCGCTCATGCCGGCGTGTCCTCGGCTTTGATCTTGTGATCCGCAATCTGTTTTTGTGCTACCGCCCGCCAATCCTGCGCTGGTCGGGATTCGGCT